>JAEAMF010000350.1_pt1 | contig 63830 bp, 47 predicted proteins | sample 8958721 | NCBI WGS metagenome assembly JAEAMF01 (sample SAMN16933255, study PRJNA681124) | bioreactor sludge metagenome | isolation source: anaerobic bioreactor treating anionic surfactant - SDBS | place: India: Bengaluru | collected 2019-02-28
AGCACATCTACATGACCAAGGGCAACAACACCCTGGGGTTCTGGCAGTACTCGATCTCGGGTAACGCGTGGACGCGGCTTGCCGACGTGCCGCTGGGCGCGGACGGCAAGAAGGTGAAAGGCGGGACCGACCTGGCGTACGCCTTCCACGACGACACGGGCTGGGTGTATCTCCTGAAGGGGTACCGGACGTCATTCTACCGGTACAACACCGCAAGCAAGGTGTGGGACTCGACGCTGACCGACGTGCCGCACGGGATAGCGCCCAAGTACAACGCCGGGTCATTCCTGGTGTACGACAACGCCGGGACCATCTACGCGCACCAGGCCAAATACACCAACACCGAGAAGACGCACCACTACATGTACCAGTTTGACATTGCCACCCAGGCGTGGACACCCGAGGCCGGGGCCAAGGGCATGCCGGTACTGGGCAAGGACGCCGGGAAGCTGAAGAACAAGAAGAGTAAGGACGGCGGCGCCGGTGCCTGGTACAACGGCAGTATCTACGCGCTGAAGGGCGGAAACACGGTTCAGTTCTACCGGTACGACCCGGCGCCCGGGGACACGTGGACCGAGCTCGACACCCTGAAGTCATTTGGCTCGACCGCGAAGAAGAAGAAGGTGAAGGGCGGCGGCGACCTGACGGGCTACGGCTCGGGGGCATTCTTTGCCCTGAAGGGCAACAAGACGTACGAGTTCTGGCGGTACGTCGTGACGACGCCTCAAGCCTCAAGCTTCACGCCTCAAGCCCGGAGCGGAGTCATGGCGGAGCGAGTGGCGAATGGCGAATGGCGAATGGCGATTGCCCCGAGTCCGATAGTCTCGGGCTTTGCGACGCTGAGCTACACTCTGCCCAAGGCCGGTCCGGTGAGCGTCACCATCCTCGACGTCGCCGGCCGGATGGTGCTCCGTCAATCTGCAATCGGCAATCTGGAATCTTCAATGGCGCTGGACCTCAGGGGTCTCAGCGCGGGCGTGTACCTGGTCCGGCTCGACGCCGAGGGTTTCACCCAGAGTCAGAAGCTGGTGGTGCAGCGGTAGCGTGAGGCAGTAGACCGAATACCGGATACCGAAGACCGGGCAGAGGCGGGCGATGAGCCCGCCTCTGCCCTTGGTCTGTGCCTGAGCTTGTGCTTGGGCCTGCTCGGGCTTGCGCCTGTGCCGTCCTGTGCTGCTATCGGCCGTAAGCCGTCAGCTGTGGTCCGCGTCTGTGCCCGTGCTTGCGCTCGTGCTGTCCCGCGCTATGCTCGACCGATGCTGCTCCTCTGCCTGCTGTGCGCCGGGCGGATTGTCGTCACCGAGGTGATGGCCAACCCGGCAGGTTCGAGCGGCACGCATTCGCCCGAGGACCGGAACGAGTTTGTCGAGCTGTACAATGCCGGCGACGAGGCGGTGGACCTGTTCGACTGGCGGCTGACCGACGGCGATGCCGAGGACCGGCTCGTCGCCTGGGAGGATACGGCGCTGCTCGCGGGCGCGCCCAACGTCATCATCCGCCAGACGTGGCTTGCGCCCGGCCGGTACGCGGCGGTGCTCGACTCGGAGTACACCGACCCGGTGCCCGAGGGCGGGCACGTGCGGCCGTACCGGTTTGGAGATTCCTGTCTCATCCTGACGACGAAGAACACCACGGTCGGCGACGGGCTGACCGGCAACGACCCGATGACGGTCTTTTCGCTTGCCGGCGATTCGACGACGTTCGGCACGCCCGCGCTTGCCGACGGCTTCCCCGAGGACCCGGGCGACGGCATCTCGTGGGAGCGCATCAGCGCCGATGGCCCGGACATCGTCGGCAACTGGGCGCCGTGCCCGGCCGCGGCCGGGTGCACGCCCGGCGCCGAGAACGGCACCAGCACCGTCCCGGACCTGGCGGTGACCGCCCTCGGGCTGCTGGACCCGGAGGCGCTCGTGCCCGGGCAGGCGTTCGCCTGCAGCGTGACGGTGGCCAACGCCGCCTTTGCCGGCACCGATTCGTGGGAGCTTCGGGTTTTCCTCGACGCGAATGCCAACGCCGCGCCCGACCCCTCCGAGCAGCAGCAGCGGTTCGACGGCTGGGTGATACCGGCAGGCGGGGATTCGACGGTCAGCGCGACGCTGGTCTGCCCGCAGGTGACGACCGACCTGTGGGCGGTCGCTTCCTGCAGCCGCGACGAGGATTCGACCAACGACCGGCGCAGGCTGACCCTGAACCCGGGCGGCGTGAGCCGGGCGCTGAACCTGGCCACCGGCAGTTTCAGCCCGGACGGCGACGGGTTCGAGGATTCTCTTGAGATTGTCTACCGGCTGCCCCGGACCGGCGGCCGGCTGGTGGTGACCGTCTTTGACCTCGGCGGCCGGTCAGTCCGCCGGCTCTTCGACGCCGCCCCGGCCGCGAAGCAGGGAGTAGTAAGCTGGGACGGCCGGACCGATGCCGGCGGCCGGGCCGCGACCGGCATCTACGCGGTCTGGCTCGACTTTCACGCCGCCAACGCCGACGTCACCGAGAAACTGCCGGCAGTGCTGAAGCGGTAGGTTGGAAGTTACGGACGCCTGACCCCGGATTCGCACTTCGGAATCCGGACTTCAGTCGATGATGTAGTTGGCGGGGTCGGTCCAGGCGCCGTTTTTCAGGATACCGTAGTGCAGGTGCACGCCGGTCGCCCGGCCGGACGAGCCGACCCGGGCGATGGCCTGGCCGCGCCGGACGTGGTCACCGACATTGGCGAGCAGCGACTGGCAGTGGGAGTAGAAACTTATCAGGCCGTTGCCGTGGTTGACCTCGACGCACCGGCCCCAGCCCGAGCGCCAGCCGGAGTTCACCACCCGGCCGTCGGCCGCGGCGACGATGGCCGTGCCCGATGGCGCGACGATGTCGATGCCCTGGTGCATCTCGCGGCTGCCGGTGAACGGGTCGCGGCGATAGCCGAAGGTCGAGGTTACCCAACCCTGGATCGGCCAGATGGACGGGATGCGGCTGAGTTCGGCCGCCCGCTCGCCGAGCGCGCGCTCGACCTCGGCCAGCGAGCCCCGGTCGAACTGCACCCGCTTGAGCAACTGGTCGATGTCGGTGATGCCCTGGGGCAGGCTGCCGCCCACGCCCAACAGGCGCATGTCGGCGGGAATGAGGTGCAGGTCGGCGGCGGCGCGCAGCCGGTTGTCCATCTGCTCGGTGACGGCGAGGAACCGGCGGAAGGTGTCGACGGCCGCGGCGTAGCCGGCGAGCTGGCCCTTGAGCCGGTAGTTCTCGGCCACCAGCCGCTTAAGTTCGGCGACGCGGGTGTGGCGGTTGACGTAGAGCTGGCCGGCGACGATGGTGAGGACCGGCACCGCCAGGACGGCGACGAGCGCCAGGCCGATAACCGGCACGGGCAGCGAAACCCGCAGCATCCGGTTCCAGCGCTTCAGCGTAACCCAGACCTGAAGCCGGTCCATAGCAGCCGAAAGTCTATTCAGGATGCCGGGCGCGTCAAGGTAACCCGCTGTCAGCGCTGGACGATGAACTTGTCGCGGTAGGCGGCGGTGCCGCTGGCCAGGCCGGTGCCGGTGGCCGAGCTGCGCGCGTCGAGCTTGTACAAGTACACGCCGTTGGCCAGCGGGTTGCCGTCTTTGTCCCGGCCGTCCCATTCGACCTGGTTGTAGCCGAACGGGCAGGCCCGGCTGGGCAGCAGCCGGACGAGCCGGCCGGACATGGTGAATATCTTGACCGTGACGAACGCCGGCTCGGACAGCTCGAAGGTGAACAGCGCCGGCCCGGTCACCGGGTTGGGGTAGACGAGCGCGTCGGCGAACCGGAGCATGTCCGACATGTCGGTCCGGACGTGGAAGGTCCGGGTGAGCCGGTTGCCGCAATTGTCGGCGGCGATGACGGTGAGCGAATCGTCTTCCTTGGTGAGTTTGACCGGGTAGCTGAACCGGCCGGTGGTGGCGGAGTTCTTGTCGTAGCTGAACCGGCTGCGCAGGTCCACCCGGTTGGTGCTCGCGCCCTGGTAGAAGCTCAGGGTGTAGTCGGGGACCGGCGCGAGCAGGATGCCGGATTCGTCGGACAGCACGCCGGCCAGCTCGAACTGCTCGGGCACGGCGGTACGGTCGCCGGCGCCGCGCGGCCGGCCGTCGGCGGCGAGGGCCAGTTGGGGCGGCCGGGTGGCGGCCGCGGCGCGGCGCTCGCCCACCGCGAGCGCCGACCGGCGGCTGCCGTAGCCCGGCCCGCCGTTCCAGGCGAGCAGGCTGACGACGCCGGTGCCGGGCTGGCGGGCGTAGTAGCCGTTGGGCGTGACGACGGTGTCCGGGTAGTCGATGTCGGGCACGACGAACGACGCGCGGACCATCCCGGAGTCGAAGGTGCCTAGGCCCGAGAACAGGTCGTAGCCGGGCAGGTCGTAGACGGTCGAGCCGGCGTCCGAGGAGTAGAACCGGTACCAGTCGGACTCGCGGGCGTGGATGCTGTACATCCCGCGCTCGAGCGGCACCGAGTCGGTGACCGCGGTCCGGTCGCCGGGGTAGAAGGTGTCGGGCGCGACCACCGGCGCGATGCCCGGCACCGGGACGCGCAGCCGCGTCGCCGGGTCGCCGAACAGGTGGTAGAGGGTATAGGTCACCCAGGCGTCGTAGAAGCTCGCGCCGATCGAGCTGTCCGGGCCGGCGACCATGCCGGTGAAGAACAGCCGGGCGAACAGCTCGTTCTGGCCCGGGGTCGTCGCCTTGGAGGCGGCGAGGGTGGCGATGCAGCCGCCGGCCATCCGCACCAGTTCTTCGGCGATGGCCTGGTAGCGGGTGTCTTCGAACCGGCCGACGCCGCACGAGCCGTAGAAGCCGACCGGGTTGCGGGTGCCGGTCTTGACCTCGCCGACGCCGTCGATGTTCAGCGCGCGTTCGTGGCAGAGCTGGAACCCGGCGCCGTGACCGAAGAAGCACCAGGCCAGGTAGCCGCGGTAGAGCTGGTTCAGGAGTTCCTGGCGCGCGCCCGACTTGTCGTTGACGCCGGTGAACGGGTACTCGGTCAGGTAGAGCTTGGTCGGGTCGAGGACCGCGCCGGTGGCGGAGCCGATGTTCTCGCAGCCGGAGATATGGGAGAAGCCGATGGGGTCGCGCTTGCCCAGCACCGGCTCGCCCAGCCACTCGTCGTCGGCCATCAGGAGCATGCGCCGCGCCCAGGCGCCCAGCGGCTGGCTTTCGTAGGTGCGGACCTTGTCGAGGAAGGAGCGCAGCTCGACCGCGCTGCGGCAGGTGATGCGGCCGAGGATCATGTCGGGCGTGCCGCCCAGGCCCTCGAAGTCGGCGTACCAGGCGTCGAACGCCCGCGCGGTCAGGCCGTAGACCTCGGGGTCGATGTCGTAACCCATCTCGTAGGCGGGCACGCCGGGCGGCACCTGGCCGCCGAAGTTGTTGCGGTAGTCGTAGGTCGCGTCGCCGGCGAGCAGGCCGTAGGCCGGCCGCTTGTGGGCGAAGAACCGCTGGATGGCGGCCGGCTCCTCCATCCCGAAGGTGTACTCGTCGTAGATGCCGGCGAGCCCGACCGCGCGCGCGCGGGCGCCGGCCAGGCCCGGGACGTTGCCGTCGCGGTAACGGGCGTAGACCGTCGCCGCGCCCAGGAATTCGTCCGGGCAGATGATGTAGTAGTCGGCCTGCTCGGTCGCGTCGCGCAGCCCGCCGGGTGTGCGGCGCTCGACCGACACCGGCGCGCGCAGCCGGGACGCGAGCGCGCAGTGGAACTCGGCCGGGGCGGAAAGCCCGCGCCGGACTTCGAGCCGGCCGCCGGCGGTGCGCGCGTCGGTGACGCGCAGCGGGGCCAGGTGGTCGGTCACTTCGAGCAGCAGGCCGTCGTCGGCCGCGCCGGCGACGGCGAACTCGGCCGGGCCCGAGTCGGGGAAGGAGAAACTCACCGCCGGCCGGGCGGCGGACAGCGCCAGTTCCTCGGTGTAGCGCACCTCGAGGAAGTCGAGGTAGTCCACCATTTCCGGGTCGCCGTAGATCTCGATGGCGAGCGTGTCCGGCACGCCGGGCCGAACCGCCTCGGCCGGGATGCTGTCGAGGACGAAGTTCGCCGGCGGCGGGGTGGACGAACGCGGCTGGATAGCCAGGGTATCAAGCAGCACGCCGTTCAGGTAGAGCCGGGCATAGTGGTAGGCGGTCGGGTCCTCGGCTTCCTTGGCGCCGTAGATGCGGCCGCGGATTTCGGCGAAGGCGGACCGGCCCGGCAGGTCGAGCGCGACTTCGTTGCGCACCGAGTCCAGCCCGGCCTGCTTGAAAAACTGCTTCCAGAGCCACAGCAGCCCGGACCGGGCCGGGCATTCGAGGTCCCGCTCGAGCCGGACGTGGTGGGGCGCGGTGTTTTGGGGCGCGCCCGCGCCCGCGCCGGAGACGGTCGCCATCCGCCGGCCCGGGCCCTTGCCCCAGGTCAGCCAGAACACCCGGTAGTTGGTGTAGAGGTTCTGCTCCCATGCGTCCTGGGCCGGGTTCCAGTGCGACGGCGCCTCGGCGTAGAACGCCAGCCGGTCGTCCTTGTCGAAGCGGCCGTCGTCCTCGCCGGTGACATAGACCGGCACCTCGGTCATCGTGTCCGGGTAATCCTCGTTGACGACGTAGTCGCCGACGCAGAACAGCCGGAACGTCCGCGGGTCGATACCGGCGGTCGCGAACCCGGCCGCGGCCAGGTCGGCCGCGGTGAGGCGGTAGATGCCGGTCGACTCGGTCCGGACCTTGCACCAGACGTCGTAGCGGCGGAAGAAGTTGACGGTGTCATCGAGCCGGTCGAGCCGCCAGGCCGATGCCTGCGCGCCGTTGACGAGCGGGCGGGCAAAGAACGGCGCGGCACGGTCGATGGCGATACGTTCCTCGGCCGGCCGTTCGAATTCGACGGCCACGGCCAGCCGCCGGCAGTAGCGGATTTCCTGCCGGGCGGCATCGTACTGCACCGGGTGCAGCCGGATGTCGGCGACGCGGACCCCGCGCAGGACGTCGATGCCGGCCAGCTCGGCCCAGGCCGATGGCCAGAAGCCGCCGGGCGCGGCGGCGACGGCTCGGGCGACGAAGTCCGCCATCGGCCGGACCGTCACGCCGGATATGATTCGGACGTCGAGCGGCGTGACGCGCAGCCGGACGCTGCCGGACTGGGGAATACCGACCAGCACTTTGCGGCCGGGCGCCGGCGGGCGTGGCCGTCACCGCCGGTTCACCGACCGCGAGTTCGAACTCGACGCCCGAAGCGTCGGAGGAGCGGACGACCAGCGGGTCGGACTCGCCGACCGCTCGGACTGACTCCGCGCGGTAAGCCGCCGGCTGTGGGCTGCTGGCGGGCGACGTCAGCGCCGCGTCCTGGGCGAACACGGCAGCGAACAGGGAAAAGAAAAGGGCGGGGGCCCCGATGTTGCGCAGGTTCATCTGTTAATCATAGGAAGGCGACCAGCCGAGTCAACGTCACGCCCCGCCCGGTATCAGGCCGAGCAGCGCGCCGCCGAGGATGAGCCACACCGGGTCGAGCCGGAACCGAAGCAGCAGCAACAGCGCCAGTGCCGCCACCAGCGCCGGCGCCGGGCCGGTGACGGTCGCCCGCCCGATGAATACCGCGGTGAAGAGAATCATGCCGACGATTGCCGGCAGCACGCCGGCGAGAAATCCCCGGACCAGCCAGTGGTCCCGGACGCGGCGGTAGACGTGAATCAGTCCCCAGAGCATGAAGAGAGACGGCACGAAGGTGCCGAGGGTTGCCAGCAGCGCCCCGGGGAAGCCGAGCACTTTGTAGCCAATGAACGTCGCGGTGATTGCCACCGGCCCGGGCGTCATCTGGCCGAGGGCGACGCCGTCCACGAACTCGCGCAGCGTCAGCCAGTGCCGGATGTCGACCACCTCGCGCTGCAGGAAAGGTATCGCGGCGAAGCCGCCGCCGAACATCACCGTGCCGACCTTGAGGAACACCAACGCCAGCTCGGCCGCGCGCGCGACGACGGCCGGCAGGGCCATGCCGGCTGCGGCGCCGAGCAGCGGGCCGACAGAAAAGAGAAGACCCTTGACCTTGGACTTTGGACTTCGAGCGGCGGAGTCCGCAGCTTGTGCTTGAGCTTCGGGCTTTCTCCACCGCCACGCGCCCGAGAACACAATCCCGAGCACGCCGCAGCCGACGGTAACCAGCAGTACGTCGACACCGAAGTAGAGCGCCGTTGCCGCAGCCGCGGCGATGGGCAGGCCGAACCAGTGCCGGATGTTCGCCCGGCCCATCGATAGAGTCGCCCACGCCAGGATCCCGACCACGACCGGCTGTACGCCGGCGAACAGCCGGCCGACGAGCGGCACCGAGCCGAAGCGGAAGTAGAGGTAGCTCAGCCCGCACATCAGCAGGAAGCAGGGCGCAAGCAGCGCGACTACCGCGACGACCATCCCCTTCATGCCGCGTAGCTCGTAGCCGACGTACTCGGCGTAGTTGGAAACGAACGGCCCGGGCAGCATCTGGCCCATTGCCACCCCCACGCCGACCTGCTCGTCGGTCAGCCAGCGCCGGCGCTCGACGACCGCCTGCCGGATGAGCGCCAGCATCCCGACGCCGCCGCCGAAGCCGGCTGCACCAACATACAGGAAGACACGGGCGATGTCGCCAAGCGCCACGCGTCGGGCAGAAACCATCGGGCCATTGTATTGCGAAATCGGCGCCGGGCAACAGGCAAGACCGGGTGCCGTGATTGAGGCGCGGGACAGGAACGGTCAGTCGGCGCGGCCCGGGCCGGCCGGCAGCTGCATCAGCTGCCGGACCGCGTCGAACAGCGCCGCTATGCGGGCGTCGTGCCGCGCGACCCGGCGCTCGAGTTCGGTGAGCTTCTGGACCAGTTCGCGGTGCGTAGCCAGCAGCAGGCGCATGCGGACAAACGCCCGGACGACGAAGACGCTGACTTCGACCGCCCGCTCGGACGACAGCACGCTTGCCGCCATAACCGCGCCGTGCTCGGTGAACGCATTGGGCAGCACCGGCGAGAACTTGAGCCGTGCCAGCCGCGGCTCGCGGGCGACGATTTCGGCCTTCTCCGTCTCGGTGAGCTGGAACACGAAGTCGTCGGGAAAACGCGCGCGGTTGCGTTTGACCTGTTCGTTCAGGCGCTTGGTGGTGACACCGTAGAGCCGGGCGAGGTCGGCGTCGAGCAGCACTTTCTGGCCGCGGACGTCGACGATGGCGCTTTCGACGCGCCGGGTGCGGTCCGGGAGGTTGTCGGCCGGGGACATCAGACCGGCGGGTCGGGCCGGCAGCGCGGGTCGGCTATCACCGTGCCCCAGTCGACCTCTTCGAGGAACCGCCAGGATTCGAGCGCCTCGGCGTTGATGGCCAGCTTGAGCAGTTGGAGCCGGCGTTGGAGGCAGAAGCTGCCGTAGCGGGTGTCGAGCAGGTCGACCGCGGACGCTTCGGCGGCCGCGGCCGGCGGCTCGGGCTGGTATGCGACGGCGCGCAGCGCCGCGAGGCAGAACCGGTCGTTCCCGGCCAGGCGCTGGGCCTCGGTCCCGAAGAACTTCAGCCACGCCTCGCGCAGTTCTTCGGCGTGCGGCCGGTGGGCGAGCGGCAGGCTGAGTTGCTCGTCGCCGACAAAGGCGAAACGGTAGAACGCGGCGATCTTCCGGTAGACGCGCTGCAGGAACGGCCGCTCGAGCGGCTGGACCGACCGCACCAGCGCGCCCAGGTCGTTGGCGGCGCCGACCAGCGCGCAGGCGGCCAGGTAACGCTGCCGGCAGGCGTCGAACAAGTCGAACGCCAGCTGCGGGTACGTCTGGCGTTGGACCTCCTTCACCGTCCGGTTGGAGTCCGTAAAGAACGCCGCCTGCCAGATGGAGATAACGTCAGCCCAGCCCGGGCCTTCGGGCAGCTGCGTCGCGGTGGATTGTTGCTGTTCGGCGGGTTTCACTCCGGCCTCATTATGCTCGGGGCCAAGATACGCCGGCCAGCCTTGATGTCAAGGAATAATCAGGTCCCGGAGAACGGCACGACCTCGGCCGGCCGCAACTCCGGTTCCGCCATCCCGTCCTGCCAGTAGAACCAAGCCGATTTCTCGGCCAGGTCCCGGTTGGCGACGACGCCGGGGTTGCCGTAGAAGTCGATGGCGTGTACCACGACGTTGCCGAGGAACCCGCCGCGCAGCGCGCCCAGGTCTGCTATCGCCTCCCGGCAGGCCTCGCCGATGCTCATGCCCTGCTTCAGGTAGAGCACGACCGAGCGGCTGGTGCCGGCGCGGATGGTCATCTCGCCGATGTGGGTGCAGCCGGCCGCGCCGAAGCGCGAGTCGGCGTAGAGCCCGGCACCGATGACGGGCGAGTCGCCCAGCCGGCCCGGGTAGCCGCGCGCCCAGCCCGAAGTGCTAGTTGCGGCCGCGATGGCGCCGCTTCCGTCCCGGGCGAGGAACACGACGGTGCCGCCGGCCTCGAGCTCGTTGCCAGCGGTCCAGGCGTGGCGGGCGAGCGGCACGTCCGGCCAGCGCGCTCTCTCTTCGGCCGTGACGTAGCGGTCGAGCCAGGCGGCGTGGCGGTCGCGCATCTCGGGCGTCAGCATCTCGGCGCGCTCGGCCCCGATTTCGGCCGCGAAGCGCTCGGCGCCCGCGCCGACGAGCATGACGTGGGGCAATCTCGTCATCACCTGCCGGGCGACCGACACGGCGTGCAGGTAGTGGCGCAGCGCGCCGACCGCGCCGGCCTCGAGCGTCGTGCCGTTCATTATCGCCGCGTCGCATTCGACCTCGCCCGACAGCTTCGGGTAGCCGCCCCGTCCGACGGACCTGATGTTCGGGTCGGCCTCGACCTGCCGCACGCCCTGTTCGACCGCGTCGAGCGCCGACCCGCCCGCTGCCAGCACGCGCCGGCAGGCGTCGAGCCCGGGTCGGCCTTCGCAGTTGGTCAGAAACATCATATTCTCCTCCCGGTCGAAGTCCGAAGGCAGTAACTGGAGTGCAGAGCGCAGAATGACGTACATCCGAACTTCTGAGTTCTAGCTTTTCGCATCTGACCTCTGACTTCGTTTGGTCCTTCGGAAACCAGCTTGCGCCTGTCGGTGCCTGTAGCACGATACCAGGTGGTCATTCACCATCCCGGCCGCCTGCATAAAGGCGTAGCAGATGGTCGAGCCGACGAAGCGGTAGCCGCGCTCGTACAGGTCCCGGCTCATCGCGTCTGACTCCGGGCTCGTGGCGGGCAGTTGGCCGAGTGACCGCCAGCGGTTGACCTTGGTCCGGCCGCCGGTGAACCGCCAGATGTAGCGGTCGAAGCTGCCGCACTCCGACTGCACGTCGAGGAACCGCCGGGCATTCTCGATGACGGCGACGATTTTCTGGCGGTTGCGGATGATGCCCGGGTCGGCCACCAGGCGCCGGATATCCTTCGGTCCGAACCGCGCGACCTTCGCCGGGTCGAACCCGGCAAATGCCCGGCGAAACGCGGCGCGCTTCCTGAGGACAATCGCCCAGCTCAGGCCTGCCTGGAACGAGTCGAGCACCATGAACTCGAACAGCTTGCGGTCGCTGTGCACGGGCACGCCCCACTCGGTGTCGTGGTAGGCGAGCATCTCAGGGTCATCCTTTGGCCAAGGACAGCGGCGGAGCCCGCTAACCGCTTTCCGCTTTCCGCCGACCGCCTTCCTTCCAGACGTCCTGACTTTTGCCTTCTGCATTCTAGTTTCTAGCTTCCGACTTCGTACTGGTCTGCTCCTGCGATGTACCGACAATACCCGTACGCTACCGGCCCTTCCTTCGTCAGCTCACAGGGAAACGATGTGCAGTCGAAGCAGAGCCGGACGCCCTTTCCGAACGCGCACGAACACAGCTTGCAGAACTTGTTTTCCCGCGGTACGCAGCCGGCCGCGCCGTTTGGGCACCGGCCTTTCCGCATCCGCGGGCACTTCTCACAGGCGATGCCGCAGACGCCGACGCGCAGGGCGGGATTCACGGCACCAGCACCTTGCGCGGCGGTCGGTCCGCCCCGGTTACGACAAAGTACACACCGGAGCGGATACCGGCCAGGCTGTTGTTGCCGGCCGACAGCCGGCGGACCGAGCGTCCGGACTGGTCCAGCAGTCGCCCGGCGCAGTCGCTCACCAGCATCAGCCCGGCGATGGACGCGGGCCGGGCCTGCGCCGGTATGGTCCAGCGGCCTTCGGACACGCCGGTCCGGCCTTCGCACAGCCAGGCGAGGAACGCGTACTCGCCGTCCTCCCACGGCTCCCACGAGCCGGGTGAGCCGAAGAAGCTGTGCGACGATACGCCCGAGTCCTGGCGAACGTATGGGTGGGCCCAGGGGTCGAGCAACCGGTGCGAGGTTGCGATGTACAGGTCGCCCGAGTCGACGACGACCGGCGGCGCGACCGGCTGCGTGAACCACAGGCCGTTGCCCGGGTGCAGGGTCAGGCTGTCCGACTGCCAGAGCAGGGTCTGGCCGTCGCCTGAGTAGATCTTGAAAGCGAAAACCGTGTCGTCGAGCGAGCCCATCGAGCCGTAGAACAGCGTCTTGAGCGACTCGACGCGCACCGGGCAGGTGAGGCCGAAGTCGGCGGGGTGCAGGCGCATCGCCCGCTCCGGTCCCTGGTAGGCGAACCAGTAGTTGAAACCGCGGTAGTAGCTGGCCCAGGATGAGTCAAGGTCGGCGGGCAGCGCGACCGCCGCGGCGAGCAGCACGGACAGAACAATGTACTTCATGGTCGTCCTTTCGGAAAGCTTGCAGCAATCCTAGGCCCGGCGGACGCGAGGTCAACTGCGGGCGGGCGTATGCGTGGCCCCGACATCCCGGGTGATTGTTCAGCGAGTAATACCGACGATCTCGTCGGGGCCCGGGCCGGGCGGCTTGACAGGCAGTGGCCGGAGGATAACATCACCGGCAAGGAGCCTTTTCCATGAAGCAGAAACCCGCAAAACCGCAGTCGCAGCCGCCCGCCAAGCCCGCAGTCCCGCCGGCCAGGAAGCGGCCGCAGGTCGCGCTGACCAAGAAGAACTTCATCATCATGGCCGCCGGGCTGGTCGCGATCGTCGCCGGGTTCATCACCCTGTCGCAGGGCTCGATTACCCTCGCGCCGCTGCTCCTGGTGCTCGGCTACTGCGTCATCATCCCGGTGTCACTGCTGGTGAAATGAAGCGGGCCCGGGTCGGCGCCGGCCAGCTGGCCACACTCGTCCGCAAGCTCGCCCGGGACATCGCCCGGCACAACAAGGGCGAGAAGGGGCTGTGCCTCGTCGGTATCAAGCGCCGGGGCGTGCCGCTGGCGCACCGGCTGGCGCCGCTCATCGAGGACCTGGCCCGGACCCGCGTGCCGGTGGGCGCCATCGACATCACTCTCTACCGCGACGACCTGCAGATGGTGGCGGAGACGCCGATTGTCCGCGGCTCGGAGATCGATTTCGACATCAACGGCAAGGTGCTGGTGCTGGTGGACGACGTGGCGTTCACCGGCCGGACGGTGCGCGCGGCGCTGACCGAGCTCCTGGATTTCGGCCGGCCGAAATGCATCCAGCTCGCGGTGCTGGTGGACCGGGGACACCGGGAGCTGCCCATTGAGCCGACGTTCGCCGGCTTGGTCATCCGGACCGACCGTGATGACCTGGTGGACGTCTGTCTGATTGAGACCGACGGGAAGGAAGGTGTGTTCGTCGCGCGGCACGGCGCGCGGGGCAAGAGGGCAAGGCGGGGATGCAGGTAGGCCGGAAGCAGACCAAACACCAAGAGCACAAAGCTCACAAGAAGTCAGGTTCGGGACGGAGTCCGAAGTCAGCCACCCGGGCACCGAGACGCGGGCCGGCGAAGGCGGTTCTCCGGCCCCCGGTCCCCGGTCCCCAGCCCCCCAACCCCGGGCCCCAGACCTCCGACCCCGGCCCCCAGACCCCGCCTTCGCGCCTGCGGCACCTGCTGGGCATCGAGGAGCTGACCCGGCGGGACATCGAGCGGTTCCTCGACCAGGCCGAGACGTTCCTCGAGGTGCTGAAACGGCCGATACCGGTGGTGCCGGCACTGCGCGGCAAGACCATCGTCAACCTGTTCTTCGAGCCGTCGACCCGGACGGCGACGTCTTTTAACCTGGCGGCGAGCCGGCTGTCGGCCCATTGCGTCAATTTCGCGATAGCAGCGTCGTCGGCGAAGAAGGGCGAGACGCTGCTGGATACCGCCCGGAACATCGAGGCGATGCGGGTGGACGGTCTGGTGGTGCGCCATTCGGCGCCGGGCGCGCCCCATTTCCTCGCGCGGCGGCTGCGCCCGTTCGTGGTCAACGCCGGCGACGGCTGCCACGAGCACCCGACCCAGGCGCTCCTGGACGCGTTCTCGCTCCGCCAGCGCCTCGGCACGCTCGAGGGCAAGAGGATATTACTGGTCGGCGACATCGCCCATTCGCGCGTGGCGCGGTCCGACATTCTTTGCTTTTCGAAGCTCGGGGCCCGGGTCGCGCTGTGCGGGCCGGCGACGCTCATCCCGCGCGGGGTCGAGGAGCTGGGCTGCGAGGTGTTCTGCTCGCTCGACCGGGTGCTGTACGAGGTGGACGTCGTCGGGATGCTCCGGGTGCAGGCCGAGCGCATCGGCTCGTCGCTGTTCCCGACGGTGCGCGAGTACCGCCAGCTCTACGGCCTGACCCGCGAACGGCTCGCCAAGCTCGACAAGTCCGTGGTCATTACCCATCCCGGGCCGGTGAACTGGGGCGTGGAGATGGATTACGAGGTCAGCGACCTGCCGCAGTCGCTGTTGATGAACCAGGTGACCAACGGCGTCGCGGTGCGGATGGCGGTGCTGTACCTCTTGGCGGGCGGCGGCGAAGGCGAGGTCCAGCATGGATAGACTCTTGCCCGGCGGCACCGATTGCGAGCGGCTGATTTTCCGCGGGGGCAAGGTCGTGAGTCCCCAGGCCGGCCGGACCAAGGCGTGGGACATCCGGGTCGAGGGCGGCAAGGTGACAGCGGTCGGGCCGCGGCTTGAGGCCGACGGCTGCGCCGAAATCGACTGCCGGGGCATGCACATTGCTCCCGGGTTCATCGACCTGCACTGTCACCTGCGCGAGCCGGGGTACGAGGACGCCGAAACCATCGCGTCCGGGACGCGCGCAGCGCTGGCCGGCGGTTTCACCCGCGTATGCCCGATGCCCAATACCGAGCCGGCAATCGACTCCGAGGCGCTGGTGCGCTTCCAGCGGCATAAGGCCGAGGAGGCGGGCTACGCGCTCGTGCACCCGGTGGGCTGTTGCACCAAGGGCCGGCAGGGCCGGGAACTGGCCGAGTTCGCGGCGATGAAGGCGGCGGGCGCGGTGGCGGTTTCGGACGACGGCAGCTGGGTCGAGGACCCGCAGGTGATGCGGCGGGTGCTCGAATACGCCAAGGCGCTGGACCTGCCGGTGATATCGCACTGCGAGATGGCGCGGCTCGGACCGGGCTGCGCCAACGAAAGCCTGGTCGCGACGCGGCTGGGCATCGGGGGCATGCCCGACGTGGCCGAGGCGGCGGCGGCGGCGCGCGACGTGCTGCTCGCCGAGTTCACCGGCGCGCGGCTGCACATCGCCCACGTTTCCTGCGCGCGAACGGTCGATGTCGTCCGCTGGGCCAAGGCGCGGGGCGCGAGCGTGACCGCCGAAACCTGCCCGCACTACCTCACGCTGACCGAGGACGCGCTGGCCGGGTATGACACCAACTTCCGGGTCAACCCGCCGCTGCGTTCCGAGGCGGACCGGCGCGCCGTCGTCGAGGCGCTGGTCGACGGCACCATCGACTGCATCGCCACCGACCACGCGCCCCACACCCGGCAAAAGAAGGAAGTCGAGTTCGACGCCGCGCCGCCCGGCATCACCGGGTTTGAGACCGCGTTCCCGCTGGGCTATGCCGAGCTGGTGCTGGCCGGCCGGCTGACGCTCGAGCAGTACGTCGGCAAGCTGACCGTCGCGCCGGCGCGTATCGTCGACCTGCCCGAACCGAAGATCGAAGTCGGTGCCGAAGCCGAGTTCGTGGTGCTCGACCTGGGGGCGCGCTGGACATACACGCCGGACCTGGCGATGTCCCGGTCGCACAACTCGCCGTTCTTCGGCAGGGAACTCGTCGGCCGGGTGACCGGCGGCATGGCCGCGGGCGAACACTTCTGGCTGCTGCACCCGGCGTGAGCCGAAAGCGGCCGGCCACCACCGAGAAGATGAGACCACGGCGCGCGCCCGGGGTCCAGGCCGGTAGTTGACGCTGTGATGTTCCGCCATATCATTAGGGCCAGATGAGTTTCCGGCCGGGTTCGTTATTGATGTTTGCGGCCGTGCTGGCCGCGGCCGGCTGCGGTCCGCGCGAGGCGGCGGTCGAGCCGTTCGAGCCCGATGTGCCGGCGACGTTCGAAGTCCGGCTGCCGGAGATGTACGACCCGGCCGAGAGCTACCCGGTGCTCGTGTGCCTGCCGGACGCCGGCCAGACCGAGTTGTCGGTCACCGCGCTCTGGGACCAGGGTTACTTCTACATGCCCGACTTCATCCTCGTCGCGGTGCGCGCGCCGTTCAGCTACGGCGGCGGCCAGGCGTGGTTTCGTGAGGACCCGGGCGAAGAGCCGTCGGTCGCGCGCCGCCGCTCGGCGCGGACCGGCGAGGAACGGGTGGACGAGGTGCTGGCCGAGGTCGAGGCGCAGTACAGCACCGACCCGGACTGGCGTTACGTCTGCGGGTTCGGCCAGGGCGCGGAGTTGGCCTTCTACGTCACCTTCAAGCATCCGGAGTTGTTCCAGGGCGTGGCCGGGTTCGGCGCGGGCATTGACTCGACTATCGTCAGCCGGGCGTTGCTGCGCGGCATCCGCGACATGGACGTGTTCGCGACGGTCGCGGTCGACGAGGAATTGCTGACCCAAGCGGGCGCGGGCGTGAAAGTGCACGAGCTGCCCGCGGGCGTGCCGCCGCCGCCCAGCGCCCTGCGCTCGATGCAGAACTTCTTCGGCCTCGCGGAAGAGGACGCGCCGGAGGACGACGTGCCCTACACCATGCCGCCGCCCGAAACCGAGTTCGAAGCCGAGCCCGAGGACCTGCCCCCGCCCGACTCGGGCGAATAGCCCCACCCAGCCACCCAAAGCCAGCGGGACAGACCCGGACTACCCGGCTGTTTCCTGTCCGGCCGGGCGGTTCCTTCCGGGCCGCCACGAAGGCGGGATGACGCGCGGGCCCGGCGCACGTTCGATGATCCGGGCCCGGGCCATCGAGAATTCGCCGTAGCGGTCGTTGACGGCGTCAGCGGCGGCAAACAGCGATTCCCGCCGTTCCTCCGAGAACAGGTCGGCGGGCGGCCGGGTGCGCACCAGGCCGGAAACCGACACGCCCAGCAACCGGACGTAGCGGGGCGGCCGGTACAATTCCTCGAACAGCTTGGTGGCAACCTCGAAAATCCGGCAGCCGTCATTCAGTGGTTCTTTCAGGCTGCGCTGGCGCACGACGGTCGAGAAGTCGGCGTAACGCAGCACCAGCGCGACGGTCCGGCCGGCGTACGAGTCCCGGCGCAGCCGCCGGCCGACCTGTTCGGAAAGCTGCAGCAGGTGGCGGCGGATGAGTGCCGGGTCCCGGGTGTCGCGGTCGAGGGTGAAGGAGTGCCCCATCGACTTGGCTTCAGGCTCGTGGTAGTAAGGCTGGACCGGGCTCTCGTCCTCGCCCAGGCCCATCTTGTGCAGGTGATGGCCGATGACCCCGAATAACCGGACCAGTTCGCGTTCGGGATAGCGGCCGAGTTCGGCGCAGGTTCGGACGCCCAAGGCGTTGAGCTTAGTCCTGGTCTGGCGGCCGATGCCGCACAGGTCCTCGACCGGCGTGCGCGCCATCAGTTCGGGCACCGCCTCGGGCCGGATGACGGTCAGGCCGTCGGGCTTTTCCATGTCGCTGGCGAGCTTGGCCAGCAGCTTGTTGGGCGCGACCCCGACCGAACAACTCAGGCCGAACTGCCCGCGGACCGCCTGTTTGATGCTGCGGGCGACGGCCAGGTCGCCGCCGAACAGGTGGCAACTGGCGGTGACGTCGAGAAATGCCTCGTCAATCGAGAACACCTCGACCAGGTCGGTGAACCGGGCGTAGATGGCGAGGATACGGACCGAGGTGTCGACGTACTTGGTCGGGTCGCCGGCGACGAGGATGATGTCCGGGCATAGGCGCCGCGCTTCGGGCAGGGTCATCGCGGTCTTGACGCCGCGGCGTTTGGCCTCGTACGAGGCGGCGGCGACTACCGTCCGGCCGTCCGGGTCGCCGCAGACGCCGACCGGCTTGCCGCGCAGGAACGGGTAGGTCTGCTGCTCGACCGACGCGAAGAAAGCGTCCATGTCGACGTGCAGGACAGAACGCGCCACGCGATACGCCTCACGCTTCACGCCCGAACCGCGGACCAAAACCACGGATGGACACCGATAAACACCGATACGGAGAACAAGTTCGAATCCGACAATCCGTGTTCATCCGTGTTTATCGGTGGTTTATTCCTCGCAGGAAACGCTGGACAGGGTCCAGTCGAAGGAGCGGGTCTCGTAGCAGAGCTCGTAGACGTTGGCGCCGTCCGAAACGGCGTAATGGTACAACTCGGACTCGCCCCGGCTCTCGCGCCAGACGTAGGTCACGTCCTGGACCCGGTGTTCCTGGTTGCGCCAGACGAACATCACCGGCCGCAGCCGGTCGTGCGGGCTCTGCCGGTTACCGGCTTCGTTGTAGAGCGCGTAGACTTTGATGCTTTCGTTGATTCTGTTGCTGGTCATTTCACACCTCCGATTCACCGGTAGTTGCGCAGCAGGCCGACCACCACGCCGACGATGCGGAAGTCGGCGCCAGAGCGGTCGACGACGATTGGTTGAAAGTCCGGGTTCTCCGGGACGAGCAGCACCCGGCCGTCTTCGGGCTGGAACCGTTTGACCGTCGCCTCGTCGCCCAGCAGCGCGACGACGATTTCGCCGGGCCGGGCCTCGGGTTGCTGGCGGACGATGACCAGGTCGCCGTCCATGATGCCGGCGCCGGCCATGCTCCGGCCCTGGACCCGGAGCAGGAAGCAATCGTCGAAGCGGGAAAGCGAGACGTGGTCTTCGACATTCTCGGTCGCGAGCACCGGCGCGCCGGCGGCAATCCGGCCGACGAGCGGCAAGGCGCCGGGCCGGCCTGGGGCGGCAAGCGAGCGGGCCTGGCCGGGCGTCCGTTCGAGCACGCCCTGTTCGACCAGGATGTCCAAGTGGTATTTCACCGCCCGGGTACTCCTGATGCCGACCGAGCGGCCGATTTCCCGGACGCTCGGGGCGAAACCGTGTTCCTCGATGTAACGCCGCACGAACCCGACAATCTTCTCGCGACGATTCTTATCTCTAGTGAACATGTGTTTACATAGTAGCCGCTTTCTGCTGGTTGTCAAGCGCCTAATTCTGACAGTTAGTTTTGTGGGCACTTTATGTGCCAGACGCCGGGCTGGTGTGTTTTATATAAGTTATTGTATTGTAAACACATAAGAATAAGAAACCTCTTCGAATCCTAACGGATAATGCTGTGTCTAAGCGACCTTATGAAAGAACGAAAGGAGCCTGTCATGGCCACGAACAGAGTATTGGCATTCAACTTGATATTGGCGCTGCTGCTCGTCCTGCCGGTCCAGGGTATGATGACCGGGGGCGTCTATCCGCAGCACGACAACTACTGGACCGGCCGGGTGATGAATAGCCCGTCCGGGTTCTCCAAGCACAACGCCGACCTGATGTTCGGCAAGGACCCGCCGGATGATAAATGGCAGGGTTTTGCCAAGTTCGACCTGTCCGGCATACCGGACAACGTCGTGATTACCGAGGCGAGCATCGGCTACCAGGTAATCTCGATCCAGGGCGAACCCCGCACGTACGTCACGCTGGTCAACTCAGACCCGGTAGTCGCAGACGCCGAGCCGCTGTGGAACGACATCGTGTCCGGGACGGTACTGGCCGACGAGGTCGTCGAGGTCAGTGGCTGGGTCGAGCGGCCGCTCAACGCCGCCGGTATCGCCGCGCTGCAGGCCGGGCTGTCACAGGACTGGGTGGCGTTCGGGCTGTACAAGTTCGACGAGTCCGAGTCGAAGGGGCACGCCAAGGGTTATCAGGCGGAGCGATTCCGGCCGGTCATTAACCTTACCTTCGCCGAGCGCGACCTGGCCATCGAGGCGATCGTCGCGCCGGTGACGGACGTGTTCGCCGGCGCCGAAATCCAGCCCGGGATCATCGTCCGCAACAACGGCGAGATCGACGGGCCGTTCGAGGCCGAGTTTGTCATCAGCGACCAGGGAGTCGAACTCTACCGACAGAGCCTGGGTTTCTCTAGCCTGGCACCGGGCGCGGCCGCGCCGATTTCGTTCCCGGCCTGGCTCGCGGGCAGCGTCGGCGAGCGGATGGCCGAGGCGAGGATTGACGTCGAGAACGACGCGCGCCCCGAGGACAACTACGCCGTGACGTGGTTCCATGTTGTGAAGGCGCCGGAACCGCCGCCGGGCGAGCCGCCGGTGGAGCCGCCCACCAGGTCGATCAGCTGGGGCTGGCAGGAGGTCCGTTCGATGCCGGTGATGCCGTCGAACAAGCCGGTGCGCAAGGGCGGCTGGCTGGCGTCGGACCCGGTGTCGGGCATCCTGTACGCGGCCAAGGGCAACCGGACGGGCGAGTTCTACTCCTATGACCCGGGCAGCGGCGCGTGGCGACGGCTGGCCGACATCCCGTCCGGCCTGGACGGGAAGCTGCCGGGCAGCGGCGCGGCGGCGGTCGCCGACGGCCGGGGCAGCGTCTTCCTGGTGAAGGGCGCGAACTCGGTCGGGTTCTGGCGCTACGACATCGCCGCCAACTTATGGGAGAAGCTGCCGGATATCCCGCTCGGCCCGAACGGCAAGCGGGTCAAGGACGGTAGCGCGCTCGCCTACGTACGCGAGTGGGGCCTGGGCTATGTCTACTTCCTGAAAGGGCCGGCGGGCGACTTCTATCGGTACAACGTCGACGCGGGCAGCTGGCAGGCGCTGGCCTCGGCGCCGGCCGGCGCGAAGGCCAAGTGGCCGAAGGGCTCCTGGATCGTCTATGACGGCGTCTCGAAGATCTACGCCCACAAGGCCTACCTGCACGAGTTCTGGGTCTTTGATATGGTTACCGAGCAGTGGTCTGAGAACTCGCTGGCGGGCATGCCCTACTACGGTGTGCTGGGCCGGCCCAAGCGGTCCAAGGACGGCGGCTCGGCGTTCTGGCGTGACGGGCTGGTCTACGCGCTCAAGGGCGGCCGGACCCCCGAGTTCTGGCAGTACCAACCGGTGGCCAACGGCTGGCAGGAACTCGAACCCATGCCGGCGCAGGGCTCGAGCCGACTGGCGGTGGCGATGGGCCAGGGCGGCGGGTTCGCAAGCTTCCCGTACGGCAACGCGCTCTACGCGCTCAAGGGCAACAAGACGCTCGAGATGTGGCGCTACATCATGCCGCCGGCCGAGTCCGACAACGATGACTCCGGTTACTATGTCGGTATCGGTGGCACAATCTCCGGCAACACGGGCGTGGCCGGCGCAGCCATCGGGCCGAACCCGGTCACGGGCGCGCAGGCGCGGTTGAGCTACAACATGCCGCTGCGCAGCCGCCTGTCGGTGTCGGTCTATGACGCCAGTGGCCGGCTGGAACTGCGGCGCGATTTCGAAGTCGCGGGCCGCGGCGTCCAGCCGCTGGACGTGGGCGCGCTGCGGCCGGGCGTGTACCTGGCGCGCGTCGAGGCCGACGGCTTTGCGGCAAGCCAGAAGCTCGTGGTCGGCCGCTAGTAGAAATAAGGATGGATGCGGGGCGGCTTCGGCCGCCCCGCTCTTTGTTACTGGCCGGCGAGATGAACGGCGAGGGCGATGGCGGCGCGCATCGAATCGGCGCGGGCGACGCCCCGGCCGGCAATGTCAAAGGCGGTGCCGTGCAGGGGCGAGGTGCGGACGTACGGCAGGCCGAGCGTGACGTTGACGCCCGAGTCCCGACCCAGGAGCTTCGCCGGAATCATCGCCTGGTCGTGGTACATCGCGACGTAGCCGCCACACTCTCCGGCCATGGCCGCGTCGGCCGGCACCGGCCCGACCGCGTTGATGCCGGCGCGGCGGGCGCGCCGGACACCTTCGGCGATGCGGGCTTCCTCGCCGAGGCTGAACTCCGCTCCGTGAGGATTGAGGGCGAGGACGGCAATCCGCAAGGACGCCGCCCGCTTCACGTCCCCCGCTTCACGCCGGAGGAACTCATCCAGCAGCACTGTCTTCTCCAGCACCGCACCGGCGGTGATATGGCGCGGGACTTCGGCCAGCGGCAGGTGGATGGTGACGAACACCGCCTTGAATGACGGTGTCCAGGCGAGCATCGCGTGGCGCTTCGCGCCCAGCCGGTCGGCGAGGAACTCGGTCTGGCCCGGCCAGGCGAAGCCAGCCGTGCGCAGCGCCTCTTTCGACACCGGCGCGGTGACGAGCGCCGAAATCCGTCCGGTTTCAAGCATCTCGCAGCCGGCCTCGAGCGCCTCGAACGCGGCCCGGCCGCAGTCTTTCTGCGCCGAACCCATCCGGAACCGTGCCGGCGCGGCAATCGAGTCGTCCACCGTCGACAGGTCAACCTGCGTTCCCAGCCGCCGCTGCTCGAGCTCGAACACCCGCCGGCTGCCGATGATACGGATCTCTGGTTTCTGGTGTCTGGTTTCTGATCTCTGATTTGTCCGGGCCAAGGACTTCAGAATGACTTCCGGCCCGATGCCGGCCGGGTCGCCCATGGTGATTCCAAGGGGGAGACAGGGATCAAGGGATGGCGGGGTGGAGTGCCCGCGGCTCGGCACGTCCGTCACTCTGTCTCTTTGTCTCTTCATCTCTTCCTCACTTCCCTAGTAGTGACTCAGCGTGCCGCTTCTTCTGGTGTACTTGTCGATGAGCGTGAAGATGATGAGCCCGGCCGCGACCCAGACGACCGACAGGATGGCGAGGCGCAAGAAGGCGTCGCCGACCGAGAAGGGCATCGTCTCGCCCAAGAGGAAGTGCCGGGCGGTAAGGATGCCGTAGGTCGTCGGCACGGCCAGCGCCGCCTTCTGCATGAAGATGGGCAGCACCGCCAGCGGGTAGGCGATGGGCGTCAGCACCATCAGGATGCTGCCCAGCGCCTCGGATATCAGCCAGCCCTGCTTGAAGATGAGGGTGGTCGAGGCCATGATCATCCCGATGCCGTAGAGCGCCAGCAGCATCACGGCGACGATGGCGAGCGACGGCAGGAGGCCGAGCGGGTTGATGCGGATGCTGAACAGCAGGGTGATGAAAATCATCTGGGATGCGATCATCAGGAACTGGTGCAGTATCGAGTGCATCGACATGCCCATCGTGAACACCCAGCGCGGCACCGGCGCGGCGAACACCGATTCGAGCGTGCCGTACATCTGCTCCTTGCGCAGCGAAAAGCCCATCGCCCAGAGCGCCATGTTCATGAAGCCGATGAACACGTAGCCGATGGTGACGAACGAAACGAGGTCGGACGTGCCGACGAGCTTCTCGAGGTTGGCCGATGTCCGGCCGCCGACCAGCGCCACGCCGTAGAGCAGGTAAGGCAGGAGGTACACGACCGGGTCGATGAGGGTGCGGACGAAGTCGGCCGGGTAGGTCAGCTCGAGCCGCCACTCCTTGATGTTCTCGGCCCAGACCGCGCCGGCGTAGTGGCGAAGACGGGCAGCAAGGGATCGACTGTCCGGCCCGGTTACCTTCATCCCTGCATCCCTCTGTCCCTGTGTCACTAGTGCATCCCCACCGTGCCGTCGCGTCTTGTCTTGCGCTCGAGCCAGGTGAAAACGAGCCAGCCGGAAACGATCAGCACCGCGTCCATCGCCACAAGGATCAGCGCCGTCTTGCCGAGGCTGACTTCGCTGCGGTTGAGCATGATGATGCCGCGGATGGCGACCAGCGCCCAGGTCAGCGGTATCAGCGTCGAGACGACCTGGGTAATGACGTTGACCTGCACCGGGTAGCGGATGGGCGAGAACAGGAAGAACACCCACTCGAGCGTGTGGGTCCAGCCGTGGGCTTCCTTGATGAGCAGCGTCAACCCGGCGAAGGCGATGGTGAAACCGTAGAACCCGACCATCAGCAGCCCGACGATGGCCAGCACCGGCAGCACCTTGGCGACGGTGAAGCTGATGCCAAACGGCAGGAGCGAGATGACCACCGCCTGCAGGCAGACGATCACGGTCGTGACCAGCGCCTCGGCCAGCGTCTTGCCCACGAGGATGACCAGCGGGCTGGTGGGCGAGGCGATGATGTACTCCATCGTGCCCCAGTAGGTTTCCTCGCGCAGCGAGTTACCGACGCCCCAGATACCGGAGAAGACGAAGTTCGACACCATCGCGCCGATGAGCACGAACGCCATATAGTTGCCCGAGCCGGTGAGCGTCTTGAACGCCTCGCTCGTCTGGGACCCGACCAGCGCCTGGCCCTGGAACACGAACGGGAACACCCAGAGCATCGGGAAAACCGCCCAGAACACGATAATAATCGGGTAGGAGAAGTATATCCGGATGGTCTTCGACATCTCGGCGCGGACGGCGTTGACGGTGGCGGCGAAGGTCATGGGCAGAATGGGGTCAGGGACCGGGGATCGGGGACCAGGGGAGGACGGAGAAATAGCCAGGTCACCGCGTCACCCGGCCTGTTCCGGCTTGTTCTCGCTCGTATCCGCGCCCAGCGACGTGCCGGTGACGTAGAGGAACACGTCCTCGAGCGTCGGCTGCTTGACGTCCACGCCCAGGATTCTCGAGCCGGTGCGCAGCAGTTCGATGGCGTCGGACAAGACCGCCTCGGCCCGGGGCAGTACCAGCTTGATGGTCGTCACGCCGTCCTTGAACTCGGAGGTGGACCGTTCGACGCCGGGTAACTTCTCGACCCGCGTCGTGTCGGGCTGGCCCTGGACCCGGACCTCGAGCACCTCGGTGTGCGGGATGTCGCGCTTGTACTGGGCCGGCGTCTTGACGTCTACTATCTTGCCCTTGCTGATGAAGGCGATGCGGTTGCACAGCTCGTCCGCCTCATCCATGTAGTGCGTCGTGATGAGAATCGTCTTGCCCAGCCGCCGGTTCAGCTCATCCTTGATGAACTGGCGGATGAACCGGGCGAACTGCGGGTCCAGGCCCAGCGACGGCTCGTCCAGGAGAATCAGCTCCGGGTCGTGCAGGATGGCCCGGGCCACGCTCACCTTCTGTTTCATCCCGGAGGAGTAGCGCTCCAGCCGGTCGTTCTGGACGTCCTTGAGGCCCAGCAGTTCGATGAGGTAGTCGATGCGCTTGTCCCGCGCCTTGCCGGACAGGCCGTAGAGCGCGGCGAAGAAGTTCAGGTTGGCGCGGGCCGACAGCTTCCAGTAGAGCGTCCGCTCGCCCGAGGTCAAGAGGCCGATGCGCTGGCGGCACCAGAGCGAATCGCGGAACGCGTCGCGGCCGAACACGTTGATCTTTCCCTCGTCCGGTATGAGCAGCGTCGCGATACAGCGCACCAGCGTCGTCTTGCCCGCGCCGTTGGGCCCGAGCAGGCCGAACAGCTCGCCCCGCTGAATCCTGAGGTCGGCCTTGTCCACGGCGCGGGTGATTTTCTTCTTCAATCCCCGGCCGCGCCGGAAGTTCTTCACGACGCCCAAGCATTCCAGCGCCGCGGTGGTCTGATTGTCGCTCATTGGCCGGCAATCTTATGCTGGGGCCGGCCGCAGGTCAAGCAGGCGGCTGCCGCTCCTGCCGTCCGGACCATCGGCGTCCATTGCCTATTTGCGGTTGCCCTGCCATTCTGCCGCTCCAACTCGCTCTGCCCGCCATGGTTCTCCGGTCCTACTCGAGCCCTCGGCACTCCCAGGGGTTCACCGCGGCCCGTGGCAGGGAAACCGCCCTCTCTGGGCAAAGACGCCGCCGAGATTCTCGCCTTCGACCTGCGCACGCGCTTCGGGCGTGTTCACCATTCGACCCGAAACCGGCGCGAGTTCGAGCAGCGCCAAGCTCCTGGTTCAACACCAGCCTCACAGCCAGACGCGCATCGTTCCCGCCGTGCCACGCTCCGCCGAGCCAACCATCAACTGAGCCAGCCTCCCGCCGACCCGGCATCCTATCTACATTCAGAGGATTAGCCTGAGGACTAACCTTCGGGTTGACCTTCGTATAACCTGCAGGGCAACTCGGCAATCAGAGCGCAGGACAACCCATAAGACGAATCCAGAATTAACTCATACGTTAGATGATCGGTCTTGTCTATGGCTTTATTGCCGGTCTAAGTGGATAACTAACCTATGGTCAATCGGTTGGATAAACCAGGGAACCTATGCTTGGGTATATGATAGGGTAGGTTGGGGAGCTGATGGGGGAACAGTTCCCCCATCAACTTAGGGGATGTATGGTGGATGCCTGGGCGCGGGCAGGGTTCTGAGTATGTAAGGTCATGTTATGTAGTGTCTTATGTGGATTGCGACGTCGTTTTGGGTTGGTTTTCCGGTTCGCATCCTGCCGAGTTTAAGCCCTGTTGACTAGGGTGATAGCAGAGGTAGAATCCTTCCAGGCTTGAGGCCGCCTGGAAGGCGCAGGTTTCGGCCGAGAATCCGGGCGGCAAGGGCCGGAAATCAGCAGACATCGGGGAGGGTGACAATGTCGGACCCGACCAAGCGCGTGGCATCGTGGGTGGCGAAGTACAACACCGACCGCATCAAGGCGACGCTCGACGACCTGAAGCCGGACATGGTGCGCAGGTACCAGGAGGCGGTGGCCGAGCTGTACGCGATGGAGACCAAGACCAAGGAGACGCTCAACATGCAGGGGGTGCAGACCATCCTCTACATTCCTTACCTGAACTATGCGCGCCAGCTCTACAAGCTGTCGCGCAAGCGGAACATCTCGGGTGACAGCATGAAGCTCGCGGCCCAGGTGCTCCTCGAGAAGTGGCGTCTCCGCGGCCTGGACGCCGACGTCCTCGCGGCCATCCGCTGGGAAGTCTTTTCTATCCCGGCGCCATAGACCGGCCTTCTGTATTCTGCACTCTAGCTTCTGACTTCTGCCTTCGTCTGTCCTGACTGCTGGGAGGTGTTCTCGATACCTGCGCCGTGACGGTTCACCCTGAGGGGTGACAGGTCCACGCGCCCGCGCTGCCTGTTCGCCTTGACTCAGTCCGCATAGCCGCCTACACTGGCAACCTAATGGCGGGCCCCGAACGTACCGATTGTGGAGGCAAGTTGCCGCGCGTTACCCGTCGGGCTTCAAGTTCGGACCTGACGTTCATCACCAACGAAGGCGACGTCAACCTTCTTGAGCGTTTCAAGACGCTCATCCGAGGCACACGACTCTTCGACGCATTGGTCGGCTACTTCTACACCAGCGGCTTTCACCTGCTCTGCGACGCTCTGGAGCCAACCGAGCGCATCAGGATTCTGATTGGCATCGGCACCGGCAAAGACACGACCGACCTGATTGCCGAAGCGCGCCGACCCGCGCAACGTGAACTCGGTTTCTCACACAGGGAGGCGGCCGACGCATTCGCTGAAGCGGTCGCAGCCGAGCTTGAACCACCGGCTCAAGACGACCTAGTCGAACATGGCGTACGCAAGTTCGTCGAGTGGCTGCGGGCTGGAAAACTCCAGATTCGCGCCTATCCCGACGCGAACATCCACGCCAAGCTCTACATCATGACCTTCGCCGAAGAAGACCGCGATGCCGGCCGCGTCATCACCGGCTCCAGCAACTTCTCGCAGTCCGGTATCAGGGACAACATCGAATTCAACGTGGAGCTGAAGAACCGCGCCGACTATGAGTTCGCTCTGGCCAAGTTCAACGAGCTCTGGGAGCAATCAGCGGATGTCGGCCCGACCTACATCGAGACCGTCGAGCACAAGACCTGGCTGAACGACACGATTACACCATATGAGCTCTATCTCAAGTTCCTGTACGAGTACTTCAGCGATGAACTCAACCAGCCCGCAGGTCTGTTCCAGGAGAACCTACCCCCTGAATTCCTCAAGCTGGAGTATCAGGAACAGGCTGTGCTCAACGCCAAGCGTATCCTGTATGAGTACAACGGCGTCTTCCTTGCCGACGTCGTCGGGTTGGGCAAGACCTACATGGCCGCAATGCTCGCTCAGCAACTCGAAGGCCGCACACTCGTGATCGCGCCGCCGCTCTTGCTCCAGCCCGAGAACCCGGGGTCCTGGCCCAGCGTCTTCTCCGACTTCGGCATCCACGGTGCCCGCTTCGAATCGCTCGGCAAGCTCGACCGCGTCCTCGACGAAGACCCGAACCGCTACCGGAACGTGATCGTAGACGAGGCCCACCGCTTCCGTTCCGAAGACACCGTGGCCTACGAGCAACTCGCGGAGATTTGTCGCGGCAAACGGGTTATCCTCGTGACCGCTACACCATACAACAACCACCCTTTCGACATCCTTGCACTCATCAAGCTGTTCCAGCCCGGCCGCAGGAGCACTATTCCCAACGTGCCGAACCTGCAGGCATTCTTCGGCCAGCTTGCCCGTCGCCTGCGTAAGCTCGACCGGCAGAGGGACTTCGACGAGTACGTCCGCATCTCGAAAGAGAACTCGCGTGGAATCCGCGAGAAGGTCATGCGCTACCTGACCGTGCGCCGGACCCGCGGCGAAATCACGAAATACTTCTCCGCCGACCTGCAGGTGCAGGGGCTGAGTTTCCCCGAAGTCAGAGACCCGGAGCCGGTCTACTACCAATTCAATGCCGAAGAAGAGCGTGTCTTCGATGAGACGGCCAAGCTGCTGCTGCACGACCTCAAGTACGCCCGCTACGCACCGATGCTGTACTACACCGGCAGCGACGCGACCCAGATCGAGAAGCTGTCCGAAGAGAACCTGCGCAAGATCATGCGGATTCTCATGGTCAAGCGCCTTGAGAGCAGCTTCCATGCGTTCAGACTCTCACTGCAGCGGTTCATCAAGTCCTGCCGTCACTACCTGCAGGCTCTTGATTCCGGGCGCGTGGTCATCAGCAAGAAGCACTTCTCCAAGGTCATGGAGCTGCTAGAACAGGACGACTTCGACGCGGTCGAGCGGCTGATAGATGAAGGCAAGGCCGAGGAGTATCCGACTTCTGTTTTCCGTCCCGAGTTCCGGCACGACCTCGAATCCGACCTCGCGCATCTCGACCGCATCGACAAGCTGTGGCAGACCGTGAAGCGCGACCCCAAGTGGCTGGAGTTCGAGCGAAGGCTCGACTCTGATGCGATCCTGCGGGGCGGCAAGCTCATCATATTCACCGAGTCCAAGGAGACCGCTTTCTACCTGTCCGGCCTGCTCGAAAAGAAGTACCCCGGTCGCGTACTCACGTTCTGCGGCGGCCAGGGCGCGGACGTCAGGCGACTCGTGCTCGACAACTTCGATGCCCGCGCCCGCCGGCCCAAAGACGACTACCGAATACTCGTTTCGACCGAAGTGCTCTCCGAAGGCGTCAACCTGCATCGTTCCAACGTCGTCATCAACTACGACATCCCGTGGAACCCGACTCGACTCATGCAGCGCGTGGGTCGGGTCAATCGCGTGGACACGAAGCACAAGGAGATACTCACCTACAACTTCTTCCCGACGACTCAGTCCAACGACCACATCAAGTTGCGGGAGGCCGCCGAGGCCAAGATTCACGCCTTCATCGCCCTGCTCGGCGCGGACGCCCGACTACTCACCGACGCCGAAGTCGTCGAATCGCACGAGCTGTTCAAGCGCCTGACCAGCCGCAAGACCATCACCGGTGAAGACAAAGACGAACGCAGCGAACTTGAGTACCTCAGCGTGATCAAGCAGGTTCGCAAGGACAACCCGGACCTGTTTGCTCACATAAGACGTCTGCCCAAGAAGGCTCGCACCGGTCGCTCCGGCTCCGCCTCGGCTCTAGTCACCTTCTTCAGGCGCGGCAAGCTTACGAAGTTCTACGAATCCGCTCAGTCGACAGAACCGCAGGAGCTCGACTTCATGACTGCTGCGGGCAAGCTCGAAGCGACCGAAGCCACGCCTCGCGTCAATCTCGGTTCGGACTTCCACGCGCTGCTCAAAGCGAACCGAGCCGCGTTCGATGAAGCCACACCCGACGAACAACCCGAAGCTGGCGCTGCCGGTTCCCGCGACCCCTCTGTGCAGGTCCTGCGCATCCTCAAGATAGACGAACTCCGCAAGTACCAGGGCTACACCGACGACGACCTCGCATACCTGAAGCTACTACGTGAGCAACTTGAGGAAGGCTCTATCTCCAAGCCAACCGCCCGCAGGTTGAAGGAAGCCCTGGAGTCCGCTATTCAGGGCACGCCGGACCCGCTGCGCGCGCTTGGCAAACTCAAACACATCTTGCCATTCGACACGCTCTCCCGTCGCATGCAGACGAGAACTGAAGAGAAGCACCCACGCGAAGTCATACTCTCCGAGCACGTTGTGGCTGAATAGATGACCCACGAACAGGCCGTCCGGCTCATTCGCGACACCTTTGAGAAACCCTTCGAACGCGACCGGTTCCGAACGTTCACCAAGAATCTACTGAACCACGTCGAAGACACTCCGCAGACTGTGTATCGCGGCAATCTCATCCCGGACGCGTTCGAACCCTACGTCAGGTCGATGGAACGGGTCGGAAAGTACGAAGACTCGGCCGGCAGCAAGCTCGACGTGCTTGTCGTGCACCTGAAACGCGAGACGTCGCTTGTCCATGCCCGTACGACTCAGCGCAACTTCATAGCCTGGTATCTAAACGGTAGTCGTGGTGGGAAGCTGAAAGATGCTGCGCTCGTGGCATTCGTCTCACCCGGCGAGGACGATTGGCGTTTTTCGCTGGTCAAGATGGAATACGCACTTGCCCCGAAGTCCGGCGCCCGCGTCAAGGTAAACCGTGTGCTGACGCCAGCCCGGCGCTACTCGTTTCTCGTTGGTCCCAACGAAGGTAGCCACACAGCTCAGGCCCAGCTTGTGTCGTTACTCGGGGACGACCGGACTGACCCGACACTTGCGCAACTTGAGGCTGCATTCGGTATCGAGCGCGTCACGAAGGAGTTCTTCGGCGAGTACCGCGACCTGTTCCTGCGTGTGAAGGACGCCCTTGACGAAGTGCTACGCAATAGCCCCAACGTGAAGCAGGACTTCGCCGTGAAGGGCATTAGTCCCGTCGACTTCGCCAAGAAGCTGCTCGGTCAACTCGTTTTCCTCTACTTCCTCCAGAAGAAGGGCTGGTTCGGAGTCGCGCGTGATGCCGAATGGGGCACCGGGCCGAAGGACTTCCTCCGATCGCTCTTCCGCCGCGGCGACTATGACAGTTTCTTTAACGACGTTCTCGAGCCACTGTTCTATGAGGCGCTGGCCCGGGAGCGCGACGACGACTTCTACAGCCGGTTCAACTGCAAGATACCATTCCTGAATGGCGGCTTGTTCGACCCCGTCGGTAAGTACGACTGGATACACGCAGACATCTTGCTGCCCGACGCAGTCTTCTCGAACGATGTACGCACCGAGGCAGGTGATACCGGTACCGGCGTCCTTGATGTCTTCGACCGCTACAACTTCACCGTAAACGAGGACGAGCCGTTGGAGAAGGAAGTTGCCATCGACCCCGAGTTCCTCGGCAAAGTATTCGAGAAGTTCAATGCCATCACGGATGCGAACTACAGGGAGTATCGCGAAGCCCTCGTGAGTGAACGGACTGACCTCGAACGTAAGTTCAATAAGAAGTACGGAGTCTACTACACACCGCGCCCCATCGTCCACTACATCTGTCAGCAGACCTTAACTGACTATCTGGCGACGCGGACGGAAGGCAAGGTCCGTCGAGAAGACATCGAGACCTTGGTCCGGCTCGGCGAAACCGCAGCCGAGCATGAGGCGCATGTCCACGGCCGAGGCAAAGAGACCGAACACTATCCTTTTGTCCTACCGCGAGACATACGCGACCACGCACGAGACCTCGACGTCGCATTGGCAGACGTCCGGGTATGCGACCCGGCTGTAGGGTCAGGCGCGTTTCCGGTCGGCATGATGCTGGAGATCGTCCGTGCTCGCTTCGCGCTCGGTTCCGTGCTGAACGACGGCCGCACAACTTACACCCTCAAGCGTCACGCCATCCAAAACAGCTTGTATGGCGTGGACATTGACCCTGGCGCGGTGGAAATCGCCCGACTCCGCCTTTGGCTCTCAATGGTCGTAGATGAGCAGGAACGGAGACGCATCAAGCCCCTGCCGAACCTTGACTACAAGATAATGCAGGGCGACAGCCTCGTATCCGAGTTCCTGTCAGTGGACCTCGACGACCTTGGTGAGGACCGCAACACACTGGCAGATACGGGAATACCGAGCGAACTTGTAGCCGAGTTCCGCACGCGGAAGGACCAGTTTCTTGCCGCCGCCCGGACCGAGGACAAAGAGCGGCTGCGCAACGAAGTTGAAGAGCTAGTCGTTCAGATGTTCGAGGCAGCATTCCGCCATAGACAGGCCGGCTACTTCGCGCAACTGCGCGCCATTGAGGAACGCTACTCGGCGGTCCGCAGTCCCATTGAGCGCCAGCGCGTGATTGCCGAGGAAAAGGCACGGTTCTATAAGAAGGCTCGATTCAATATCGAAGATGCGGAACGCAGACTGCGCGAATACTCCGAGAAGCGACTCGCGAGGCCTTTCTTTCCTTGGCGGCTCTACTTCGCTGAGGTCTTCGCTCCCGAGACTCGGGCGACAACGTTCGACGGCCGGCTGACATTGGGCTACGACCTCAAGGGGCAGATGGACATGGTCGCTCCCCCGCCGAGGCCTAGTGGATTCGACATCGTCATAGGAAACCCGCCATACGGGCTCCTCAATAAGCGTCAGAACAAGGGCGAATCAGTAGTCGTATCGACAGAACTTCTTGAATACTTCAGACATAGCCCCAGCTATGCGGCTTCGCAAGGCGGGATGCTCAACATCTACAGACTCTTCGTGCTGCGGAGCATACAGCTTCTGTCGGCATCTGGTGAGTTCTGCGAGATCTTCCCGCTCGCCTTCGCAGGCGACACGAGCGCAGCCGGCCTTCGTCGCTACATCTTGGAGAGCTGTGGGATTCGAGCGATAGAAGCGTTCCCCGAGCGGGACAACGAGGCAAAACGCGTGTTCGAGCCGGTTAAGATGTCGGTCTGCATTCTCCGATTGTGCAGGAGGTTCGATCCAGAGCGAGGGTTCCATCTCAGAATTCACTGGGATCGGTTTGTAGACGAGATGAATCCAGCTGTGGCATTGGACGTCGAGACCCTGCGGTTGCTCGACAGGAAGAACATGGCGGTCCCCCTCGTGCTACCGAGTGAGCTAGATCTCCTGTTGAAGGTGTTCCGTGGCTCGCGGCGACTTGCGGATGTGGGACACTGCTTCACTGGTGAGGTGGATCTGACTTTCGACAAGGCCTACATTAGCCGCAATCCGCGTGATGCCGTCCTTCTCCGAGGTGCAGCCGTTGGCAGGTACGTCATAAAGTCGAGCATGAGTCAGGGCGAGTTCTTGTACCTGAAGTCCGACGAGTACAGGAAGGCCAAGGGCGAAAAGAAGATGAGTCACCAGCTTCGTCAGCGGATCGTGCTGCAGGGAATAACGGGGGTCAACGAGCGCGTGCGACTCAAGCTGACATTGCTCTCGGCGGGCACGTACTGCGCCAATTCGGTCAACTATATCGCTCTGCAGAACAGAGCCGCCGACCCGCTATTCATGCTAGGGTTGCTTAACAGCAGACTGCTCAATTACGTATTCATGAAGTTCAGCACAAACAGCAATGTGAACGGGTACGAGGTAGATAATCTCCCCATACCCAGCGATGTTCCCCGAGAGGTTGAGCGCCGGGTCGCCGCTCTCGCCTCCTCGGTACTGGACTCCAAGCAACAGGAGACAGACATCGACACATCAACAGCAGAAGGCGAGATTGACCGACTCATCTACGACCTATACGGGCTGACCGAGGCCGAGGTTGCGATTGTAGAGGGACAGGCAACCTGAGATGGCCGCGCCGAAACAATCGCCATGAACTTGGAGATCAAGAAGGTCGAAGACGAGATAGACGAGCGGGTGAAGGCTCTCTATGGGCTGTAGTCGCACTTTAGAGGAGGATCATGACTCCGATATTCATTAAGAAGGCGCCGCCGCAAAGACCGGAGGATGATGAAGCGAACAGCGTAACCACCGCATGCACGTCGTCCCAGTCCGCAGACGCTGGTGACTTCGTGCTCTCGGAAACCGGAACCTCCCGCAGGATTGTGCGCTCGAAGATTGTGGTGAACCCTCACGACCCGGCCTCCGGCGTCGAGGTCAGCGTTCTTCACAGACGGAAGCGACCAAACGAGGGTTGGCAAGATGTTCCCTCGGTTCCGCTTAGCTCTCTCAAGGCCGGTGAAGGCTACAGACTGAATCTGAACTGCGCCGAGACGAGGAAGCTCTTCGAGAGACTGCAGAGTCTCTTTGAAGTGAGTCGTGCAAAGGGCGTGACTCCCGGCAAGAAGAAGTGGGTAGTAGGAGAAGCCGAAAAGGTCATTAAGGACGTCAGTCCGGATGTCGCCGCCGCAATCCGCAAGATGGCCGCCAAGCAGTATCCTCGAGAAGTCTGGAACTACGTCGCAGAGGCCGAGCCAGACTTGCTGACTAAGCTGTCATACGCGCGAGTGCAGTTGGACAGGGAGGAAGTTCTGAAGAGGTTCAAGGCTGGCCTGAAGGAGGCGCAGGCAGAGTCCTTTTGGCAGGGTTTCTTCAAGAAGAACACGTGGATATTCGGATACGGCTTGGACTACCGCTTTCTCAAGATGGTGGCGGACCAACCCAATCTCGGTGGTACAAGCATCACCGGAGAAGGGGCTCAGATCAGCGATTTCCTTGAGTCTACTGAAGGCGTGTCCAAGTTCACCGTCCTCGTTGAGATAAAGAAACCTGACACGCCTTTGCTTGGCAAGAGATGTCGGACAGGCGTCTGGAACGTAAGCGGGGACCTGACTGCCGCTGTTATCCAACTTCTATCAGCCTGCAGAGCACTAGAAAAGGTTGCCGACGCGCCACAGAATGCGGCCATTCTCAACGCAGGAGGCCTATCTACAGTGCAGCCAAGTGGAATACTCGTCGTGGGTAATACGAAGGAACTCGACAGCCCGGAGAAGAAGGCTAGCTTCGAGGTACTGCGGAAGAGTATGCACGGGCCCACAATACTGGGCTTTGATGAATTGTATGAGCGCGCCCGGTTCATACTGGCACGCCAGTGAAATGGCGCGCATGAGGAAAACAGGGATTCTCATTCCTGAGCGATGTCAAGACGTGGCCGCTGGTGCCAAGGTTGCCGGATGTCGGACGAAGCCGTGAGTAGCATCGTCTTGCACTCCGAAACCATCGCCATGACCGATGAAATCCTTAAGGTCGAATCCGAAATCGACGAGCGAGTGAAGGCGCTGCACGGGCTCTAGCCTCTCGCGGTCAGCATGAGCCGAGGCGCGCCCACAGGCAAGTGCCAGCTATGTGGAAGCGTAGGTAAGCTGTCATTCGAGCATGTACCGCCCGAGAGCGCCTTCAACAACCGCCCTGTGTTCCTCGGTGACATCAAAAGGCAACTGGATGCAAAGACGGTGTTGCCGCTCAAGGGCGGGAAGCAGTGTCAGCGCGGGTCGGGTGCGTACACGCTCTGCGAACAGTGCAACAACAACACTGGAGGCTGGTACGGCTCGGCCTATGTCGAATGGGCAGTGCAGGCGGCGTGCTGCCTATCGCGCGCATCCGGCGCACGGATGATCGACGCGACATACAGAATCTACCCCGCCCGTGTCCTGAAGCAAGTCCTCTGCATGTTTTTCAGTGCCAACTCGAATGGACTGGGGTTGTTCCACGACGCAGCCAAGGCTGTCGTGCTCGACAAGCATGCGCGTGGCCTGCCAGACGGCATGGGAGTCCTTGCGTTCATCACGGAGTCGTGGCTCCTACGGCAGGCTGGATTCACGGGGCAACTCGACATCAGAAACGGGCAGGGGTACTACTTCAGCGAGGTCGCCCACCCACCATTTGGGTTCGTAATGACCTGGGGATGCCCCAAACCCGACGACAGGCTGACCGATATCAGGTACTTCAGCACGTTCGACTGCGACCACCTGCAACGTATTGCCCTTCGACTGCATGTGCTCGAAGTGAATACCTGGACGCCTTGCGACTACAGAACCTTAGCCGAGATAGAAGCCGACCGGCTGTCCGACCTTGCACTTGAGAACCAGAGGAGACAACCGGAACGGTGACCTATCGGGGACGCTGACCGTTTCCGATACCGCTGACATCACGTAGCGTCCGGCGGATGAGAGCGCTGAGCGATGAACGATGAGTGATGAGCGGAAAAGGAAGAGCGCTTCACGCTGTACGCCGGACGCAGGCAAAGACGAGGCCCGGCAGTCCGTCAAGCCGCAAGCCGTTTGACGGACCGGAACAGAGAGCTATACTGGGCGTAGCCATGAAGCACCGACCGCTGCTCTACATTGAGACATCCGTGTTCGGGTTTCTCTTCGATGAGGAGCCGCGCAATGCGGTGCGGCGCGAAGTTGTCGTCAAGCTGCTGGACCAAGTCCGACTTGGCCTCCTCGACGCCGGCACATCGCCGGTGACCTATCGCGAGTTCGTTGATGCGGCGGAGCCACTCCGGTCACGGCTGCTGGCTCTGTTGGATATCGTCCGGTTGCTGCCCGCCGACGACGACGAGGCCGAGCGGCTCGCCGAAGCCTACGTCAAAGAAGCAGTCATACCCGAGAAGCACTTGGATGATGCACGCCATGTCGCTTACGCGACAGTCTGCAAGGCCGACGTGCTGGTTTCTCTGAACCTGCGCCACATCGCCAATGAATGGACAGAGAGAAGAGTGGGAGCGGTGAATCTCCGGGAAGGGTACCAGTTGCTGCGCGTGAGGACCCCGGAGGAGGTACTGAGATATGAAGATTGATGGGCTCGACTGGATTGACTGGTTGCACAAGAAACGCGAGGAGTCCGAGCTGGAGCGAAAGCGCCGAGGGATCAGCGGTGCCGACTGGCTCAAGGAGATCCGCGCCCGCGCCGAGGCATTCCTCGAAGACCGCGCGCACCGGGACTCAGCTGTCGTCCGCGACCGCAAAGCGGAACACTGACTGCGGACCCGCGCGGGGCTGTCCGGCCCGTCGACCGTTTCCGACACCGCTGACATCAAATAGCGTCCGCCGGCGGAGGAAAGTGCTGAGCGATGAACGATGGGTGATGAGCGGGACCGAGGAACGCCGTACGCCTCACGCTGTACGCAATACGCCGGAGGAAGTGAACGACGAGCGGTGATTGATGGGCGCGGAGCGGACGATGACGGGACCATGTCAGATTGCAGAATGTGAATGGCAAAGCAGGCTAGAGGCCAAGAGCCACAAGCCAGAAGCCGAAGCGAAGAGCCGGCGCGATGCCGCAGGCGCGTGGCTGAGCCGTCCGTTACTGCCGGCGCATTAGCCGCGGTTCGCGCCGGTGATGTACAGCGGCGGCCGCCAATCCGAGGTCAGCTATGCGACCTGGGACGCGCATTTCGAGATGCTGTCCGTTGGCATCGGGTACCGGCTCCAGCCTCAGTTTGCGCCCGGCGCAGAAGCGCCCGGATATCGTCGGGCAGGTAACAGGCATTCCGGCGGTTCTTCTGCCGTACGGGGCAGGATGGGGCAGAAGGGACGGGCAGTCAGGAACTGGAAGGGCGGTCATAGACCGAGCGGTGCCGAAATGAGAATACGCCGGTGGTCCGATTCCTTGACATCCTGCGTGCTTTCGGCATATTAGCCGGGCAATGACACGCCTGCCGGAAATCGAGTTTCGGCTGCTTTCCGCCCTGAAACCCGGGGCCGAGCGGCCGGTTCCGGTGCTGGTGAAAGAGACCGGCCTGGACCAGTCGCTGGTGATGGCCGCGGCGACGATGCTGTCCCAGCGTGACCTGGTGAGCGTGGCTGAGACGTCGGAAGAGGCGTTTGCCCTGGCCGCAGCCGACGAGCAGCTTCCGGAGAGGCGGGCACTTCAGCTTCTCAAGAAGGCCGGCGGGACGACGAGCTTCGCCGAGCTGCCGAAGCTTCTGGGCAAGGAGGACGTGCGGGCCGAGATGAAGTGGCTGACGAAGAAGGGCTGGTGCAAGCGCGATGCTTCCGGCCTCACCATTTCTGAGACGGGCGAGAAGGCGCTGTCCGAGAAGGGCGCGGACGAGCTGCTGCTGGCCGCCATCAAGGGCGGCCGGACCGCGACCGAAGCCGAGCTGGCCAGGGCGGGCGTGGACGTCGCGGCGGCGAAGCAGTTGCTTAAGGGCCGGGACGATATCGTCAGGCGCAAGAAGGTGGTGCACCGGTCGGTGAAGCTGACGCCTGAGGGCGAGAAGCTCCTGGCCTCAGGTATCGAGCCGGCACGCGAGGTGACGCAGCTCACGCCCGAACTGCTGGCCGCCGGCCAGTGGCGCGGGGTGATTCTCAAGCGCTATGACGTGAGGCTCGACACCTTGAAGCTGCGGCCGGGCAAGCCGCACCCGTTGCAGCGGGCGATTGCCGAGACAAGGCGCGCGTTCCTTGAGATGGGCTTCGAGGAGGCGGCGTCGGCGGTGGTCGAGACGGCGTTCTGGAACTTCGACGCGCTGTTCCAGCCGCAGGACCACCCGGCGCGGGAAATGCAGGACACGTTCTACGTGGCGAAGCCCGAGGCCGGGCGGTTGCCCGACACCGCGCTGGTCGAGCGGGTCAAGCGGACCCACGAGGACGGCGGTGACACGGGTTCGACCGGCTGGCGGTACAAGTGGGACCAGGAGAAGGCCCGCCAGCTCGTCTTGCGCACGCACACGACCGCGACGACCATCCAGGCGGTGGCCGCCTCCCCGAAAGCGCCGCGCAAGGTGTTCTCCTGCGGCAAGGTGTTCCGGCGGGAGAACGTGGACCAGACCCATTTGCCCGAGTTCATGCAGATTGACGGCATCATCATCGACGAGGACGCGAGCCTCACCACGTTGTTCGGCACGCTGCGCGAGTTCTACCTGCGGATGGGAGCGAAGGACGTGATTTTCCGGCCCGGCTACTTCCCGTACACCGAGCCGTCGGCCGAGGTACTGGCCTTTGTCGAGGGCGTGGGTTGGGTCGAGATGTGCGGCTCGGGCGTGTTCCGGCCCGAGGTGACGAAGCCTTTGGGTTGCGACGTACCGGTCATTGCCTGGGGCGGAGGATTGGAGCGGGTGGCGATGCTGCGGTTCGGGCTGGACGACATCCGCAAGCTGTACTGGGCCGACGTGAACTGGCTGAAAGAAGCAAGGTTATGCAGATAGGAGAAGTCAGAATGCAGATTGCAGAATGCAAAATGCAGAATGGTCAGGACACGCTGCAGTCTGACATCTGCAATCTGAGATCCGCAATGGCCAGAAGGCGCGGATGCCGTCCCGGAGGTCTGAGGCTGTGCAGATAGGAGAAGTCAGAATGCAGATTGCAGAATGCAAAATGCAGAATGGTCAGGACACACTGCAGTCTGACATCTGCAATCTGAGATCCGCAATGGCCAGAAGGCGCGAATGCCGCTGGTAAGCATCTCGACCGCGCGGCTGGGGAAGCTGGTCGGCCGCGTGATGGACCGGGACGAGCTGACCCGGGCGCTGCGGTCCCTGGGCAGCGACGTCGAGGGTTTCGCCTCGGTCACGCGCTACCGCTGCGGCCGGTGCGGCCAGATGCTCGAAGTGCTGGAGCACGAGGATTTCAATAACACCTGCGATGCCTGCGGGTCAAAGGACATCGCCGCCACCGGCTCAACCGATGTGGTGCGCATCAAGCTCGAACCGGTCCGGCCGGACGTGTTCGACGTCTGCGGTCTCGCCCGGGCCCTGCGCGGCAAGCTCGAAATCGAAACCGGGCTGCCGAAGTACGGGTTCGGCGACTCGGGGTTGGCGGTCAGGGTGATGGCGGGAATGGAGAGCATCCGGCCGTTCATCGCCTGCTGCGTGGTGCGCGGCGTCACCCTGGACGACGAACTGGTGAAGATGCTGATGAAGATGCAGGAGAACCTGCACTGGGCGCTGGGCCGGGACAGACGCAAGGCGTCAATCGGCGTCTACGATCTGGACACGGTGACGCCGGGGTTTGAGTTCCGGCCGGTGGAGCCGGAGGGTATCCGGTTTGTACCGCTGTTCGGAATGCCGGGTACGGAAGAGGGCGGGGACGAAGCCGGAAGCGAGAAACTAGAAGGCAGAAGGCGGAATTCCGACATCGGACCTCGCACCCCGCACCCCGCACCCCGTACCCTTGGAACTGCCACGCCGAAGGAGATTCTGGAACGTCATCCCAGGGGCATGGCGTATGCGCACCTCTTGGCCGGGATGAAGCAGTACCCGCTGCTAGTGGACTCGACCGGCAAGGTGCTGTCGCTGCCACCGATTATCAATAGCGAGGACACGCGCGTCAGCGAGAAGACAGAGAACCTGTTCGTGGACGTGACCGGGCCGGACAAGCACGCGGTGACCAAGGCGCTGTGTGTCATCGCCGCGGCGCTGGCGGACCTGGGCGCGCGGGTCGAGACGGTGCGGGTCAGCTACGCCGACGGCCGGGCCGAGGTCACGCCCGACATGACGCCAGGCCGCGCATCGGTCGAGCCGGCCCAGTGCCGGCGCGTGCTGGGGCTCGAGCTTGGGCCGGAAGAGATGTGCCGATGCCTGGAGCGGATGCGGCACGACGCCCGGGTTATGTCCGGCCGCGTCGAGGTGGCGGTCGCGGCGTACCGGTCGGACATAATGCACGAGTACGACATCATCGAGGACGTCGGCGTCGGCTACGGTTACGAACGGCTCGTGCCGCGGCTGGTGAAGAGCATGACTGTCGCCCGGCCCCAGCCGGTCGAGGAGCGGTCGGACGTCTGTCGCCGGGCGCTCACCGGGCTCGGGTTCCTCGAAACGATGACGCTGCTGCTGACCAGCGCGGACGAGCACCTAGAGAAACTGGGGATGGACGACGACGAGCAGTACGCGCAACTCCAGAATCCGGCGAGCGTCGAGCAGGCAATCATCCGGCGGCACCTGTTGTCCGGGCTCTTGGCGACGTTCCGGGTGAACACCACCGCCGAGATGCCGCAGAGCATCTTCGAAATCGGCGACTGCTTCACGCTCGACGCCGCCACGGTGACGGGCGTGCGGGCGGACCGCAAGGTCGGCATCGGCATCACCGGCCCGAAAGCCGGGTTCTCAGACATCAAGGCCGCGGTGGAGTCGCTGGCGTTCGAACTGGGCATGGAGATTGAATACGCGTCGCCCGACAAGCAGCTCTGGCCGTTCATCGAGGGCAGGGCAGCGATCATCAGCCTGAGGGACAAAAGCACAGATGAACAGAGCGGCAAAGTGGCAAATCGGGAATCCAAAATCCAGAATCCAGAATCCAAAATCGGCATTATCGGCGAGGTGCACCCTGAGGTGCTGGAGCGTTTCGGGCTGTCCCAGCCAACGGCGCTCGCCGAACTGAGGGTGTAGCCAATGCCGACGTGCCCGCATTGCGGCGAAACGGTCCGGCCCGCCCAGGAGCGGTGCTTTGCCTGCGGGCAGCAGATTCGCGCGCGCCGGGCTGCCGGCCGCCGGCCGGTCAACCCGCTGGTGTTCATCATCGCCGGCGTGGCGCTGGCGGCGGCGGTCGTCGGCATCCTGGTGGCGATTCCCAAGCACGGCAAGGAGAAGTCGGCACGGGCCGAACGCGCCGAGTTGGAGCGGGTGCAGGACTCGCTGCGCCGCGCCAACCGCGAGGTGAACAAGGTGGTCAGTACCGACAAGGAAGCGGACCGGTTGAACGGCGAGTTGGCCGAGCTGGAGTCACGGTTCGAGACAGTGCAGCGGCAGACGGTCGGCGCCAGCCCGACGCCCGAACAGGCGAAACTCATCAACCAGATAAAGTCCGGCCTCACCGGCCTGCGCCAGCAGGTGCAGATGATGACATTCGTGGCACCCCAGGAGAAGGCGCAGGCCGCGGACTCGGTCCGCGCCCGCGCGCGCCGGGTGCGCGGCCTGATTTCTGACCTGACCCGGGCCCCGAAGAAGTAACTCAGGCGGTCGCCCGGCGGCGGCCGGGACTAGAACGGCGCGAAGCCGGCCTGGTTCCAGTAGTCTTCGCGCAGGCTGCGGGACTGGCGTTCCAGCGCCCCGGCGTGGCCTTCTTCCCACCGCGCCATGCTCTCGAAGAACCGCCGGAGTTCGGGCTGCTCGGCCTGCCGGGCCATCGTGCGGTAGCGCTCGATGCTCGCCAGTTCGAGGTGCAGCCCGACCGACAGCGCGGTCATCTCCCAGTGGGCGTCGGCTAACCGGTGCCTGAGCTCGTCGGAGAAGATCGGGCTGTTGCCGCCCAGTTCGGCGCCGGAGTCGATGTCGTAGTAGCCGGCCATGCCGGTCGTGGCGACGTCCCGGTAGAGCGACCTCAGGTAGTCGAGGTGCCGGCCTTCCTCGGCCGCCAGCATCAGGAACACTTCCTTGCCCTTCTCGTCGGCGGTGGTGCGTGCCGCGACGGTGTAGAACTCGATGCCCTGCCGCTCGGCCAGCATCGCTTCCTTGATGCCGGCGATGATGCGTTCGGATTCCATGGCTGAGGATAGCACGCGGCGGCGGCCCGGTCAACCGGCCGGATTCGGGCGGTAACCGCAGGCCACGAAGACACGAAGACCACGAACCGCGCCGACCAGTCCGGGCGGATTTGACGGGCAGCGGCAATGCCGCTAGTATGTTTGGATGGCTATGTCAGGCGCAAGCCATCCCGGCCGGGATGGCTTGCGCTTTGTCATCGAAAGGAGTCCGATGCTGAAGGCGTTGATGATCGCCGGGTACCTGCTTCTGCTGCTGGCGCTCGGGCTCTGGGCCCGGCGCCGGGCCCGCGCCGGTGACGAGGACTTCTTCCTCGCCGGTCGCCGGCTGGGACCGCTGCTCCTGTTCCTGACGATGGCCGCCACCAACTTCTCGTCGTTCACCGTCTTCGGGTTCGCGGGCGCGGGCTACCGCATCGGCTACGCCTATTACCCGATAATGGCGTTCGGGACCGGGTTCATGGCGCTGTCGTTCCTTTTCATCGGCATCCCGGTCTGGCGCTACGGCCGCCGGACCGGCGCCATCACGCCGACCGAGGTCATCTGGCACCGTTTCAAGAACCGCCCGCTGCACCTTAGCTACCTCGCGGTGATGATGGTGTTCACGCTGCCGTATCTTGCGCTCCAGCCGATGGGCGCGGGCTACGCCCTCGAAGGGCTGCTGGGGCTGCCCTATGTCTGGGGCGCGGTCATCGTCGTCGTGGTGGGTGTCGGCTACGTGCTGCTGGCCGGGCTGCGCGGCGACGCCTGGACCGACGCGCTGCAGGGGCTGGTGATGCTGGCGGCGCTGCTGGCGGTGTTCTTCGGGGTAGCACAGGCGCTGGGCGGTTTCCGCTCAGCGAACGCCGCGGTCGCGGCCCGCTGGCCCGAGCTGTTCGACCGGCCGGGCGGCGGCGGGCAGTTCACCCAGGGCATCTGGTTCTCCTACATGGCGCTGTGGCTCTTGTGTGACCCGATGTTCCCGCAGTTGTTCCAGCGGTTCCTGGCGGCGAAGAGCGAACGGGCCATCCGTATCACCGCGCTGCTCTACCCGGGAATCACCGGCCTCTTGTTCTTCCTGCCAATCGCGGTGGGGGTGATGGGCCGGTTGGCGTTTCCTGACCTCGCGGCCAGGGCCAGCGACCAGGTGCTGCCGATGGTCATCGCTGAACTGCTGCCAGGCTGGCTGGGCGCGCTGGCGATGGCCGGCGGCCTGGCGGCGCTGATGTCCACGATGGACTCGCAATTGCTGACGCTGAGCTCGATGTTCGTGCGGGACGTTTCGGCGGCCGCGACCGGCCGGCCGGCGCAGCGGGCCTGGGTCCGGAACCTGGTGATAGCGGCGCTCGCCGGCGCCGGGCTGGCGCTGGCCGTCCGGCCGCCCGGCACGCTGCTTCAGATCGCCACCGAGACGTTCACCGGGCTGGCGGTGCTGTTCCCGGTGACGGTCGCCGGCATCTACTGGCGCCGGACCAACCCGTGGGCCGGGCTGGCGTCAATCGCGGTCGGCGAGGCGCTGGTGGTGCTGTACCACTTCAAGCTGCTGCCGGCGTTCGGGCTGCTGCCGGCGATTCCGTCAGTGCTGGCCGCCACGGTGGTGCTCGTCACGGGCAGCCTGCTCTGGCCCGCGCAAGGGCTCGTGCCGCTGGCCAGGTTGCCGCGCGGCTGGTGGCGCTGGCTGGCCGCGTTCGGGCTGCTGTTCGCGCTGGCGCACGACTTCTGGTGGTGGCGCGACGCCCGGCCGGGACCGCTGGGCCTGCCGGCCTGGTTGTGGTATCACCTGGGGCTGATTGTCGCGCTGGTGGCGCTGTTCGCGGTGCTAGCGGCGGCGCAGAAACCAGACGAGCAGGAAGGCGATGTCGGCGACGCAGGCCAGGCCGAAAACCAGCCAGAAGGCGGTCGGGCTCGAACCGAGGCCGAACGGCAGCGGGACGTTCATCGAGAAGATTGAGACCACCAGTGTCGGCACCATCAGCCCGATGGTGATGATGGTCAGGTTCTTCATCAGCACGTTGAGATTGTTGGAGACGACCGAGACGCGGGCGTCCATCAGGCTGGCAAGGATGTTGGCGTAGATTTCCGCCTGGCGCTGGCACTGGTTGTTCTCGATGAGGATGTCGTCGAGCAGTTCCAGTTCCTCGGTGCTGAACCCGAGCTTGGGCTGGTTGGCCTTGAGCTTGTCCAGCAGCATCTGGTTCGAGTTGATGGCCGACACGTAGTAGGTCAGCGACTTCTCCAGGCCGAACATGTTGATGAGGTAGCGGTTTTCCATCGCCCGGTTGACCTTCTGTTCCAGCTCGGCGGAGACGGCGTTGATGACTTTGAGGTGCTCGAGGAAGTGGTAGATGGAGCGGAAGATGAGCTTGAGCACGACTTCGGTCAGCGAGCAGACGCGGTTGAACTGCCGGCCCTCGAACAGCGGCAGGTCCTCATTCTGCACGATTACCAGCCGGTCCTTGAACAGGAAGACGCCGCAGGATGAGACCTTGAACATCGCGCCGTCCTTGCCCGAATAGTTGCGCGGCCGCTTGAAGATGGCGGCGGCGTGCTCGGGCTCGAACTCGAGCCGGGCGAGTTCGTCCGGGTCCAGCGCCGAATTGAAGGTGTGTTCGTCGAGCTTGTAGTCCTGGACCAGCAGCCGCTTCTCTTCCTCGGTCGGGGCGATATAGACCTGGATCGGGCCGGAGCCGGCCTCGACGACACGGTTGTCCTGGATGGCAAACGTCTTCAGCATGGCCTGTCCGGGAGGGGGCGGGCGACTAGCGGCGAGCGGCCGGCAATGGGTCGCTGCACGGCGCACCTTCTTCGCTAGTCATCGGCCGTGAGGTTACAGGATAGCGCCAGCGTGGTCAAGGCATAATCGCGCGGCGGGCGGCGTCACCGGCCGGGCAGCGCGAAATACACGCCGGAACGCGCCGGGCGGGCGATGCGCCGGCCGAGCGGGTCGAAGAGAACGCGAACCGGGGTCCGGGGCTCGGGTTCAGCCAGCGGGCGGACGAACTTGCGGCACGCGGGCCGGGGCCGGACCGGAACGGGCGGGTTTTCGGCCACCGCGGCGAGGGTTGTGTCATCGAGCGTCACGTCGTCCAGGTAGACCGTGGTGCCGGGCAGGGTGGCGAACGTCACCGCGATGAGCGCCGCCGAGTCGGGCGCGGTCAGCCAGCGCGAGTACTCCCGGTAGCTCGCGCCCGAGTAGATGGCCGGGATGACAACCGGCGAGCCGACCGGCTCGGCCAGGAGCGTGGTCCACTGCAGGACGAACGAGCCGCCGATGATGCCGGGCACCCGGCAGAACCCGGCGAAACGGTAGTGGTACCCGGGCCGGATGACGGTCGTCGTGGCGACGAAGGCGCTGGTGTCCTGGCCCACCAGCCGGGCGCAGAAGTCGCCCGAGTGGGCGTTCGTGTCCTGCACTACCGAGCTCTCGGCAATCACATTGGACGTCAGCCAGGGCAGCGGCGAGCCCAGCAGCCAGAACTCAAACGATGGGTTGACGATGAGGTTGGCGGCCGGCGCGGGCGCCGACAGCAGGCCGACGATGAGCAGCGGTCGCAACAGCCGGTTCACGAGACTGAGTCTAGTGCCGGGCCGGGGCCGGTCAAATCTCCGGCTCACGTGCGCTGGAGCGCCTGGTCGAGGTCGGCGGTGATGTCGGAGGGGTCCTCGATGCCGACCGACAGCCGGACGAGGCCGTCGGTGATACCGGCGGCGCGCCGGGCTTCTCCGGTCATGCCGGCGTGGGTCATCGACGCCGGGTGCTGGATGAGACTCTCGACGCCGCCCAGGCTGACGGCCAGGGCGCAGAGCCGGGTCGAATCCATCAGCCGGCGGCCGGACTCGATACCGCCTTTGAGCTCGAAGCTGATCATCCCGCCCGGGCCTTTCATCTGGCGCCGGGCCAGTTCGAACTGGGGGTGGCTGGCCAGGCCGGGGTAGCTGACCCAGGCGACCTTGGGGTGCTGCGCAAGGTGCTCGGCGACAAGCTGAGCGTTTTCACAGTGACGCTGCATCCGCAGGTGGAGCGTCTTGATGCCGCGGTGCACGAGGAACGCCTCGAACGGCGCCAGCACGCCACCCAGGTGGTTGAGCACCGAGCGGAACTGGCGGTAGGTGTCCTCGTCGCGGACGACGATGATGCCGCCGACCACGTCGGCGTGGCCGTTGAGAAACTTGGTCAGCGAGTGGACCACGACGTCGGCGCCCAGGGCGAGCGGCTGCTGCAGGACCGGCGTGGCGAAGGTGTTGTCGACGACCATCCGGATGTTGCGGCCCCGGCACAGCCCGGCGAGCGCGGCCAGGTCCGAAACGACGAGCGTCGGGTTGCCCGGGGTCTCGACGAACAGCACGCGGGTCTCGGGCCGGAACGCGGCCGCGACCGCCGCCGGGTCCGTCGTGTCGACCGCGGTCGCGCGCACGCCCAGCCGCGCCAGCACGCCCGACAGCAGGGTCGTGGTCGGGCCGTAGACCGCCGACGAACAGACGACGTGGTCGCCGGCCGAGCAGAGCGCGGCGATGGTCGTGTGGGTCGCGGCCATGCCCGAGGCGGTGGCCAGCCCGTGGGCGCCACCTTCGAGTGCGGCGACACAGTCCTCGAGCGCCTGGACCGTCGGGTTGAGCATCCGGGTGTAGATGTAGCCCGGCTCCCGGCCGGCGAACAGGTCGGCGCCGTGCTGCGCGCTCTTGAAGCGAAACGTCGAAGTCGCGTAGATCGGGGTGACGACCGGTCCGGCCGGCTCGTCGGGCTGGCCGGCGTGGACGCAGCGGGTACCGAGCTTGATATCGGTGTGATTCATCGGTTCTCCTTTGAAGTCCGGGCACGGAATGATGCCCGGCCAGCCGACGCTGTCAACCCGTCCTGGCGCTTGACTATGCCGGATATTCGTTTAGATTGGCACGAAGCGACAGCAACCGCCATGCGTAAACCATCACTCCTGGAGGAACCATGATGAACCAATCCCGGCCCCCGCAGGACGGGGGCGTGCAGCGTTACATCCGAGATGCGCAGGCGCTCCTGGCCGAGCGCCGCGCTCGTTTTGAGCGGGCACGGAAGCTCCGGTTCGACACGCTGGCGGTGCACGGGCTCTACACCGTGTCCGAGGCACTCGAGCACAACCAGGGCTCGACGATGGAACCGTTGTTCCTGTCGGCGGCCCAGGCGTACCGCGACTCCGACGAGATGGAGGCGGCGCTGTCGTACCAGATACCGACCTGGTGCTATACCCGCATCCACAACCCTACGCTCGGCTACCTCGAGGACGTGCTGGCACTGCTCGAGGGCTACGGGTTCGACGGCGATGTCGGCTGCTGCTCCTTCTCGTCGGGCATGGCAGCCATCGCCGGCGTGACCGACGCGCTGCTGGCCGGTCCCGGCCCGGCCAACTTCGTCGCCACCTCGCAGGTGTACGGCGGTACGTTCCAGCAGTTCAACATCCGCAAGATGCAGGAGCGGGGCATCGAGGTGCGCTGGGTGCGGGATTCCAACGACCTCGACGACTGGCGGTCGAAGATCGACAAACACACCCGGTTCCTGTACGGCGAACTGCCGTCCAACCCGGGCCTGGCGTTCTTCGACCTGGCGCGGGTCGCGGCGCTGGCGCACGAGCACGGACTGCCGATGGTCGCGGACTCGACCATCGCCTCGCCGGCGCTGATGCGGCCCCTGCTGCACGGCGTGGATATCGTCATCCAGTCGGTGACCAAGGTGATGAGCGCGTCCGGCACCGGCGTCGCCGGCGCGGTCATCGCCCGCAAACCGGTGACCGCCCGCCTGGGCAGCGACGACATGAAGGCGGATTTCTGCCAGTACCTGAAGCTCTGGCCGCAGCGCGACACCGGTGGCTGCCTGCACCCGTTCCAGGCGGCGATGACCCTGAATGACCTGCGGACACTGCGCGCGCGGGTCGACGCCTGGAGCCAGACGGCACTGCAGGTCGCGCGGTTCCTCGACAAACAGCCGGGCGTGCAGGCGGTCAACTACCTCGGGCTGGAAAGCCACCCGCTGCACGCGGTCGCGGCGAAGTACCTGTGGCTGGTGGATGCCGAGCACGACGAGCGCTACGGCAAGCCGGTCAACCGCTACGGCCACCTGCTGTCATTCCGGGTCAAGGGTGGGGCGCAGGCGGCGCGCAAGGTGTTTGACAGGTTCCGGATGATCTGGCGCGCGACCGACCTGGGCCGGGTCAAGACCGTGGCGACAATCCCGGCAATATCGACGCACCTGCAGCAGGGCGACGAGGGCCGGGAACTGGCCGCCATCCCGGCCGACCTCATCCGGCTGTCGGTCGGCGCCGAGCACCCGGATGACATCATCGCGGACCTGGAGCAGGCGCTGGCAGTCGCCAGATAGCGATGGCGCTTTCCTTCTACTCCACCAACCTGCGCTCTCCCGACGTCGACCTCAAAGGCGCCCTTCTCACCGGCCAGGCGCCGGACAAGGGGCTGTACCTGCCGCGGGAGATCCCGACAATTCCGCTCGAAGAGATACTGTCCTATAAGGACAAGTCCTACCCGGAAATCGCCTTCTCGGTGCTCAAGCGCTATACCCCGGGCGTGATTCCGGACGATGAACTCGCGCGGCTGTGCCGCGAGTGCTACGACTACGACGTGCCGCTGGAACTGGTGTACGACAACAACTGGCTCATGCGCCTCGACCAGGGGCCGACAGCATCTTTCAAGGACTTCGCTGCCCGGATGATGGCGCGGATGATGCGCTACTTCCTGGCCCAGGAGGGCGGCGAACTCGTTATCCTGACCGCCACCTCTGGCGACACCGGCTCGGCGGTCGCACACGCGTTCCACAACGTGGACCGGATTTCGATGGTCGTCCTGTTCCCGGTCAAGGAAGTGTCCGACCGGCAGCGCAAGCAGATGACCACGCTGGGCGGCAACGTCCGGGTCATCGGTATCGACGGCAAGTTCGACGACTGCCAGGCGCTGGTCAAACAGGCGTTCACCGACCCGGAGCTCGGGCACATCCGGTTCTCGTCCGCCAATTCCATCAACATCGGCCGGCTGCTGCCCCAGGCGGTGTACTACTTCTACGCCTACGCCCGGCTGCAGCGGAATGGCGAGCATGCGGTGTTCTCGGTGCCGTCAGGCAACTTCGGGGACATGTGCGGCGGGATGTTGGCGTGGAAGATGGGCCTGCCCGGCAAGCGCTACGTCATCGCGACCAACGCCAACGACGAGTTTCCCAAGTTTCTTGCAACCGGCGAGTATCACAAAGTCGAGCCTTCGCGGGTGTGTATTTCGAACGCGATGAACGTCGGGCACCCGTCGAACTTACCCCGGCTGGTGGCGCTATACGGCGGGCAGATGGACGAGAAGGGTGATGTTTCTAAACAGCCGGACTTCGCCGCGATGCGGCGCGACATGTACCCGGTGAGCGTCGACGACACGGGAACGCGCCGGGCGATCGTTGAGACATGGCAGAAGCACAAGGCGATGCTCGAGCCGCACGGCGCGGTCGGCTGGGCCGGGCTGATGCGCTACCTTGACTCCGGCGAGAAGCCGTCGCTCGCCATCTCCATAGAGACCGCGCACCCGGCCAAGTTCCCGGAGGAGATCACGCGGCTCCTGGGCGTCGAGCCCAAACTGCCGAAGGCGCTGGAGGGCCTGGACCGCAAGGCCGAACTCTACGACAAAGGGCCCAACGAGTACGGGTGGTTCAAGGAGTACCTGAAGAAAACGTTCAAGCGGGTCTGACCGCGCGACCCGCCCGCCAGCGCGCATGAAGTACATCATATTCCTGGGCGACGGTATGGCCGACTACCCGGTGCCGGAACTCGGCAACCGGACGCCGCTACAGGTTGCCAGCAAGCCGACAATCGACAGCATCGCCCGGCACGGCCGTTGCGGCGAGTTCGTGACGGTCGAGGACGATATGCCGCCGGGCTCAGAGGTGGCCAACCTGACCGTGCTCGGCTATGACCCGCACGAGTGCTACCAGGGACGGGGCGTGATCGAGGCGGCCGCGATGGGCGTGCCGCTTTCGGACACCGACGTGGCGCTGCGCTGCAACCTCATCTGCATCAAGGACGGCAAGATCAAGAACCACTCGGCCGGGCACATCTCGACCGAAGAAGCCCGGCCGCTGATCGAGCTCTGCAACCGGGAACTGGGCAGCCCGAACGTCCGGTTTCATACCGGCATCAGCTACCGGCACCTGTGCGTCTTGTCCAGAGGTTCGCCCGAGGTGGACTGCGCGCCGCCTCATGACCACGTCGGCGAGCCGGCGCTGGACCTTCTGGTCAAACCGCGCAACGAAGCGGCCCGGCCGACCGCGGACCTGCTCAACCGGCTGATTCGCCGGTCATGGGACATCCTGCCCGGGCATGGAGTCAACGTGGTGCGCACCCTGGCCGGCAAGGACCCGGCGAACTCGATTTGGTTTTGGTCACCAGGCCGGAAGCCGAAGATGAGGACGTATCAGGAGATGTTTGGCCTCTCGGGAGCGGTCATCTCAGCGGTTGACCTGATTCGTGGGCTCGGGGTGTACGCCGGGCTCGACGTCATCCAGGTCGAAGGCGCGACCGGCCTGATTGACACCAACTACGAAGGCAAAGCGGACGCGTGCCTTCGCGCACTTTCCGACCATGACTTCGTGTACGTCCACGTCGAGGCGACTGACGAGGCCGGGCATTCGCGCGACGTCAAACAGAAGGTGCTCGGGATCGAGTATCTCGATGCGCGGCTCATCAGCCGTGTGATGAAGGGCATCGAGAACCGGGGCATCGACGCGACGGTCGCGGTGCTGCCGGACCATGCTACGCCGGTTGAGAAAGGAAACCACGTCCACGGCCCGGTGCCGGTTGCGATTGCCGGTCCGGGCATCGCGCCGGATTCGGTCCAGACCTACGACGAAGAGTCGGTCAAGTCCGGTGCTCTCGGTCTCCAGCGCGGCGACCGGTTCATCCGTACGCTGCTCGGACGCTAGGAGTCACAGACAGTTAGCGCCGCCCGGCGAGCCGGGCGGCGCGAGTTGTACTGCCGGGCGCTAGAAGCAGCCGGCGTTGTTGCCGCGGCCGTCGATGTCGATGGCGGGCGAGGTTTTCTTCAGTTTGTACTTGCCGTCGTCCGGGTTCACGAACTCCGGGTCGTCCTCGACATTGCCCTTGCCCTCGGGCACGTCGTCGAAGTTCTCGTCTTCGTTGTCGAGCACGTTGTAGTCGATGGTCATGCCGTCTTCGTCCTCGTCCGAGACGATGCCGCGGCCGTTGCGGGCAATGATGCAGTAACGGATCTTGGTCTTGGGGTTGTCTAGGATGGAGTAGATGCCGGAGACGTCGTTGTCGACGATGGTGCAGTACTCGATGACCGCCGAGCCGTCGCCGAACATGTTCGACAGGTAGATACCACGGTCGTCGTTGCCGGTAATGAGGCAGCGGCTGACGTCGTGGTGGCCGTCTTTGACGTAGAGGCCGTGCGACTCGCCGCCGGTGAGCGTGAAGCCCTCGATGGTGCAGCCGTCGCCCGACAAGCTGAGCGCGGCGTACTCGCCGTCGGCGTCGATGATGGTCTTGCTTGGCCCGGCGCCGATGAGGGTGATGTCATCCTTGTCGATCTCGACCTCTTCCTCGTAGGTCCCGGCCCGGACGAAGATCACGTCCCCGTCGTCGGCCTCGTCGATGGCTTCCATGATTTCCTCATAGTCGCCGTCGCCTTCGGCGTCGACGATGATGTCGGCTTCGGGTTGCTCGACCACCACGGTCGCGCGATTGAAGCAGCCGAAGAAGGACAGGGTCAGTGCGGGCAGGAGCAGCAGCAGTCTTCTCATAGTCATTACCTCCAAGCGATTATCTACGCGCCGGGCGGTCCTGTCAACCGGTACAGCTGCGCCGGCAGTGGCCGCCGGCCCAGCGTTTCCCGCCGATGATGAGCAGCGCGGTCGGCGTCCCGGTCATCGTCGCCGCAGGCACCGGGTGATTTCTCCAACGTACAGCCGGTGGTAGTCTTTCTTCGGGTAGTTGCGGTCGATGGCCGGGTCGAGGAACCGGCGCGGGTCGATGTCCGAGTGGTAGAGCTTGCGACAGGCGATGATGAGCCGGGCCGGGCGGAAGCTGACCAATCCACGCCCCGGGGCAAATGGTTCAAGGCCGGTTGCCTGCGCCTTGTCGGTGTCGCGGCCCGATTTCGTGCCGCAGACGAGCAGCGCCCGGCGCCAGTTTCGGTCGAAGAACGACAGCGTGAAGCGGGCCGAAGATTCGGTGAAGCGGTACGTATACCGGGTCGGCCGGACGAAGATGAACGCGACCGGTTTGTTCCAGAGGATGCCGAACCCGCCCCAACTGGCGGTCATCGTGTTCCAGCGCCGGAGGCTGCCGGCGGTGATGAGCATCCAATCCTTGTCGAGCAACTTGAATGGGTTGTCGGGTAGTCGGAACGGGGAGACGGGCCGGAAGGTGGTCATAGAGGCTCCTCTCTGGTCACCGGGGATGATAGCCGGCCGGCCGGGGCGGTGTCAAGGCGCGCCGGTGGTTGACGATATGAGACCCGGCGCTAACCTGTTGGTGGTGCCGTACAAGTGCCGCGATCCGAAGGGAGTCACCCGATGACACGGACCATTATCTTCGTTCTGATTACCTTGGCCACGGCAGCGCAGGCCGGGCGTTCCCCCGATTCGCTCTACATCAAGGTGTTCCAGTCGCCCTACCTGTGGCGCACCGATAAGGAGGGCCGTGGCCTGGTCGCTGACCAGAGCTTCGCCTGGCTCGACGCCCAGACCGGCCCGTGCATGGACCCCGTGGGCAACTACATCTATGAAGTCTACGAGACAACCCTGCGCCGCCACGACGCCCGCACCGGCAGCCACGTCGACTACCCGGTGGCCAACTCGGCACGCAGCGTCGGCTGCGGCACCGACGGGCGGCACTTCTACTACGGCTGGACCGCGCGCCGGATCGCCAAGACCGCCCTGGACGGGACGCTGGTCAGCGTGACCGAGATGCCGCGCTACTATGAGTGCTACCATGGCATGGGGGTGGCGCGGGATACGTTCTGGATAGTGTCCAACGACTTCGCGCCACTGGACTACCAGGGTTACCCGTGCAGCGAGTTCACCGGCGACACCGCCCACTACTACTCGACTATTCACAACCCGCTGGCCAGCGTCGGCATCGGCATGCCGATCTGCTGGGATGGCAGCCGGTTCTACGCGGCGTGCGGCGGTTACTCGACGAGCCCGATCATCTGGTGGGACAGCCAGCACAATATGGTAGATTCGGTCATGATCGACAAGGACATCCGGTCGGTGATGTGCGTGGACACGACGTGGACCGGCATCGCAGAACCCGGCCGCCGGTCGGACAACACGCGCACCGTCCGGGCAAGCGTAAGCCGGGGCGTGCTGTTCCTGGCCGGCACCACGGGACCGGCCGAACTGCTCGACCTGTCCGGCCGGTCGGTGATGGCGCTGGCGAGCGGGGCCAATGATGTCCGGCGCCTGCCGCCCGGGGTCTACACCGTGATTGCGGCCAACCGCGTTCTCGCGCGGGTCGTGCTGCTGCGCTGAACCGGCGGGCAGAAAAAAGCCCCGGCCTGCGCCGGGGCACCAACAAGGGTCCGATGGTTCCTTAAGAAGCAGCCCGAAAGGAGCATTGCGGCCACAGGACTTGCCGTCTGCGATTCGGGTTGAGTGGCCGGGAACCGGTCAGCCGTCTCAATTGTCTGGGCAGACGCACCCGCAGGACGACTCAGATTAGACCCCGGCGCGCACGGTGTCAAGCAGGCAGTTTGATTGTGTAATGCCTTGTTTTACAGACAGTTACCGTGATTAGACACAGTCTATGTGTTTGTTGATATTGTCGCGTGCGCGGTAGGTGATTATCGGGCAGTCCTTTAGCCGAGTTATACCCCCTCAGTCCCAGGCCAGCGGACGTCAGCAGACAACCATCGGCCGGTCTGGGGCATGGTTTCGTGAGAAGTGTTTGTCAGACAATAACTTATCATACAGACGCCTGCGGTTCATTGGTCGGCGAAAAAACCGCCTGTTACGATGACTCCAGCTGACCCAGCCAGCGGGCGATAGTATTGGGGGGTCTCTCCGCGCCGGCGTCCGCGGTCAGCGTGCAGAATAGGCAGCGACCGTGCGTGGTAACTGCACGATGATGGTAGCTGCTGTTGACCCCGACTTGCCGACCCTGGGGTTGTCAAGACAGGAAAACACCGGTAAAATAAAGACAGTGAAGGCGTTACGTTACAGCGTTGTTGTTCTTCCCAAGTTGGACAACGAGGAGGAACTGCGCCGGCTGCGCGAGCGGTTCGACCCGGCTTTCTACCAACTCGCGCCCCACGTGCCGGTGGTGCCGCCATTCACGCCCGCGACGCTCGAGGAGCTGCAGGCAGCCAACGATTTCATCAGCCAGGCCCGACGCGCCCTCCATCCCTGGGTCGTCGACTTCCGCGCCTGCATCGAGCGCGACGACCGGTTGTTGCTGGTGCCGGAAGCGGGCGGCGACGAACTGGTGCGGCTGCACCAGGAACTGCACGGCTGCCAGACGATGGCGCTGCTCGACGTGGCGCCGTACGAGCCGCTGCTGGTGGTCGCGCGGGTGCCGGACGCCGAGCGCCGGCGCGAGGCCCGCGCCGAGGTCGAGCGGCTGGTCCGGACGCTCGGGGTTGTCGATTCGCTGTCGCTTGTCGGCGCGATGCCCGACGGCGAAACCCGGCTGATCGCCCACTACCCGTTCGGCATCGGCCGGGTCGACTACTACGACCGGCTGCTGACCTAGGTCTTCTCGGCCGGGTCTGAAACACCGGGCTTGCATGAGCCCGGGTTGTCAAGGTATAATTCTTAATAGGCGCAAGTCGCAAACCAAAGGAGCTGCCGATGCCGAAAAGCCTTGCTCTAGTCCTGCTGGCCGTGTTGGGCCTGGGCGCGGTGTACGCCGCACCCAAGCTGACGCTGCCGGCCGACCAAACAGGACCGATGACCATCAACATCCTCCGCGAGTACTCGTTCGACCCGCTGGAGGGCACGCCCCTGTTGCCGCTGGCGCTGACCGCAGCCCAGCCGCGGGGCGACTATGACTACTACCTGATTCAGTTCCCGGGCCCGGTTCAGCCGGAGTGGAAGCGCCAGGTCGAGAAGTACGGCGTCAAACTGCTCTGGTACGTGCCGAACTACACCTTCGTCGCGCGCGTGCCGGTGCGCCGGGCGCAGGACGTCGCGGCACTGCCCGAGGTGCGCTGGATGGGACTGGACCAGCCGGCGTACAAGATGCTCCCCGGGTTCGATGCGGTCGACGGGCCGCAGGAGCTCGTCGTGGTGTTCCACTACGAGGAGAACGAGCGGGCGCTGCTGGGCGACCTGACGGCGCTGGGCGCGACCGATGTCGTTACCGAGTTCAACTTCTGGAACAAGTCGGTCAAGCTGACCATCGACGGCGACCGGATCCCGGCGATTGCCCGCATGCCGGGCGTGTACTGGATCGAGCCCTACGGCGAAATGACGCCGGACAACCAGGACATGCAGTGGGTAGACCAGCACGGCTACTCGGCGACGGACACTACCCGGACCATCTGGGGCAAGGGCGTCACCGGTAAGGGCATGATCATCGGGTTGACCGACACGCCGATGTGGATGAACCACAACGCGACCCGCGACACCGCCGGCGGCAGCAACGTTCCGGGCCCCAACCACCGCAAGGTCGTCGCCTACCGCGGTACCCTGGGACAGGACTCGCACGGCACGCACACCTCCGGCACCATCGTCGGCGACGACGACTACGTGGGCGGCACTTCGCTGAACGACGGGCTGGCCAAGAAGGCGCGGTTGTTCTTCCAGAACTACAACTCTCTGCCCTCAAACTGGGACATGAACGTGTGGTTCCGCGGGCCGGACTCGGGCATCAATCCCCAGTATGACTCCGCCCGCGCGCTGAACCATTCGATGTCACTTTCGCGCAAGGACACGTTCAACATCTATATCTTCGCCGATATGACCGCTGACCAGTTCACCTGGACCCACCGCAAGTTCCTGCACTGCAATTCGATGGGCAACTACGGTTCGAACCAGATGGGCCACCCGGTCATGGCCAAGAACATCATCTCGACCGGGGGCACCCAGAACGGCACCTCCTGTCGCACTTTCTACACGACGAGTTCGCGCGGCCCGACCTCTGATGGCCGGCGCAAGCCCCAGCTCATCTCGCCAGCCTCGAACCTGTACTCCAACTCGAATTCCAGCGCCTCGGGCTACGTTTCGATGTCCGGCACATCGATGGCAACGCCCAACATGACCGCCGCGATGGCGCTGATCCGCAATTACTTCCAGCTCGGCTACTACCCGACCGGCGACACGCTGACCGGTACCAAGATGGGAATCTCCGCGGCGCTGAACAAGGCGGTTGGCATCGTCGGCGCGGACAACGACTTATCCGGCTACACCGTGCCGGATAACAACGTCGGCTGGGGCCGCGTCGACCTCGACTCGTCGCTCTACTTTGCGGGCGACCGCAGCAAGCTATGGGTTGTCGACGAAGGCACTGGCCTTCAGACCGGCGACTCGGCCATCTTCGACGTGCAGGTCGACAGCTCGGCGCTGCCCTTCCGGGTCGCGCTCATCTGGACCGACTACCCGGGCACGATGCGTGCAGCGCTCATCCTCGTCAACAACCTCGACTTGACGGTCAAGTCACCGTCCGGCACCGAGTACAAGGGCAACGTCTGGTCCGGCGGCCAGTCGACGACCGGCGGCAACTACGACACCCTGAACGTCGAAGAGTGCTTCCGGCTCAACAGCCCGGAGGTCGGCACGTGGCAGGTCAAGGTCAAGGCGAAGAACGTCCCGCAGGGGCCGCTGCCCTTTGCGCTGGCGGCAATCGGTCAGTTGACGGTTTCCTCGGAGCGGCACGACGTCGGCGTTACCAAGATAGTCGCGCCGGTAGGTGAAGTCGACTCGGGCGACGTGGTGATGCCCGAGGCGGTCGTGAAGAACTTCGGCACCTTCGAAGAGGATTTCGACGTGGTGTGCTGGATCGGCGCGGACTACGCCGACACCAATAACATCATCCTCGACGCGGGCGAGGAAGACACGCTCGACTTCGAGGACTGGGAAGCGCTGGAACTGGGCTGGTTCCCGGTGCGCTGCTCGACTACGCTCGACGGCGACGAGAACCCGGCCAACGACCAGGCACGGGACTCGGTGCACGTCATCCCGCAGTCCGGCGTGGGCGAGGGCGGCAGCGTGCCGACCCGGTTCGTGTTCGAAAAGGCCAACCCGAACCCGTTTGCCGGCCAGACCGCCATCCGCTTCGGCGTGCCGCGGACAACCGAGGTCGATCTGGCGATCTACTCGGCCTCGGGCCAGCTCGTCCGCCGGCTGCATTCCGGTTCGGTCCGGCCCGGGTACTACCAGGCGACGTGGAACGCGCGCGACGACCAGGGCAGGCTGGTCAGCCGCGGCATCTACTACTGCCGGTTCTCATCCGACGGCCTGACCGACACGCGCAAGCTCGTCCGGGTCGACTAGACCACCGATTCACCACTGGCGGGCCGGGTTCTCCCGGCCCGCCGGCGTCTTTGACGAAGATTCCGCCACAGCCGTCGGGAGCGGCAGTTCGGCGGCCCCGCGCAGGGCTGCCAGAGCCAGGATCCGAGGCGGAAGGATGGTGCACCACCAGCGGCGTTGTTTGGCGAGTCCCGCGGTGACGATGCTTGACAGCTACAGCATGGTTTCTACAATCGTTGCGCTCCAGGGAACATTCAAGCGGTGCCGAGTTGCCTGGCGGGTAACGTCCGGTACCGTTCTTGTTTACAGGGCTGGGGCTGGATGGGTCTAGCGGCGGCCGATCCCGTCCGTGCCGAGCCAGGGCCGCACCAGAGGAGTATTGACCATGGCGAACAGGTTCATTGTTGCCGTTGTCGGGATCGTGCTGGCGGGGGCGGGTGCAGCTGGGGCTACCGACTACTACAGCACCGTATCGGGTAACTGGGGGACGCCCGCCAACTGGACGCCCAATGGAATTCCGAACGGCGTGGCGGACAACGTCTTCATCAACCATGCAATCACGATTGACAACAACTACGTGATCAACAACGTGACGGTTGGGTCAAACGGGACCATCGCCTGCGGCGGAGCGTACACGCTGCAGTTGCATGGCGACTGGCTGAACAGCGGTGTGGCCTCGCTGACCAATGGCTACGTGTTCCTGAGGGGAGCGGTCAACACCACGATCGGCGGCAGCGTCAAGACGACATTCTACCGGCTCTGGGTCAGAAAAAACCTGACCGCTACGACCGTGACGATGAACCAGGACGTGAGTTGTTCATACCTGGGTCAGACCGCGCTGTCGGTCGACACGGGTCGGTTCATCACCAATGGCCGCAATCTCGACGTCGGAAATGCTGCCAGTTATGTGGGCGGCCAGCCGACGGGCATTCTTGATATTACCGTCGGCGGGACGGTCGACATCGGTTATCTGAATCAGAACGGCAACTGGGGTTCACCGGGCATCGGGCGAGTCTACATCTCGGGTTCGCCGACCGTTACCGTCAAGACGTTTCACCGGCTGTGGAACTCCGGCGCGAGGCTGGACATGTCGGGCGGCACGCTCAACTACACCGGCACAATCACGAACCTCGGCCTGGGATCAAACAACCCGGGGTGGGGATTCTACGCCACCGGCGGTACGGTCACTTTCAGCGGTAGTTTGACCGGCGACAACGGCACGCACCTGGAGGCGACCGGTTCGGCGGTCGTCAGGTTTGCGGGCGCGGCCAACGCGACCGTCCGCCTGGCTTGGACCGGCAACACCGCCACATGGTTCTTCAACGACCTGCGCTTTGAGAAGCCGTCCGGGTACGGCGTGACGTTCCGGAACGATTACTCTTCACCGATGCTGCGGTCAGTGACCGCCGAGGGCGGCGTCCGTATTGCCGCCGGCAACACGGTGACCATAGACGGCGCGATGCACGACACCGCCGGGTACCGCTTCGCGTCGCTGGTCAACGACGGCACGCTGGTCCAGTCGTCCAACGACCTATACGTCTCCGGCGACTGGACCGGGACGGGCACGTTCACGCCGGGCGGCAAGAAGGTGACATTCGACGGCGCGGGCGACCGGACGGTGGCGCTGGGCGGCGGGTCGTTTAACGACCTGACTCTCAACAAGCCGGGCGGCAGCCTGAGCCTGGCGTCGGACCTTGCGGTGGAGAGCGACCTGGTGGTTACCGGCGGGTCTTTCCACGTCGGCGAGCACGCGCTGACGCTGGGGAGCGCGGGCGGTGCCGGCAACGTGGACGTGGACGGCGGTGCGTTCACGGCGGTGGGGACGGCGTTTGGCCGGTCGTCGGTGGCGGCCGCGTTCGCGGCATACCCGTACAGCTTCGACGTGGCGGCGCCGGCGGCCATCGGCGCGCGCTACGCGGACTTTTCGGGGATGGACGCGGGGGGCATCAACGTGGCGGGCGGCGTGGACGGGACGGACAACTTCTCCGGCTGCACGTTCGACCACGGGCCGGTGACGAGCGGGCCGATGCTGCGGGTGGAGAACACCCAGACGTTCACGATGGCGGATGCGTCGTTCAGCGGCACGGGCGGCAGCAACATCGAGAAGACGACGGCGGTGTCGGGCCGGATCACGGTGCTGGGCGGTGCCGGGACGCGGTGGGGCGAGGATTACGACAACGACCCGCAGGACCTGGTGGGCTGGCCGACGGTGCCGGAGACATTCAGCCTGGCGCAGCCGGGCAACGGGGCAGCGGACCAGCCGGTGACCGGGATCGCGTTCGACTGGGGCGAGGCGATCGGCAACCCGGCGCCCGAGTACGACCTGTACCTGAGCACGGACCCCGAGAACCCGCCGTCTGAGCCGCCGGTCAAGACCGGGCTGACCACGAGCGACTGGGTGTATGACCTGCCCGCGCCGCTGGCCAACAAGACGGACTACTACTGGAACGTCAAGGCGCGGAACATCCACGGCGAGGCGTGGAGCGACAACGGCAACTACAACTTCCGGACGATCGTGGCGGCGCCGGGCGGGTTTGCGCTGCTCCTGCCCGGGGACGGGGCGACCGGCGTGCCGCTCTCAGGTGAGCTCGAATGGCAGGCGTCTACCGACGCGGAACGGTACACGGTGTTCTTCGGGACGAGCGAGACGAGCCCGGACTCGATAACCGACGTCACCGGGACGAGTTACGCCTACTCGGGCCTTGAGTACAGCACCGACTACTACTGGACGGTGGTGGCCAAGAACGTGGCGGCCCGGGTGCCGACAGTGTCAGGGACCTGGCAGTTCCGGACGCGGGGCGCGGTGCCGGAATGGCCGGCCGGGTGGAAAGAAGTGAAGAGCGTGCCGGGAGCGGTGGCAGTCAAAGACGGCGGCTGGCTGACCGTGGCGCCGGACAAAGGCGGTAGCGAGCTGCCGGTAGTGTACGCGGCCAAAGGCAACAAGAGCGGGGACTTCTACAAATACTACGCGGTCGAAGACTCCTGGGTTCCCTTGCGGTCCATCAACCCGGACGAGGGTGGCCGGGACAAGTACCCGAAGAAAGGCTGTGTCGGGACGACCGACGGCGAGAACTCAATCTACATGACCAAGGGCAACAACACCCTGGGGTTCTGGAAGTACGACATCGAGAAAGACTCCTGGTACCGGCTGCCGGACGTGCCGGCCGGGCCGGACGGCAAGAAAGTGAAAGGCGGGACCGACCTGGCCTACGTCGCCGGGAACAGCGACACCGGCTGGGTGTACCTCCTGAAAGGATACCGGACGGAGTTCTACCGGTACAACACCCAGACCAAGTACTGGGACACGCTCGACAACCTGCCGTACGGCAAAGCGCTGAAGTACAACGCGGGGTCGTTCCTCGCATATGACCAGGACGGCGGGCAGTACCTGTACGCCCACCAGGCCAAATACACCAACCCGGAAAAGACTAGGCACTTCATGTTCCGCTACGACCTTGCCGGCCAGGCGTGGGACGACACCGTCAACGGCATGCCGGTGCTGGGGATGGACGGCGGCAAGATGAAGAACAAAAAGAACAAGGACGGCGGGTCGGGGGCGTGGTATGACGGCAGCCTGTATGCCCTAAAGGGTGGCAACACCTGCCAGTTCTTCCGTTACAAGCCGGTGGGAGACAGCTGGACCGAGCTCGACACCATCAACAGCTACGGCACGACGGCGAAGAAGAAGAAAGTGAAGAACGGCGGGGACCTGGCCGCCTACGGCTACGGCGCGTTCTTCGCCCTCAAGGGCAACAAGACGTACGAGTTCTGGCGGTACGTCGTGCCAGGAGCGCAAGCCCAAGCTCAAGCCCAAGCCAGGGATGGGGTCGCGTCCGGCGCAGAGCGTACAGCGTATGGCGTAATGCGCATCTCGCCCAGCCCGCTCGTGAGCGGATGGGCAACACTTAGCTACAGCCTGCCCAAGGCCGGGCCGGTGCGCGTGACGGTGTTTGACGTCGCCGGTCGGTCGGTCCTGCGTCGGGCGTACGGCGTACAGCGTATGGCGTCGAGCGTGCCGCTCGACCTCCGCGGTCTCAGCGCGGGCGTGTATCTGGTCCGGCTTGACGCGGATGGCTACAGCCAGAGCCAGAAGCTGGTGGTGCAAAGATAGCAGCGCGGGACATGACCCATTTCGGTCCGCGAAATGGGATCGTGTCCCAAGCGTGAGATACGCAGAGGCGGGCGGAAGCACGCCAGCCGCCAAGCCACGGCGCAGACGAAGAACCACAGGCTGCGTTTCAGGCAGAACGACAGGCAACCAGACACCCGACCGCACAAACACGGCGACAGCCTGCGCGACAGCCAGCGAAACAACGAGGACGACACCTTCGCCGACAGCCGGGCCGGCACCGAAGTCGAGAAATGAGCCGACAACCAGCAGGACAACCTGAAGGACAGCCAGACAGAAGAGAAGCCCGAGAGCCGGGCAGACAGACAAGGTCGAACTCAAACCGAAAGGCAAACCGGCAGGCAGTTCCCCCGGTGCGGTGTCACAGACCCCGACTTGCGCGGCAAGGTCATGATTTGGCAGCGTTTGCCAGCGCCGTCCTGGTTGTACAGGGTTGTACTAATAAGGACAACCGGCCGCTGTCTTGGCTAGCGTCTGCAGCTTCTCGTTTCTGCCCGCCTGCGCTTGTCCTTGAGCTTGCGCTCGTGCCTGCGTCTGGACCGGCGCGCCCCGGAGGTGCAATCCTTGACCCGCTGCAGGAGTGGGTATAATTGGTGGCAAGAGCGCGGGCCGGCGTGCCCGCGGCCGCGCGGTAACAATCCGTTAGTCCGGCGCTGACGGCGGTCGGCCGGGCGGGCACGAAGGTACGACCGCCGAGAGGAGACCTAGTGATACGCAACATAGCGGTAGTACTCGCCGTGCTGATGTCCGCGGGCCTGGCCCAGTGGACGCCTGAGGGCGGCGGCGACCACGGCGGTTCGGACTGGACGCCGACCCCCGGCCAGAACATTTCGGGCCGGCACTACGGCGTCGGGACGTTCACGATTCCGGCCGGGCAGACCAACAACGTGACACCGTGGCGGAACCTTGGTGACCAGTCCGGTTACCTGCTGGTTGAAGCCACCTCGGTGAGCATTGGTGCAGGCGCGCTGCTCGATGCCAACGGCCGCGGATGCGGCGGCGGCGGCGGCGGCGAGAACGACTACTTCAACACACCTGGAGGTGCGGGCGGCACCGAAGGACACGGTGGTAACGGTGCTGGCGGCTACTGGGGTGGCGTCCTGCGGTACGGCGGCGGCGGTGGTGGCGGCAGCCCGGACGGAGCCGGTGGATCGGCGTTGTCGCCGCAGACACCCGGGTCGCCAGGGACAGTCACCGCAGGCGGAACCGGCGGTCACTGCGTTTCAACAGGGAACAACGGCGGGCCTGGTGGGCCGGGTTACGGTGGTGGCGGTGGTGGTGGCGGCGGCTGGGGCTCGGCCGGTGGCGGTGGCGGTGGCGGCGGCACCGGCGGTGTCAATTCGGTGTGGTCCAGCGGCGGAAACGGTGCCGGGCCATGGCGGGGAGCCGGCGGCGTCGGAGTGGCGGGAGGAGTTGTCAACCAGGGAGGGAATGGCGGCTATCTGGCCTATGGTGCCAATGGGGATGTCTCGACAGACTCGTCTCTGGTAATGGGTTCGGGCGGCGGTGGCGGCGGGACGAGCCATGTAGATGGTGCGTACGGCGGCGCGGGCGGCGGCGGTGCCGGCGGCGCATGGATACGGTTGATGGCGACCGGCTCGATGAACATTGCCGGTACGGTTCGCGCTCAAGGCGGGGGTGGTGGGCAGGGTGGTTGGCCCGGACTTTTCAATAAGTATGGTGGTGGTGGCGCGGGCGGCGGCATCTGCCTGTATGCCAACGGCACGCTCACCATCACTGGCGCGACGCTGGACAACCGCGGCTACCAGGCGCAGACGCTCTCGACCACCAACGGCGGCACGATCAAGCTGCTGTACGGCACGCTGGTCGGGTCGGACCCG
>JAEAMF010000354.1_pt1 | contig 63599 bp, 49 predicted proteins | sample 8958721 | NCBI WGS metagenome assembly JAEAMF01 (sample SAMN16933255, study PRJNA681124) | bioreactor sludge metagenome | isolation source: anaerobic bioreactor treating anionic surfactant - SDBS | place: India: Bengaluru | collected 2019-02-28
GTCGATTCTGTCTCTGTAGGACGTGCGCGCAGGGGCTGGCGCGCCACGGGACCACGCCTTGCCCTGTGGCGCCTGTGCTGTGATGGCGGCTTGTCCAACCAACGCACAGGAGAAACACATGTCCGAGAAAACCGCTTCCGTCCATTGGGAAGGTGCAGGCAAGACCGGCCAGGGCCGCATCAGCACGGAGACCGGCGCGCTCAAGGACCATCCCTACGGGTTCGGCAGCCGCTTCGGGGATGACCGCAAGGGAACGAATCCCGAGGAGATCGTGGGCGCCGCACATGCGGCGTGTTTCACGATGGCCTTTGCCTTTGCCTGCGAGAAGGCGGGCATCGCCACCGAGATGCTGGACACCACGGCCAAGGTCCGGCTTGCCAAGGATGGCGAAGGCTTCAAGATCGACCGCATTGCCCTCACGCTGCAGGCCAAGGTGCCCGGCATCGACGATGCGCAGTTCCAGAAAATCGCACAGGAGGCCAAGTCCCAGTGCCCGCTGTCCAAGGCACTGGCAGGCGTGCCCGAGGTGACCCTGGTGGCCACGCTGCTGCATTGAACGCGCAGGCCCTTTGGGCCTTTGCCGCGCGGTGACGCGGCTTCAATCCTCCAGTACCAGCCTTCCCCGCATGGGCAGCGCATGCGAGGGATACGAGCAGAAGTAGGTATAGCTCTCGCCCTTGCGCAGGCGCGCCACGGGGAAGGTGACCGAGGCATGCTCACCGCCCGACAGCATTTGCGTGGCGGCGATGACGCGTGCGTCGGCGTGGTCCACCCAGGCCCGGTCGGGGCCGGCGCGCATGCCGTCGGCGATCACGGCGTCGATGTCGGCGCTGCGGGCCAGCACCCAGTTGTGCCCGGCTTCCTGCCAGGGCTTCCTGCCTGTGTGGACCAGGTGGACGGTGAAGTTCTCGCAGCGCACGCTGACGCGGATTTCGGCCAGGCTGAAGCGTTTGCCGGGCTGGCCTTCAATGGTGGTTTCGCAGGCGGGATGGGCCACGCTGGATGCGGGCGTGGGGTGGGCATGCTGGGCCTGGGCGTTCAGGCAGAAGGCGGCCAGCAAGGCAGCGGCGGCGGTGATGCGGGTATGCATTCGGAATCTCCAAAAAAGCGGATGGATCTGGAATCGGGGACCGGGCTCAGGCCGCAGCCGTCAGCCCGTCTACGATGACCTGGGGAAGGCCCTGGGAGCAGGGCTCCACCCGGGCCTGCACGCCGTAGACGTGGGCCAGCAGGGCGGGGGTGATGGCCTGGGCGGGCGGGCCGTCGGCCAGCAGCTGGCCTTGCTTGAGCACGATGACGCGGTCGGCGTGGCGCAGGGCGGCGCCCAGGTCGTGCAGCACGACCAGGGTGGTCATGCCGTGGCGGCGCGTTTGCTCGCGCACCAGCTGCATGACGTGGAACTGGTGGTTGAGGTCCAGGGCGGACAAGGGTTCGTCCAGCAGCAGCACGCGCGGTTCGCGGATCAGGGCCTGGGCCAGGCCTGCAAGCTGGGACTGGCCGCCAGACAGCTCATCCAGGTGGCGCATGGCCAGGTGGGCGATGCCCAGGTGCTCAAGCAGGGCGGCAGCCTGGGTGACCGCATCCGGGGAGCCGGCCTGCTGCGGGCGCGTGGTGTGTGGCGAGGCCTTGCGCGCGGCCAGCAGTGATTCGATGACGCGCAGGTGCACGGCGGCCGGCAGGGCCTGGGGCAGGTAGACGATGCGGCGCGCGCGCTCGGCCAGGCTGGCGTGCTGCAGTTCCTGGCCTTCCAGCGTGATGCTGCCCTGGGCGCGCACCAGGCCGGCCAGGGCACGCAGCAGGGTGGATTTGCCGCTGCCGTTGGGCCCCAGCACCACGGTGAGCGTGCCGGCGCGCAGCGGGGCGATGTCCAGCGATTCGATGACGCGTCGGCGCCCGTAGGCGACGCTGAGACCCTCGATCTGCAGACCATCTTGCGTGAGAGGTGGCAGATAGGTGGGTGCGAAGTGCGGGGTATTCAGGGAGGTGTTCAGGGTGGTGCTCATGTCCGCCCCCGCGTGCGCAACACGATGGCCAGAAAGAAGGGAATGCCCACCAGCGAGGTGACGATGCCCACCGGGATGATCACGCCCGGGATCAGCGTCTTGGACGCCACCGAGGCCAGCGACAGCACCAGCGCGCCGATGAGGGCGGCGGCGGGCAGGTAGAAGCGGTGGTCATCCCCCACCATGCGGCGCGCGATGTGCGGTGCCACCAGGCCGATGAAGCCGATGCTGCCCACAAAGGCCACGGACAGCGCGGCCAGCAGGCTGATGCGCAGCAGGGCGCCCAGGCGCAGTCGGCGCACGTCCACGCCAAAGCTGGCGGCACGGTCCTCGCCCAGGCGCAAGGCGGTGAGGCGCCAGGCGTTGAGCAGCGAGAACGGCAGCACCAGGGCCAGCGCGGCGGCCAGCCCGGCCACCTTGGGCCAGGTGGCGCGCGAGAGGCTTCCCATGGTCCAGAAGACCAGGCCCTGCAGTGCCTCGGCCGTGGCCACGAACTGGAGCAAAGAGACCAGGGCGTTGAAGCTGAACACCAGGGCAATGCCGAACAGCACCACGCCCGATGCGCTCATGCCGCCCCAGCGCGCCACCAGGTCCAGCAGCAGGGCCGAGGCCATGGCGAACAGGAAGGCGTTGGCAGGCACTGCCCAGGCCGTGGGCACGCCGGGCAGGCTCCAGTCCAGCACGATGGCCAGGGCCGCGCCAAAGGCGGCGGCCGAGGACAGGCCCAGCGTGAACGGGCTGGCCAGCGGGTTGGCCAGCACGGTCTGCATCTCGGCGCCGGCCAGGCCCAGGGACAGGCCCACGGCCACGGCCATCAAGGCGTAGGGCAGGCGAATGTCCCAGACGATGACGCGCAGCGCAGGCGGCGCCTGGTCGGCATGGCCCAGGGTGGCGATCAACTGGTCCAGCGCCAGCCCGGAGGGGCCGGTGGTGAAGTCCAGCAGCAGCGCGCCCACGATGGCCGCAGCCAGCAGGGCCAGCACCAGCACGCGCATGGCGGTCAGGCGCCGGTAGCCCCTGGCCAGCGGTGCTGCATTGGCGGCCGGGCTGGCGAGCTCCACGGGCAGGTCGGCGGCCATGTTCATCGCGCGGCTCCGCTGGCCGCTGTGGCCGCTGCCTTGGCAGGTGCATCGCCCCAGAAGGCGCCGTGCATGGGCAGGACGGGCAGGAAGCGGCGGTTGATCTCGTCCAGTGTGGCCTGGGGATCGATGTCGCCAAAGCGCTCTGGGTAGAACCACTTGGCCATGGCCTCGATGGCCAGGATGTTGGTGGGCGCGTCGTAGAAGTTGTGCCACAGGCCGTGGGCGCGGCCCTGGCGAACGGCGCTCAGCACCTCGAAACCGGGGCGCGCGGTCAGCGTCTGCAGGCTGGCCGAAAGGTCGGCCGGCGCCACGCCGCTGCCGGCCTTGAGCATGAGGCGGTTGCTCTGCGGGCGGCTGCCGGTGGCGATGTAGACCTCGGGGTCGGCGGCGATCAGGGCTTCCTGGTGCATGTCGCCTATGGCGCCGGGCACCTTGCCGGCCGCGACGTTGATGCCGCCGGCCGCCTCGATGAATTCGCCCATGTTGCCCTTGCCCACGGTGTGGCAGCAGCCGTCCCAGACGCCGGCCAGCAGCTCGGCGAAGACGCGCGGGCGCTGGCTGGTGGGAATGCCCTCCACCCGCTGGCGCACCTGCTGCAGGTGCTGCTCGTAGAAGCGCGCATAGGCCTCGGCCTGTTCCTCGCGGTGCACGGCCTTGCCCAGGATGCGCATGCTGGCCAGGGTGTTGCGCACGGGCTGGGCGCGAAAGTCGATGAAGACCACGGGCACGCCGGCCTTCTTGAGATCGTTGACCAGGCCGCTCTGGCGCCCCGGACCATGTCCGCCCAGGCCGAAGATGGCGATGTCGGGCCGGGTGGAGACCGATTGCTCGGCGCTGACGCTGTCTTCCGAGGTGCGGCCGATGACCGGGATGCGGTCTATGGCCGGGAAGCGGCGCCGGTAGTCGGCATAGCCGTTGGGGTCGGCGAAGGGCAGCTCGCCCTGCCACCCGGCGATGCGGGCCAGCGGCTGGTCACCCTCGATCAGGGCCAGGGCGTAGAGGAAGCGGCCCTCGCCCAGCAGGATGCGCTCCACCTTGGCGGGGATTTCGACCGTGCGGCCGACGATGTCGACCACGGTGGCGGCCGGTGCATTGGCAGCGGTGCCGGCAGGCGAGGCCGCAAGCGCGGAGGCGGACAGCAGGGCGGCGGCGCAGGCTGCGGCCAGCGCCAGCAGGGCGCGGCGTGTGGTGAGACGTTGGATGGATGTCATGGTGTGGCCCCTGCTCAGAAGGACAGGTCCAGGCCCGCCGTGTAGGTGCGGCCCGCGCCCGGCACGCCGTAGAGCTGGAAGCCGTCCAGCGAGGCGCCGATGCGGCTCCAGTAGAAGCGGTTGGTGAGGTTGTTGATGTTGAAGCGGGCCGTGGGGGGGGGGGGGGGGGGGGCGCCCCCGCCCCGCGTGGGGCACGCTCGGCGCAGTGGGGGCTCCTGTAGAGGCGGTGGGTGTGGTTTTTTTTTTTGCTGCGGGCGTTGGGGTGGGGGTTGATGGGCCAGCACAGCGCCAGGTTCTGCACGAAGTAGCTGGGCGCTTTCTCGTGGTCGGCCACATAGATGAGGTGCACGCCGTTGGGACCGTTGACGGTGCTGGACGTATTGTTCTGGCCGCCCACCATGACGTTGTCCGTATAGCGGCGCTCGCCCACGTACTGCGCGCCCCAGCTCAGGGTGACGGCGGGCGTGACCAGGAAGGAGGTCCAGACGCTGCCGCTCCAGTCGGGCACGTTCCTGGCCTCGGCACCTTCGTTCGCGCCCTTGGTGAGGCGGCTCTTCAAGTGGGACAGGCCGGCGTACACCGACCAGCGCGGCGTGATCTCGCTCTGGGCGCCCAGCTCGAAACCCTGCACCCGCTTGGCGGGCAGGGCGCGCACGGGCGAGACGCTGTCGGGGCTGTACTCCCACGATTCGCTCAGCTCGGTGCGGAACACGGCGCCGGTCAGCGACAGGCGCCCGCCCAGCACGTCCCACTTGCTGCCTGCCTCCCAGGTTCGTGACAGGGCCGGCGCATAGGCCAGCTGGGCGGCCGTGCCGTAGACGCCGTTGTTCGTGGTCACGCCCATGGCCGAGGGCTGGGCCGCGCGGCTGTAGGAGACATAGATGGAGCCCTCGCTGGCCGGCTTGTAGACCAGGCCCAGGCGGCCGCTGAGCGCGCCGTCCGTGCGGCTGGCGCCGCCGTTGTTCGCCTGCCAGCGGTCGTAGCGCAGCGCCGTCTGGGCCTGCCAGCGCGGCGAGAAGGTGATGGTGTCGTTCACATACACGCCCGCGTTCTGCACCGTGGCGCGCGCGCTGCCCGCGCCCACCACCGTGGGCGTGCCCGGGAAGATGGTGGCCGGGTCGGCCATGTCGAAGCCCAGCGTCCCGGTGGGCAGGTCCATGCTGCGCTCGCGGTCGCCATAGGTCTCGCGGTACAGCTCCAGCCCTGCCGTGAGGTCGTGCTTGAAACCTGCCGTCTCGAAACTGGTGCGCACATCGGTCTGGTTGTTGGCGATGGTGTAGCGCTTGGACACGGACACCGAGGCCAGGCGCAGCGAGGCATTGGCGCCCGTGGTGTCCACCAGGCCGTAGTCGCCATAGGACAGGATGCCGCCCGGCGCCGTCACCAGCCCGCCCAGGCCCACATAGCCCAGCGAGTTCTTGCTGCTGCCGCTGTTGAAGCGCGCGGGCGCCAGCACGCTCCAGTTGTCCGAGCGCTCGTAGCGGAACTGGTTGCGCACCGTGGTCGTGGGCGAGAGGTCATGCTCCACGCGGGCCGTCGCCATATCCGTGCGCGACTGCTGGGTGTAGAGGTTGGAGGCGCCGTACCAGGCATTGCGCGGCACGCCCGGCATCAACTGGCCGCCCGTGCCGCGCTGAATGGGCAGGCCGCCATCGGGCATGTTGTCGTCCACCTGGTGGAAGACGTTGACCACGGTGCGCGTGGAAGTGCCCAGGCCGTGGGCGAACGAGGCTGCCACGCCGTAGCGGTCATAGTCCACCACGTTGCGGCCGGCCACGTCGTTCTGATGCTTCATGAGGTTCAGGCGCACGGCGCCGGTCTCGCCCACGCTGCGGTTCAGGTCGGCCGTGGCGCGGCGGTAGCCATCGCTGCCCACGCCCACCGAGCTGTTGTAGAACGTGTCGCGCCTGGCTTCCTTGCTGACCAGGTTGACGCTGCCGCCCACGGCGGACACGCCAGACTCCACCGAGCCTGTGCCCTTGTAGACCTCGGCCTGCTCCAGGTTGAAGGTGTCGGTGCGGCTGGCCATGCCGCCGTCGCGCACGCCGTCGATGGTGATGGCCTGCTCGGCCGAGAAGCCCCGGATGGTGAAGAAATCTCCCCAGCCCAGATTGCCCTCGCCCGAGGTGAAGGTGATGCCGGGCACGTTCTGCAGCACCTCCTGCAGGCTCTGGGCGTTTTGCTCGCGGATCAGCTCGGCCGGCACCACGTTGATGCTTTGCGGCGTGTCGCGCAGCGGCTGGGTGAGCTTGGGCGACTGCACGGCGGCGGGCTGGTAGGCAGGCGCCTCACGCGTGGAGCGGACCTCGACCGTGCCCAGGGGCGATGCCGGAGCGGCCGCAGTCTGGGCCACGGCCAGGGTGGAGAAGGCGCCCAGCGTCAGCGCAAGGTTGGTGGACAGGGCCGGAGGGAAACTGTTGGAGTGCTGAGAAGACATGGCGACGAATCACTAGAATGAAAATCGTTCTTATTGACGAGCAGGACTCTAGTGACGCGACAGCGCAGACAGGGCAGCGACCGCCGGGCAAATGCAATGCTCCATTGCACAGGCTGCCGCCACAACATTCCATTACAAAACGCCGTGCGCCAATGCAATCCATGAGCGCACCAGCCGCCGCATCCCCGGCCGCCCAGGGTCCGCGCATCCTGGTGGTGGACGACGATCCCGACATCCGCGAGCTGCTGTGCGACTACCTGCGCGCCTCGGGCATGCGCCCGGCCGCCGTGGGTGACGGCCAGGCCATGTGGGGCTGGCTGGGCCGGCATGCGGCCGACCTCATCGTGCTGGACCTGATGCTGCCCGGCACCGACGGCCTGGCCCTGTGCCGCAGCCTGCGCGAACGCACCCACATCCCCGTGGTCATGCTCACGGCGCGCGGCGCCTTGCTGGACCGAATCCTGGGCCTGGAGATGGGGGCCGACGACTACCTGCCCAAGCCCTTCGATCCGCGCGAGCTGCTGGCGCGCATCAAGGTGGTGCTGCGCCGCGTGGCCCAGGCACCGGCGCCGGCCAGCGAGCCGGAGCATCTGCCCGTGCTGCGCTTTGCCGGCTGGACGCTGGACATGCGCGCGCGCGAGCTGCGCTCGCCCCAGGCCGTGCTGGTGCCGCTGGCCCAGTCCGACTACCGCGTGCTCTGCGCCCTGGCCAGCAACCCGCACCGCACGCTGAGCCGCGACTACCTGGCCGACCATGTGTTCGGTCGCGAGCGCCAGGCCCAGGACCGCGCCATCGACGTCTGCGTCAGCCGACTGCGCCAGCACCTGGAAGACCCCGCGCGCCAGGCCAGCCTGATCCGCACCGTGCGCAACGCCGGCTACGTGCTGACCTGCGATGTGGTGCCGCAGGCATCGTGATGGCTTGGGCACAGACCGGCGCGCTGCTGCGACGCCTGTGGCCGCAGACGCTGTCGGGGCGCATGGCCCTTATCCTGGTGGCCGGCATGCTGGCCGCCCAGGCGCTCACGGGCACCATCTGGTGGGAAAGCCGGCGCAGCCAGCTCCTGGAAGTGCCGTTGCGCCTGCTGGGCGCGCGCGCCGCTGATTCGCTGCTGCTGCTGTCCTCGCTGCCGCCCGAGGCGCGCGCCGCCGCCGTGGGCACGCTGAGCACGCAGGGCTACCAACTGGCCCTGCTGGACGGCGCCCAGGCGCGGCACCTCATGGACCGCCAGCAGACCGACGCTGCCGATGCAGCCGACGTCATGGCCGGCGAGTTGCTGGCCGATGTGCTGGCGCGGCGCGTGGGCGCTGTCGTGCCTTTTCACCTGCTGGCGCTGGAGCTGCATGGCGGCGCAGAGACCCTGCTCACTGCCCATGAGCCCGAAGCCCATGTGCGCATGCTGCTGGGCCTGGGCAACGGCCAGTGGCTGCAGGTGCAGGCGGTGGAGGGCGAGGCTGGCTACCCCGTCAGGCCCTATTGGGCGTTGGCCGACTATGTGCTGCGCATCTACCTGCTGCGCATCATCGTGGTCGTGGTGGTGGCCCTGCTGGCCGTGCGCCTGGCCATGCGCCCGCTGGCGCGCATGGCCAGCGCGGCCGACGCGCTGGGCAAGGACCTCAAAAGCCCGCCCCTGCCGCTGGACGGCCCGCGCGAGGTGCGCCAGGCGGCCCAGGCCTTCAATGCCATGCAGCAGCGCATCGCCGATGGCGTGGCCGAGCGCACGCGTTTCTTTGCAGCCGTCTCGCACGACCTGCGCACGCCCATCACGCGGCTGCGCCTGCGCTCGGAAATGCTGGAGCCCGAAGCCCTGCGCGACAAATTCCGCCTCGATCTGCAGGAGATGGAAGCCATGGTCACCGCCACGCTGGACATGCTCACCGGCGCCGACGCGCGCGGCGAGCACCAGGCGCTGGACATCAACGCCCTGGTACAGGGCGTGGCCCAGGACCTGGGCGAGGCGCATGGAGTGCACATCCCCATCACGGGCCGCGCCCTGGGCCCGCTCGATTGCTATCCCCACAGCCTGCGCCGCTGCCTGCAGAACCTGCTGGAGAACGCGCTGCGCTATGGCCGCGACGCCGAACTGCGCATCAGCGACAGCGACAGCGACGATTTGCTGCGCATCGACGTGCTGGACCGGGGGCCGGGCATTGCCCAGGAGCAACTGGCCCAGGTGCTGGAGCCGTTCTACCGCATGGAGGCCTCGCGCAACGCGGGCTCTGGCGGGTTTGGCCTGGGCCTGTCCATTGCCGATGCCGTTGCCAAGGCGCACGGCGGGCGCATTGTGCTGGCCAACCGCGAAGGAGGTGGTTTGAAAGCGGTGTTACATTTACCGCGCTCCAATGGGCGGGCGTACTGACCGACACGCAACAAACCTCTTTATGTGCTTCCTGAAACGGGCCTTTTATGGCCTTTTGCTCTTGTGCGCCTGTGCCGGCAACGGCTTTGCGACACCGCTATTCATTCAAAGCGGTACCTGGATTGTGGATTCCGAGCTCAATGGCCTGCCGGGCAGGGGCATGGCTATCGACGTGCAAAACCAGCACTTGGTCATGCAGGTCTACAACTACAACCGCGCGGGTCGGCCCACGTTCCATCTGGCTTCCGGTCCGCTCAATGGTCTGCAATTCAAGGGCCCCCTGAGCCAGTACCGGGGAGGCCGGTTCTTTGGCAGCGGTGAACGCGTAGGCTGGGAGGATGAGGTGGCCGGCGAGGTGCGTATCCGGTTCGAAAGCTCCACCTCGGGCTTTATCCAGTTTCCCGGCGAGCCGGAGGTGGCCATGTCTCGCTTTCGTTTCGACGCCGTGCCCGAGGGATTTGCTCTGAAACCGGGCTCGTTAGAGGGTTGGCTGGCCATGGAGTACGACGAACAGGGTAGCCCGTATGCCGCATGGCATTTGGAACTGAGGCAGGGCGCCGGTCCTGATAAAAAACTGTCGCTGACAGTGGCATCCGCCCCGGTGATCGAAAAATCCATGTCCACCGTCAACCCTTGTACCCTGAAGAAGGACGGCTGGATACGGTGCGATGTCATGTTCGAGCAGGGAGAGTCTTGGCAAAGGCCTGCGGTATTTGAAATCAGAAGATCCGTGAATGGACTGGAGGGTTTCATTACCCGCACTGCATTGCCAAATTTGATCAGAAAGCTGCGCGGGAATAAATATCATTTCTACGATGACGCTAATTCTGTAGACCATCGGCTGGTACATACAAAGAATCTGCATGGCAAGTACACCTATGTGCCGGAGCCCGGCACTTGGATCGTTAGCAGCGAACTCAACGGCAAGCCTGGGCGTGGAATGGCGCTGGACTGGCAAAACGGAGTAATTGTCATGCAGGTCTACAACTATGAAGAAAATGGTGACCCCAGTTTCCATCTGGGGGTTGGCAAGGTTTCCGATAATCCATCATCTGGGACCGGCACTATGGATGTCACGACTCGGCTGAAACGCTACGCCGGTGGGCGTTACTTTGGTAGTGATGGCATGAGCGGTCATGAGGACGCCGATGTGGGCGAAGTACAAATGGTCTTTCTGTCGCCTCTGAAGGGTCGGGTGAAATTTCCTGGGGAGTCTTGGAAGGATATGGAAAAATTTCAGTTTGGCTATGGAGAAAAAAATCCGCAGGCGCTTCTCGGGATATGGGCTTTGCAAAATGTGTTGGACCAAAAATGGTGGCTGGAATTGTTCAAGGTTGAAGGAAAATATGCCTTGGGTCAAAGTGTGATGTGCCATTTTGATGACCCCGATGAGAAAATTTTAGAATATCGTGGAACCGTTCGTTGTGTGACGAATTATCAAAATGAAGATTTTCAGCAAATTTTCACTTTTGATTTTTCACCCGAGTACCGGGCAGTTCCCGCATTCTCGTATCAAAGATCTTATGGAAAAACTCATTTCCCCGAGAAAGGATTTGCTGTGCAGGTTTTCGATAAAAATCGTACTCCCATAGGATTTGACAGTATTCTCCATTGAGAAAATCAGGGCATCTAAAGTCATCTGCGATGCCTGGATTTGGCGGACTTCCGGTCAACCCACCATTTGGTGGACAAAGGCACCAGCTGCCAAAATTTAATGGGCAGATTTAGGCCATAAAAGAATCATCATGAATTTTTTGAAACAGGCATTTTATGGCTTCGTACTTTTGTGCGCCTGTGCCACTAACGGCTTTGCGACCCCCATTTTCATCCAAAGCGGCACCTGGATCGTGGACTCCGAGGTCAATGGCCTGCCGGGCCGAGGCATGGCCATTGACGTGCAGAACCAGCATCTGGTCATGCAGGTCTATAACTACAACCGCGCAGGCCAGCCCACGTTCCACCTAGCCTCCGGTCCTCTCAATGGAGTGCAATTCCAGGGCCGGCTGGTTCAATATCGTGGTGGCCGCTTTTTTGGTAGCGGCGAACGCGTAGGCCGGGAGGATGAGGTGGCCGGCGAGGTGCGTATCCGGTTCGAAAGCTCCACCTCGGGCTTTATCCAGTTTCCCGGCGAGCCGGAGGTGGCCATGTCCCGCTTCCGGTTCGATGGAGTGGCCGATGGGTTTTTGCTCAAGCCAGATTTCCGCGAGAGCTGGGTGGCCATGGAGTTCGATGAGGCCGATCGACCCACATCGGCATGGCATATTGACATGTACCGCGATCCTGCGAACGGGGACGTGGAGTCTCTGCTGCTGGCGTCCTCCCCCTGGTATGAAAGCTCTCTGGCCACCTCCAATCCTTGTACCTCCATGGGCTCCGGCGGATGGGTGCGGTGCAACGTCACCTTCGAGCGCGGCGCACCCGAGCAGCAGCGCGCCGTCTTTGAAATCCGCAAGTCTGTGCACGGCCTTGAAGGTTTTGTTACACGAGCGGCCTCGCCACAGACGCGCACCAGGCTGCGTGGCAGCAAATACGCCAGCTACGACGCCGCCGCTGATGTGAGCTACAGGATGTTGCACCAAAGGTTCCAGGGAATCCGCTTTAGCGAAATGCGCGATTCCGGCATGCACTTTTATGTGCCAGAGCCTGGCACCTGGATCGTCAGCCAGGAGCTCAACGGCAAGCCTGGACGCGGAATGGCCATCGATGTCCAAAATGGCAACTTTGTCATGCAGGTCTACAACTATGAAAGCAATGGAACCCCCAGTTTTCACTTGGCTGTGGGGAAGATGACGTACGACCTCCGAATGGGTGTCGGAACCACGGCCAGTCCCGATGTCAAGGCCCGGCTCAAGCGTTATGCGGGAGGCCGCTATTTTGGGGGCCCTGCCCTGACCGGGCGGGAAGTGGCCGATGTGGGCGAGGTCCAGCTCGCCTTTCAATCCCCTTTGCGGGGCCAGATCAAGTTTCCTGGGGAAGACTGGGTGGCCATCGAGAAATTCCAGTTCGGTTATGGCGCGGCCAACCCGGAGGCGCTTTTGGGACTCTGGGCTTTCCAGGCCATGGGTGAAGGAAATCTGATGTTCGAGCTGAGTCGGGTGGAAGGGGAGTTTGCCAAAGGCGACAGCGCGAGCTGCCACTACTATCAACGTGAGCCTGGCGACTCGGAGTATCCCGGAATCGTGCGCTGCTACCTCCGGTTCCTGGGATCGCCGACCAGCCAGTTCATCTTCAACTTTGATGCATCTGTCGAGAACCGTGCCGTGCCGGCCTTTTCCACCTACCAATCCATGGGGTTCACCTACTATCCCCACAAGGGATTTGCGGTCCAGGTGCGGGACAAAAATGGCACGCCCATAGGATTCGATCGCGTTCGCCATTGAAGGGCGCCCGGGCTGCTGCACCCACCTGGCAATTGCGCTGCGCAAGCAAGTGCATCTATCGCTGGGCGACCTCATGAGGCAGTTCCTGGAGATCGCCCCCAAGCTCAGCCGCAGCGCTCTGCATCGATGCCTGCAGTGGCATGGAATCAGCCGACAGCCGGCAATGCCGATGCTACGAAGGCGCGGAAAGTTCGAAGAAACGACGTTGGGCTCCGCGCATATCGATAGTGCAGGAATGAAGATCTCCAGCGGCAACTGGATCGCCACTGCCAGGCGGCCATCATCGCTGCGCGCGGTGCCATCGCGTTCGCCTGTGGTGCGGATCTTGCCGGGGTAGTGTGCTTGTTAGCCATGAGGACATGGAGATTCCTTGGATCGTGGGTGGAAAGCTAGAGGCTGGTGCGATTGTGGCGACGGCATGCCGGGCCATCGCGGCCTTGCGTGCGGTTTTGTATGGTCTCGGCCGGTATACACCTGCGATACAAATGCCCTGCCGGGCAAGGTGTGCCAGCTATTGCGCGGCGAAGCTTTGCTGGCATTCCCCGCAGATCAGGCTCAGCCCCGGCTTGCCCCAGACATTGACAGGCGCCGCGCAACCGCCGCACCGGTACTTGACGCGCAGGGACTTGTTGACGGGCTGCACGGTGGTCTCGCCGGTGGTGGAGCCCGGCACAGCCACCGAGGTGCCCACGGGCCGCACGGCTTCGGCCAGGGCGGGCACGGATGACATGGGCGGCTGGGTGCCCTGCATGCCCTGGAGCTGCGTGGCCATGCTCCACTGGCCCGTGACCACATGCTCGATGGCCGGGAAGCGGTCGTACCAGCTCAGCTGGAAGCGCGTGGTCAGCAAGGCATCGCAGGCCGCCAGGAAGGGGCCGCCCGCCATGGCGTAGTCGGCCATCATGTCGCCCGTGCGCCGCCCGCCGGGCCGGCCCGTGGAAGAGGGCATGAGGCCCAGCGATTCCAGCTTGTCCGCCCATTCCTCGTTGTGGTAACGCGCACGGCCCGGCTTGCCGAAGTGGTGCTGCCACAGGTGCGTCATCTCATGCACCAGGGTCTGCAGCGTCTCGATGATGGGCACCGCCGCGAAGTAGGCGGGGTTGAGCGCAATCTCGTCGGTGGTGCTGCCGTCCAGCGAGGCAAAGCGCGCGGCAGAGAAATAACCGCAGGTGCGTTTCTCGCGCTGCAGCGTGATCAGGCAATGGGGCAGGGCATCGTCAAAAAGGCGCTGGTTGAAGTGCTCGTAGGCCTGCTGCAGTTCGGAATAGGTTTCGCGCGTGGGTGCGGAGCGGACGGGGGCGGCGGGCATTGATGGATTGTGCAATACAACCGTGTAAACATTGCCCCAAATCGACGTGACAAGACCGGTATCGAAATTCAGAGCTGTCTGATTGAAAATAGCTATAAAGAATCAATAATTCATTTCCATGAAATTTATTGATCGACAGGGTGCCAGTTGCCAAATACCGGGACTGCTGTACGACGGAGTACTTTCCGCTGAGGACTGGCAGTCTGCGCTGGACGCCATGCGGCAGGCGCTGGGCGCGTCCGTTTTCCATTTCTTCACGCTGGGCAGCACTGGTGGCGGGGTGGTCGAGAGCGTGCACAACCACGACCTGGCGGGCATCGATGCCGATAAATTGCGTGAATACGAAACCCACTACGTTGGCGAGGACCTGCGAATGTCCGTCGTGGCGAGCCTGCCCCAGGGCCAGTTCATGCTCGACCATGAGCACTTCAGCGCATGGGAGATGTCACGCAATGCGGTCTACGTCGATGTGCTGGCGCCCCACGGACTTCGCAACACGCTGGGTGTCAAGGTGCGCGACGAGGGGGGGACGCAGGACTTCCTGGGTTTCATGCGTCCTACGGATCGTGGAATCTATGGCGCACAGGAGCGCGTCTTCATGCAGCAGTGGATGCCCGATCTGGCGCGTGCCGCCCGCCTGCGCATGCACATGGGCGGACTGGCGCGGCAGGCGGCTTTGGGATTCACAGCCCTGGACAACTTGCCGCAAGGCATTGCACTTGTGGATTCAAATTGCCGCATCCACTACTGCAACCCCTCGGCCGACTGCCTGCTGGCAGCTTTTTGCGAAGCCTTGTCTGTGCGCCACGGCCTGCTGCGCTGCGTTGACGGGCAGGCCCAGGCGCAACTGCTGCATCTTGTGGCCCAGGCTTGCGGCCATCATGCACAGGGCCTGGCCGGGGCGCTGTGCCTGACGGCAGGCTCTGCGTTGCGGTTGATGGTGACGGTCCTGCCGCTCAAGCCCAGCCATGCCGCTGCGTTCCGCCAGCGGCCCATGGCTTTGCTGGTAATGGCGGATGCCGGTACGCCATTTTCTGGCCCGAGTCCCGGACTCGTGCAGGAAGCGCTGGGTTTGTCGCCCTCGGAAGCGCGTCTGGCGGTGCTGCTTGCCACGGGCAGGACCGTCAAGGACTACGCCCGGATAGAGGGGTGCAGCTGGCATACGGCGCGCACCCACATGAAGAACCTGATGCGCAAGACAGGTTGCCACCGGCAGGTGGAATTGGTGGGGCTGCTGCAATCCCTGCAGCCGAGGTGAGTCCGTGCAACAACGCATCGATGCCATCGCCGGTCAGCTGTATGAGGGGGTGCTCGCTCCCCAGGCCTGGAGCGAGGCGCTCGCGGGAATGTGCGCGCAATTGCAGGCGGGCGTCTTTCACTATTTCACGCTGAATGCTGGCGAGGCAGCCGTTCCGCAAAGCGCAAGCAATCTGGAAAGCTTCGGTCTGCATCACGGCTTGATGCAGGAGTACGAGACACACCACGCGCACAACGACCTGCGGATGGCAACCGTGCAGCGGCTGCCCGTGGCCCAGGTCATGCTGGACCATGAGCACATCAGTGCCAGGCAGGCGTCACAGAACAGCGTCTATACGGATTGGCTGGTTCCGCTGGGACTGCGGCATACCGCCGCTGCCGCCGTTCGCGTGGAAGGCAATGCGCGTGATTTCATCAGTTTCATGCGCCCCAGGGATGCCGGCGTCTATGGTGCACAGGACAAGGCATTCCTAGAGCATTTGATGCCGCACATCGAGCGGGCCGGCCGCTTGCGCGCGCGCATGGGCCAGCTATGCGGCCAGGCAGCATGGGGACTCGCGGCACTGGATGCGCTGGCGCAGGCACTGCTCGTCGTGGATGCTCGGTGCCGGCTGCAGCATTCCAATCCGGCGGCAGAGCGCCTGCTCGCAACATTCGGCACGTTGCAATGTGTGCACGGCGGGCTGCGATGCACATCGGGCGAGGCGCATGCACGCTTGCAGAGCTTGGTCTCCGCCGCTTGCGCCAATCCCGCAAAGGCGGCTGCCTTGGTGCTCCAAGGCAGCCGGTCCAGCCAGTCCCTGCTCAGGCTGACCGCGTTGCCTCTGGCGGCCAACCATGCGTTTGCCGCGCCGTGGCAACAGCCCCTGGCCCTGATCTTTCTGACGTTGCCCGGCTCCATGGTTTTGCAGAATCAAGGCCTGGTGGGCGAGATGCTGGGCCTGTCACCCAGCGAGACCCGCCTTCTGTTGCTTCTGGCAGGCGGAAAGACCGTGAAGGACTATGCCTTGATGGAAGGATGCAGTTGGCATACGGCGCGCACCCACATGAAGAACCTGATGCGCAAGACGGGCTGCCATCGGCAGGTGGAATTGGTGCAACTGCTGCAGGGGTGGGGAATGGTGTGAACAGTCCCTGCCCATCGCGCAGCGCCTTGCGGGCTGGGCGATGGATTGGGCGCTGGTCACGCAGCCCTTGCTTCAGGGGGCGTATTGCAGGTTGTAGTACATCTCCCTGCCGTTGCGGTCGGCGTAGATGAGGAGGAACTCGGCATAGTTCGTGGCCGATGCACCGTCCGGCTTGCCTCCAAAAGGTATGGTGGCCGAGGTGGCTCCTTTGGGAACAGGCACGGTCAGGTTGGGCGTGCGTACCGTGGGCAGGCCGGAGGCAGACCCCGCCGCAGCGCCCTGCCGGTAGGAACTGAGTACTGAAAGTGCCATGGGCATGCTGCCCGCTGGCGGTTGCGCAGCCGACCAGACAACCTGCGCGCTGCCGCCGCCGGCCTTGAAGCCGGCCACGATCTCGCCCTCTGAGGGCGAGATGGTGTTGAACTGGGGATAGGCATTGACAGGTATCTGTGCAAACGGATAAGACCCGCTCTTCAGCGTGACCTGATAGGTGGCGATGGGTGTTTTGCCTTGCTGTCCGTTGACGGCTTTCCAGCCATCGTCGGCATGGATATCGAAGCGCACCTCGGTTCCCGCTGCCAGGCCCAGCGCTGCGAAACGGTTGTCACCGTCTGCCATGGCGGCAGCATCGAACCCGCTGCGCACGGTGGAGCCCCACGAGTCGTTGGCCACACCCAGTTGCGCGTTGGTGCAATCTGCCGTGCCGGCGTTGGCCACGTCGTTGCTGGCGTTCGATCGACACTGCCGGAAGTTGTTGGTGTCCGCATAGCTGGCGTTGCCCCGCACGCCTTGCATTTCGGGTGCATCGCGCATGATGCGTGGCGACAGCAGCTTGAGCGAGTTGCGCGCGCCGCCTGCCTGCGCCGACGGCCAACTGACAATGGCGTAAGTTGCCAGCCGAGCAGGATCGGAAATGCCAAACTGCACCTCGCGCCGCAAGTGGAACGGACTGGCGGACGGTTCGCCGTCGGACAGCTGGCGTACCACATTGGCGCGGTTGCGCGACACCAGTCCCACGCTTACCACGCGCTGATTGCCCAGGCTGCGCATCTCGGCTGCATTGCGGGGAGTGGCGCAGGTGCCGCTGCTGCTTCCTGCGATCAGAGTTTCGCGCTGGTCCCTTGTGCTGGTCCCGTCCGTGAATTTTTCGTCGTAGCTGATATCCACCTCATGCCGTGCGGATCCGTCGGCATTGGTGGCTTTGCGCTCTGCCAGGATTTGCAGATTTTCGAAGCTCCGCCCAATCTGATAGGCATTGGAGGCCTGGACCTGGGTCTGGTTTTCATCCCAATGGGTGACCAGACGCTCCTTGCTGCTGCCGTTGCCCAGGTAGCAGTCGTCGAGATGCGCAAAGCGCTCGGTGCCTTTGGCGGGCAACTGGGTGGCGGTCAGCGCCTGTCTGGCATCCATGTACTTCTGCACCAACTCCTGGGTCGTTTGTGTTGGTGGTGCAACCGGTGGCGTCACTTCGTTGTCTCCGCCACCGCCACTGCCACCTCCGCAAGCCGTAAGCGCGAGCACGGCACCGGCGATGAGGGTGGGGCGCAATTTGGGGGTCTGCTTGGTCATTGGGTATCTGCCTTTCAAACGATTGGGAATGGGCGGCGCAAGGATTCGATGGTTTCCCTCATCCGCCTAGACAGCAGTCTTCCCAGCCATGGTGCGCAAGGCCATACCGCATTTGCGGGATGGCTTCGGCACTGGCTCTGGGATGAAATATTTTTTGAGCGGAGTTTTCAGGAGCTGCAGGCACTATTCGCTTTATTTTGCGATTGGCCCTTTGTAAACATCAAAGCCCGCAGGACTGTTGCAGCACCCAGGAGTTCATCGAACGAATTTTCTATTGAGCTGGTCAATATGCGGTCATATCCTCTTCCAGGATGCGAAAACTAATTGACGATGGTGAGTGATCCATAGGAGCCCTGGCCGCCACGCACGCTATAGAGCTGCGTGCGTCCCGCGCCTGTGGCCCCGCTTACCGTCACTTCCCCTGTATTTCGATCCGCATAGGAGCACGCTCCCTTGTTGCCGCTGCCATTGATGGCCCGTATGCCAAGATAGCTGACTCCTGAGCTGACGGGCACCTCAAAACAACTTGGCTGGTTGAAAAGTTCGGAACGAGCAACTTCCCTTTCATTCAATGTGATGGCTAGAATGTCTCCATCCTCGCATTCATTGTCTTTCATGCAGACATCGATATATTTTTGGCCTGCCATATTTGTATTTGCGCTGAAATTCCCCCAATCTGCCAATTGCTGATTGATGGCGTCAGAAACGAACTGGTCCCAGGAAATGGTTTCGTAAGGTGATATCCGATAGCTGCATGACCGGTTGTCCTCGATTTCCTTGTTGACAGTCGTTTTCTTGTCGGGTGTGCCACTATCCCAACGGATGGACTTGAACAGGTATTTGTCAATTTCTATTTGCAATTCGGCCGGTGCCACGCGTGGTGGACTATCAATGCAGATCATGCGCTGATCGCCCATGATAGGACCGGTGAGCTTGACACGCTTGCCACCATCTCCTGTGGCGACTGCGATGGCATCCAAGACTTCCTCTGCACCACTGCACCCTGTCATCAAGACCGCGATGGGACACGCGATCAAGGAAAAGACAAGCTGACGCGTCCACTGGTTTCTTGTTGAGTTCCATTCCATTTTGATTCCCTTCAGTTGATGTGAAAAATAACAACCACGGGAAGGAATAATGAATTGTTTGTCCCAGTGAAAATATACCGCAGATGCGGTATTGATCTTCAGGACGCAGCAAGCATTGCAGTAGAAGTACTGCCAGATTTCTGAAATGGAAAAAGAAACTATTCCTTGCTTTCCTGCACCCTCAACGCCTGCCCAATCGCATAGAACTGCCCACCCGCCACGTAGTGCAGGCTGCGCAGCGCGGGGTCGGCGTCCTCGAAGTGCCAGTGGCCGCCGCTGAACACGCGGGTGTCGGACCAAGCGCCGACGATTTCGGCGATGAACAGGTCGTAGGCCTGCTGGTTGTGGGGCTCGGGGATCAGCCTGCAGGCCAGCCAGCCGGCGCAGCCGTCCACGAAGGGCAAGTCGAACCCGTCCATGCCGAACAGCTGGGCGCCGCTGGCGGCGAGCTTGCCTGCATCGGTGGACAGGCTGAGCGTGCCGACCTGGTGCGTGAGCTGCAACTGGGCGGCCGTGGGCACCTGGATCACGAACATGCCGCTGTGCTCGACCAAGGCGCGCGTGGCCGTGGCCTTGTCCAGCACCACGGTGAGCTTCGGGGGCGCAAAGTCCAGCGCGCAGCACCAGGCTGCGGCCATGACGTTGTCCACGCCGCCGTGGCGTGCCGAGACCAGGACGGTGGGGCCGTGGTTGATCAGCCGGTAGGACTTGGCGAGATCGACCGGGGCAATATGCGGGTTCATGCAATGGTTCCTGAAGGGTTCTGTTTTTGCGCGTGCAGGCGCCGGGCTCATTCGGCCAGCGCCTCGGAACCCACGATATGGACACCGTGCCTGGCGTTGACAGCTGCCTCTATCAAGGCATGGGCGATGCGGTGTGCGGGGTTGAGCCGCCAGCGCCGGGGCAGCAGCGGGCCCAGGGCGCCAAGAACGCCGACCATGGCGCGCTCACCCGCGCGGTGCTCGGTGCGCGGGCCGCTGATCAGGCCGGGGCGCACGAAGGTGAGGGACGCAAAGCCTTGCGCCTGCAGGTCGCGCTCGAGTTCGCCCTTGACGCGGTTGTAGAAGATGCGCGAGCCGGCGTCGGCGCCCATGGCCGAGTTCAGCACATAGGTGGGCGTGCCGTGGCGCCGCGCCAGCTGTGCGGCCAGCAGCGGATAGTCATGGTCCACGCGCTGAAAAGCCGGCTGGCTGCCGGCTGTCTTGATGGTGGTGCCCAGAGTGCAGACCAGGGCATCGGCGCTCCACCAGTCGGCATCTTCGGGCAGGTGCTCGAAATCGACGATGGGGGCGAGCAGCCTGGGATGCGCCGGCAGCGCCCGGCGTACCGGGGCCACGACGCGGGTGATGCGGCTGTCGGCCAGGGCCTGTTGCAGCACCTGGCTGCCCACCAGCCCCGTGGCGCCTACGATCAGCAGTTGCATGGCTTGGTCTTTCGATGGGGACACGGATCAGCCAGTGTGCCGTAGATGGCGTGGCGCATAAAACTGGTGCAGCCCAAGGCAAGGGACACCGAGGAAGGGCCTACGCCGGCAGCGCCGCCCCGCACCGAGGGTGTCGCCGGCTGCCCGGACGCCCCCTCCCGCGAAGCGAGAGAGGGCGCCGTGCAACGGGGGAAGCGGCGTAAGCCGCTCAGGGGGAGTTACGCCAATGCAGGCCAGTCGATGTAGCCCTGGGCGCCGCCGCCGTAGTAGGCCTCGTGCGGGGCCACGGCCAGTTCCTTGCCGTGGCGCAGGCGGGCCACCAGATCGGGGTTGGCGATGAAGGGGCGGCCGATGGCCACGGTGTCGATAAGGCCCTTGGCGCGGCGGTCCATGGCCAGTTCCAGGTCATAGCCGTTGTTGCCCATGTAGGCGCCGTCAAAGAGCTTGCGCAGCGCGTCCAGGTCCACGCCGGGCGGCAGTTCGCGCGAGCCGCCGGTGGCGCCTTCCACGACGTGCAGGTAGGCCAGGCCGAAGCGGTTGAGCTGGGGGATGAGGTAGCCGTAGAGGGCCATCACATCGCTGTCCAGCGGCGTGTTGCCGGCGTTGGGAGTGACGGGAGACAGGCGGATGCCCACGCGGTCGGCGCCCCAGACCTTGGCCACGGTGTCGGTGACTTCCAGCGTCAGGCGGGCGCGGTTTTCGATGCTGCCGCCATAGGCGTCGCTGCGGTGGTTGGTGGAGTCGCGCAGGAACTGGTCGAGCAGGTAGCCGTTGGCCGAGTGCACTTCCACGCCGTCAAAGCCTGCACGCTTGGCGCATTCGGCCGCATGGCGGTATTGCTCGACGATGCCGGGGATTTCGCTGGTTTCCAGGGCGCGGGGCATGGACACCTCGGCTACGCCGTTGGGCGTGAAGGTGACGCCTTCGGCCTTGATGGCAGAGGGGGCGACAGGGGCCACGCCACCGGGCTGCAGGTCCACGTGCGAGTAGCGGCCCACGTGCCACAGCTGGGCCACGATCTTGCCGCCGGCCGCATGTACGGCGTCGGTGACCTTCTTCCAGCCGGCGACCTGCTCCTCGGTCCAGATGCCGGGGGTCAGGTTGTAGCCGCGGCCCTGGGCCGAGATGTTGACGGCTTCGCTGATCAGAAGGCCTGCGCTGGCACGCTGGGCGTAGTAGGTGGCGTGCAGTTCGGTGGGCACGCCGTCGTCGCCGGCGCGGCTGCGGGTCAGCGGGGCCATGACGAAGCGGTTGGCGAGCGACAGGCCGCCCAGTTGGGTGGGGGAGAACAGATCGGTGTGAAGGCTGTGGTCGGTCATGGTGTGCAGTAGTGGTGGTTGAACAAAAAGGAAGAGGGATGGGTAAGAGGTGAAGGGTTTGAAGTTGACCAGTCGTCTACAAACAAGACAAATAAAAAGCAGCGGCCAGGCCTGCTCAGCCCAGCAGCCGCTTCGTGGAAACAAGGGCTGCGGCAAAGGGCTCCTCATGCCTGCCCAGCTTGGACAGCAGGGAGGCACCCAGCCACAGCTGGTACAGCGATTCGGCCAGCGTGGGGGCATCCATGGTGGAGGTGATGGAGCCGTCGGCCTGGCCTGCGCGCACGCAGTCGGTCAGGCGGGTGATGATGGCGTCGGTGCCGGTGCGCAGCACCGAGCGCATGTCGTCGGACAGGTCGCAGACCTCGGGACCCAGCTTGACCACCAGGCACTGGCCTCCTGCATGGGCCGAGCATTGTTTCTGTGTCCAATGGCGGAAGTAGGTCATCAGCCGGGAGATGGCCGGGTCGGGCGTCTCCATGAGCGCATCGATCTTGGCCAGGTACTCGTCGAAGTACTCCTGCAGCAGGGCCTGGCCGAACTCTTCCTTGGACTTGAAGTAGTAGTAGAAGGAGCCCTTGGGCACGCCCGCGGCCGCGACGACCTCGGCCAGGCCGACGGCCGTGTAGCCTTTCTGGGTCATCAACGCCTTGGCCACATCAAGGATGTGCTGGCGTGTTTCCTGTGCGGGTTTCTTCATGGGATCGAAGTCTAACGCAAAAACCGACCAGTCGTCTACAAACTTTGTTCCAGCGTCATTCCGGCGGTCGCAACGCCTGTGCCGTCGGCCAAGTCACCCGGCCGGATGATGCGCGCAAGGCCCATCCTGTCGCTCAGAAAGTCGATCAAGGCCCGGGCGGCGCCGGACTGGAAGCGGTTGGGCATGTACAGCATGAACATGCGGCCCTGGTTGATGCTGAATTCGTAGTCCTGCATGGCCAGCACGACGCGGCCATCTTCCACCTGGCGGCGCACCATGTAGTCGGGCACCAGCCCCACGCCCAGGCCGCCGGTGATGCAGTCGCACAGGAAAGGGTAGCTGCGCGACATCAGCGTGGGCGTGATGTCCAGCTCCTCCAGCGGCTGGCCGTTCCGCGCAATCTGCAGGCGCACCTTGCCGCTTTCGCCGCCCGATGTGATGAGCGGCGTGCGCGACAGCTCGGACGGGGTCTCCGGCAGGCGGTGGCTGCGCAGCCAGTCGCTGGAGGCGCACAGGCTGTAGCGCACCGGCCCCATGTCGCGCGCCACCAGCATGGGTGGCGGGTCGGACATGACGCGGATCGCGATGTCCACGCTGTCCTTGAGCAGGTTGTCGATGAAGTTCTCCAGGCGGATGTCCAGCACCACCTGCGGATGGGCGCGCTTAAACTCGATCAGCCACGGCGCCATGACCAGGTGGCCGTAGCCGGTGGGCACGCTCAGCCCGATCTTTCCCGAGATGTCGTCCGTGCTGCTTTGGGCCAGCTCGCGCACCAGCTCGGTCTCGTTGAGGATATTGCGTGCATGGCGGTAGATGCGCTGGCCGACCTCGGTGGCCTCCACGCCCTGGGGCGTTCTGCGCAGCAGCGATGCGCCAAGGGACTTCTCCAGCCGGGCCAGGTGGTAGCTCACATTGGCCCGCGACATGTTCAAGAACTTTGCCGCCTGGCTCAGGTTTCCGTGTTCGATGATCTGGACAAGGATGTTGAATGCCAGGAGATCCATGCGCTGCAGTCCAAGGGGGTGTCAATATTGTTTGACATGATGTCAACCGCCGCCGCCATTGTCAAAGAGGGTGCGCTGGGCAGAATGGGCCAGCCAGAACACATAAGCATTCAAGGAGACAAGATGGCAGGCATCACAAAAAGACAGGCGCTGGCCAAGGGCATGGCGCTGGGCGCCATCGGCGTGGCTGCGTTCGCATCGCTGTGCGGCGCGGCGCAGGCCAATACCGATACCGGCGCCTGGCCCGACAGGCCGATTCGCCTGGTCGTTCCCTTCCCGCCGGGCGGACCCACCGATGGCGCGGCGCGCGTCTACGCCGAGGCGCTGGCGCGCCAGCTGGGCCAGCCCGTGGTGATAGAGAACAAGCCCGGCGCATCGGGCGCGGTGGCGGCAGGCCAGTTCCGCACGGCAGCGCCTGACGGCTATACGCTGATGATGATGGTCACGCCCACCATCATGGCGCCGCATTTCTTCAAGAACGTCAAGTTCCACCCGGCCACGGATTTCGCCCCGGTCACCAAGATCTATGACTTGCCCAATGTGATTGCGGTCAATGCGCAGTCCTTGCCTAAGGTGACGGACCTCAAATTGCTGTTCCAGTACGCCAAGGCGCAGCCCGCCACGCTGGACTACACCAGCTCCGGCGCGGGCAGCTCGGGCCACCTGAGCATGGAGCTGATGAAATCCGCCAGGCTGCACACCATGCAGCACGTGGCCTACAAGGGCAGCGCGCCCGCCATGAACGACACGCTGGGCGGCGTGGTGCCGGTGATCTATGCGGACATGGTGTCTGCGCTGCCCCATATCCGCAGCGGCCGGCTGAAGGCGCTGGCGGTGGGCACGCCGCAGCGCGTGAAGGCGCTGGACGGCGTGCAGACCATGGCCGAGCAGGGCTTTGGCGGCTATGAGGCATCGTCCTGGGGCGGCCTGGTGGCACCCAGGGACACGCCGCGCGCCATCATCGACAAGCTCAGCGCCACCTCGCGCCAGCTGCTGGCCACCGACGAGGTGCGCGACCGTTTCGAGAAGATCGGCGTGACGGCCGCCTACCTCAACCCCCAGGACACCGAGGGCCTGATCCGCAGCGACTATACGCGCTGGGGCGAGGTGGTGCGCACCAACGGCCTGGGCGCGGAGTGAGCCCATGGCCATGAGTCCTATTCCTGCGCAATCCATGTTCCGCCCCCTGCGGGCCGTGCGTTCCCTGGCCGATGTGGAGGCCATCGAAAGCCAGTCCATGGCCGGGCTGATCACGGCGCAAACGGTCTACGACCTGTTTTGCAACTCCGCGCGTGAGCACGGCCAGGGCAGGGCGCTGAGCTTTCTGCCCCAGGCCGGCAGCGTGGATGATGCCCGGCACCTGAGCTATGCCGAACTGCTGGGCAAGATCCACCAGACGGCCAACGCCCTGCATGCGCTGGGCATGGGCGCCAGCGACACGGTGGCCATCCTGCTGCCCGGCTGCATGGAGTACCACTTTGCGCTGTGGGGCGGCGAGGCGGCGGGCATCGTGCAGCCCATCAATCCGCTGTTGAGTGCCGAGAAGATCTCTGCCCTGATGCGGACCACGGGCGCGCGCTTTCTGATCGCCTGGGCGGACGAGGACGATGCCGGCATCCGCGAGAAAGTCACGGCGCTGGATGCGGATCTGGCGCATGTGCTCTGGGTCTCGCATGAAGGTCGGACTCCCCAGGGGGATGGACAGCGCTGGCCCGCCAGCGATCTGAACGCCGCCCTGGCCGCCCAGCCCTCCGACCGGCTGGTGAGCGGGTGCCAGCCCCAGGCCGGCGACGTGGCGGCCTACTTCCATACCGGGGGCACCACGGGTGCGCCCAAGATCGCCGTGCAGACGCATGGCGCCCAGGTCTACAGCGCCTGGGCCAGCGTGCAGATGCAGGGCCTGAACACGGCCGACCGCACCATCAACGGCTACCCGCTGTTCCATGTGGCGGGCGTGCTGCCGGGCTCGCTGGCCTGCTTCTCGGCCGGGGCCCACGTCATCATTCCGACCACGGGGCTGTTTCGCAACAAGGCCGTGATTGCCGGCTTCTGGCGCATGGCGGCACAGTGGAAGCCCACGCTGATGTCGGCCGTGCCCACGGTGCTGGCCGCGCTGGTGGAGGTGCCGCTGCAGGGGGCCGATGTGTCCTCCATCCGCTACTTCCGCACGGGCGCCGCGCCGCTGTCGCCCGAGGTGGCGGCGCGCTTCAAGGCGCACAGCGGTTTCCATGTGCACGAGAGCCTGGGCATGACCGAGATGACGGGCATCTCCACCATCACGCCGCCCGGCCTGCACGCGGCGGCCGGACATGTGGGCCTGCGCCTGCCGTTTGCGCGCCTGGCCGTGCGCCGCATGGGGCCGGACGGCAGGCCATCGGACCAGGAAGCCGCGCCTGGCGAAACCGGCATGGTGGTGTTCCAGTCGCCCAACCTGTTTTCCGGATACCTGGGCGGCATTGAGCCGTCCAGCTACCTCACCGACGACGGCTGGCTGATCACGGGCGACCTGGGCTCGGTCGGCGACGATGGCCTGCTGCGGCTGCGCGGGCGTTCCAAGGACGTCATCATCCGCAGCGGCCACAACATCGATCCGCAGGTGATAGAGCAGGCGCTGGAGCGCCATCCCGCCGTCAAGGCCTGCGCCGCCGTGGGCGCACCCGATGCCTATGCGGGCGAGGTGCCTGTGGCCTTTGTCGCGCTCCACCCCGGCGCCCAGGCCGATGAGACCGAACTGCTGGCCTTTGCCGCAGCCGGCGTGGACGAAGCGCCTGCGCGCCCGCGCTATGTGCGCATCATCGATGCGCTCCCCACCACCAACGTGGGCAAGGTCTACAAGCCGCGCCTGCGCAGCATGGCTGCGGAAATCTACGCCCGCACCCTGGTGGCCCAGGCGCATGAGCGCATGGGCCTGCCGCTGCCGCCCGCGGCCAGCACCACGCATGCGGAAGGCGAGGGCTTTGTGCTGCGCCCGGCCCGGGCGGCTGACCGGAGCCCTTGGGAGCAGGCCGCCGAGGCGCTGGCCTTCACGGGCGAGCCGGTGCGCATCGAGGATGCCGCCTGAGCGCTGGGCCGAACCCCATTGCAGCCACCTGGTGAACTGCGCCGGGGCGGTGTGCAATGCACATAGAATGCAAACCATTCGCATTCAATAACCAATGCGGCGCCATGCGGCCGCACCCCACTGCCCAAGCACGTTCATGCCGTCGGCCCGTTGTGGCGCCGATGGCTGTTTTTTTGTCCTTTGAGGAAGCTGCAATGAAGAAACACTGGATTCTTGTCTCCGCACTCCTGGCCGCCAGCGGCGCCAGCCAGGCCCACCAGATCTGGCTGGAACAGCCGGCCGGCGAAACCGCCGTGATCCGCTTTGGCGAATTCGGCGACAACCTGCGCGAGACATCGCCGGGCCTGCTCGACAAGTTCGGCAAGCCCGTGGCCACCCTGGTGTCTGCCCAGGGCGAGAAGGCGGCCGATGGCCGAAAGACCGGCACCGGCTTTGCGCTGCCCTTCAAGGCCGGCCAGGGCGACAGCATCGTGGCCGAGGATGCCGGCTACCCGCTGTACACCAGCAAGAAGGGCGAGCAGGAACTGCGCAACTGGTACCACCCGGCCGCGCGCCTGATCACCGGCTTTGCCGCCCAGGCCCCGCGCCTGACGCTGGATGTGGTGCCCTCGGGCAAGGCCGGCGAGTTCAAGGTCATCTACAAGGGCCAGCCGCTGCCCAAGGCCAAGGTGGTGCTGACCGTGCAATCGGGCTGGAGCAAGGAAGCCCATGCCGACGAGCAGGGCCTGGTGCAGTTCGACATGCCCTGGAAGGGCACCTACGTGGCCGAAGCCACGCACGACGAGCGCAGCGGCGGCGAGCGCACCGGCCCGAACGGTGCAGAAAAATACGACGGCGTGCACTATGTGACCTCGGTCACCTACGTCAAGCCTGATGGCGTCGCCGCCATCCCGGCCGGCCCTGCAGCCAAGCCCAACAAATAGGCACTGCGGCAGGCACTGCGGTCCTGCACGGTCCGCACCGGCCGGTGCGGGGCACCGGTTTCCATGGCGTCCGGGCCTGCAGGCATACGGGCGCGACGCCAGCCACCAGGCAGGGCTCAGGGCAGGAACGGTGACGACAGCAGCCGCAAGCCGATGGAAAACCACCGCTCCTGCGTGCTGCTGCCCGCGCGGTTGCCGTAGGTGGCATCGACCTGCACATGATTGGGAACCAGCCAGTAGCGCAGGCCCATCTGGTAGAAGGGCTTGCCCTGGTTCTGGCCGAATGTCTCGGCAATCAGCCAGGTGCTCTGGCTCAATTGGGCCTCGGTGGCCAGGCCCCAGGTCATGAGGTTGCGATGCGCCTGCGCCGTGCGCAGCCAGCCCACGTTGGTGTGGAAGAACAGCCGGTCATCGCGCAGCGAGAACGTGACGGGCACATAGGCGTACAGATCTCCCCGGCCCTGGCCCTCGTCATTCGGATGCCGGGCATTGCCCACGGCCAGGCCCCAGCCCCAGCCATTGGGCTGCAGTTCCTTGAACAGGGTCTTGCCCTGGATCACCACATCCGTGGTCCGGCTGCTGCCGTCCTCTCGCGTGCGTGCCGCGCCCAGCGTCAGCTCCAGATTGCCCGTGAAATTGCAGGCCGGCTGCGCCCAGAACTCCGTGCTGTCCTTTTTGGACTTGACCCAGCTTTCCAGCTGGCAGGACTTGGCATCGACGATGCGGGCATCGTCCGTGATCATGGGCCGGGCTGCATGGGCCGGGCTGGTGCCGAGACAGGCTGCCAGGCCCAGGGCTGCCGCCGTCCAAAGGGAGTGGGAATTGCGCATGGCCCGCCATCCTAAAGCCGAAAAATGACGCCACCAGAACATTGCTGTGCCAGGAGCGCCACAACAACGGCTGTGCACGGATTTACCCCATATGACCCTATATGCCGTTATATGGCTGGCACATCGAGGCACAGACGCAGACCCGCCATCTGCCCGGGCATGTTGGCCAGCGGCAGCTGAAGCTCCGTCAGCAGCATGGCCTGCTGCATGGGATGCTGAAACGGATAGAACGCCGCCGCACCGCCACGGATGCGCCACTCGTGCGGGCTGGCCTGCAGCCGGGTGAACGTGGCCACGGCCAACGCCGCCATTCCCCAGGGATTGGAGGCCGCGCGGTTGAGCTGCCCATCGCCAAACTGCGTCAGGCACACATCACCGGACAGATCGCGCTGGGGAACTGCGTCCCCGCTGGAGAAATCAGGCCGCTCCAGCCCATCGCACAGCTCCACATGCTCTTCAATCTGGTGCTCGGCGCTGTAGCGAAAGCGCTGCACGGTGTGCCAGCCGATGCGGCGCTCCACGATGTTGCCGTGCAGGTCGTACTGGAAGCGCAGGTCCTGGTAGACGGCGAGCCGGTTGGTGGGCACCTGTTCGCGTTCGTTGCTGGTGCCGCCGCTGCTGAGGTCTCCACCACGGTTGGGGTTGAGCAGGTTGCCTGCGGGGTCGAATGCGAAGGTTTCCAGGTTCCGGCCCGAGGTGGGCGATCCACCTGCAGCATTTTTCTGGGCGGCAAGGATGCGGCCCAGGGCGTCGTAACGGTACTGGCTGTCGCCGCGCAGGCCGTCGCGCGTGGCGACGAGGTTGCCTGTGGGGTCGTACTGGTACAGGCGGGCGATGCGCTGGCCGGAGGGCAGGGGAGTGTCCCGGTCCCAGAGGGCCTGGGGTGAAGGCCTGCCGGGCTGACCTTATGGGAGGTAAGGCGGCCTATTGGGTTCCAGCCATAGCTAGTAATAAGCCAAGTCGTTCATAACCAATGGATCTTGAGCTTTCATTTATGCGCTGCCTAGTTGACTAATATTATTGAAGTCAGCAGTGCTATCTGGATATAGATTATCCTAGAGATGCTAGCACCACATCAGGCGGTTGGCCTGGAAAAAATAAGAAATTCTCCTGATTTCCAGTCTTCTTGGCCTAACCAACCGTAGGGAAAACCTTGTCTTTTATATATGCTGAACATGTTTTCGAAATATGGATGCGACTCAGTCATTAATAATCTTGATGATGCACAAAGAAGCAGATCATTGCTGATTGCATCGGCTATAAGCTTGGCTTGATCTTTGCTGAATTCTTTAATCGCCAATATTCTTGGAGCGATAAGTTTATAAAAATTTTCTTGCTCAGCAAATTCTATTAAAGAACGCCTTAACGTTCGAAGTGGCTCATCCATTGGGTACGGAATTTCTGAGGAGGCATCCTGAGTTATTTCAACCAATGGGAAATGTGGTGGACTGATATCTTGATCAAGATACTCGGTCAATATTTTTTTATATCTGTAGCAACATTTTTATCATCTCCATTGGGGATGTACTCTCGCTCCATAATGGAACCTTGCTTTATATAATTTAGAACTTCAACAACTTTTGCAGGAAATGAATTTATATCAATCATGTTAAAATCCAGAGTTTCGTAAGATATTATCCCATTGAGAGAAGTTAGCTCCCTCTTTGTTTATCATAGGCGTTCCTTTTCTTAGTTCCTTTCTTATGGTTCTTTGCATCTCTCCAAGCATTTGTGAGAGCTTTTTGGGGCAGCTTCCTGCTTTTTGAGCTGCTCTCATAACGGAATCTTCGATTGCTAGAGAATATAGCGTATGGTTTGTATTATGCGTTGATCTTCCAAAGTACTTTCCTTTTTGTCCTTTGTAACGCCCTCTTTCTGTTGGAAGATTAATTAAATTATGCAAATGATCTTTGTCTATACAATTTAGTATAGGGAATTTCTTGAAAACCTCTTTGGGGATCATGTGGTGAGTTTGATGACTTGTATGCTGCCCCACTTTCTTATTCATTCGATTACGGTGGGTACTGAGTCCTTCAGGATCAATCCAATCCAAAGGATTCGCTCCATAGTGATATAAATTTTCTCCCCCCTCCAGCCCAATCGGATCCTGATGCACAAACCTTCCCACCACAGGATCGTAGTACCTGAACCGGTTGTAGTGCAGCCCCGTCTCGCCGTCAAAGTACTGTCCCTGGAACCGTAGCGGTTGCTCCACCAGCGCCAGGCTTTGTACCTCACCCTGGGCGGTCAGGGCCAGCGGGCGCTGGTCGTGGGTGAACACCGCTGCATCGTCCGTGCCGGTGCGCAGGTACTGCAACTGCTGGGTCTGGCCCCAGACCTTGTAGCTGGCGGCCCAGACGATGCGGCCGGCTTCGTCGGTGAGTTCCTGGGGGGCGCCGATCTGGTCGCAGTGGTAGTAGTAGGTGGCGAAGCTGGCTTGGTCCGCTTCTGCCTGTGCGTTGCGGTTTTCCTCGTTCCTCCATTCCGATTCCAGCTTGGCCAGGGGCACGAAGCTGTCGGGCTCGTAGAGGTATTCGCTCAGGCGTGAGCCACGGATTTCTCCGGCGAGCAGGTCGCCGTCGTAGAGGAAGGTGGTGCGCCCGAAGGCATCGTGCTTGTCGATGCGCCGGCCCAGCGCGTCGTAGCGGTAGCGCGTGGTCTGGACGGTGGCGGCAGGCTCTCGCTGCGCGTTCGAGCCGGCGATCTTCGGGCCAGGCCTGTCGTGGTAGCGCGTGACCGTGGATTCGAGCATCTGGTGCTCGGCGCTGTAGCGAAAGCGCTGCACGGTGTGCCAGCCGATGCGGCGCTCCACGATGTTGCCGTGCAGGTCGTACTGGAAGCGCAGGTCCTGGTAGACGGCGAGCCGGTTGGTGGGCACCTGTTCGCGTTCGTTGCTGGTGCCGCCGCTGCTGAGGTCTCCACCACGGTTGGGGTTGAGCAGGTTGCCTGCGGGGTCGAATGCGAAGGTTTCCAGGTTCCGGCCCGAGGTGGGCGATCCACCTGCAGCATTTTTCTGGGCGGCAAGGATGCGGCCCAGGGCGTCGTAACGGTACTGGCTGTCGCCGCGCAGGCCGTCGCGCGTGGCGACGAGGTTGCCTGTGGGGTCGTACTGGTACAGGCGGGCGATGCGCTGGCCGGACCGAGCTTGTCAATTCATTTATGCACTGAAATAACAGTGCATGGCCAGGGATTTATGTAATTCTTCTGAAGAATAAAAATAAGGTCATTTTTATTGTAAAATGAAAGCTATTCTTTAATGTGAAATATATTTCAAAATTTCATTGTGGCGACATATTTTACTGAAAATAAAATTACTTTTTCAATAAAATATAATTAAGATCTGCTCCATATTTCTGCAAGGCCACCATTTTTTGCATGGGTCGTTATCTTGAAAAGACCATTATTATCGTGGTGATAATGGTATTCTATATCATCTGCCCATCCTGATGCATAGGCTGTTTCTTTAGATGGCAGATTATCAATGGCTTCTATTATATTTATGGAATAATTATTATTTCTTCCAACAATTATACTGACTAAGCTTCCGTCTTTTTCTTTGGATGAATACCCGTAACCATTAAGTCGTGGAAGATTCTTTACAGAATCTTTATATGGAAGATCAATGTGATGTACATTGGCGATATCTGATGATAAATATTCCCCATATAAACTTGTGGATATGAAGTTGCAAGACTTTTCCTTCGGGGCAATGATTATTGTTGGATGATTATTATTAAATGCTGTTGAGAAATTGCCTTTTTCGATGGCTTCAAAAGGAGAATCATATTTTTTCTTCAGAAGCTTTGGTGAATTGAACCCGTCTATTTCTGAACGATAAGGAATCGGATTAAAAAAATCACCTTTTGAATAACGCCATTCATCGACTTTTGGAAATGATTCAATATGTGCATTTTGTGAAATATTATTAGATGCGTCTTTAAAATTGATCAATAATGTATCTAGGATTTTCTTTATATCTGCGCGTTCATTTATCATTTAAATTTCCTTATAAGCAACAGCAGGAAAAGGCTGCTTTCCAACTACCATTTTCAAGTCGTCGCCCTATATCCTCTAGGGCAGCCTCAACATTGCCTCCTCGCTTTTCAACACCTTTCAGTATCTGGTATATCAGTTTATCGTTCATATCACTGTGCACGTGAGGCCCGGCATGATAGTTTCCCGTGCTGATGCTCGCCGCTTTGCCTGGATGGTTGGCCATCGCAGTCTGAGATGGATTTGTTCCCCATAATCTGGCGCCATTGGATGCGCTGTCTATTCCAATATTATTTCGGCCTAAAATATCTCTGGAATTCTGGACGTGCCTATTTTTTTTGCAATTTTCCTGAACAATATGATGCGGGGTTTGACCTGGTTGAAGTGGGCGACCAGAGTTTCTAAGGTTTCGTCCCAATTTTGCTGCTGTTAAGCCAAGTATGTCCGCCCATATTTGTGGGTTTACGGCAAATATATAAAAATTGGACCCCCCCTCCAACCCAATCGGATCCTGATGCACAAACCTCCCAACCACAGGATCGTAATACCTGAACCGGTTGTAGTGCAGCCCCGTCTCGCCGTCAAAGTACTGTCCCTGGAACCGTAGCGGTTGCTCCACCAGCGCCAGGCTTTGTATCTCACCCTGGGCGGCCAGGGCCACCGGGCGCTGGTCGTGGGTGAACACCGCCGCATCGTCCGTGCCGGTGCGCAGATACTGCAACTGCTGGGTCTGGCCCCAGAACTTGTAGCTGGCAGCCCAGACGATGCGGCAGGTTTCGTCAGTGAGTTCCTGGGGGGCTCCGACCTGGTCGCATTGGTAATAGTAGGTGGCAAAGCTGGCCTGAGCTGCTTCCGTTACGGTGTTCTTCATCCCACCATTCCGACTCCAAGAGGGTCTGAGGTGAAGGCCTGCCGGGCTGGCCTTGGAGTGCGCCTTGCTGGCTGACCTTGTGGGAGGTGAGGAGGCCCATAGCGGCTGGTCAGCGTGCCTTGGGTGCGTTCGATTTCCTGGTGCAGGGCGTCGCGTTCGATGTCACTGAGCACCTGGCCGTCGGCGAGGATCTGGTGCAGGTGGCCCGAGCCGTAGTACAGCCATTGGACGTGTCGGCCCCCGGGCAGCCAGCAGTCCGTGCGGTTGCTCAGTTCGTCGTAGCCGTGTGACAGGCTGCGTTGCCTGATTTAATCAGGCAGCAGCCCCGCGTATCAGTCTGATCATTTTGATAGATTTTATTACACTAATACTTCTCGTGAGTAAACTACAAAATCTCCCTTCTTCCAATTTTTACCACCAATCCATGCGCACGGGAATCCTTGCCTTATATAAACATCTAGCATTTTTTCGAAATATGGATGAGAGTTAGGCATCATCAATCTCGCTTTCGCACATAATATCAGATCTTCATAAATGGCTTCTGATATGTCAGTGATTTCTTGGGGATCCAAAATTTCGCTAATGGCATGTTTTGAGAAATATTCCCTGAGATGGTCAAAATAATTGGTGTTTCCAATTAATTCTATTAATTTTTTCCTTTTCTCATCAAAAGGCGGGGACTCTATTTCTCCGGATGCATCTTCGGTAATGTCAATGATGAAGCGATAAGGTTTTTTTATGTCTTCATCTTGCTGCATATACATCGCTTTATGAATATCTAATATTCGCTCTTCTGAAATTCTATCTGTTGTTTGAAGTAATGGCCCATCTTTCATGAGTTGAAAAATCTCTTGGACATTAATGGGGAAATCATTTTCTGAAATCATTAGAAACCGCCTTTCTTTAATATATCATCCCACAACTTGAAATTAGATCCTTCAGATTTTCTTATTGGAGTGCCCTTCTTCAATTCTTTGTGCAGAAGTTTTTGCATATCACCAAGTCTTTTGGATAGTTTCTTTGGACAGCCGCCGGCAGAAGATATTTCTCTATCAATGGCATCTAGCAGCGCATCACTATATTCGTTGTGACTTCCTCTGTGAGTTGATTTGCCATAATATTTTCCTTTTTTACCGTCAAATTTTCCGGCATATTTAGGTAGATTAATAAGATTTTCAAGAGAATCTTGATCTATGCACTTTAATATTGGGCGTTTTTTGAACAATGCTTGTGGAATTTTGTGATGAGTTTGATGTTTGGGTGCCAACCCTGCGGCCTTATTCATTCTATTTCTATGAGTGCTTAAACCATTTGGGTCAATCCATTCAGTTGGATTGACACCGTATGCATAGAAATTTTCACCGCCAAACAACCCAATCGGATCCTGATGCACAAACCTTCCAACCACAGGATCGTAATACCTGAACCGGTTGTAGTGCAGCCCCGTCTCGCCGTCAAAGTACTGTCCCTGGAACCGTAGCGGTTGCTCCACCAGCGCCAGGCTTTGTACCTCACCCTGGGCGGTCAGGGCCAGCGGGCGCTGGTCGTGGGTGAACACCGCTGCATCGTCCGTGCCGGTGCGCAGGTACTGCAACTGCTGGGTCTGGCCCCAGACCTTGTAGCTGGCGGCCCAGACGATGCGGCCGGTTTCGTCGGTGAGCTCCTGTGGGGCGCCGATCTGGTCGCAGTGGTAGTAGTAGGTGGCAAAGCTGGTCTGGACCGTTTCTGTATCTGCCTGTGTGTTGCGGTTTTCTTCGCTCTTCCATTCCGACTCCAGCTTGGCCAGGGGCACGAAGCTGTCGGGCTCGTAGAGGTATTCGCTCAGGCGTGAGCCACGGATTTCTCCGGCGAGCAGGTCGCCGTCGTAGAGGAAGGTGGTGCGCCCGAAGGCATCGTGCTTGTCGATGCGCCGGCCCAGCGCGTCGTAGCGGTAGCGCGTGGTCTGGACGGTGGCGGCAGGCTCTCGCTGCGCGTTCGAGCCGGCGATCTTCGGGCCAGGCCTGTCGTGGTAGCGCGTGACCGTGGATTCGAGCATCTGGTGCTCGGCGCTGTAGCGAAAGCGCTGCACGGTGTGCCAGCCGATGCGGCGCTCCACGATGTTGCCGTGCAGGTCGTACTGGAAGCGCAGGTCCTGGTAGACGGCGAGCCGGTTGGTGGGCACCTGTTCGCGTTCGTTGCTGGTGCCGCCGCTGCTGAGGTCTCCACCACGGTTGGGGTTGAGCAGGTTGCCTGCGGGGTCGAATGCGAAGGTTTCCAGGTTCCGGCCCGAGGTGGGCGATCCACCTGCAGCATTTTTCTGGGCGGCAAGGATGCGGCCCAGGGCGTCGTAACGGTACTGGCTGTCGCCGCGCAGGCCGTCGCGCGTGGCGACGAGGTTGCCTGTGGGGTCGTACTGGTACAGGCGGGCGATGCGCTGGCCGGAGGGCAGGGGAGTGTCCCGGTCCCAGAGGGCCTGGGGTGAAGGCCTGCCGGGCTGACCCTGGAGTGCGCCTTGCTGGCTGACCTTGTGCGAGGTGAGGCGGCCCATGGGGTCCCAGCCATAGCGGCTGGTCAGCGTGCCCTGGGTGCGTTCGATTTCCTGGTGCAGGGCGTCGCGTTCGATGTCGCTGACCACCTGGCCGTCGGCGAGGATCTGGTGCAGGTGGCCCGAGCCGTAGTAGAGCCATTGGACGTGGCGGCCCCCGGGCAGCCAGCAGTCCGTGCGGTTGCTCAGAGCGTCGTAGGCGTGCCGATAGCTGTAGGTCGCCAGCGCTTGCTCGTCTGCACTGGGCGCCATGTGCACCTGGGTCTCTTCCACCAGCCGCGATAGAGCGTCGTAGGCGAAGCGCACGTGCGCATCGGAGTTGCTGGCATGCAGCATGCGGCCCAGCAGGTCGTAGCCATAGGTGGTGGTTCCTCCGTCTCCATTACCTGCCGCGTCGCTGCCCACGTGGATCTTGGCGACAAGGCGGCCCAGCACATCCCTGCGAAACAGCGTGCGCTTGGGCAGGGCTGCGTCGGGCCGTGGATCGTAGGGCGTATCCGGGGGCAGGTGGGCATCGCGCTCGTGCAGTTCGGTCAGTTCGCTGGCGGCGTTGTAGCGGTAGCGCTGTATGCGGCCGTCAAAACCGGTTTCCTCGATCAGGTTGTCTGCGGCGTCGTAGGTGAAGCTGGTGATGGCGCCGTTTTCGTTCTGCAGGGCGATGAGCCTGCCCACGGCGTCATAGCGGTAGCGCAGCGTGCCGCCCAGCGCATCGCGGCGCTCCACGGGCTGGTCCAGGCCGTTGTAGGTGTAGCGGGTGATGGCGCCTTGCGGGTCGGTGTAGGAAAGCAGGTTGCTCTGGGGGTCGTAGGCATAGTGATGTTCGGAACCATCGGCGCCCCACATCCGGCGCAGGCGTCCAAGCGCGTCGTGAAGGTAGCGGGTGGTCTGGCCCAGGGCGTCGGTGGAGGCCACGAGGTTGCCCAGGATGTCCCACGCATATCGCGTGACCTGGCCCGAGCAGTCGGTGTAGGCCACGAGCTGTCCGGCTTCGTCCCACTGCAGATGGCGGGTTTTGCCCAGCGCGTCTTCTATGGCGACGGGCAGGCCGCGCGTGTCGTATTTCCAGCGCGTGGCGTGGCCAAGCGGGTCCAGGCGCTCGACCAGATTGCCCTGGGTGTCGTAGGCCTGCCGCCAGACATGGCCCAGCGCGTCGGTGACTTCTTCGGGCAGGTTGAGCTGGTTGTATTTGAGGCGGGTGGTGGCACCTGATGCGTCCGTGACGGCCAGCAGGTTGCCCTGGCCGTCGAATTGCCAGCGGGTGATGCGGCCCATGGCGTCCCGCGCCTGTTGCGGGTTGCCGGCGGCGTCCATGCGCGTCTCGGATCGGACGGGCTGGCCATCCGGCCCGGGTTCGACGATGGCGATGACCTCATGCCGGGCGTTGTATTCGTAACTGCTGCGCCGGCCCAGGGCGTCGGTGACATGGGTGGTGCGGCGGCCCAGGTCGTAGTCGAAGCGGGTGTCCAGCGTGCCGGGCTCGTCGGTCCAGGTCCGCACGACGCGGCCGCCCGCGTCAAGCCGGCTCCATTCCTGGTGGTAGGTGAAGCCGGTGCGGCTGCTGTAGGCCACCATCAGGTGCTGGCGATAGCGATAGTGCGCCACGCCGCCCATGGCATCCGTGGCGGACTGGAGGTTGGCGTGGGCGTCATCCGGGACGTTGCCATCCGTTCCATAGGCATAGCGTGCCAGCAGGCCGCCGACCTGTTCCACGCCGTCGATCACACGGGATTCCAGGTGGATCTCCTGCAGGAGCGGGCCGGAGGGTCCCTGGTCTTCACTCCAGGTGAAGCGCAGCTTGCGGCCAGCGCTGTCGGTCAGTCCCAGCGGGCGGGGCGCGCGGCCATCGATGCCTGTGGCGGTGTAGGCCGGGTAGTGAAGGCTGATGGTGTTGCCATTGCGGTCCACCACGTGCACCAGTGGCAGACGCCATTGACCGGTGGCCGGGGGGGCGAACAGGTGCCGGGTGCCATCGGCGCTTTCAACGCTCCAGCCTCCTTGCTGGTGGTGGGTGACGGTGATTTTTTCGCGCGGGTCGAAGTGGCTGGTCCCGGCGGCAATCACGGGCAGCTGTATGCGGCGCCCGCGGGCGTCGTAGTAGTGCACCGCATCGTGGACCAGCACCAGTTCGGTGGACAGGGGCGTGCTCCATCCCCATCCGAGCCAGCCGGGGCGGCGGTCGCTGGAGCGGTAGTACCGCTGCCAGGTCAGGGCCATGGGGCCGGGCAATTCGAAATCCGTGTCGCGCAGGATCTTGGTGCCTGTGGCAAAGATCACGGGATGGCATGTGCCCAGCTCGCAGGTCGGTGGCGTAGCAATGCTTCCCTTGGAGGCGTTATCGATGATGTTGCCCTGCGTGTTGGGATTGACGCTGTTGTCCGCGCGCTTTGCCACGGGGTTGCGGCGCGATTTGGCGCGCTGGGCGATCTTGCCCAGGACAAAGCCGATGGTGATGGCGGCCACGCCATCGGCGATCACTTCGGCGATCTGGTCGATTTTTTCGTCGGTCAGCGGCGGTGTCAGCAGCTCCTGGATTTCCTGGGCGAGTTCGGCGACTTGCTCGGCCGCCTGGGCCATGGCGGCCCCTCCGACGACGAGGTTGACGCCGGGAATGAGCTTGCCCACGAGCTTGAGGGCGGGTCCGATCAGCGCGCTGGGATCGGTCAGGCTTTCTCCAAGGGCCGACAGCTGGCTGGAGAAGGCGCCCGGCAGCTTTTCGATCACCTTCTGCGCCAATTGGTCATACGGCCCGGGCAGCGCCTTCATGGCAAGGCGCATGGCCCAGCCAGGATTGATGACCATGGCGTTGCTTTTGGTCGTGTCGAAGGACCGCACGCTGCCCCGGCTCTCGAACTTGGTATCGCTGCTGTAGCTGGTGGGCTCGGCCGCGCCGCCGACAACGCCAGAACGCACGCCCGCGATACCACCGAGCTTGTCGGGCGTGGCGGGTATGGACTCGAAGCGGCTGCCGGCAACGGCCACGGGGTGCCCATCGATCTTGAGCGTGGCCGTGCCGTTCTTCAGGCCCGGGCCATGGGCCATGTTGAGGATGGGAACCGGTGGTCCCTGGGGCTTGGGAAAGACGGGGTTGATCGGGCCAGGAATCATGGCCGGATTGCGGCCTTCGTGTATGGCTCGGCGGTCGTTGACGTAGGTGGCCATGGATGGACTCAGGACTCTTGGGAAATGGAGGATTGGCGCCGCCCGGCTGCGGAAGATCTTCCTGCCGTGCGGGCATGGCGATTCCAGGTGGCGCTCCAGGCGGCCACGCGGGTGTTCAGCCCGGTGACCGTGAGCAGGCCTGCGTGGCCTGCCAGGGGCGACGGCATGACGGGGTGCGTCAGCCACTGGCGCATCTCATGGAACAGGCTGAGCATGAGAGGCGCCCAGGCCGCGCCCATTTGACCAAGCAATGCTGCCGGGTCCTGGGCTTGCGGCAGGCCACCCTGTGACGCCAGCGCCGCGGAGAGGCTGGCCAGCTCTGCGCCCCGCCATGCCGAGCCATCCATGTCGGACCAATAGGAGTGCAGGGCGTTGACCGGCATGTGCGCTGCCTTCAGCGCACCGTGGCTGGCCTCGATCAGTGCGCGGCCATCGGGCAGGGTGTCGCTGTCCAGGCGTGAGCGTGGCTCGTCTGCAAAGAATGGTGGATAGACCGTGACGAAATCTGCAGTGGCCGGCTTGCGGGACAGCCGTACAAAGGCTGCGCCTTCCGAGGCAATGAAGCCTTCGCAGACGCCGTTGACCTTGGCCCAGCGACGCTGGTAGAGCACGTCCGCGATCTCCGTGTCCACGAAGCTGTCCACTCCGCCGATGATCACTTCGGGCACCGAGGGGTTGTCGTGCATGAAACGATAGGCCTGCGACAGCGCATCGGCGCCTGCCACTGCGCCGCCCGGGTAGACCTTGATGGGCAGGAACTCTGCGGCGAGGTCCAGTGCGCGGGGAAGCTCCAGTGCGAATCGGCCGGCGTCTATCCAGCCCGGCAGTTCAGGCAAGGAGTCGGGCAGTGCCACGAAGAGGGGGATGGGCCGCTGCAGCGGCCAGCCTGCGGCAGGCGCCGGCTGGCCGCGCAACGCTTCGTGCAGGGCAGGGGCTGCGAGCCGGATCAGGCGTTCCGTTCCTTTGCAGGCTGCATCAATGGCTTGCACCCGGGATACGGTGGCACGGTGCTCGGCCTGGCCGGTAATGGCCTGCCGGGTAAAGCTCGACTGGCGAGCAAAGAAGCCGCAGCCGGTCTGCCAGGCCCGGGTCCCGATGGGGGTGCATGCACCAGTGGCCGCGATGACGAGAGGGTTCATGGTTGTGCCCTGCCGATGTTGAATGCCGCACGTTCGATCACGGAGGCCGTGCTGCAGGCCAGGGCCTGAACGACGGCCAGATCGTCGGCCTCGATCCACAGCGCTGCGCCCACGCGTGAGAGGTGCTCCAGATAGAGCAGGTGGCGCAAGGGCGCGCCTACCATGGCCACGGCCTCCTGCAGAACCACTTGCGTGCGGGGGCGTCCGAGACGCAGGGCCGGCCCTGACAGAGGAAGTGCGGCCAAAGCGGCGTCGATGGTGGCGGAGCGGCCCGATGCCTCGTGACCCAAGTCAAAGGCAATGTCGGCGGGTTCTCCTGTGAGCAGGGCCGTGGCGTCAGCCAGGGTGCGGCATGCCTCTTCGTCGTCCCAGGCCGTATGGGCAGCGAGCTGGCGAAGCAGGGGAACGTCTCCCACAAGTGAGGCCGCATATACCTGCAGTCCCCAGGGCATTTGGGGATGCCGGCCTTCCCGCAAGGCGCTTGCCAGCGCATGTCCATCCCTGGCGGCCAGCAGGGCCAAGGCCACGGTGGAATGCGGCATCCGGGCCAAAAGAGTGCGTGCCACAGGCGTTTCCTGCCGGCTGCCCATGAGCGCCAGCGCCAGCAAGGCGGCCTGCGCATCGCTGTCTTGTTGCGTGGCTGCGATGGCCTTGGTTTCATCGCCACGCCCGGTGCATCGCCAATCACACAGGGCCGTCAGGCCGCCCGGCAGACCGGATGTCCATGCAGAGATGGCTTGTGAGAATTCGTCGCTGACAGCCGGCCGGGAAATTGCGAGGCGCTGGAGCAACTGTGCCAATGGCGCGCTCTGCCTGTGCTGTCCCTGGGAGAGCAGCCAGGTGAAGTATTCGGCGACGGTGTTGTCGAAGCAAAACCGCATGGCGTTAAATACCGCGTTCGGCTGGGCCTGGAGATGGGCTCCCAGCGTTCGCTCCAGCCCATCGTGAATGTGCTTGCGTTGCAGGTGCAGGGCTTGCAGGCAGGCCAGCGCGAAGATGCGGGAGGGCTCATCCAGGATTTCAGCGCCAGCTGTTTCGATGGCCTGCTGGCAGGCATGGTCCAGCTCGGGTGCGTGCATCAGGTGCTGCTTCAGGCCGCTCAGCGCCTGCACGATGCTGTCGTCGAACACGGCAAATGCGTCGGGGCGCGACGCGGGACGCTGCAGCAAATGGGAGCGGCGCCAGTACTGGGTTACCAGGGTCCGGGCCATGCGCGCTGCCGGCTGGGCCGACACAGGAATGTCGATGGCTCTGGGAATGGGAAGGTCGATGACGGTCATGATGAAAAGAGCCTGGCAGCCCCCTCGGAAAGAGAATGCATGGGGGACAATGCGCCCCAGGAGGAACCCAAGCGATGCTGGACAATCTGACGCCGTTTGCTGCGGAAATACTGCCGGGACATGGGGCCGACGGCACCCTGTGCTCCACCGTGGTGATCAAGGCCACGCTGGATTTCGAAGGGCGCGCGGTGGCCCAGGGCAATGCAGTACCTGTGTTTCGCGGCGATGAGTTCTTTGGCGCGGAGGGACCCATTGGTGTGGTACGCCACGAGGCCGATATCGCTCCGCACAAGTCTCGGGTGGATGTGCTGTTCAACGGCTATGCCTACGCTCCTGGTGGCAAGCCCGCTGCCCACTTCGATGCGGGTCTGGCCGTGGGCGGTGAAAGCCGCGTCATAAGAGTCTTTGGCAAGCGGGTCTGGCGCCGACGCCTGGGAGTGCTGCCCCTGGCACAGGAGGTGGAGCCCGCCTTGAAAGTCCCTGTTACCTATAACCTTGCCTTCGGGGGAGCGGATGCCGAAAAGCCGGAGGTATTCCACGGAGCCAATCCGATCGGAGCAGGCTTCAGTGCAGGACTGCCCCGGGAAGGCGAGCCCATGCATCAGCTCGAATGGCCTGACGATCCGGTTCGCTCTGCAGTCGACCGGGTTTCGCCGGCCGGCTTCGGCTGCATAGGCCGTAGTTGGTTGCCGCGTCGCGCCCTCTGGGGCAGCTATACGGGCAAGGAGGTTGACGCATCGCCAGGCCTTCTCACGCGCATGCCGGCTTCGTTTGATCCCGCCGCGTGGAATTGCGCCCATCCCCGGATGCAGTTCAGGCGCGAGCAGGTGCAGCCAGGAACGAAGATCGCCTGGATGAACCTGAGCGCGCAGGGCATGGGCACTACCGTCGTGCCTGCGATCCGGCCGCAACTGAGCTGGGTGCTCCGCGGTGAACGTGGCACTGCACGCCCGGAATTCGACACGCTGATCATCGAGCCCGAGCATGGGCACCTGATCCTCATATGGCGACACACGCTTGCCGCGCATGTGCTCAGTGGTCTTGAAAGTGTTCAGATCCATCTCTGAGCCAGCCTTCAATTGATGCGGACTTCGGCCGCGTCCAGATCAAGCAGATCCCGCGCATCTTGCTCAATCGTTAATGCCACCAGGCGAGCAAGCCCCTGGGCCGTGAGTTTCAGCGTGGCCTGCCCGCAGGCCAGCGTGATGCAGTCCTGCGACTGTAGGTGGATGCTCCTTTGTCCCCATGGCGCCGTGGGTGCGGGTGAGAGCACTGCGGTGATCGTGGCACGCCCCGTCGGCTGGACTGCCAGCAAAACCTCGTCTCCCGGAACCAGAACCGGCAGCAGCACGCCCGCAGGCGCTTGCACCGAAAGTGCGGGATCGTGCGTGTACGTCACCAGATAGAGGTCTTGCCCCAGTACCTCGACGACCTGCCCGGCCAGGAGCTGTACGTTGGACGGCAGGCGTTGCGCCTCATCGACGTCGGATGGCTTGGCAGGAAGGCGTTTTTGTGCGATTGCCATGGGATTTCCTTCAAGCGGGGTTGATGTGGCTGTCAGGGGAGGACACGGTCACCTTGGAGCTGCCGCTGATGGAGATCGTCTGTCCGTTGACCTGCACGGTGCCGTCGCTGGTCATGCGCAACACGGCCTTGCCGCACTTGATTTCGATGGCGTCACCCACGGTGATGGCCATTTCCTTGCCTACCGTGATCGTCTGCACCTCGCCCACGGTGGTGGCGGAGTTCTTGCCGACCGTCGCCGTATGGTTGTCGGCCGTGTCGTCGGTGCGGTTCTTGCCCACGCTGGTGGACTGGTTCTGACCCACTGAAACACTGCGGTTCATGAGCACCGTCGTGCTCTGGCTCAGCCCCACATTCACCACCATTGCTGCGCCCACGTTGACGTTGTAGGCGGCGCCGATGTTCACCATCTTGGCCAGGCCCACGTTCTGCATGTAGGCCAGTCCGATGGTCTCTGTCTTGAAGCTGCCCACCTTGATCGACCAGTTGTTGCCGATCTTGTCCTTCTCGTTGCGGCCTATGGTCTTGCTGCGGTTCTTGCCGATGGAGATGTTCTCGTCGATGCCAACGTCTTCATTGCGGTTGTCGCCGATGCTGATCTTCTCGTCGTGGTCCACCCGCTCCGTGCGGTTGTTGTGAACGGTGATGGTCTCGTCGCGGTCCACGGTCTCGGTGCGGTCGCGGTGGATGACGCTGGTCTCGTCCCGGTCGATGGTCTTGCGCCGGTCGTTGCCCACCCATTTGTCCTCGTCGTTCTCGACCTCGGTGAGCTGGTCCTTTTGCGCATGCAGCCACAGCTGTTCGGCGCCCGCCTTGTCCTCGAAGCGGATGGCGTTGGCGTCGCCCTGGCCGTTCTTCATGCCCGCGCCCGGGGCGCCGCCCTTGCTCGACCGGGTCTTGATGCCCGATTGCGTGGCGTTGGCCGGCAGTGCCCAGGGCGGCATGTTGGAGGCGTTGTAGACGCAGCCCATGACGATGGGGTGGTCAGGATCCCCGTTGAGGAAGTCCACGATGACTTCCATGCCGATGCGCGGGATGTGCACGGCGCCAAAGCCCGGCCCGGCCCAGCTGGTGGCCACGCGCATCCAGCAGCTGGAGTTCTCGTTCATGCCGCCGATGCGATCCCAGTGGAACTGCACCTTGACGCGGCCGTACTGGTCGCACCAGATCTCTTCGCCTGCGGGGCCCACGACGACGGCGGTCTGCGGGCCCGTGGTACGTGGTTTGGCGGTGATGCGCTGGGGCTTGAAGGGAAGGCTGGTGGGCTGGGCCTGGAGCACGAATTTCTGCACCGAGCCTTCGCCGCTGCCGCCGTCGCTGACGCGCGGGTTCTCCTCGAAGGCATAGTCGACCGCCGTGACCAGGTAGGCCTGGTTCTGGTCGCCGCGCGGATAGTTGTCCAGCGTGAAGGTGTAGCCCGGCGCCATGGCGCGGTGGTTGGAGCGGCCCTGCACCGTGCTCTGGCGCGTGAGGCTTTGCTGCAGGCGCACGCGGATGTAGTCCTCGCCGTCGCCGGTCTCGGTGTAGCCGCCCGGCCATTCGTAGATCTCGTAGGCGTCGTGCGCGTGGCCGGGCGGGTTGCGGCGCATGTTGGACAGCTCGGCGCGGGGCTTCTTGAAGTCGTAGTCGTCGTTGTAGTGCCGGCCAGGCTTGACGCGCTGGTGCAGTTCCCAGGCGTGTATGCATTCCTCGCGCGCCACGGCGGCCTTGCCCGGCGGGTGGAAGGGGATGACGGCGCCGCCCTGCAGCGGGTCGTGCGAGGCGATGACATCGTCGCCCAATGTCAGCACATGCTGGCCCGCGCTGTGCTGGTGGTAGTAGCAGATGCCCTCGTGCTCCATGAGGCGCGAGACGAACTGGAAGTCCGTCTCGTTGTACTGCACGCAGTACTCCCAGGTGCGGTAGGAGCGCGTCAGGCGCTGCTGCATGGGGTGGCCGTAGATGCCCAGGACCTCGTTGATGATGTCCGGCACCGTCTTGTTCTGGAAGATGCGGAAGTCGCTGCGGCGCGTGGCCAGCCACAGCCAGGGCGACAGGCGTGCGCGGTACAGGAAGTTGCGGTGCTCGTCCTGGCCGCGCATGCCAAAGGCAGTGACCAGGCCGTCGATGTAGCGCTTGCCGCCGTCCTGGGTCTCCACCACCACGGTGGCGCCCTTGCCCAGCAGGGCCTTGGGGTCGATGCTGTCGTCCTCGCTGAGCAGGTCGATCTCCAGGGCGAACAGATGGCTGATTTCCTCGCGCCCCTGCAGCCGGCGCAGTTGCAGCTGGTCTGCCAGGGGGGTGTTGATGGTGACTCTGCGTGTCATGGTGTCGGATCTCGCGGTGCTTGGATGTAGACAAGGGGCGGGGGCGTCAGGTCCGGGTGGGCGGACCTGCGTGCGCCGGCGGTGGATCGGGTGGAGAGGTGCCTTTGCTGCTATCGGGCTGCGTACACCAGCCCTGGACGGGCGCCGTCTGCGTCATCCAGGGCTGGATCGATGACGGGATCGGGGCGAAAGGTGTGCCCCAGCGCGATGAACTGGTAGTTGCCGCGCCGGTCGGTGAAAACAGCCAGGCCGCCAGGCGTCAAGGCCACGTTGAACCAGTCGTTGTCGGTGCGCGGTTGGTCCAGGTCCAGCTTGCCGGACTGGCTCAGTGCAAGCACGCTGCCTGCCAGGCTTTCCAGGTTCAGAACGCTGAGCTGGCGGCCGTCAGCGCCATACAGCCGTAGCTCTCCAGTGGCTTCGACCTTGCTGAGGCCCTCGCCAAGGGGGACGGATCGCTTCATGGTGGCCAGCACGAACTGGCCGCCCGGCGCCAAACGCAGGTCCGGGGGGATGTCGCCGGAGCCATGGCGGAATTCGGCCAGGCGCACGATGCGCGCATCCGTGCGCAGCGCCAGCGCTGCGCCCGTGCCGCGCTGATCGGGCAAGGCATAGGTCAGCAGCACATTGCCTGCTGACCATTCGATGGCATTGGCCCAGGTCATCGCATCGGCTCCCGCCCAGGACTGAACCTGCGCGGCCATGGCTGCAGCCGGGTCCTCGTCCCGGGGCTGCACGGTCAGGCTTGCGTTGGCGGAGATGGCCAGACGGGGCGGTGCATCCAGGCTGCCCAGGTTGCGGGTCTGCTGCAGTGTCCATTGGGGCAGCTCGAATGTCAGCAACTGATACGGCTTGCGGCCATCGGCATCGGGATCCACATGGCTGCTGGCAACGATGTGGACCATTGCGGCAGTGCGATCCTGCGCATCGTCCGTGGCCACGGAGCGGGCCAGGCAACCGCCGGGGCGCACTCCCGGCTGTGCAAGCGCCGCAACGGCAGGGGGGCTGCCGCTGCGCTCGGACAGCTGGAAACTGCCCACTTTGGATCGTTGGACGAGGTCCAGGCGATCAACGGTGCCGTTGCAGTAAACGGTATAGAGATAGCGGTACGGGTCCTGGTCGTTCGACGAGGCGAAGCTGGCCGGCTTCGCCTGCACGGACGAGACGGCAGGGCTGTCATCCGCATTGCGCGTGCATGCGACCGACAGCAAAGCGCTGGCCAGCATTACGCCAATGGTCGCGAAGCGGCGGGAAGTAGCACTCCAGGGCATGGCTAGAAGTCCTCGCGGGCAAGCACGTTGTCGACATAGTTGCGATCGCCCACGGCGCCGCGCTCGGCGGCGGGAATCCTTTCCCATTCGGCGCGGGCCGTATTGCCGTCGGCGCTGACCGTCACCCACAGTTGATCGCCTTGCATGCGTATGCGGTACTCATGCAGATTGTTGGCATAGCCGTTGAAGCCGCGCAGGGTGTCGAGTTCGAGCTGCTCGGCCGTGTAGTCCGGCAGTTCCACGGGAATGGCTGGCAATCCTTGTGCGGTTCGGGCCTGGTTCCAGGCTCTGACCAGACCTTTGAACCGCTCGCCCTTGCGCTGCTTGCCAGGATATGCCCTTGCGAAGGCCTCCTTTTCCAGGAAGAGCTTCCAGCCGCCGCGCACGTTGTCCTTCCAGTTCCAGGTCTGATTGGCGGTCGGTGCCGGTCGGGTGAGTTGGCACAGGCCCACGCCACCCAGGCCATCGCTGCTGTATTTCGGCCAATTGCCGGGAGTGCGGAATTGTTGCAGCGAGCTTTCCTGCCGCATTTTTTTTCGAAACACGATCCTGTCGGCGCCAATGCTGTTGGCAAAGGCACGGATGGCGGTGCTCGTGGGATTGGTGCCGACGATGGTCCAGGTGGCGCGCGCCCGGCGCTCCACACCGGCCGCCCGCATCGTGACCTGCACGGTCAGCAGGCCTCCACGGACTTCGGTGAACGGGATGCGCCAGCTCGGGCTGGCGCTGGTCTGCGGTGGCAGAGGGCTGTGTGCAGTGCTTCGGCCACTTCCATACGCGGTGTTGGTAGGCGGTGTGCCGCCTTCGAACGTCAGCGTGGCCGACCATTCGAAGATGGGCGTGCTCCCTGCAGGCAGCGCTTCGTTCTGCAGGACGGCAGTCACCGTGATGGTGGGCATTTGGGCATCGGCCGTGATGGCGAACTGCGGTCCTGCGGGCTGGCTGGTAATGGCAAGTGGCATGTTCAGGGGTCTCCGTAAGACGATGGATGGCTGGTCCTAGCGCGATGCCTGCACAGCGCGGGCGCGCTCCAGGTGGAGCACGGCAGCGTCCAGCAGCGGGTCGCCGCCGGCCTGGATAGAGGCGGTGAAGGCCGCGTCCACGGGCACGCGCAGGCGCGGGGTCACGCCTTGGGCCTGTGCGGCGGGGTTGTTGCCGCCAGAGGGGCCGGTTTCTGCGAGCAGGGGGACTTGGACGATGAAGCCGGCCGGCAGGTGCACGCGCGTGGCGGGGCCAGTGGCGCCAGCCGTGGCACTGGTGGCGACGATGTCGGCACGCTGGCTGTGCTGCAGCCAGGCAGCGAACAGTTCGCAGGGGCCCGCGCAGCCGGGCCCCGTAAGCACAGCAACGGGTGCCGTGAAGGGCGTGCCCGAGGCGGCCAGCGGCAGCTGGGCCGGCAGGCCCAGGCCGCCACGGCTGCGCCAGACGCGGGCGGCGGGGTCGAACAGGCGCTGGGCGGCGTCCTGCATGCGCAGCGGCTTGTCGCGTGTGTAGAGCGAGGCCAGCATGTGGGGCAGCAGCTGGTAGGCGTCGTCGCCCCGGTGGGCGCGCAGGTCGATGACCAGGCCCGTGACCCTGGCCTGGGTGGCTGCGGCCAGGGCGCCCTCCCAGCGGCTGAGCTGGCCGGTGGCGCCGTCGGCAAAGCTGTCGAGGGCGATGTAGGCCAGGTTGCCGCCCTGGGCGCTGCGCAGCAGGAAGGAGGCGAGGGCGGGCTCGGCCGCAGGCAGGGCCGTGGTTGCGGCGGGGGCGGCGTCCAGGCGCAGGGTCTGCTCCTGGCTGCTGGATGTGCTGTTGGGCGCGCCGGCTGCGGTGCGCAGGCTCAGCGTGGCGGGCGTGCCCAGGTCCAGCGCCAGCAGGTCGGCGCGGCGGGCGTCGGCACCGGCGCGCAGCGAGGCGGGGGCAATGCGGTCCAGGTAGCGGGTCGGGCTTTCCCCTTCGATGGCGAGGATGTCGCTGCCGGGCTGCAGGCCCGCCTTGGCGGCGGCTGAGCCTGGCGCCACGCTGGTGATGGCGATGCGGCCGTCCTCGCGCAGCCAGGTGCGCGGCATGGGCAGGTTGACGCTGCCGCGTGCCAGCAGCTGCGGGGACAGGCCCCGGTCTGCGCGGGCGGGCCAGGCCTGGCCGCCGGGCAGCAGAACGCGGTATTGGCCGTCGCCCAGGCGCTGGCCCATTTCTGCCAGGGCCTGGGCCTGTGCGGCGCTGTCGCCGCGCTCGGCGGCGGTCTGCAGGCGCTGGCCGTAGTCGGCGCGCAGCTTGCCGGCATCAAAGCCGCTGGCAGCGGCCAGCGGGTGGCGCTCGGCAATGAGGCCGATGAGGGCCTGGGCCGCATCGCCTGCGCCCAGGCGGGACAGGTCGATGTCCTGCGCGGGCTGGACGGCGTGGAAGGCCAGGGCGATTTCCCGGGCGCGGTCGAAGCGCAGGCCCTGCGGCTCCAGCGTGACCACGGTGTAGCCGCGCGGCAGGGTGACCATGGGGTCGTCGGCGGTGAACAGGCGCCCGTCGGCGCCAAAGCCGGAAGGGAAGCGCTGCGTGGCATCGCTGGCCCAGACCAGCAGCTTGCCGCCCGTGGGCTCCAGGATGTCGCCGCTTTGGCGCGGCCATTCGGTGCGCACCGAGCTGGCGCGCAGCATGGCGTGCTGCTCTATGGCGTCCAGGCTGCGCCGGCCCGCGCGCTGGGGCACGTCGGCATGGACGGACAGGGCGAAGATGCGCACGCCCCGGCCCCCGGGGCGGGCACGGCCGGTGGACAGGTCATAGGTCGTGCCTTCGGGGTCGCCGGGCAGTTCGATGGCCACGCCGGTGCTGTCGCCGCGCGGCAGGGCCAGCCATTGCGACTTGGCCGGCGCCACATGGGCGGCCTGGCGCTGCACGAGGTAAGGCCCCTGGTCCATGAGCGCGACCACGGCCTGGCCGCGCCGGGCGCTGTCCGTCCAGGCGTCGCCCAGCACGGCCATGACGCGGCGTGGGCCGCCCTGGTCGTCCTGCACGGGGGCGGCGCCGGAGGGCGGCGACTGTGCCGCCTCGGGCTGGGCCTGGTTGCGTTCCCACCAGGCACGGGCCTCGCTGGCGGCACCGGTGGCCGCGTTGGTGGCCGTGCTGGCTGCGCTGCGGCCGGCCTCCAGCGCCTGCTGGCCGGCTGTGGCGGCGCCCGAGGCCCGCTGCACGGTGTCGGCCGCCTGGCCGATGGTGCCCAGGTCCAGCGCCTGCGCAGCCGGGGCGGCCAGCAGCGCGGCTGCGATCACTGCCGTGGCGGCGCGTGGCAGGCGGTGCCTTCTCATGCCGGCTCCGCAGCGCGGGTGCGCACGTCCAGCGTGAAGTCGTCGCCGCTGGCGCCGGCATGCAGGCTTTGCAGTTCCTGGCCTTGCACGGTGGCCTGCAGGAAGTGGGTAGCCATGCGCGGCAGCAGGTTCTGGGTAAGGATGCCGTCCACCATGCGCGCGCCCGATTCGACCTCGCTGCAGCGGCGGCGCACCAGGTCCACGGCGGCTTCATCGAAGCTGAACTGCGCGCCGTGGCGTTCCTCGATGCGCCGCTGGATGCGCAGCATCTGCAGCCGGATGATCTGCTCCAGCATGGCGTCGGAGATGGGGTAGTAGGGCACCACCGTCAGGCGGCCCAGCAGCGCGGCAGGGAAGGTCTGCAGCAGCGGCTGGCGCACGGCCTGGGCCAGGCCTTCCGGCGTGGGAGCCAGGTCCGGGTCGCGGCACATGCTGGCGATCAGGTCCGAGCCCACGTTGGAGGTCAGGATGATGACGGTGTTCTTGAAGTCGATGTAGCGGCCCTCGCCGTCTTCCATCCAGCCCTTGTCGAAGACCTGGAAGAACATCTCGTGCACGTCGGAGTGGGCCTTTTCGATTTCGTCGAGCAGGACCACGCTGTAGGGGCGGCGGCGCACGGCCTCGGTCAGCACGCCGCCTTCGCCGTAGCCCACGTAGCCGGGCGGCGCGCCCTTGAGGGTGGAGACGGTGTGCGCCTCCTGGAACTCGCTCATGTTGATGGTGATGAGGTTTTGCTCGCCGCCATACAGGGCTTCGGCCAGGGAGAGGGCGGTTTCCGTCTTGCCCACGCCCGAGGGGCCGGCGAGCAGGAAGACGCCGATGGGCTTGCCCGGATCGTCCAGCCGCGCGCGGGAGGTCTGGATGCGGCGCGTGATGGCCTCCAGGCCGTGGCGCTGGCCGATGACGCGCTTCTCCAGCGTGTCTGCCAGCGAGAGCACGGACTGCACCTCGTCACGCACCATGCGGCCCACGGGAATGCCGGTCCACTCGGCCACGACGGCGGCGACCACGCCGGCATCGACCACGGGCTGCAGCAGCGGGGAATCGCCCTGCAGCTCGGCGAGCTGGCGGCGCAGCGCTTCCAGCGAGGCCACGCTGGGTGGCTCGGCAGGTTCGGTTGCGGTGGCTTCGGCGGCCGTTTCCGGTGCCGCAGCGGACGGGTCTGCGGCTGCGTCGGTGGAGAAGACGGGCGGCTTCAGGCCCATGAGGGCGGCCTCGGTTTCCAGGATGCGGCGGGCCAGCGCGCTTTCCTGGCCGAAGCGCTCGGCCAGCGTGGCTTGGCGCTCGCGCAGGCTGGCCAGGTCGGTTTCCAGCGCCTGCAGGCGCTCGGCCGTGGGCAGGCCGAGGGCGGCCTCCCGCAGCAGCACTTCCTGCTCCACGCCCAGGGCCTCGATGCGGCGCTGCACGGCTTCCAGCTGGGCGGGCGTGGCATGCAGGGCCATGGCCACGCGCGAGCAGGCCGTGTCCAGCAGGCTGACGGCCTTGTCGGGCAGCTGGCGAGAGGGAATGTAGCGGTGCGACAGGCTGACGGCCGCGGCCACGGCGTCTGCGGCAATGCGCACCTGGTGGTGGTTTTCCAGCTTGGCGGCCACGCCGCGCAGCATGTCCACGGCGCGGGGCTCGTCGGGCTCGTGCACCTGCACCAGCTGGAAGCGGCGGGTCAGGGCCGGGTCTTTTTCGATGTATTTCTTGTACTCGGCCCAGGTGGTGGCGCCGATGGTGCGCAGCGTGCCGCGCGCCAGGGCGGGCTTGAGCAGGTTGGCGGCATCGCCGGTGCCGGCCTGGCCGCCCGCGCCCACCAGGGTGTGGACTTCGTCGATGAAGAGCACGATGGGCGTGGTGCTGGACTGCACGGCGTCCAGCAGGCCGCGCAGGCGGTTCTCGAACTCGCCCTTCATGCTGGCGCCGGCCTGCAGCAGGCCCACGTCCAGCACGCGCAGCTCCACGCCCTGCAGCGGCGGCGGCACATCGCCCTGGGCGATGCGCAGGGCCAGGCCTTCGACCACGGCGGTCTTGCCCACGCCGGCCTCGCCCACCAGGATGGGGTTGTTCTGGCGGCGGCGCAGCAGGATGTCCACCATCTGGCGCACTTCGTCGTCGCGGCCGGTGACGGGGTCCAGTTCGCCCGCCTTGGCGCGGGCCGTCAGGTCCACCGTGTACTGCTGCAGCGCACCGCCCTGGCCGGGTGCGGTGCCCGTGGCCTGGCTCGCTTCGCCCGGCGTGCCTTCCAGCCCGCTGCCATCGGCCGCGCGCATGCGTGCCTCGGGCGAGTCGGGCAGCAGGCGGGCGAAGGCGTCGCTGAGCGCGGGCTCGGAGATCTTGTCGAATTCGCGCGAGATGGAGCGCAGCTCATTGGCCAGCGAGCGCGTGCGCACCATGCCCGACAGCAGATAGGCGCTGCGGATCTGGCTGTCGTTGAACATCAGCGTGGCATAGACCCAGCCGCGCTCGATGGCGGTCTCTATGTGCTCGGAGAAGTCGCTGATCGAGGTGGCGCCGCGCGGCAACTGGTCCAGGCGGCGCAGCACATCGGCGGCCAGGCGGTCGGAGGCGATGTCGAAGTGGCGCAGGATGCGGATCAGGTCGCAATCGTTTTCCTGCAGCAGCTGGTGCAGCCAGTGCACCAGCTCCACATAGGGATTGCCGCGCAGCTTGCAGAACACGGTGGCGCCTTCCAGCGACTTGAACAGCAGCGGGTTGAGCTTGCCGAAGAGGGATTGGCGGCTGATTTCTGTCATGGGTCTTGGGTGCGGAAAAAAGTGGATGAATGGGGGCCGGGCATGCCGGCTAGCGGAGGGGGCGGACTTCGACCTTGTGGCCCTTGGCCTGGCACTGCGCCAGCAGCCGGTCGACCCAGGCGCGTTCGACGAGGAAGCTGCTGCCGGTGATTTCCTGCGCCGTTTCACGGACGTCGGCGGCGAGGTGGATGGCCTTGGCTTCGGACAAGGCATCGCCATCCCATTGCGCTTCATCCGGCGATGGTTTGGCGGTGAAGCGGCGCTGCCCCAGATTGGCGATCTGGCCGCCTTCCAGCCAGACCATCCAGACCGACGAGCGCGCAGGGACTGCGCTGCGGTTGTGCTGTTGCACGAAGCAAAAGCGCTGGAGGGCTGAAGGCTTTCCGGGGCCAGTCGATGCCTGGCGGCTCTTCAAATAGATACGCAGGGCGGCTGGAGAAGGAATCAGGGATTGCGCCGGACGCGAGAAATCGGAAGCCCGCCCGCTTTCAGGCGCTGCCAGCAAAGGCAGGGCCGACCCCGCCAGGGTGGCCAGCAGACACCTTGCGAGCAGGCGACGGCCTTGCCTGACACGGCATGGGCCGGGAAAGCGGTTGCGTCCGATATGCGGCATGCGGCTATCGGGCAGGAGTCACTTTGATGGTGCGGCCCTTGGCCTTGCATTGCGCCAGCAGCATGTCCACCCAGGCGCGTTCGACGAGGAAGCTGCTGCCGTAGATTTCCTGGGCCGTTTCTCGCACGTCGGTCGCGAGCTTGATGGATTTCATTCTTGCCAGGCTTTCACCATCCGCTTTGGCGTCTTCTTTCGTCAGCGTTTTGGGCGAATAGAGATGCCAGCCCATATTGACGATCTCGCCGCCATTGAGCCAGACCATCCACACGTTCGGCTCGGGATCGGACGGATGGTCGGGACGCTGCTGCACGAAGCAAAAGGTATTGCTCTGGCGGGCTCTTTGGGTTTCCCAGACTTCATCCTTGAACTTCAGGTATTGCCGCAGCGCAGTCATGGACGCGACTCTTTCCTGCGCAGGCCGAGAGTAGTCGGCAGCCGTCGGCTGGGTTTGCTGGCTGCTGATTTCAGCCGGCGATGCCGGTGGCGGCGATGATTCGGAGGCTTGGGCACCTATCAAGCAGGCGCTCACTGCAATGGCAGTGGCAAGGCTGGCCATTGGGAAATGGCGATGCGGTTTCAAAGCGCTTGATCCGGTATGGGTTGGTGACATGGAGTGCCCTCCTTGGTTTTCGATGTGTTTGGGGATCAGTCGCGTTTGCGCAGCCGGGCATGTGTGTAGAACATGTTTCTAGCCAGCGCGGCGTGCTGAATGAAGTCGGCACCGGGAGAGCTGGATTTCGCAGTTCTCCAGGCGAACAGGCCTGTGGGGGTAGGGTCTGGCGGCACCGCGCCGGTGGCAACGTCCAGGGCCGCCTGCACAAAGTCCAGATAGGCCTTGCGTTTGGGATGCAGGCCGTTGTTGGCGTTGTCCACATAGTCGCGGAGGTTCTTGGCAATGTCGGGACCCAGCTTCGGATAGACGTTGAAGCCATGGAATTGGACCGATCCCCGGTCATCCGCCATGACGATGTCCTCGACGCTGGTGGCACCGCGGGCCATGAAGTCTTCAGGCTTTCCGCTTTTCAAGCGGTTCTCGATGACTCGGCGCATCCATTGCATTCCGGTTTTCACGTTGTCGAGATTCCAGGCCAGTGAGGTGTCGCCCGGCGAGACGCTTTCCGCCAGGAACAGCCTTGCCAGCATCCCCTCCGTCGTGCTCTCCGCAGGCAGCGAAATGCTCTTCTCCACCTGCACGGTGATGGCTGCGGGCATGACGCTGAGCCCGCTTCCCTGCACCGCCACGATGCTGAGCTTGGTGAGCCCGGGCTGCTGCGCCACGAAGTCGAATTGCCAGCTGTCGGCGCGGGCGTTGTGTACGGGGGGCTGGGCCGCAAGAATGCTGGGCGCATCGATCCTGGCACCCAGCTTGTAGGCCTTTGCGACGGCCTCGATCTTGACGCGCAGGCGGTTGCCCTCGACCAGCGTCAGCGTGGAAGGAACCGGTGCGTTGTGCGGGAACTTGATCTGTACGGTGGGCATGTGTGCGAGCAGGGAAGTGGTGATTCAGTGGTTCGGTGATTCAGTGGCTCGAGGACTGGGGCCGGGGCCGGGGCGCCGGCCCCGCACGGGCTGGCGGCGCTGGCGCAGCCAGGCTTCGGGGTCCAGGCGGAAGTCGCGCGCGTCCTGTGCGGGCTCGGCATGCGTGAGCCAGGTGGTCCAGCCGAGCTGGGTGCTGCTGCCCAGCCGGGCGGCAGGCACTTCCTGGCGGCGCAGCACCAGCACATAGTCCCAGGCGTATTCGATGCCCAGGTAGTTGCGCACCCAGTCCACCAGGGTCTGGAACAGTGCGGCCTGGGGCAGCAACTGCTGGTACTGCTCCAGGCCCAGCGGGCCGAGCACCAGGCGGAACTTGCTTTGCGCATCGGGCACGCGCGAGCCCACGACGGCATCCACACCCAGGCGCGAGTTGCAGGGGCGGCTTTGCAGCCGGGTCTGCTGCCCGGGTTCCAGCTCCAGGTGGTGCAGGCAGTTTTCTTCCAGCCGCACGGGGATCTGGAAGTAGTGCGACAGGGCTTGGCACAGGCCTTCGGGATTGCGTGTCCAGCGGGTCAGGTGGCCGGCCATGAAGCGCTTGGCGTGGTCGGGCACGTCGTCGCGTGCGCGCTGGCTGGGCAGGCCGGTGCCGATGAAGCTGTCTATGTAGCGGCCGAAGGGGTCCTCGCCGGGGCGGTCCAGCGATGCCGTGGGCTGGGCGTCCGACCAGGCGCGGAACAGCAGCAGCAGCATGCGGTGGTGAAAGATGTCGGAAAAACGCGCCAGCGTGGCGTCGTCATGCTGGCGCAGGCGCTCGCGCACGTATTCGGTGATGTGCGTGGGCAGCGGTCCGTTGGGGCCGTAGAGGCCGAAGTTCCAGACCGTCATGCGCTCGGGCTCGCCGGCGCGCGAGGGCAGGATCTCGGCGATGGTGGCGGGCGCGAAGGCCAGCGACGGGTCCTGGCCCAGGCGCAGCGGTTCGTCCTTGGGGCGCGTGGCCTGGCCCAGGCGCGGCAGGCCGGGGTGGCGCGCCTGCAGGTAGCGCAGGCTGTGCATCAGGTCGAACTGGTAGGGCCTGGCGCTCAGGCGCTGCCAGAACAGGCGCGCCCGAGCGTCCTCGGACGCGTTCGCCTGCACGGTGGGCAGCTCCGGGTCCTGATCGGGCACCGGCTGGGGAAGGGGAGCGTGCGCGGCGTTGCTCATATGCCGGGCCGTTGTCCGGGGCGTGGCGCCCAGTGCGCGACGGGGCCGCGCTGGCGAGAGTGCAGCTGCAGCTCGGTGAAGCTGTTGACGCCCACGTGGCGGGCAAAGAACCGCTCCAGCATGTTGGCCAGGGGCCAGGGGCTGACACCGGCCATGGCCGGCTCGTCCACGCTCAGGTGCACGCCCACGCCGCGCCCGTAGACGAGCTGGCGGTGCTGGGGCAGGCGGCGCGTGATGGGCTCGATGCGCATGCCCTGGATGGCGGCGATCTGTCCGGCCAGCTGGTGGTTGCCCAGGTCCAGGTACAGGCGCAGCAGCTCCTGCAGCGTGGCGGCGCCTTCCTCGTCGGACAGGTCGGTCATGGCCAGGTAGTTCAGGCTCAGGTGGGAGATCAGCCGCCAGGTGAGGCCGCCATCGGCCACGGCCGGTATAGGGGCGCTGGGGCCGGCGATGACGCGGGCCCAGTCCACCGGTGCCGACTCCTGAAGGGCAAAGTCGCCGCCCGGCTGGTTGACGCGCATGAGCAGGGGCAGGTCGCGGTTGGTGCACAGGGTATGCATGGACAGCTGCTTGAGCTCGTCGGAGAACGGCGCCTCGCGCTGGTCCACCAGCGAGATGAAGACTTCCGAGCCCAGGTACTGCGTGCGCGGGCCGCTGCGCAGGCTGCGTTCGGAAAACAGCCGGGGCTCGCGCCGCGTGGTGAAGTAGGCCTGCTCGGTGGAGTGCAGGCCGTGAGTGGAGGCGTACAGCGGCGCAAATTCACGGTCCTGCGTCTTGCCTTCGTGGTGCCCGGTGACGGCCTGCACGCCGTAGACCTCGAAGTCCAGCGGCCGCATGCGGTCGGCAACGACGTGGTATTCGTGCACGTTGGAGGCCACGTGCAGGCGGTCCGCCGTGTACTCGAACAGGTTGATGGCCGGAATGCAGTGCATCAGCAGCTTGGCCGCGTCGATCTGCGGCTCCAGCGTGGGCGCGGCGCGGCGCAGCAGCAGCGTGATGCCCACGCCGTCGTGGGCAATGCGGCGCATGCTGCGGGACAGGCCGTTGATCGAGAAGAACCGCTGCCGCGCGGGAAACGCGAAGTACTCGTGCAGCAGCCGGTGGCCCTGGAAGGCGCGGTGCGAATAGGGAATCAGGGCCTGTTCGCTGTCATGGCCCTCGGCGCGCAGCGCATCGGGCGGGAGCACGTCCCAGACCTGGCGCGGGTCCTGCGGGTGGTGGACCACGATGGCCAGCGTCTGCGTGTGGATGAGCTCCTGCAGATGGGAAGCGACGACGTCGCCCGCATGGATGTACACCCACAGCTGGTCCAGCGCCACCTGCATGCACTGCGAGGCATCCAGCGTGGCCAGCTGCAGCCGCAGGTGGCCGCCGGCCTCGCCCAGCTGGGGCACCAGCGCATGGGGCAGGTCCAGCGCCGGGCCGCCCAGGCGGGCCTGGCGTATCTCCAGCGGCCACAGCGTCAGCGGCCCGCCGGTGCGGAAATCGCAGATGGTCTGCTCTTCCTGCACCTTGTGGGTGCGCAGCACGCTGCCCGAGGGCAGGGTGAATCCATCGACCAGGTTGCCTTCCTTGGCACTGGGCTTGAGCTGGACCACCACCATGGATGGCGTGGGCGCCAGGTAATGGGGGCAGACCATTTCCAGCATGCGCTGGGACAGGCGCGGGAACTCCGCGTCCATCTTCAGCTGGATGCGTGCGCTCAGAAAACTGAAGCCCTCCAGCAGGCGCTCCACATAGGGGTCGGCCACATCGGTGTCGTGCAGCGAAAGACGGCCCGCGACCTTGGGAAAGGCGGCAGCGAACTCGGCGCCCAGCTCGCGCAGATAGGCCAGTTCGCGGTTGTAGTACTCGACGAGGCGGGGATTCATGGTGTGTGGGGCGGCGTCCGGGCTCAGGCCCTGAGGTTTTGCAGCGAGACCTGGCCCGTCTCCAGGTCCAGGCTGGTCTTGAGCAGCAGCTCCAGCGGATAGGGCATGGACCAGAACTGGCAGCGGATCTCGAACTGCAGCGTGTTGTGGTGGTTGAGCTGCTCGGTGGAGGCCAGCAGCGTCACGGCCAGCGTCTTGGGCAGGATGCGCGGCTCGAAGGCCAGGATGCTTTCGCGGATGCTGCGTTCCACATGGCCCCAGTCCAGCTCGGACAGCAGCTGGCCGGCCAGCGGCGGCATGCCGTAGTTGATGACCGAGCGCTGCACATGCTCCAGCCCCTCCATCTCCACGTGGTCCCAGGCATCACGCGCATTGAGCAGCCAGCCCAGGTCGCGCAGCAGGGCCTCGCGCAGGCGGGATTCGTTCACGAAGACCGCATCGGGCCGCTCGGTGCGCAGATGGGGCTCATGGTCGGTCAGCCGGTCCAGCAGGGCGGGCTGCAGCCGGTCCTTGGCTGCGGTCGCCTGGTTCTGGCGCGTGCGCAGCGTGGGCATGGGGTTGAGGGGACTGGGGCGCATGGCTTGTTTCTTCAGGAACCGGCCGGCCGGGCAGCCGCCAGGGGGTTCACGGGCTCCTTCGCCTTCAACGCCGGGTCTTGGCGGCAGGCGGAAAGAGGGCGTGAACGGGCAGAGAAGATCTGAACGATCTGCTCCTTGTCATCGGTGGACACCTTCATGCAGGCGCAGCCATAGCCGTGGCTGCCATGGCCGGTACGCACCCAGTCACGGTTGGCAAAGCGGGGCCAGTCACCCTGGGCCTGATGGCCGCCCTGCACGCCAACGGTCCAGTCGGTATCGCGATCGGTCAACGAGGCATTGGCGGGCGTGGGGTTGTCGAACCAGCCGCAGCGCAGGGCATTGGCCGGGCCGTGGCTGGAGGCCGATGCAGGCCACGGGCCCAGACACAGCAAGGCAGCCAGCAGCAAGAACGGGCAGCGCAGGGCTTGCGGGGACGCGGGGGCGACTGTTCCGTGCATGGCTTGCTCCGTCATCGCGTGGCGGTGTCCAGCGCCAGCTGGCGCACCTGCAGCATGGGAAAGTCCTCGGAGTCGGTGACCCAGGTGCGCTGGCCGTGGCCGGCCACGTGGCCCGAGGATTCGTCAGGATCGGAGGAGCCTGAGTCCAGCGGGCTCCACTGCGTGCGGCGCGACATGCGGACGGCGTCGTCATCGCCGGGCGCCAGCGGATAGCGCGCAGGCATGAAGCCCTGCAGTGCGCCGCCCTCGCGCAGCGTGACCTCGCAGGGCAGCCAGATCAGGTCGCGCAGGTCCTGCACGGGCTCGAATCCGATCTGTGCAATGGCGTCGAAGGGCAGCCAGTAGTAGCTGCCGTGGGCCAGCAGCTCGCAGACAGGGCCGAGGCGGGTATCGCTGTCGGCCAGCCATTCGAAGCGGTGCTCGCCCATGTGGCCTGCGGTGGCGGGCGCCTCGTCCAGGGCGCGGGCGCGCAGGTCCTGGGCAGCTGCTCCTTCATGGGCCAGGGCGTCGATCAGGCAGGCCAGCCATTGTGCGGGCTCGCCCATGAGAAAGGGCTTTTTCTTGCCGGCGAAGACCTCGGCGCGCAGCACCTCGCAGCGGATGGCCTCGCGGTAGGCGCGCGCCATGGGCTCGCACGAAGGGTCGAGCTGCGCGCACAGCTGCAGCTGCTCCAGCGCCTTTTGCCATTCGCCCAGCACGCACAGCAGCTGGAAGTAGTAGACGCGCAGGGGCGCCGAGGCCGGGGCCTGGCGGATCTGGTCCTTCAGGGCCTTGAGTTGCTCGTCCAGGGAAAGCTGTGAGGTGAAGCTGGGCAGGGGCATGGTGAAAACGCAGGAAAAAGAGAGGGGCGGGGTGCGGCTGCGCCCCGGTCAGTCGTCGTAGGAGCGGCAGCCCCAGCGCACGGCGTCGGGCGCCTCGCCGGCCACATGGCCGATGACGATGCGCGGTGGCGTCTCGTCCAGGCCCTTTCTGAGCGGCATGGCGCGTGCGTACTGGGCGGGCAGCTCGCCAAAGCCTTCAAGATCCCAGCTGCTGCGCGCCTGCGGCCGGGCCTTGGTGCGCTGGACCAGCGCCTGCAGGCTGCCCGTGGCGCGCGCCGCGACAATGCTGCCGCTGCCGCCGCGCACGGTGATGGAGGACACCTGCGTGCCATCGATCTCCAGCGGCGTGGCAAACAGGTAGAGCAGGTCCAGGCTTTCGCCGGGCGCGCGGTCCACCACGGTCACGCCCTGCGCGCGCAGGCGCTGGGCCAGCGCTTCGTCGCGGCCATCGGGAAACTCGATGCGGCAATGCAGTGCGTCGGTGAACAGGGTGGTGATGTCCGCTGCCGTGGCAGGTGCGGCTTGCACCGTGGCGCAGGCCGTGCCGGCCAGCAGCAGGGTGAAGAAAGCTTTGGAACAGGCGTTCATGGCGTGGCTCAATGGGCGCATCAGGCGCATCAGGGATGGCGGTAGATCTTGAAAGCGGGCTTGTGGGTGCGGTAGCCGGGGCCTGCCCAGAAGCCGTTCTGCTTGAAGTCCGAGATCCAGACGCTTCCGTCGAACATCTGCATGTGGCCGGCGGGCGATGAGGTGAAGCCCTGCATCACGGCCACATCGCCTTTCTTGTAGCCACCTTCGGGCATGGCGTCGTAGCGTGTGAAGCCGGCGGCCACCAGGCTGGTGCCGTAGTCCTTGGCATCGCGCGTGCGCTGCAGTGCGATGCCGCCAGCGCCGATCGCATCGCGCACATAGCGCGCGCAGTAGCCGGCGGAACTGGCGCGGGCATTGGTCTGCAGGGTGGCGACGGCGTTGTCTACATTCCAGGGCATGAAAAGCCTCTCTGAGTTGGGTCCTGGAGGGGAAAGCTTCTCCAGGCCTGTTTCTTGTTATGGGGCCTGGCCCTGGTGCGAGCGTGTCGGCACCAGGAGCCAGGTGGGCGGACAGTCTTACTTCGCGCCCTGCTTCACGGAAGGCAGCTTGGACACCAGGCGCAGCGACACCGTCAGGCCTTCCAGCTGGTAGTGGGGGCGCAGGAAGAACTTGGAGGTGTAGTAGCCGGGGTTGCCCTCGACTTCCTGCACCTGCACCTCGGCGGCGGCCAGAGGCTTGCGGGCCTTGGTCTCCTGCGAGGAGTTGGCCGGGTCGCCGTCCACGTAGTTCATGATCCAGTCGTTGAGCCAGCGCTCCATGTCGGTGCGCTCGCGGAAGGAGCCGATCTTGTCGCGCACGATGCACTTGAGGTAGTGCGCGAAGCGGCAGCAGGCGAACATGTAGGGCAGGCGCGCCGACAGGTTGGCATTGGCCGTGGCGTCGGAGTCGTAGTACTCGGCGGGCTTGGCCAGCGACTGGGCGCCGATGAAGGCGGCCACGTCCGAGTTCTTGCGGTGCACCAGGGGCATGAAGCCGTTCTTGGCGAGCTCGGCCTCGCGGCGGTCGCTGATGGCGATTTCCGTGGGGCACTTCATGTCCACGCCACCATCGTCGGTGGGGAAGGTGTGGGCCGGCAGGTTGTCCACCGCGCCGCCCGATTCCACGCCGCGGATGGAGGTGCACCAGCCGTAGTACTTGAACGAGCGGTTGATGTTGACCGCCATGGCGTAGGCCGAGTTGGCCCAGCAGTACTTGCCGTGGTCGCCGCTGTCGGTTTCTTCCTCGAAATCGAATTCATCGACCGGGTTGGTGCGCGCGCCGTAGGGCAGGCGTGCCAGGAAGCGGGGCATGGCCAGGCCGATGTACTTGGCGTCGTCGGACTCGCGCAGGCTGCGCCAGGCGGCGTACTCGGTGTTGGTGAAGATCTTGGTCAGGTCGCGCGGGTTGGCCAGCTCCTGCCAGGATTCCATCTGCATGATGGCGGGCGCCGCGCCCGAGATGAAGGGGCAGTGGGCCGCGGCGGCCACCTTGGCCATTTCACCGAGCAGCTCCACGTCCGGCGGGCTGTGGTCGAAGTGATAGTCGCCCACCAGGCAGCCGAAGGGCTCGCCGCCGAACTGGCCGTACTCCTCTTCGTACACCTTCTTGAAGACGGGGCTCTGGTCCCAGCCCACGCCCTTGAAGCGGCGCATGTTGCGGTGCAGCTCCTTCTTGGAGATGTTCATGACGCGGATCTTGAGCATCTCGTCCACCTCGGTGTTGGTCACCAGGTGGTGCAGGCCGCGCCAGGCGCCTTCGAGCTTCTGGTAGTCGTCGTGGTGGATGATGCGGTTGATCTGCTCGGACAGCTTGCGGTCGATCTCGGCAATGATGGCCTGCACCGTCTGGTAGGCATCGTTGGACAGCGTGATCGCCGAGCCCAGGGCCTGCTGGGCCAGCGTCTGCACGGCCGCTTCCACGGCTTCGCGGGCCTGCTCGGTCTTGGGCTTGAATTCCTTTTGCAGCAGGCTGCCGAATTCGCTGCCGGCCAGCGCCTGGGTCGATTGTTCGAGTTGGGTTGCGGTATTCATGACGTGCTTGCCTTCCTGATGTGCTGCCTCAAGCCTCGGATGCGGGGCCCGAGGCCTGCGGGGCAGTGATATTGGGCGCGGCGGCCAGCGACTTGAGCAGCGCAGGGTCCTTGAGCACCTTGCCGATCAGCTCCTCGGCGCCCTGCTTGCCGTCCATGTAGGACAGCAGGTTGTGCAGCTGGGTGCGTGCCTCCAGCAGCGAGTTGAGCGCGCCCACGCGCCGCGCGATGGCGGCGGGGGAGAAGTCCTCCATGCTCTCGAAGCTCAGGTCGATGTTGAGCTTGCCCTCGCCCGTCAGCGTGTTGTCCACCTGGAAGGCGACGCGGGGCTTGATGGACTTCATGCGCGCATCGAAGTTGTCGATGTCGATTTCCAGGAACTTGCGGTCGGCGATTTCGGGCAGCGGATCGACGGGCTTGCCCGACAGATCGGCCAGCACGCCCATCACGAAGGGGATCTGCACCTTCTTTTCCGAACCGTAGATCTCGACGTCGTACTCGATCTGCACGCGCGGCGCACGGTTGCGCGCGATGAATTTCTGACCACTCTTGCCGGTTTTGGTGAGCGACATGCGGGTGTTCCTTTCAAGAAAAAAATGGGTCGCAGAAGTAAAAAGCCTGGAGTCCCGCCTTGCGGCGGACCGAAGGGCTGAGGGCGCAAGAGGCCGTGTGGAAACGGTCAAAGCCGTGGAAAGGCGCAGATGTCATGGGGACGCTGGCTCCTTGAAGTCGAAGTCCGGCTCCAGCAGATCAGTGCACGCTTCGCAATAGAGGTAGGACACGGAGCGTTTGCTCTCTGTGGTTCCCCAGCCGGTGCCGTCATCGATGGCCAGCCGGAATTCGCGGCCACCCTTGAAGCGCACGACGGCACTGGCGCTGCAGCTACCGGTTTCATAGGCACGCGCGTAATTGAACTGGCTGCTGGACCTGGCGTGGCGCAGGAAATAGCGCACACGCTTTTCGTCAATGCGCAGTGAATCGCAATGGATGCGGGGGTCTTCGCTTTTGGCGGTGCCGCCGCGGGTCGTGATGCGCTCGATGGCGTTTGCATGCCGTGCACCGGCATCTGCGAAGGCTGGCGTCGAGAGACCCACGCCCAGGGCCATGAAACAGCATTTGGCCTTCATGTCTGCTGCTCCTGCAGGTGGGCGCCCGTGATCACTTCCACCTGGGCCAAGCTGTCGGGCGACAGTTCGCGCAGGATGTCCATGAAGCCCATGCGCATGAAGCGGGCGGCGCGGCGGATGAGCAGGGGGGCGGGGTTGGAGGGCTCGGTGCGCTCCACGAAGGCGGCGATTTCCAGCAACTGGGCAATCGCCTGTTCGCGGTTGCGTGCCGGGGTGTGGGGGGTGCCGGGCGCGGGCTGGGATGCCAGGCCGTCCCCGGTGCCGGCCTGTGCGGCCGGATCGGTTTCAGCGGCCGTGTCGGCGTCGCCTGTGGACTGGGGCAGCCATTGACCGAGGGCCAGCAGCAGCTGGCGCAGGCCGTCGAGCTCGGGCTGCTGGTGGCTGGGCAGGTGCTGTTCGCAGCAGGCGCGGATCCGGTCGAGTTCCTGCAGCGCGGGGGTGACGGCCAGCAGGGTTTCGTGGCCCTCGGCATGTGCGCGGGCCGAGGCCATGCGCAGCTCGTCGGCGGTCAGGTGCGGCAGGTCCTCGGGCACGTTGCCCCTGGCCATCAGTTCGGCGTCGCGCACGCTGATCTGGCCGAGGGCTCCGCGCAGGAAGTCGGCGTTGCGCAGGTCGCGCACAAAGCCCGTCACGTCCGACAGGGTGCCCAGGGCGTTCATGCGCATGAAGTAGTCGTCGCCGTCCTCGGGCAGGGGGT
>JAEAMF010000358.1_pt1 | contig 63336 bp, 49 predicted proteins | sample 8958721 | NCBI WGS metagenome assembly JAEAMF01 (sample SAMN16933255, study PRJNA681124) | bioreactor sludge metagenome | isolation source: anaerobic bioreactor treating anionic surfactant - SDBS | place: India: Bengaluru | collected 2019-02-28
ACCCAAAAGAGAGGCCGGCCTCTATATCACCAAAACTTTATTAGGACAGTAGTGACAGCAACTGGCTGCTACCGATTCCTAATCCCCATCACCGATCGCGGCGATGAGTTCGGCCCATGCTGCTCCTAACACAAACACTAACACTAACACAAAGAGCTCGTTGAGTCGGTTCCGCAATTGCATTTCCCTTTCCCTGCCTGTACAATCGCGCCATGGACGTCGATAGCAAAAATTTCTACTGGGGCATCTTGCTGGGGGCCGCGGCCGCGGCCCTTGCCGGCGCCGTGGCGCTGACCCGTTCCTTCCGCTCCTCCCCCCTCACCGGCGGCGCAACGGCGGCCCCGCGCCGGAAGGGAACTGCAGGGCGGCCGGCAACGAAAAGGGCCCCGGCCAAGCGCTGAAAGCCCGACAGGGCCGGGCGGCAGCCAGAACGGCCGGGAAAAGTTCAATTTTTTGAACGCCGGCGGGACCGGCCCTGGCGGCACGGGAAATCCGCCCTGCAGGTTAACCTTTTTGCCGGCGGAACGTATAGCGAATGATGGCCCGCAAAAAATCCACTGATCGCCGGAGGATATCCATGACCAATTCCCGTACCCTGCTCGTGAAGACCTGGAAGGCGTTCTGCGCGGCGGCGCTCCTTGCCGCCGTCATCGGCGCGCCGCTGGCGGCGCAGGAGCGGCCGCTCTGGCTGCGCTACCCGGCGATCTCCCCCGACGGATCGACCGTCCTCTTCTGCTACCAGGGGGACATCTACCGGGTGCCCGCCTCCGGCGGCCAGGCCGTGCCCCTGACCATCGGCGAGTCGTACGAATTCGCCCCGGTCTGGAGCCACGACGGCCGCGCCATCGCCTTCGCCTCCGATCGCCACGGCAGCTTCGACGTCTTCATCGTCCCCGCCGCCGGCGGCGAAGCGCGTCGCCTGACCTGGCACTCCCGCAACGAGATCCCCAGCTCCTTCACGGCCGACGACCTCAGCGTCCTGTTCAACCAGGTGCGCAAGGACCTGGCCAGCGACGCCCAGTTCCCCACGCCGGCGCTTCCCGAGCTCTACAGCGTCCCGGTCGACGGCGGCGAGATCGCCCTGGTGCTGACCCATGCCGCCATGGCGGCCACGGTCAGCCGCGACGGCGGGAAGATCATCTATCACGACCAGAAGGGGTACGAGAGCGACTGGCGCAAGCACCATGCCTCGGCGGTGGCCCGCGACATCTGGGCCTATGACCTGAAGAGCAAAACGTACACCAAGCTGACCGACTTCCCCGGCGAGGACCGCAACCCGGTCTTCGCGGGCAACGGCGACGACTACTATTTCCTGAGCGAGCGCGGCGGCTCCTTCAACGTCTATCGCGGCTCGCTGAGCCATCCCGGCCAGGCGACGGCCCTGACGTCGTTCACGAGCAACCCGGTCCGCTTCCTGAGCCGCTCCGACTCCGGCGTACTGTGCTTCGGCTACGATGGCGAGGTCTACACCATGGCCGCGGGCGCCGCGCCGCGCCGGCTGGAGGTGCGCATCGCCCAGGACGGCCGGCGCACCCTGGCCAAGGCTCTGCCCGTGGGCGGCGGCGTCACCGAGATGCGCCTCTCCCCCAACGGCAAGGAGATCGCCTACGTCTTCCGCGGCGAGGTCTTCGTGGGCAGCGTCGAGGGCGGCGTCAGCAAGCGCGTCACCGATACGCCCGGCCAGGAGCGCAGCGTGAGCTTCAGCCCCGACGGCCGCTCCCTGGTCTACGCCGCCGAGCGCGACAACAACTGGAACGTGTACGCGGCCTCGATCGTGCGCCAAGAGGAACCCTATTTCTACGCCTCGACCCTGCTGAAGGAGGAGGCGCTGGTCGCCGGCGCCGCCGAGGAGTTCCAGCCCGCCTGGTCCCCCGACGGCAAGGAGGTGGCCTACCTGGAGGAGCGCACGACCCTGAAGGTCGTCAACCTGGCATCGAAGCGGACGCGGACCGTCCTGCCGGCCGAGCATAACTATTCCTACGCCGACGGCGACCAGCATTACGCCTGGAGCCCGGACGGGAAGTGGTTCCTGGTGCAGTTCGGCCACGTGCGCCTGTTCACCTCCCAGGTCGGCCTGGTCGCCAGCGACGGCACCGGGCGGGTCGTCAACCTCACCCGCAGCGGCTTCGACAACTTCGGCGCCGAGTGGGGCATGGACGGGACGATGATGCTCTACGGCGGCACGCGCGACGGCGCGGCCAACGTCGACGGCTCGCCGGTTACCTACGACCTGTACGGCACGTTCTTCACCCGCGCGGCCTACGACCGCTTCCGCCTGAGCAAGGCCGACTTCGACCTGCTCAAGGAGCGCGAGGACAAGGCCAAGGCCGACCGCGAGAAGGCCCAGGCGGGCAAGGACAAGAAGGCCGCCCCGGCCGAGCCCAAAAAGGCCGTCGTCATCGAGCTGGCGGGGCTGGACCAGCGCAAGGCGCGTTTCACCATCAGCACCGCCGACATCGCCGGGGCGGCGCTGAGCCTGGACGGCGAGAAGCTCTTCTACCTGGCGCGCTTCGAGAAAGGCTACGACCTGTGGCAGGTCGAGCCGCGCACCCAGGACACCAAGCTCCTGGCCAAGCTGGGCGCCGAAAGGGCCGACCTGCAGCTGTCGGCCGACGGCAAGGCGCTGTTTGTGCTGGCCGACGGCCGGGTCAGCAAGATCGACCCCGCCAGCGGCAAGGCCGAGCCGGTGGCCGTTGGCGGCGAAATGGTCCTCGACGGCGCCGCCGAGAAGGCCTACCTGTTCGACCACATGTGGCGCCAGATCAAGCAGAAATTCCTGGTCGCCGACCTCTACGGCGCCGACTGGGGCTATTACTACGACGCGTACCGCAAGTTCCTGCCCTACATGGCCAACAACTACGACTTCGCCGAGATGGTCAGCGAGATGCTGGGCGAATTGAACGCCTCGCACACCGGCTGCTATTACAACCCGCCGCGCGGGCCCGAGGCCGACGCCACCGCCTCGCTGGGCATCTTCCGCGACTACGGCTACGCCGGAACCGGCATCCGCGTGGCGGAGGTGCTGGAGGGCGGCCCGCTGGACAAGGCCGGCCTGCGCATCCGCGCCGGCCACGTCATCGAGAAGATCGACGGCGCGGCCCTGGACGGGAGCTTCGACCACGCCCGGCTGCTGAACCGCAAGGCCGGCCAGCTCACCCTGCTCTCCGTCCTCGACCCGGCCACGAAGCAGCGCTGGGAGGAGGCGGTCAAGCCCGTCGCCCTGGCCGACGAGGCACCGCTGCTCTACCGCCGCTGGGTGCGCGCCCGCCGCGCCGAGGTCGACCGCCTCGCGAACGGCCGCATCGGCTACGTGCACGTGCGCGGCATGAACGACGCCAGCTACCGCACGGTCATCGAGGAGGCGCTCGGGCTGGCCGCCGACAAGGAGGCGCTGATCGTCGACACGCGCTTCAACGGCGGCGGCAACCTCCACGACCAGCTGGCCGACTTCCTCGCCGGCCGCAAGGTCTTCGACATCGTCCCCCGCGGCCAGCTCGTCGGCTACGAGCCCTACGGCAAGTGGATCAAGCCCTCCATCGTGCTCATGGGCGAGGGCAACTATTCCGACGCCCACCTGTTCCCGGTCGAGTACAAGATCCGCGGCATCGGCAAGACGCTGGGCATGCCCGTGCCCGGCACCGGCACGTTCGTATGGTGGGAGCGGCAGATCGATCCCAGCCTGCGCTTCGGCATCCCCCAGGGCGGCTGGCGCACGCCCGACGGCAAGCTGTGCGAGAACAACCAGCTCGAGCCCGACATCCTCGTGCGCAACGATCCCGACGTCCTGGCTCAGGGCCGCGACCAGCAGATCGAAGCGGCGGTCAAGGAGCTGCTGAAGAAGTAGTGTGAGCTTGGCATGCGGCGGACGGCACAGGGCAGACGGCTCAAGAAGCTCCAGGGAAGATAGAGAGAAGCCAGAGGGAAAGACAAAGGGAAGGCAGAGTGGGAAAGAAGGAGCGCTGAGAAGGCTTTTCCCACTCTGTCTTCCCTCCTTCTTCCCTCTCTCTTTCCTTTCTCTTCCCTTTCTCTTCCCTGAGGCCGCCAGGCTATTTTTGCCGTACGCCGTACGTCCTACGCCGTAGGCCAAGTTGCGTAACGCCCTGCCTGCGGCTAGAATCGTCCCATGGAACGACAATCCTTTCCGGGCGGCACGCTCATCTTTGACGCCCTGGACCGCGAGGCGGCCGGCCGCATCGGCGCCGCCGCCGGGGAGGCGCTGCGCCTGGCCCGCGAGCGCTGGGGGCTGGCGCCCCCGGGCGATCTCCAGGTTCACGTCCTGACCTCCTGGCCGGGATTCCTTTTCCGGGCCGCCCCCTGCCTCTGGCGTCCAGGGCTGCTGCTCACCCTCCCCACATGGGCCCTCCGCGTCGCCCGCCTGTGGCGGATCGCCGGCGGCTGGACCCAGCGCTTCGGCAAGCGGCTGGCGGTGGGGGTCAAGCCGCCGCGGCTGCTGCTCGTGGCCGACCGCTCGCTGGGCGGGCAGCTGTTCCTCGCCGAACCTGACATGGAGCGCAAGGTGCGCCAGATCGCCATCCACGAGACGGTCCACGCCTGCTCGCTCCAACTCCGCCTGCCGGCCTGGCTCAACGAGGGGCTGGCGATGGCGGCCGTCGATATCGCGGCGGGCAAAGCGACCGTGCGCGTCGACTCCCTGTCCCTGCTGGCCGGGCACGGCCCCGGCCGGCGCGCCGGCGGCGATCACGACGGTCGCCGCTACCCCCCGCCCTCCCGGCGCGGCGCCGAGGCGCTCCTGCGCGTCTACGCCCAGGGCTACTGGCGGGTGCGCTTCCTGGAAGAAACGAAGCCCGGGCTGCTCAAGGAACTCCTGAAGGGAAAGCGCCGCGGCCGCGAGTGGCTGCCGGCGATCGCCCGTGCCCTGGGGCTCGCCGACGAGCACGGGGCGGAGCTGGACCAGTTGGTCATCCATCACTTCAGTGGGCGGAACACCAACGTTTGAACTCGGCGTACGGCGTACGGCATACGGTTGACGGCTTCAGAAGCTCCAGGGAAGATAGAGAGAAGCCAGAGGGAAAGACAAAGGGAAGGCCGAGTGGGAAAGAAGGAGCGCGGAGAAGGCTTTTCCCACTTACTCTTCCCTTCTTCTTCCCTCTCTCTTCCCTTTCTCTTCCCTGAGGTCGTTATGCCGCTCTTGCTGCCGACCATACGCCGTAAGCCGTCCGCCGTCAGCCGGTTCCTCAGCTCTTCTTTTTCTTCCTGAACAGCTTCTTGAGCGAGCCCTTGCCCAGCCCGCCGGTGACCACGTAGAAGGCGGGGACGACCACCAGGCTGAGGATGGTGGAGAGGGTGAGCCCGCCGATGATGGCGATGGCCATGGGCATGCGGATCTCCGAGCCCGGGCCGATGCCCAGCGCCGGCGGGATGGCGGCCATCAGGGTGGCGACGGCGGTCATCAGGATCGGCCGCAGGCGGATGGGGCCGGCCTTCTCCATGGCTTCGCGCGGCGGCAGGCCCTGCTCGCGGAAATTGTTGGCGTAGTCGACCAGGATGATGGAGTTCTTCTTGACGATGCCCATCAGCAGCAGCAGGCCGATCATGGAGAAGATGTTCAGGCTCTGGTCCGTGCTCCACAGGGCGAAGGCGGCGCCGGCCAGAGACAGCGGCAGGATGGTGATGACCGTCACCGGGTGCAGGTAGGAGTTGAACTGCGAGGCCAGGATCATGTAGGCGATGAGCACGCCCATGACCAGCGCGAAGAGCAGGCTGCTGCTCGACTCGCGGAAGGCCACGCTGGCCCCGCCCAGCACGGCGCGGTAGTTCACCGGCAGATCCCGGCCCAGCTCCTCCACCGTGCGCAGCGCCTCGTCCTGCGAATGGCCGGGGGCGACGTTGGCGAAGATGGTGATGGCCCGCTCGCGGTCGCGGCGGGTGATGGCCTGCAGCTCGGGCCGCTCCTCGGTCGCCACCAGCGCCGACAGCGGCACCAGCTGCCCCGAGCGCGTGCGCACGCGCAGGCGGGCGAGATCCTCGGGCCGCGTACGCTGCGCGGCCAGCAGTTTGACGCGCACGTCGAGGCGGCGGCCGCCGGTGCTGTACTTGCCGGCGCGCACGCCGCCCACCAGGGCGTTCAGCGTGGTGGCCACGTCGTCGACCGAGACGCCGACGTCGGCGATGCGCGCCCGGTCGGGCAGTATGCGCAGCTCGGGCATGCCCAGGCGGTAGTCGGTGTCCATGTCGACCACCACGCCGCTGGCGGCCAGCTTGGCCATCATCTGCTGGCTCAGGTCGACCAGCTTGTCCCAGTCGGGGCCGCGCACCGAGAACTCCACCGGGAAGCCGCGCTGGCCGGTGAAGCCCGACTGCGACGTGTCCTGGATGACGGCGCGCACGCCGGGGATGGCGTTCAACTCGCGGCGCATGATCGCCGAGAACTCGGTCTGCGAGAGCCTGCGCTCCTTGGGCGGCACCAGGTTGACGTAGAGGAAGCCCTGGCTGACGCTGCCGCCCCAGCCGCCGACGGCGCCGAACATGCGCTGCACCTCGGGCTTGGCGCGGATCATGGCCTCGGCCTTCTTCATCAGCTGGTCGGTCTCCTGCAGCGTCGAGCCGATGGCCATCTGCATGCGCACCATGACCAGGCTCTGGTCCTGCGAGGGGACGAACTCGCTGGGCATGACCATGAACACGGCCAGCGAGGCCAGGAACAGGACCAGCGCGCCCAGCAGGATCAGCTTGGGGCGGTTGAGGCTCCTGCGCAGCACGCGGGAGTAGAAGCGCTCCAGCCAGCCGAAGCTGCGGTCGGCGATGCGGCCGACGCGGCTGCGCCCCTCGCGCGACGTATCCAGGAACTGCGAGCAGCGGGCCGGGGCCAGCGTCACCGCCTCGACGTAGGAGAGCAGCACGGCCAGGCAGAGGGTGACGCCGAACTGCAGGAAGAAGCGGCCGATGACGCCGGAGACGAAGACCACCGGCAGGAAGATGGCCACCACCGCCAGCGTCGCCGCCAGGGCCGCGAAGGCGATCTCGCTGGTCCCCTCCAGCGCCGCCTGCACCAGCCCCTTGCCGCCCTCGGCGTGGCGGTAGATGTTCTCCATGACCATGATGGCGTCGTCGACGACGATGCCCACGGCCAGGGCCATGGCCAGCAGGGTGAAGGTGTTGAAGGTGAAGCCCAGGAAATAGATGACCGCCACCGTGCCCAGCAGCGACATGGGGATGGCCAGGATGACGTTGAGCGTGGAGGAGAGCGAGCCCAGGAAGAACCAGCAAACCAGGGCGGTGAGCAGCACCGACAGGACCAGCTCCAGCTCGATCTCCAGCACCGATTCCTCGATGAACTTGGTGGAGTCGAAGTTGACGCCGACGGTCATGCCCTCGGGGAGGTATTTCTGGAAGTCGGCCAGCACCCGGCGGACCTGCTTGGCGACGGCCACGGCGTTGGCGCCGCGCTGCTTCTTGATGCTGACGCCCTGTGCCGGCACGCCGTCGACGCGCTGGATGCGGCGCACGTCCTCGAAGCCGTCCTCGACCAGGGCCACGTCGCTGAGGTAGACCGGGCTGCCCTCGTTCTCGCGGATGATGATGTGGCGGAAGGTCTCCAGGTCCAGCGCCTCGCCCAGCACGCGGATGTTGACCTCGCGCCCAGACGCCTCCAGGCGGCCGGCCGGCACCTCGACGTGCTCGCGCGTCAGGGCGGAGAGCACGTCGCTGACCGTCACCGCCCGGGCGTCCATGCGGCTGGCGTCGAGCCAGATGCGCACGTTGCGGTCGAGACCGCCGACCTGGATCTCGCCGACGCCGGGGATGGTCTGCAGCTTCTCCTTCAGGCGGTAGCGCATGTAGTCGCTCAGCACGCGCTGCGGGTAGGGGCCGGAGAGGGCGACCATCATGATCGGCTGGTCCTCGGGGTTGCTCTTGGAGATGATCGGCGGATCGATGTCGCGCGGCAGCCGGCGCTGGGCCTGCGACACCTTGCTCTGCACGTCCTGCAGGGCCAGGTCGACGTTGCGCGACAGGTTCATCTCCAGGGTGATGTTGGCGCCGCCCATGCGCGAGGTGGAGGTGATCGTCTTGACGCCTTCGACCTGGATCAGCGCCTCCTCGAGGATCTCGACGATGTCGTTCTCGACGACCTCGGGTGCGGCCCCCTCCCAGGTGACCGACACCGAGATGTTGGGGAAATCGATGTCGGGGAACTGGCTGATGCCGATGCGCGAGCCGGCGACCAGGCCGAAGACGATGGTGGCGGCCATCATCATCCAGGCCAGGACGGGCTTCTTGACGCAGGCCTCGGTGATCTTCATGCGCTTCTCCTTCCGCGCCCGCGCTGCCTAGCGCGCTCCGGCGGCTGGACCGGCCGGTTTCTCCGCCTTCCCCTCCGCCGGCGGGGCGCCGGCGACGCGCACGGCCACGCCGTCGCTCAGCGCCTCGGCGCCGCGCACCACCAGCAGGTCGCCGGCCTTCAGCCCGGAGAGCACCTCGACGTTGCCGTCGGCGGTGCGCATGCCCGTCGTCAGGATGCGCTCGACCGCCTTGCCGTCCTCCACCACATAGGCCAGGAAGCCCTTCTCGCTGGGACGGATGGCCACCTGGGGCACGACCGGCAGGGGCTGGGCGTTCCCTACCGGCACCGTCACCTCGGCGAAGGCGCCGGCGCGCAGCGACTCGCGCCCGCGGTCGGTCACCTCGGCGGTGACGGCGACCATGCGCGTGCTGTCGTCGGCGGCGGCGGCGACATGGATGATGCGCGCCTGGTACGCCCGGTCGTTCTCGTGCACCTTGAAGAGGGCCGTCATGCCGGGCTGCAGGCGGGCGGCGTCCGCCTCGTTGGCCTGGAAGCGCAGCAACAGGGGGTCGCGGCGCACCAGCGTGGCCAGCACCGAGCCGGGCTGAACGTACTGCCCGGTCTGCACGGTGCGCGTCTGCACCACGCCGCCCACCGGGGCGCGCACGTAGGCGTCGTGCAGGTTGAGCTGCGCCTGGTTGAGCGCCGCGCCGGTCTGGGCCATCTCGGCGGCGGCGACCAGCACCTTGGTGCGCCAGGTCTCGATCTCCTCGCCGGGGATGAGGCCGGGATTCTGCCTGTCGACGGTTTCGCGGCGCTTCAGGCCGGCGTCGGCGTCGCCCTTGGCGGCAACCGCCTTGTTGTGGGCGGCCTGGGCCGACTCAACGGCCAGCTTGTAGCGCTCGGGCTCGATCTCCACCAGCACCTGGTCGCCGGCGACGCGGCTGCCCTCGGCAAAGCGCACCTTCTCGACCACGCCGGCGACGCGCGCCGTGACTTGGACCTTCTCGAAGGCCTCGACCGAGCCCACGGCGCTGAGCGTGTAGGTGACGGCCCGGTCCTGCACGCGGAGCGTCTCGACCGGGAACAGCATCGCCGCGCGCCGGCCGGCGCCGCGCGCCGGGGCGGCGCCGCCGTCCTTCTTGCCGCAGGCGGGGAACAGCAGCACCGCCGCCAGGGCGGCCAGGGCAAAATATCTCGTGCGCATCTTCATGTCATTGGCTCCTTGCCGAAGGGGTCGAGGCCCCGGGCGGCGCGCAGGTTGAGCAGCGCCACGGCCAGGCCGCTGCGCTGTCGGGCCAGCTCCACCTCGGCTTCGAACAGGCTGACGTTGGCGTCGGCCACCTGCAGGGCGTTGCTCAGGCCCTGGCGGTACAGCTCGGCGATCTCGGCGGCGTTCTTGCGGGCGGCCTCGAGCGCCACCAGGGCCTTTTTCAGCGAGGCCTGCTGGCTGGCCAGCGAGACGCGGGCGCCGCGGACCTCGACCTCCAGCCGCCGCTCGGCGCCCCGCAGGTCAAGTTCGGCCAGGCGGGCCAGCGCGCGGCGCTCCCGGGAGCGCCCCAGGCGCTTGAAGCCGTCGAAGAGCGGCCAGTACGCCTCCAGGGTGACCGACCAGTTCGTGGACTTGCCGGTCAGGCCCGACTCGTTGGTATAGCGGTAGAGGCCGGTCAGGCTGAGGCTGGGCAGCCAGCTGAGCGTGGGCTCCAGGGCCAGCGCCTTCTGGGCCTTGGCGTGCCAGGAGAGGGCGCGCAGGTCGAGGCGCATTTCGCGCGCCTGGGGCAGCAGCTCCTCGGCGGCGGCCGGCTCGTGCTCGGCCTCGGCAAGCAGCTCATCCGGCGCCAGCAGCTTGCCGGCCAGCGGCCGGTCCAGCAGGTAGCCGAGTTGCAGGTACGCCGTCTCCACCTGCCCCTGCACCTGGGTGCGTCCCATCTCCGCCGTGGCGTATTCCAGCTCGGCGCGGGTGACGTCGTTGACCGAGACCAAGCCGGCCTGGAAGCGGGCGCGGGCGGCCTCCAGCGTGCTGGCGGCATACTCATGGCGGTGGACGGCCGCCTCCAGCACCTGGTCCATGGTCAGGGTGGAGAGGAAGGCGGCGGCGACCTCGAAGGAGAGCTGCCGCCGGGCCTCGCCGGAGGCGAAGCGCTGCGCCCGTGCCTCCAGCAGCGCCTGGCGGAAGGCCGGCAAGGCGGCCGGATCGAACAGGTTCAGGTCGAGCGTCAGAAAGCCGGCCAGGGCGTCGACCTTCTGCACGGTGATGGACTGGCCGCCGATGCTGCGCTCCACCTCGTTCGGCCGGCGGATGTAGTCGCCGGTCAGGGTCACGGTGGGGAAGAAGAAGCCGCGCGCCTGCGCCAGGCGGGCCTGGGCGGCGGTCTGCTGCTCGCCGGCGGCCAGGGCGCGCTCGTTGCGCTGCAGCGCCAGCTGCACGGCCTGCTCCAGGCTGAGGTCGTCGGCGGCCGGCAGCGCCGCGGGCGCCAGCAGGCAGACCAGCAGGGTGGCCCGGCCAATGGAGTTCAAGAAATGCTTCGTTGCGTTCATGCGTTTCAACCTGCTGCCTCGAGCCGCCCCGGGGCGGCCGATCTATGTATTATAGATAGTTCCCCGCAAAAAGAAAGGGGAAAATTTGTATACGCAACCAGATCAGGAATGGTTTTGTAGTGTTAGTGTTAGTGTTAGGAACAACAACGAAATCTTCATGAAACCAGGCAAGAAGCTGGCCATATGCGGTTTGTGTAATTTTTAAATCTATTAGAAATCGCTCAAGTGCATTTCACAAACACTAACACTGTCACTATCACTTTTCATGCCAGCCCCAGCTCGCGGCGCAACAACTGGTGCAGGCGGCGGCGCAGGGGATGGAAGTCCTCCTTCTTCACCCGCGGATGGACGCGGTTGCTGAGGATGATCCACTGCCTCTCCCCTTCCGCCTCCAGCCAGATCGAGGTGCCGGTGAACCCGTTGTGGCCGATGGCCGAGGCGGGCAGGGCGCGGCCGCCTGACGTCCGCGGCGTGGAGTTCAGCTGGAAGCCGACGCTGCGGCCGGCGCCCAGCCCGGGGGTGAGGTCGCGCCAGAAGAGGGCGACGGTCTCCGGGCGCAGCAGGGTGGCCGCGGCGGGGAAGAACTCGCGTCCCAGGCGGAACACGGCGCGGGCGGTGGCGAAGAGCCCGGCGTTGCCGGCGCTGCCGCCGGCGTAGAACGAGTTGGCGTCGTGGGCCTCGCCGCGGATCAGCCCGCAACGCCAGGCGAAGCGCGCCGCCGCCGCCGCGTGCTCCGAGCGGCACATGCCCTTTTCGTGGCGGTTGCCGACCTCGGTGGGGGCGCAGCGCCCGCGCTCGGCCTCGGGGACCAGCAGGTGGGCGTCTCCGAGGCCCAGCGGGGCCAGGAGCCGCTGCTGGGCGAGCTCGCGGAATCCCAGGCCCGAGACCTTCTCCAGCAGGTGGCGCAGCAGGATGTAGCCCACGTCGGAATAGATGACGCGAGTTCCCGGCGCCTCCTCCAGCGGCAGCGCCGCCGCCTGCTCCAGGTCGTCCTGCGGCCGGTAGAGGTAGAACGGGTGCCAGGGACGGAGCCCGGCGCTGTGGGTCAGCAGCTGCCCCAGCGTGGCCGGCAGCGGCTTCAGCTGCGGCAGGAAACGCCGCGCCTCGTCCTGCAGCCGCCACTCCCCCCGCTCGACGAACCAGGCGGCCAGGAAAGCGGTGACCAGGGGCTTGGTCAGCGAAGCCAGGTCATAGAGGGTGCCGGCGTCCAGCGGCTCGGGATCGGGCCAGGTGGCGCGCAGGCCGAAACGCCGCTCGCAGAGGACGCGCCCGCCGGCGCCGGCCAGCAGGGTCAGGCCCGGGAAGGCCTTGCGCTCCAGCTGCCGGCGGACGTAGGCGTCAAGCATCCCCGGGCGGCCGCAGCGCGGCCACGATGGCCTGCGCCAGCTCCAGGGCGGCGCGGGCGTCGCCGCCGCTGACGATGCGCCCGCCCTGGCCGGCAGCGGCGCGCCCGAAGTGCCGCCACAGGTTGGCCAGCGGTTCGATGTCCTCGATCCGCGGGAGCTCCTCGACGATGCGGCCGTCGCGCAGCTGGAACATCTTGACGCGCCGCGACTGGTAGTCCAGCGAGAGGTACAGGCTGCGCTGGAACAGCCGCAGCTTGCGCGTCTTCTCCTGGGAGACGCGGCTGGCGGTGACGTTGGCCACCAGCCCGGAATGGAACTGCAGGCGCACGTTGGCGATGTCGATGCGGCTGGAGATGATGGGCACGCCGCTGGCGCGGATCTCGCGCACGCCCGAGCGGTCCCACTGCAGGATGATGTCCAGGTCGTGGATCATCAGGTCCATGATCACGTCGATGTCCAGCGAGCGCGGCGAGAAGGAGCCCAGGCGCTGCACCTCGATGAACAGCGGCTTCTCCACCCGCTGCGCGGCGAATTCCACCGCCGGGTTGAAGCGCTCCAGGTGGCCGACGGCCAGCAGCCGCCCCTGGGCGGCGGCCAGGGCGATCAGGTCGTCGGCCTCCTCCAGGGTGCGGCTGATCGGCTTCTCGACCAGGACGTGCTTGCCGTTCTCCAGGAACAGGCGGCACAGGGCGTGGTGCTCCTGCGTGGGCGCGGCCACGGCGACGGCGTCGACCAGCGGCAGAGCCTGGCGCGGGTCGGCCAGCAGGGCGACGCCGTAGGGCGCGGCGTTCCGCTCCAGGCTGGCGGCGCTGACGTCGACGGCGCAGGTCAGCTCGAACCCGGGGGTGCGCGACAGCACGCGCAGGTGGTTGGCGCCCATGGCGCCGGTGCCGATCACTCCAATCCTCATGTTCTCCCCATCAGGATGATGCCGTGGCGCCGCGCCTGCTCGGCCATCGCCGGCGGGTCGAGCAGCAGCGTCCGCCCCGCCTCCAGCACGAATGCCGCCGCCCGGGCCGCGGCCAGCACCTCCAGGGTGCGCGGGCCGGCCACCGGCAGGTCGAAGCGCATGTCCTGCCCGGGGCGGCTGACCTTGGCCACCACCAGCCCGGGGCCGGCGATCGCCGCCGCCCGCTCGATGGCCGCGTCGGTCCCTTCCATGGCCTCGACGGCCACCACCGCCCGGCCCTTGACGCAGACCGTCTGGCCGATGTCCAGCCCGGCCAGCCCCCAGGCCTTGCCCCAGGCGAACTCGATGTCGTCGCGCACGGCGCGGCCCGGCCGCAGCCGCGGCGTGTAGCTGCGCGCCGCCACCAGGTGCTCGCGGAGGAAGAACGAGGAGTCGACGATCTCGATGCCCGCGGCGGTGAAAAAGTCGGCCAGGGAGGAGAGCAGCGCCGTGGTGGTGCGGTCGCGCACGCCGGCCAGGAAGCGCACGAAGGCGGCGTCGGCCTTCCAGGGCGAGAACACGGCGGCGTGGCGCACGCGGCCGATCATCAGCGCCCGGCGCACCTGGCGCGCCTGGAAGTAGCGGATGAGGGCGCCCAGGCGGCCGAGCGGGAACTCGGCCCACTCGTCGGCCTCGGCGGCCAGGCCGGCGCCGGCGGCGCCCTTCACGGCGGCGACCACCGTGCGCCAGCCCTGCTGACGCGCCGCCCGGCAGGTGAGCTCCGGCAGCGGCGGCTCGCCGGCGATGATGCCGATCGTCTCAGACATCGGAGCGGAAATTCTTGAGGATGCCTCGCTTGGTCCGGGCGATGAAGTCGGTGATCACCCGGGCCTCCTCGCTGCCGCCGTGCTGCTCGCCGATGCGCTGCACGGCCTGGGTGGTGTTCAGGTCGGAGTGGTAGAGGATGCGGAAGATGTCCTTGATGGCCTCGATGAACTCGCGGTTGTGGCCGGTGCGCATCATGCCGATGGCGTTGGGCCCGTACAGGCTGAACGACTCGCGGCTCTGCGCCACCTTGGCGTAGGGCAGGATGTCCTGGCAGACCACGCTGTAGCCGCCGATGTAGGCGTTGCGGCCGATGCGCACGAACTGGTGCACGGCGCAGAAGGCGCTGAGCACCGCGTAGTCGCCGATCTCCACGTGCCCGGCCAGGGTGGCGTTGTTGCTCAGGATGACGTGGTTGCCGATCTGGCAGTCATGGGCCACGTGGGCGTAGGCCATGAAGTAGCCGTCGTCGCCCAGGCGGGTGTGCCCGCCGCCCTTGACCGTGCCGCGGTTGATGGTGGTGAACTCGCGGATGACGTTGCGGTCGCCGATGTGCGCGAAGGTCTCCTCGCCCTTGAAGGTGACATCCTGGGGGTCGCCGCCCAGCGCCGAGAAGGGGAAGATGGTGCAGTCGCGGCCGATGAGGGTGTTGCCGTCGATGGTGGCGTGGTGCTTCACCACCGTGCGGTCGCCGACGCGCACGCCGGGACCGATCACCGCGTAGGCGTCGACGCGCACCCCCTGCCCCAGCTCGGCGCCGGGGTGGACGACGGCGGCGGGATGGACCTGCGTCCCCGGCGCGACGCTCATTTGCCCACCATGCACATCAGCGTCGCCTCGCAGGCCAGCTGGCCGTCGACCGTGGCCTTGCCGTCGATGACGGCGAAGGAGCCGCGGTCGCGGACGACCAGCACGTCGAGGTCCAGGCGGTCGCCGGGCACCACCGCGCGCTTGAAGCGCGCCTTCTCGATGCCGGCGAAGTAGGCGTAGACATCCTGGCCGGCGAAGCGCTGCATCAGCAGCGCCGCCCCCATCTGGGCCATGGCCTCGATGACCAGCACCCCCGGCATGACCGGGTTGCCGGGGAAGTGCCCCTGGAAGAACTCCTCGTTGGCGGTGACGTTCTTGTAGCCGCGGATGACCTTGACGCCGTCGCACTCGGTCACCCGGTCGATGAGCAGGAAGGGATAGCGGTGAGGCAGGATCTTCTTGATGCCCCCGATGTCCAGCGGCAGGTTCATTTCTTCGCGGCGGGAGCGGCGGCGGACTGGGCGTCGTAGGCCTTGATCACCTTGTCGGTGATGTCGATGGCCGGCTCGAAGAAGGTGACGCCAGAGGTGGTCAGGTCGAAGACCATGGCGTAGCCGTTCTCCTTGGCGATCTTCTCGATCAGCGGCATCAGGTCGGCCTGGATCTTCCCGAACTCCTTCTCCTGGACGGCCAGGCTCTCCTTCTGCGCGTCCTCGGCGAAACGCTTGATCTCGGTGCGCTTGGCGATCAGGTCCTGGGACTTCTTCTCGCGCGCGTCGGCGTTCAGCGCCGGCGAGCCGATCTCCTTCTCCAGGGCGTCGATCTCGGCCTGCAGGGCCTCGTACTTCTTCTGCTTGGCGGCCTGCATCGCCTGCAGGCGGCCGATGGCCTCCTTGCCCTTGACCGATCCCTGCAGGACGGCCTGGGGGTTGATGATGCCCACCTTGAACTCGGCGAAGGCGAAGGCGCTCAGGGCCAGCACGGCGACGATCAGCAGCAGCTGTTTCTTCATGTTCATCTCCTTATTCCATGAATGGTTTTTATTGGCGACTCAATAGAACGACGGACCGACGGCGAACTTGAAGACCCAGTGCGCGTCCGTGTTCCGCAGGACGCGCGGGTTGTAGGCGAAGATCAGGCGGAAGGGCACGTTGAGCATGGGCACGAAGACCTTCAGCTCGACGCCGGTCGAGGTGTAGACGTCCTTCAGGCGGATGGGCATGCCGGCGTCGTAGGCGTTCCCCATGTCGTAGAAGAAGACGAAAGAGAACTGCTGGGTCAGGGGGATGGCGTACTCCAGGTTGAACAGCAGCGACTTGGTGCCGCCGAGGATGTTGCCCTTCTTGTCGCGCGGGCCGATGGTATAGGTCTCGAAGCCGCGGATGGAGCGCTCGCCGCCCAGGAAGAACTTTTCGTAGAAGGGCACGGCGCGGTTGCTGAATGGCGCCAGCCCCTCGTAGGCGAGATGCAGGCCCAGCGTGTGCCGCATCCACAGGGGCTGGAAGTGGACCAGCTCCAGCTTGACCTTGTGCAGGAAGACGTCGCCGCCCAGGAAGCCGCCGGAATAGCGGTAGCTGGCCAGCAGCTTGCTGCCCGAGGTGGGGAAGATCGGCGAGTCGACGGTGGAGTAATACACGGCGGGGGCCAGGCCGGAGATGCGCCGCTTGCCGGCGCTGTAGTAATAGGCGTAGTAGGAGGTGATGTACTCGTAGTTAGGGTTGACGTCGCTGATCTCGACGTCCTCCATGCTGTAGGCCAGCTGGGCGCCCCAGTAGGTCCAGAAGCGGGCCGACGAGGAGAGGCTGAAGCCCTGGCCCTTGCGGGTGTACATGGAGTAGTACTCGTAGGTGGTCTTGAAGATGTCGATGCCGAAGTTGGCCGGCAGGTTGAACAGGTAGGGCTCGGTGAAGGCGAACTGGTAATTGCGGGCGCGCGTGCCCTGCTGCAGGCTGAGGGTGAAGGTCTCGCCGGCGCCCAGGAAGTTCTGCGTCGAGTAGCCGGCGGCGACGAACCAGCCCTCGTAGCCGCTGTAGCCCACGTTGAAGTTGATCATCTGCCGGTTCATCTCCTTGACCTCGGCGGTGACGTTGATCTTCTGCGGGTCCTGCGGGTCGGGCTTGATCTCGGGCATCTTCTCGATGGTGACCAGGCCCAGCTGCTTCATGCGCTTGATCGAGTCCTCCAGGGCGTTGATGTTCAGGCGCTTGCCCTCGCGCAGGAACCACTCGCGGCGGATGACGTGGTCCTTGGTGTAGGTGTTGCCGGTGAACTCCAGCTTGCCCAGGTAGACGATATCGTTCTCCTGCACGTGGATGGTCAGGTCGGCGACGCGCTTCTCGGGGTCGAGGTTCTCGCTGGGCACCACCTGGGCGTAGAAATAGCCGATGCCGCCGTAGAACTTCTGCATGCCCTCGATGAACTTGTTGCGCTTCTTGATGTCGTAGACGTCGCCCTTCTTGAAGCGCACCAGGCTGCGCAGGAAGTCGGTGCGGATGACCTTGTTGCCCTCGACCGTGACGCTGCCCACGCGGTAGCGCGGGCCGAGCTCCACCGGGATGCGCAGCCGCAGCATCTTCTGCGCGCGGCCGAAGATGGTCCGGCGCTCGACGGTCTCGAACTCGGGGGTGCCGACCTTGGCCTCCAGGTAGCCCTTGGACTGCAGGCGCAGGCGGACCTCCTCGATGTCCTCGCCGATCTTTTCGCGGTTGTAGACGTCCTTGCTGGTGACCGCCGAGAGGATGGCGTGCGCCTGGTTGTTCTTCAGGCCGCGGCTCAGGTAGCCCGCCGAGACCGTGCCGCGCCCCAGGCCGGGAAAGACGACATCGGCGATGCGCGTCTTGTAGCCGGCGTCGGCGCGCACGGTCAGGGCGACCTGGCCGCCCTCCTCGACCTTCTCGTCGACGGCCACCTCGGCCTGGTTGTAGCCTTTCTCCAGCAGCATGTCGGTGATGATCTTCTTCACCCGGCGCACCTTGGCCGGGCTGTAATAGGAGAAGGGCTGCAGCGTGATGTTGGCGGTCTGCAGCTTCTCGTTGATGTCGCTTTCCTTGACCTTGCGCCCCAGCTTGTAGGTGACCGAGGCGATCAGCGGGTTCTCGGCCACGACCAGGCGCACCACCTTGCCGCCGCTGCCGTTCTCCTCCTCGATGCGGATGTTCTCGAAGAAGCCGGTCGCCCAGAGCGACTGCAGGTCCTCCTTCAGCTTGTCGGGGTCGTAGACGCCCCCCTCGCGGGATTTCATGTAGAACTGGATGGTCTCGCGCGACACCTTGCGGTTGCCCTCGATCTCGATCTTCTCAATGGAGTCGGCGCGCAGGCATGGGGCAACGAGCAGCATCAGCACAAGCCAAGGCAGTTTTTTGGCCATGAAAACCTCGCCACGTTCGAATTGAATGTATTTTTATAGCATATCTGGCCATAAAATACAATTCTCCACCCGGTAAGACGCCGGGAAGCGACGCCCGGTTGCAGCGGCGGGTTGACACACCGGAGCGCATGTGCTATAAGGGGATCGACCCACGGAGGAATGGCGATGCCGATTTACGAGTACAAGTGCCCGAAATGTGGAAAAACGTTCGAGGCCTTGCGACCCGTATCGGCCAAGCCGGTCACCGCCTGCATCCACTGCGGCGGCCGGGCCAAGAAGATCGTTTCCCGCAGCTCGTTCCTGCTCAAGGGCTCGGGCTGGTACGTGACCGATTACAAGAAGACGTCCGGCGAGGGCGCCAAGAAGAGCGCCGCGGCCAAGCCGGCGGAAAAGACCGATAAAAATGCCAAAGCCAGTTAGCCTTTCCATCTCTCCCCCCTTAATATAACCATAACTCCCACCAAAAAAAAACACCCCCCCCGCTACATGGGGGGGGCCTGCCTTTCGACAGAAAAAACTAAAAAAGGAAAAAGGTAAAAGGCAAAAGTAAAAAGTGAAGAAATGGGCAAATATCTGAAATATTCATCCTCTTGATAGGCTCAAGGGAAGGCAGAGGGAAGTCAGAGGGAAAGACAAAGGGAAGGCAGAGTGGGAAAGAGGCAGCGCTGAGAGGGCTTATCCCACTTTCTTTTCCCTCCATCTTCCCTCTCTCTTCCCTTTCTCTTCCCTGAGATCGTCATGCTGTTCTTACCATACGCCGTCAGCCGTTGGCCAGGCTCAGTTAGTTTCTCAACGTGGAACATGGAACATGGGATCCCACTCGGGGTAAATTCCTCGGGGACGCCGCCCTTGGCAGGGCCGGCAGCCAGGAACCTCGATGGACCGTCGTACTGATAGCGGCTGATCAGCTGGAGGGACGAGCTTAAGGCCATCACGCCAGTTCGTCGGCCGTTTTCTCCAAGATGATGGTTACGGGGCCCTGGTTGACCGAGCTGACGTCCATCATGGCGCCGAACTCGCCCGTCGCGACCGGGACCGCCTCGCGCAGCAGGGCGTTGAAGCGCTCGAAGAGCTCCCGGGCCCTGACCGGCTCCTCGGCATTGGTGAAGTCGGGCCTCCGCCCCTTCTTGTTGCGCGCCGCCAGGGTGAACTGCGAGATCGAGAGGATCCCCCCCCGGACCTGCTGCACGTCGAGGTTCATGTGCTCCTGACCGTCGGGGAAGACGCGCAGGTGCAGGACCTTGTCGGCCATGAAGGCGATCTCGCGCTCGCCGTCGCCCTTCTCGATGCCGACCAGCAGCAGCAGCCCGCGGCCGACGCGGCCGATCTCGCGCCCGGCGACGGTGACGCCGGCCTCCGACACCCGCTGGGCCACGACGCGCATCGGTTCACCACGGGCTGCCCGCGGGGGGCAGTTCCCTCATCCCGGCGACCGGGACGAAGAGCGGGTCGACCGGTTGCAGCAGCAGCGTCGAGTCGGCGTCGATGAGCAGCTGTTCTCCTCCGTCCCCGGGCTCCATCCCGGCCAGATAGAACGAAGGCGTCGTTACCCAATAGCTGCCGCGGCAGACCAGCCAGGCGCGGGCCGATTCCCCGACCGGCTCCAGCCGCAGGCGAACGATTTCCAGGCGGACGGCACCCCAGGAGACACGGTTGACGAAATCGAGCAATACAGGCAGCGGAGCGTCCAACGCTATGCCCAGCGGCCGGCAGGCCAGCCATTTCCCGGTTGCCGGGCCCGGTGGGATCAATCCGCGCCAGGGATACCGTCTCCGGGGATCGGCCGCATCCAGGCTCCGGTGAATCTCCTGCCCCTGGAGCTTGAGCCAAGCGGTCAATCCGGGCAGTCCCGGGGCGAACGCCTCGGCATGGGTAAAAACCGAGATGAGACCGGCCACGCCCTTTTCGCGCTCCAGCAGTTCCGTGTGCGCCAATCCCATCCAGGCGTCGTCATTCTCCACGAGCGGCAGCGCTTGGCGCAGCTCCGCCTCGGAAGCGGCCAGCAGCGCCTCTTCGTCCGCGTCGGGGAAACGGAACGCCGCGGCGGCGGCGCGGTAATCGCGGATCTTGCGCTCCAGGTCGCCGCGCTCGCGGCGCAGGGATCCGAGGTTCTTCAGCGTCGGGTACCAGTCCAGAACGGCGACCGCCGCCAGGGCGGCGGCGGCGCCGAGGAATCCCAGCAGGAAGCGAGCCAGCCGGCGGCCCTTCATGGCATCTCCGCCAGGCCGCTGACGACGAAGACGCCGGCGCCCGAAGCCGCTTCGGCAGCGGGCTCGGCCTGCAGAAGCCAGGGGATGCGCTTCAGCCGCCCGATGAGGGCGTCGATCCGCCGCCGCGCCGCCCGCGGGACCCGCGCCCCCGGGTCGACGGCCAGTTCGAAGGCCAGTTCGTGCAGCCCCGGCTCGACCTGGATGGAGAGCAGGCGCAGCGGCCGGGCCGCGGTTTCCAGGCGCCTGGCCAGGTCGGCGGCGGCAAAGGAGGCGGCCCGCGGGTAGCCGAGGAAAAAGCGCCCCATGTAATAGCGGGCGCGGCGATCCTTGGCCGCGGCGATCGGCCGCTCCCGCACCTGGGCGGCATGGCGCCGGGCCAGCCCGGCGATCTCGCGGCGGCGGAGGATCTCCGTCGCGTGCAGCAGCAGCGAAACGGTCGCCAGGGCCAGGAGGAAAACGAGCGGCCAGCGGCGCCGGCGGCGGTCGGGGCGATGCCCTTGCGCGGCCATGGCCGGGCCTCAGCCGGGGATGAACTTCAGCAGGACCCGGCGCTGGCGCGGGCCGTCGAACTCGCAGAAAAAGACCGCCTGCCAGGAGCCGAGGACCAGCTCGCCGTCGCTGACCACCAGGGTTTCCGAGGCGCCCACCAGGCTGGACATGACGTGGGCCGGCGAGTTGCCCTCGCCATGGCGGAAGTAGTCCTGCGCCGGGACCAGGCGGCGGAGGAACTCGCCGATGTCGTGCGGCACCGCCGGGTCGGCGTTCTCGTTGATGGTCACGGCCGCGGTGGTGTGCGGCGTGTAGACCAGCAGCATCCCCGAGCCGCACTTGCCGCCGCGCAGCATCTCGCGCACCCGGGCCGTGATGTCGACGAACTGGATCGTGTCCGAAGTCTTGACCTCGATGGTCTGGTAACCGCTCATGTTGCCTCCGCGTGCCTCTTTTCGCCGAAGACGACGGCCTGGAACGTCTCGATGCGCACGCCCCGCTTCCACTCGTCGGGCGGCAGCCCCGCCTTGCGGCAGCCGTAGGAAATGTACTGCTCCAGGTCCCAGCCCTGCTCGACCGGCACCTGCGGCAGCAGCAGGCCGCGGTACGGCCCCCGGCTGACGATGATGCCGTCGCTGCCCAACCGCACCTGCGCCGCGCCGGCGACCTCCCGGGGCACGGTCAAAACCGAGATCTCGATGTCGATCTCCTCCAGTTCGCCGCGGGCCACGGCCGGGAAGCGCGGGTCCTCGAAGGCGGCGGCGGCGGCCATCTCCCGGACCGCCTCCCAGAGCGGCTTCATGGGCAGGGGATAGCCGATGCAGCCGCGCAGCTCGTCGCCGCGGTGCAGGGTGACGAAGACGCCGCGTTTCTCCTGCAGCTGCGGACGGCCGGCGGGCGGCTCGGCGGCGGCGTGTTTGCCCCCGGCCAGGCGCTGGCGGATGGTCTGCCGCACCAGCGCCAGCAGGTCCCTCTTGTCCTCTTGGCTCAGCTCGGCCATGTTGCCTCCGCCAGCGGCGCCAGCAGCGGCTTGCGCGTCCGCGCGTCCAGCTCGCAGGAGAACGCCCGGAGCTCCCCGGCGCTGACGACGAGCACCAGGTCGCCGACGAGCCACTCGAGCGCCCGCGGCCTCCGGCGGCAGAAGAATGCGCCCAGCAGGCGCTCACCGTAGAGCCGGAACGCCGCCGCGCAGGCGGCGCCCTTGTCGCGCCGGGGATCGATCTCCAGGGGCAGCAGCCGCTCGACGAGGAGGAAGCGCCCCATCTCCGCTCCCAGCAGGAACCCCGTTCCCCGGTAGCCGGCCGCCCGCAGGACCGCGATGTCCTCCAGCGCCGCCGGCAGCAGTTGCACGTTCATAGATGAAAAGTAGCACATGGCGATCTTTTAGACAATATCTGCTCTGATCGATCTATCGTGACGCGTAACGCGTGACGCGTGACGAGTAGCAGCATAGATTATACTAAAGCAATAGGGCGAAGATGTCGGTCGAATTCATCGACCTTGAAGACAAAGGCTCAATGCAGAAGCCAAGTTCGGATTGGACAGCGTTTTGCTCTGACTTGATCTCTTTGCCCCTCATCTTTCCTAACTCTACTCGTTCAGCCTTTGCGGTTACTCGTTACGCGTCACTCGTTACGCGTCACGAGCGCTACTTCCGTTTCTTGAGCTCGTCCTTGACCTTCTTCCAGTACTCCATGCGCTCGCGGACGTGCTTTTCGAAGCCCAGCGTCCCCGGCTCGTAGAAGTCCTGCTCGCGCACCCCCTCGGGCATGGTCTTCAGCAGCGACGTTTTCTCGGGGAGGTCGTGGGCGTAGACGTAGCCCTCGCCCGCCCCCTTGCCGGCGGCGATGAAGTTGTCGGGATTGACGATCGCCAGCGGCACCGGCAGCATGCGGTACTTCTCGGCGAGCTTTTTCATCCTGGCATCGGACAGATAAAGGGCGTTGCTCTTGGGCGCCAGCGCCAGGTAGACCGCCGCCTCGGCCAGGAACAGGTCGCCCTCGGGCGAGCCCAGGAACTCGTAGGCCTGCTTGGCGTGCAGGCAGACGCGCAGGGCGTCGGGGTCGGCCAGGCCGACGTCCTCCACCGCCATGCGCACCATTCGCCGCAGGAGGTACAGCGGGTCCTCGCCGCCCTCCAGCATGCGGTAGAGCCAGAAGAGCGCGGCGTCGACGTCGGAATTGCGCACGCTCTTGTGCAGCGCCGAGATGAGCTGGTAGCGGTCGTCGCCCGTGCGGTCATAGCCGGCGATCTTGTTCTGGATGACGTCCAGCAGCGCCGCCTCGTCGACGGCTTTCCCGGCGCCGGCGGTCTGGAAGACGATCTCCACCAGGTTGAGCAGGCGGCGGCTGTCGCCGCCGCTGTAGCCGACGGCGACCGCCTCGGCCTCGGGAGTGAAGCGCAGCTCGGCGCCGGCGCGCTCGCGCAGGAAGGCCAGGGCCCGCTCCAGAATGCGCCGCAGGTCCGGCTCGCGCAGCGGGAACAGCTCCAGGATCTTCAGCCGCGAGAGCAGGGCGCGGTTGATCTTGTAGGCCGGGTTCTCGGTGGTCGTGCCCAGCAGCACCACGTCGCCGCGCTCGATGTAGGGCAGGAAGGCGTCCTGCACGCTGCGGTTGAAGTGGTGGATCTCGTCGACGAACAGCGCCAGCGGCTTGCCGTGAGCCCGGCGCAGCGCCTGCGAGCGCTCCATCAGCTTCTTGATCTCGGCGATGCCGGAGATCGTGGCCGAGAACTCGCTGGACGGGTAGCCGGCCTCGCGCACCAGGATGCGCGCCAGGGTGGTCTTGCCCGTGCCCGGCGGCCCCCAGAAGATCAGCGAGGCCAGGTTGCGGTCGCGCACCAGCGCCTGCACCACCTTGCGGCTGCCGGTCAGGTGCTCCTGGCCGATGAAGTCGGCCAGGCCGGCCGGCCGCAGCTTGTCGGCCAGGGGGAAGAGGTCGGCGCGGGCGTCCATCTCCGGGCTCGCCCCTCAGGGATGGCGGTTGAGGATCATCGCCGCCAGCAGCGGCAACAGGATCTCGTGCGGGCCGACAAAATAGAACCCGCGGCCGCCGCGGGCGGTCGGCCGCCGGCAGACGTTCTCCGCCGGCCGGTAGTGGCGGTTGAAGTCGAAGACGGCGGTGTGGAAGCGCTCCAGGACGATGCCCTGGGCGGCGCAGTAGGAGACCGCCTTGAGGAATACCTCGGGCAGGATCACCGCCGAGCCGATGTTGAGGAAGACGCCGCCGCCGCCCAGCTCGGCGACGATGGCGGCCAGCAGCTGGAAGTCGCGCTCGGCCAGGGCGCCGGTGACCTCGCCGGAGAACATCGGGTGGTAGTGGATGAAGTCGGTGCCGATGGCCGGGTGGATGGTGACCGGGATGTTCAGCCGGTAGGCGTTGAACAGCACGCTCTCGTCCCGGTGCGGGAACTGCGACTGCATCAGGTACTGCCCCACCGCCTCGCCGGCGCCCATGCCCTGGGCCAGGCCGTCCTTGAGGGCCAGGTTCAGGAACAGGCCGGTCTCCTCGGTGTTGCCGTAGGCCCCCTGCAGCAGGTTGGCGGCGACGTCCTCGGAGGTGGCGCCGGCGAGCGCCAGCTCGAAGTCATGGATCATCATGGCGCCGTTGCTGGCGACGGCCGAGACCCAGCCGCGCTGCATCAGGTCGACGAGCAGCGGCCCCAGCCCCAGCTTGATCACGTGGGCGCCCATGGCCCAGACGATCGGCCGGCCCTTCTGCCGGGCTTGGCCCAGCAGGTCCACCAGCTCGCGCAGGTCGCGCGCCGCCAGGTAGGGCGGCAGCGAGTCGACGAACTGGCGGAAATCGGCGCCCGGCAGGCAGGGGCGGGGGAAATCCTTGAGCTGGACCAGCGAGCGCCGCCCCTGGATGGAGACGGTCTTCATCTTCTTGCGATCCAGCAGGCGGTACTTCGGGTAGGGCATGGCTACGCCTTGGGCCGGCGGCTGAGGCGGATGACGTACTCGGCGCCGCTGTACACGGTGAGGAAGACCGCGACGTAGAGGACGAGGTCGCCCAGCCGCTTCAGCGCGGCGGCGTAGGGCAGCTTGCGGTAGATGATCAGGATGGCCAGGGCGACGATCTGGAAGGTGGTCTTGAGCTTGGCCGGCACCGAGGCCGAGAAGGAAGCGTTGTTGACCAGGAAGTAGAGGCGGAAGAAGGAGATGAACAGCTCGCGCAGGATGATGATCGCCGCCACCCAGGTCTCCACCTCCTGCAGGTAGACCAGGGCGATGAGCGCCGCCGCCACCAGCAGCTTGTCGGCCAGGGGGTCAAGGAACTTGCCCAGGTCGCTGACCTGGTCGTACTTGCGGGCCACGTAGCCGTCGAGGGCGTCGGTGACCGCGGCGGTGACGAAGACGGCAAAGGCGATGAACTCCTTGTTCTGCATCTCCGTCAGCAGGATGACCACCACGAAGGGGACCATGAGGAAGCGGATGATGGTGATGATGTTGGCCTTGGTCATGTGCGCTCCGGGCTATTGTACCCCGCCGGCGGCGGAAAAGCAACGCGGCGGCGCCGGCTTCCGCTCACAGCCCGAAGGGCTCGGTGGCGCCGGCGCCGCGGCGGATGAGCGCCGGCTCCGGCCCGCTGAGGTCGATGATCGTCGAGGGCTGGTTGGCCAGCGGGCCGGCGTCCAGGATCAGCTCGATGTCGTGGCGGTACGTCTCGGCGATGGCCTGCGGGTCGGTGCAGAAGTCCTCCTCGCCCTGGGGCACCGAGGTGGAGAGCAGCGGCCGCCCCAGCGCCTGGGCCAGGCCCAGGGCCACCGGCGAGTCGGGGATGCGGACGCCGACCGTCGGCCGCTTCTGCAGCAGGATCTTGGGCACCTGCTTGCTGGCGCGCAGCACGAAGGTGTACTGCCCGGGCGTCACCCGGCGCAGGATGCGGTAGGCGCTGGTGGGCAGGTAGGCCCATTCGGCGACGGCGGCCAGGTCGGGGCAGATGAAGCTGAGCAGCTTCTGGCGCGAGGCCTTCTTGAGCTTGAAAATGCGCTCCATGGCGCCCTTGTTGAACAGGTCGGCGCCCAGGCCGTAGATCGTGTCGGTCGGGTAGACGATCAGGCCGCCGTCGGCCAGGATGCGCGCCGCGTGCTGAAGCAGGCGGCGGTGGGGGTGGTCCAGGTCGATGCGCTGCACCTCGACGGCCATGACACCCGCCCCGCCCGCGTCCTACTTCAGCTCGCTGAGCTTCTTGTAGTACTCGTGCTTGCCTTTCTTGAAGGCCCGCGCCTGCTCGTAGAGCTTGTCGGCCGCCTCGGGGAACTGCAGCTTGAGGGTGGCGAAGCGGATCTCCTTGGCCAGGAAGTCCTGCATGTCGAGGCTGGGGTCCTTGCTCTCGTAGACGAAGGGGTTCTGCCCCTGGGCGGCCAGCGCCGGGTTGTAGCGGTAGAGCGGCCAGTAGCCCGCCTGGACGGCCTTCTTGGCCTCGGCGCTGGACAGGCCCATGTCGATGCCGTGCATGATGCAGGGGGAGTAGGCGATGATGATCGACGGCCCGGGGTAGGCCTCGGCCTCGATGAAGGCCTTGACCAGCTGGTTCATGTTGGCGCCGTGGGCCACCGAGGCGACGTAGATGTAGCCGTAGCTCATGCACATCAGCCCCAGGTCCTTCTTGCCGGTGCGCTTGCCGGCCGAGGCGAACTGCGCCACCGCCGAGAGCATCGTCGACTTGGAGGCCTGGCCGCCGGTGTTGGAGTACACCTCGGTGTCCAGCACCAGCACGTTGACGTTCTTGCCGGTGGCCAGGACGTGGTCCAGGCCCCCGTAGCCGATGTCGTAGGCCCAGCCGTCGCCGCCGATGCACCACACCGACTTGTCGACGAGATAGTCCTGCAGCTCGATGATCTTGCGGTAGGAGGCCTGCTTCTCGGCCGGCGCCGCTTTCAATGCGGCCGGCAACAGCCCGCGCAGCGCCTGGGCCGCCGCCTGGGCGTCGTCGCCGGTGGCGCTCCAGAGCTCGAGGCACTTCTTCAGGGCCGCTTCCAGCTCCTTGCCCGCTCCGGCGGCCAGGACGCGGTCGATGGCGGCGCGCAGCAGCTTGCGGTTGGCGTCGACGGCCAGGCGCATGCCCAGGCCGTACTCGGCGTTGTCCTCGAAGAGCGAGTTGGCCCAGGCCGGGCCGCGGCCGTCCTTGCCCACGCAATACGGGGTGGTGGGGAAGGTGCCGCTGTAGATGGAGGAGCAGCCGGTGGCGTTGGCGATGATCATGCGCTCACCGAACAGCTGCGAGGCCAGCTTGATGTAGGGGGTCTCGCCGCAGCCGGCGCAGGCGCCGGAGAACTCGAACAGCGGCTTGCGGAACTGCACGCCCTTGAACTGGGCGAGGGTGGTGCCGTCCAGGATGTTGTCGGGCAGGTTCTCGAAGAACTCGGTGTTGGCGTTCTCGCCAGCCTGGCGCTCGGCCTCGATGGGGCTGAACTCGAGGGCCTTGGTCTTGGCCGGGCAGACGTGGACGCAGTTGCCGCAGCCGGTGCAGTCCTCGATGTAGACCTGCACCTTGTATTGCAGGTTCTTCTCGTTCTTGGTGTTGGACTTGACGGTCTTGAATGTAGCCGGGGCCTTGGCCAGCTGCGCCGGCTCGATCTGCTTGGCGCGGATGGCGGCGTGCGGGCAGACCAGCGAGCACTGGTTGCACTGGATGCAGTTGGCGCTGATCCAGTGCGGCACCTGCGGGGCGATGCCGCGCTTCTCCAGCCTGGCGGTGGCGGTGGGCACCTTGCCGTCGAGCGGCATCTGCGACACCGGCACGCTGTCGCCCTTCAGGTGCATCAGCGGGTCGATGACGGTGCGGGCGAACTCCGAGGCGCCGTCGGGGATCAGCTGCGGCACCGGTGCCGAGGCGCGGATGTCCTTGGCCGCAACGGGCACCCTGACCTGCTGCAGCGCGTCGCTGGTGCGGTCGACGGCGTCCCAGTTCATCTTCACGATCTTCTCGCCCTTCTTCTCATAGGTCTTCTTGATGGAGTCCTTGATCAGGCGGATGGCCTCGTCGGCGGGCAGCACGCCGGAGATCTTGAAGAAGGCCACCTGCATCACGGTGTTGATGCGCTTGCCCAGGCCGACGGCGTCGGCGATCTTCAGGGCGTCGATGTTGTAGAACTTGATCTTCTTGCGGATGATCGTCTCCTGCATGTCGCGGGTGAGGTGGTCGAAGACCTCGTCGTTCCCCCACTCGGAGTTGAGCAGGAAGGTGCCGCCCTCCTTGATGCCCTTCAGCACGTCGTAGCGGCCGATGTAGGCCGGGTTGTGCAGGGCGACGAAGTCGGCCGAGTTGGAAAGATAGGGGGCGCGGATGGGGCTCTTGCCGAAGCGCAGGTAGGAGATGGTGATGCCGCCCGATTTCTTGGAGTCGTAGGAGAAGTACCCCTGGGCGTACAGGTCGGTGTGGTCGCCGATGATCTTGATCGAGTTCTTGTTGGCGCCGACGGTGCCGTCCGAGCCCAGTCCCCAGAAGATGCAGGAGATGGTGTCGCTCTTCTCGATGGCGAACTCCTCGTCGAAGGGGATCGAGCGCTTGGAGACGTCGTCGGTGATGCCCACGGTGAAGTCGTGGAAGCAGGCGCCGGCGAGGTGGTCGTAGACCGCCTTGGCCATGCCCGGGGTGAACTCCTTGGAGCTCAGCCCGTAACGGCCGCCGACGATGGTCAGGCCCTTGTTGGCCAGGGCGGCGACCACGTCCATGTACAGCGGCTCGCCCAGGGCGCCCGGCTCCTTGGTGCGGTCGAGGACGGCGATCTTCTTCACCGTCCTGGGCAGCGCCTGGGTGAAGGCGGCGAGGGAGAAGGGCCGGTACAGGCGGACCTTGAGCAGGCCGAGCTTGGCGCCCTTGGCGTTCAGGTGGGCCATCGTCTCCTCGAGCGTCTCGCAGGCCGACCCCATGGCGATGACGACGTTCTCGGCCTCGGGGTGGCCGACGTAGTCGAACAGCTTGTAGGAGCGGCCGACCTTCTTGCCGACGAGGTCCATGTACTTCTGCACGATGGCCGGGGTCTTCTCGTAGTGCAGGTTCACCGTCTCGCGGCCCTGGAAATAGACGTCCGGGGCCTGCTGCCCGACCTTGAGCACCGGGCGGTCGGGGGTCAGGGCGCGGGCGCGGAACTCCTCGACGCGCTTCATGTCCAGCAGCGAGGCCAGGGTCGGGTAATCGATCATCTCGACCTTCTGGATCTCGTGCGAGGTGCGGAAGCCGTCGAAGAAGTTCAGGAAGGGCACCCAGGACTCGAGGGTGGCCAGGTGCGAGACGACGGCCAGGTCCATGACTTCCTGCACCGAGGCGGCGGCCATCAGCGCGAAGCCGGTGTTGCGCACCGACATGACGTCGGAGTGGTCGCCGAAGATGGAGAGCGACTGGCAGGCCAGCGAGCGGGCCGAGACGTGGAACACCGTGGGCAGCATCTCGCCGGCGATCTTGTGCATGTTGGGGATCATCAGCAGCAGCCCCTGCGAGGCGGTGAAGGTGGTGGTCAGCGATCCGGCCGAGAGGGCGCCGTGCACGGCGCCGGAGGCGCCGCCCTCCGACTGCATCTCGATGACCTCGACCTCCTCGCCGAACACGTTCTTGCGGCCGTTGGCGGCCCAGGAGTCGGCGAGTTCGCCCATCACCGACGAGGGGGTGATGGGATAGATGGCGGCGATGTCGCTGTAGGCGTAGGCGACGTGGGCCGCGGCGGTATTGCCGTCGATGGTCGCTTGCTTTCCCTTGCTCATGGTGTGTTCTCCTTGTTCTCTGGGAAAGGCCGGGACAGGGGCTTGCGCCGCGGGGCCGGCGCACCCCGGGCCGTTTCCGGGATTGTTCAAAAAAAATGGTAACATACAAGAGCGAAGGCTGTCAAATGATGCCGCCCCGGGCACGGGACCCCGCCCGGGGTGTCGGCCCGGCAGCGGAGCGCATGCCGCGCGGGCGGCCGGGTTGACAAATCGCGGTCCTTTGACCAGAATGATCCCTGCCGCACGGCAACGAGGTGCCCATGCCCAAGGGAACATCCGCTCCAGCTCCGCTCCCTGCGGTCGCTGCGCTTGTCACGTTCGCCATTCTCGCCGGCTGCCTGCTCCTCCCCGCCCGGCTGCCGGCGCAGGCCGAATCGGCCGTGACCGCCACGCCGCTGGCCGCCGGCGATCCCGATGCCTTGCTCGTCCGCCAGTGGCTCGAGGCGAAAAAGCCGGCCGGCCTGCCCTCCGACCTGAAGACGCTCGACATCAGCGATCCGGTCGAGATCGCCTCCCCCTCCCTGTCCGGGCTGTTCCCGGACTGGCGCTTCTTCCGCGTCACCTGGTCCGAGGCCTTTACCCGCAAGGGGGAGAAGCTCAGGAAAAAGAACGACATCCCCGGCGAGAACGTTTTCCAGGTCATCACCCTCGGCGTGCAGCGGCAGAGCCGCGACCTGCTGGCCTTCCTCGACTCGGGCGACTACGCGTCGTTCGGCGAGCTGCTGGCCCACCAGAAGATCGAGATCCGCTCCTTCGACAGGGCGCAGGCCGTCTGGGCCGCGTTCTGCGACCTGCACGACAAGCCGTGGCAGTCGCAGCCGCACGACTGGCCCGACACCCGGCACTGGCGCCTGGGCGAGACCGCCCTCAGCGACTTCCACTACTACTACGAGGTGGTGCTCGGCGAAGACGGCGCCGTCGTCTCGGGCCGGCTGAAGGCCGAACCCGTGCGCTGAGCCGGCATCCGGCCGGGCGGCTGGCCGGCGCGGCCGATTGACAAACGCCCGCGCATCGCCGACAATGGCGCTTACTCCACGGCAAGGGGGATTTCCATGTTCCAGACCGGCCTCCATATCGCGCTGCAGTCGCTGGCCTCCGACTGGCTGACCTGGCTCTTTCTTCAAGTGACCGCCCTCGGCTACCACGAGATCATCATCCTGATCGTGGTCGCCGTGGTGTTCGGCCTCGGCCTGCGCCAGGGCTTCCTGCTCTTCCAGATCGTCTTCTGGACCTCGACCCTGAGCGGCATGGCCAAGCAGTTCTTCGGCCTGCCGCGCCCGTTCTTCGCCGATTCGCGCGTCGCCTGCCTGGAGCCGGACTGGGACACCGCCGGCGCCTTCCTCGCCCGGGGCGCGGACGGCTTCTTCAACCTCCCCGCCCGCGAGGTGATCGACGCCTTCCGCGTGAAGGGCATATCCTTCGGTTTTCCATCCGGCCACACCTCCAGCGCCTTCGCCGTCTGGGGCGGCCTGGCCGTCGTCTTCCGCCGGCGCTGGCTGGCCTGGCTGGCGGCGCTGATGATCGCGCTGATCGCCTTCTCGCGCCTCTACCTGGGCGTCCATTTCCTGGCCGACATCCTCGGCGGCGCCGCGCTGGGCGGCCTGGTGCTGCTCGCGGCCTGGCTGCTCTGGCGCAGCGACGTCCGCCGCGCCGAGCTGTTCGCCGCCCTGGGCGGCACCATCGCCTCATCCGCGCGCCGCGCCGCGTACCTGGCCTTCCTGTTCGGCCTGCCCCTGCTGCTGGCGGCCTTCTCCCTCGTCTCCATGACCTTCACCGGCCTGTACGTGGGCGCGAACGCCGCCTTTGTCCTGCTCTCGCGCAGGGGGCTGCCCGATGACGCCGGCTCCCTGCCCGCGCGCCTGCTTCGCGTCCTCCTCGGCGGGGCTATCTTCTCGCTGCTCGCCGCCGGCCTGCGCCGGATCGTCGTGCTCATCCCGGCCCTTGCCGGAGCCCCCTGGGGCCGCTTCCTGGCCGCCGCATTGGCCACCTTCCTCTGCTTCTGGCTGGGCATGGAGCTCTACCTGCGCCTGGGGCTCTACCGCAAGCCCGCCGCCGGCTGAACGCCCGGGGCACGGCATGGCCGCCTTCCCGGAGATCCCCGGCTACGAGCTGAAGAAGTTCCTGGGCAGCGGCGGCGCCGCCGACGTCTTCCTGGCCGTCGACCGCCGCCACTCGCGGCTGGTGGCGGTGAAGGTGCTGGCCCGGCGGCGCTTCGCCGAGTCGCTGGTCGTGCGCCGCTTCATCAAGGAGGCGGAGACCATCTCCCGCCTGCACCACCCCAACATCGTGCGCATCTTCGCCACCGGCCGCACCCCCGAGCTGCGCTTCATGGCCATGGAGTTCTTTCCCGAGAGCCTCAAGCGCCGGCTGCAGGAGCGCGGCCGCCTCGTCCCCGACGAGGCGCTGGCCATCGCCAACCAGGTGGCCTCGGCCCTGTACTACGCCCACGGCCGGGGCTTCGTCCACCGCGACGTCAAGCCCGACAACATCATGTTCCGCCCCGACGGCACGCCGGTGCTCCTCGACTTCGGCATCGCCCGCGTCCTGGAGTCGACCACGCAGCTGACGCGCTCGGGCATGAGCATGGGCACGCCGCGCTACATGAGCCCCGAGCAGCTGAACGCCAAGCGCGCCGACGGCCGCAGCGACGTCTACAGCCTGGGAGTGGTGCTGTACGAGATGCTGAGCGGGGCGCCGCCCTTCAAGGGCAGCCAGACCATGGCCGTCATCATGAAGCACGTGACCGAGCCGGTGCCGCCCCTTCCCGGCGAGCTCGCCGCCTACCAGGAGCTGCTCGACCGGCTGATGGCCAAGGAAAGGGGCAAGCGGCCGGCGACGGAGAAGGAGTGGCAGGAGCTGGTCAAGCCGCTGCTCAGGCCCTTCAAGCTGCCCAAGGCCGGCAAGCCCGAATTCGGCGACCTGCCGAAAACCTCCGATCGCGAAAAGACGCGCCAGAGCAGCGCCCCCGCGGTGACGCCGCAGCGCGCCGCCGCGCCGCGGCCGCGGAGGCGGCGGGGGAACCGGCGCCGCCTGTTCCTGCTGAACCTGCTGCTGGTCGCCGCCCTGGCCGCCTGGATCTTCTTCAACTACGAACGCATTCCCGGCTTGCTGCTCGCCCTCGGCAAAGCGATCGCCTCCGGGATCTCTTCCCTCGTCGCCAGGATTTTCTAGCGGGACGCGCCGTCTAGTTCTTCAGCATCACCAGGTAGAGGCGCTTGCCATAGGCGCTGCCGTCCTGGACCAGGCAGTTGCCGGTCGTGAGGACGATGTTGCCTTGCAGGCGCAACTGGATCGCGGCCATGGTGAAGGGCTCCCCGGGCCAGTCGGGCACATCGTGCCGCACCAGGCGCAGTCCCGGTTGCTGCAGGAATTCGGGATGCAGCGCCTGGACGATCTCGCGCATCAGGCGGTCGTCGCCCCCCCTTTCAATGAAAACATGAACTTCCTTGATCATTCCGGTTCTCCCGCGCGGCATGGACTAGCCGTGCATGATCTCAAAAAGACCGCCGCAGCGGGGACAGGACTTTCCGCCATAGGCATTCCCCGGGGCTTTTTTCTCCAGGCAGTCCTTGCAGTATTCCCGCCCGCACGACTTGCAGCGGTAGCCGCTCTTCTGCTCAATCGCCTGCGCCTCCAGCGGATTGAAGTTCACGTAAACCGCCTGTTTCTGCCCCGCGATGACGGTTTCCTCGCCGTAGATCGTCGAGTGGCACAGCTCGCATTTTTGCCCGCCGCCGCCGAAATTCTTTAAAAGGCTCACGATTCACCTCCATGTGGCTCCATAACCATGACTGCATCGTTCATGCCAAGCGCCGCCCGGAGTTGAAGCGCCGATGGCCGGCGCTTCCAGGGGCCAGGCGCCTCACCCCCGGGGGGGAGATACTCCGCCGGGTATGCGGGATGACCCCAATTGCATCGATCTCCGCCGGAAAAACGCGACGTTGACAAAAAAAAAGCGCGGCGCTACCATTTCGCTTCATTCGCCGTTCCCGGGTCGGGCTCTCAGGAGAAATGATGATAAAGAACCGAATCTCCATCCTACTGCTCTTCCTGACCATCCATTCAGCCGTCATGGCTCAGGCCGACATCGCCGCCCAGGAGAAGAAACTGGCCGGGGCGGCCGGCAAGGAGCGGCTGGCGCTGCTGATCGACCTTGGCATCGCCTATTCCCAGTCCGATGTGAAAAAATCAATGGCCCGGGGCAAGGAGGCGCTGGTCCTGGCGCAGAAGCTGGGTGACGCGGCGCGCGAGGCCAAGGCGCACCAGATCGTCGGCAACGGCTTCATGAACCAGGAACAACCGGAAAACGGGCTGGAGCACTTCCGCGCCGCCGCCGCCGTTTCCCGCCGCCTCGATGACCGCTTCGAGGTCGCCCGTTCCAGCCTGTACATCGGCAACATCCTCATGGACCTCGACCGCATGCCGGAAGCGGCGGAGGTCCTGAAGGAGGCTCTGCGATTTTTCGAGGCCATTGAAAACCAGCGCGGCATCGCCACCGCCGCGCAGAACCTGGGCTCGGTCTACAGCCAGCTCGGGGACTATCCCCAGGCGCTGCAATTCCAGCTCCGCGCCTTGAAGACGGCCGAGGCCATGGGCGACAAGCAGTTCCAGGCCAACGCCCTGAACTCGATCGGCAACATCCATGACTCGCTCGGCGACCACGCCAAGTCGCTGGAGTACAGCCGCAGGGCCAACCGGCTGTTCCATGAGGCGAACGATCTTTTCGGCGTCGCGAGCAGCCTGGGCAACATGGGCAAAAGCTACTGGGAGATGGGCAAAAGGACCGAGGCGCTGCGCCATTACCGGGAATCGCTGCAAGCCGCCCGCAAGATCCCCAGCCGCTATCTGGAGAGCGTGGCCATCAACAACATGGCGGTCATCTACATGCAGGACAAGCAGTTCACCAAGGCGATCGCCATGTTCCAGGAGGCCGCCGCCATGGACCGCGAGACGAAGCGCCTCGACTCGCTGGCCACCTGCCTGGTCAACATCGGCGAGTGCTATTTCCTGATGGGCCAACCGGCCCCGGCCGAGCGCCATTACCGCCAGGCCCTGGCCATCGCCGAGGAGATCCAGGACTCCGAGATGATCCAGACTGTGAACGAGAAGCTGTCCGGGCTGTTCGAGAAGCAGGGCGATTACCGGCAGGCGCTGGAAGCCTTTCGCCGCGCGGCCAAGGCCCGCGAGATGCTGATCGACAGGGAAAAAAGCGGGAAGCTGATCGAAATGGAGAAGAAATACGAAACGGAAAAAAAGCAGAAGCAGATCGAGCTGCTCTCCAAGGACCTCGAGATACGAAAGCTTCAGCTTTCCCGCTCCCGCTTCCGCACCGGCGCGTTGATCTCCGGCATCGGCCTGCTCCTGGTCGTTTTTTTCCTGCTTTTCCGCCGCTATCTGCACCTGCTGGCATTCTGGAAGAAGAAAAACTATGTCAGCCACTACAAGCTGGATCGCCAGATCGGCTCCGGGGCCATGGGCGTCGTCTGGCAGGCGACCGACCTCACCGGCGGCAAACGATCGGTGGCCCTCAAGCTGATCCGCGAGGAACATGCTTCCGACCCGATCCAGCGCAAGCGCTTCCTCAACGAGGCCTACCTGGTCGACCAGCTCGATCACCCCAACATCATCAAGGTGTTCGAGCGGGGCGAGTACCAGCAGACGCTTTTCATCGCCATGGAGCTGCTGGCCGGAAAGTCTCTTGCCGATGTCATCCGCTCCGGCGAACGCCTGCCGGTGAGCGAATGCCTGGGGATCATGCGCCAGCTGGCGGACGCCCTGGCCCGCATCCACGGCCAGGGCATCCTGCACCGGGACGTGAAGCCGGCCAACGTCATGCTGACGAACGGAGCGGGGCCGCTCAAGGCCAAGCTGCTCGACTTCGGCCTGGCCCAAGCCCCATCGCTGACACGCCTGACCGAGACCGGGGAGATCCTGGGAACCGTCTACTATATGGCGCCCGAGCTGATCAGCCAGCGGCAGGCCAGCGCCGCCAGCGACATCTATGCCCTGGGCGTCGTGTTTTACGAGCTGTTGACCCTGGAAAAGCCTTTCCTGGGCGAAAACCCCGGCGAGATCATCCGCGCCATCCTCGAGAACGAACCGGTCACGCCGGCCCATTTCCGCCCCGACCTCTCCGCGCCGCAAGCCGCCCTGGTGCTGCGCATGATCAGCAAAATCCCGGAACAGCGGCCGGGGGACGAGGAACTGCTCGCCGCTTTCGCCACCGGCTCCTGAGCGCCGGGGATCAGCCGCGCCAGCCGCCGATCCGGTCCCGGCAGGCCTCCGGCTCGCGATCCGTGGTGACGTCCGGGAAGCGGCGGACAGCCATCTTGCGCATGCGCATGGCATCCATGCCCCCGGCCTCGTTCCGCTTCTTCCCGATTTCACTGGCCCGGATGTTGCGCTTGCTCTCATTGAACTTTCCGCCGGCGGTCAGCGAAAGGAAACCGCCGGTCCGGCCGATGTCCATCCAATCGTCCCGCATTCCCCCGATCTCCTTCACCTGCATCCCGTTCATGATCCCCCCTTCATCTGGGTTCAGCCGGCGCCGGACCCGTCGCCCCGCGGCCAGGTTTTGCCCAGCAGACGGTTGCGGGCGCGGTTGTCGGCCAGGAGCCGGATCAGCTCGCGATCCGGCAACCGCTGCACGGCCCGCTTCCACGAAGCCAGCGCCTCCGGCGGCGCCTGCCGGCCGCGGTTATGGGCCGGGAACCAGGCGGCGTGCCGCGCCAGGACCTGGGAAATGAGGAAATCCCTTTCCGCCAGCGAGCGCTTCCAGATCCGGATGCACATGCCTGGGGCCGGCGGACGGCGTTTCAGGCGGCGGCGCCCAGGAGTATCCCCAGCGCCAGGATCAGCGCCAGCAGGACGAAAACGGCGACGACGAGGAGCGCGGGTTTCCAGCCGCGAACCCGGACACGGAGCCGCTCCCAGGCTCCGTCCCGAGCGGGGGACGCCGTAAAGGTTCGCTCCACCCTCCTGGCCTTGAGGACATATGGCGTCAGGAACAGGTTCTGCAGCCCGATGGCCATCCACTGCAGGTGGGCGCCGACATCGGCCAGGAAAATGGCCGCGGTCCAGGCCGAGTAGACCAGCAGGTTCCAGGCGGCGTAATGCCCGGGAAAGCGCGGATCGCGGCGGTGCAAGAGGCGCAGCAGCCAGACACAACCGCAGCCGATGCCCACGTCGATGAAAAGCGCCGGGTAGATGATCCGGCTGTTGGCCGGCCGGTCGGCCACCGCCAACAGGACCTTGACGGTCAGCAGCAGGTTGACCCACAGGATGACCGCAAGCAGAACCAGCCAGCCCGCGATCCTTTCCCTGGCGGCGACGGGTTCATCGTGCGCATCGTTCATGACCATCTCCTCATTCTGCCCGGATCACCGGCGAACCCGCAGCCCGGCGGAGAAGCGCAGGCGTACTCCATCGATCTCGGCCAGCGCCTGCCCGATGGGAACGATGAAATGGATGCCGCCATCACCGTCCCCCGCAAAAACCTGTATCTTCGTTTTCCCATGCGTCCTCCTCGGTCGCTCGCGGAAAACGGGATGCATGGATGATGCCAAGATTCCATAGCGGAGAATAAGCCGGCACGGGCCGCATTCAAGGCTGGTGGAGCCCGCCGGGCGCATGAAGAATAACCGCCGGGGTATGGCGGATGCCCCGGGAGTCATTCGCAAGAAGCCTGACGGAGGCGGATGGCGGCCTAGTCGTCCTTCCGGGGATGAATGGCGTAGCGGTGGAGCATGGAAATGAAGCGGGGATATTCCGTCTCGCGGATGTTCATCCTGGCCGCCATGACCTTCAGATTTCCCTCGCTTTCCCTGAAGACGCCCTTGAGAAAAAGGCGCACCTGGGCGCGGTTCAATTCGCGGCGGATGAAGGCGCTCCACACCGTGTCCCAGAAGCTTTTCCCGGCCGCGATCCCGTCCTGCATGGCGGCAAGGGCATTCTCCCGGGGAAGTGCTCCCGCCTCCAGGCCGTCCTGGAGCAACCCGGCGATCTCCGCCCCGATGACCGGCCCGGGAAACACGATGCCGGCCCGGGCCAGCAGGTGCAGCAGCTCCCGGACATTCCCCGGCCAATCGTGCCCGGCCAACGCTTTCCAGGCTCCGGGCCCGAGCTTTTTGCCGCGCAGAAGCCGCTCGTTCTCCTGGACCAGGGCGGGGATGTCATCGCGGCGCTCCCGCAGGGAAGGAATCTGCAGCGGCAGGACGTTCAAGCGGAAGAACAGGTCCTTGCGGAAGTTGCCCCGCTTCACCTCGGCGGCCAGGTCGCGGTTGCTGGCGGCAATGACGCGCACGGCGACGCGGACCTCCTCCACCCCGCCCAGGACGCGGAAGCAGCCGCTCTCGATGAAGCGCAGCAGCTTGCTCTGGAGCGGCAGCGGGATTTCGGCGATCTCGTCCAGGAATACCGTGCCCTTGTCGGCTTCCTCGATCAGCCCCTTTTTCCGCTCCTGGGCATGAGTGTAAGCCCCGCGGGCATGGCCGAACAGCTCGTTCTCGAAGAGGTCGGCCGGAACGTTCGGAGTATTCACGATGACCAGGGGCCCCAGGCGTCCCGAGAGGCGATGGATCAGGTCGGCGACATGGTTCTTGCCGACCCCGGTCTCCCCCAGGAGCAGCACCGGTTCCTCTTCCAGGGCATATTTGGCCACCAGGTCACGGAGACCCTGTGCCGCCGGGCTGTTGCCGGCGATGTTGCCGGTCGGGCTGCTCCCGGACTTGAAGCGATCGATCGTCTCGCCCAGCATCTCGCCCATGGCGCCGATGAGGGCGACATCGCCCGGGGAAAAACCCTCCTTGACGCCGCCGTCGACATAGAGGAAGAGCGAGTTGCCCGCCGGCACGACCATGACGTTCTTCACGTAGAGCAGGCGGGCCGAATCCGGAAGGTCGCCGACGGTGCGCGAGATGGCGACCCCGTCCGCGCATGCCGCTCCCTGCTGCAACGCCGCCGCGGCGCAGGTCTTGGAAAACCCTTGGCCCTCCGAGATGAGCTGCCCCTTGATGGCGCGCCCGCGATGCCAGAGGATGCGCCCATCGCGGTCAAACAGCATGGCCAGCGACACCTCCTTGCCTTTCAGGATGTCCCAGACCTTGTTCTTGATGCTTTCGATCATTTCGCTTCGCTGCCTCGGATGCCGCCGCGACCGGTAGCCGGCATGACCCGATTGTATCCCAGCACACGGGGGGATTCAACCTCACGGTCCGGCGGCCGGCTGCGAAGCCGGGGCGCGATCCCGGGCATCAGACGACACGCCTGCCGCATTGGTCTTCCGACGCCAGCTGCCGGCCGCCTATTGCTGGCAGCAAGGGCAATAATGGCTGGAGCGGCCGTTGATGCGGATGCGCACGATCACTGCGCCGCAGCGGAGGCAGGGTTCGCCGGTGCGGCCGTACACGAACAGGTGCCCCTGGTTCCCGCCGCTCTCGCCGGCGACGGTGCGGTAGTTCCTCAACGTCGTGCCTTGGCGGCGGATCGCCGCGCACAGGATGCGCGGCACGCTCCGGCTCAAGCGCAGGATCTCATCCCCGCTCAGGCCGGACACCGGGCGCCGGGGGTGGATGCCGGCGGCGAAGAGCGCCTCGTCGGCGTAGATGTTGCCGATGCCGGCCAGGACCGACTGGTCGAGCAGGACGCTCTTGATCGGCCGTTTCGTCTTCAGGCGGCGCAGGACCGCCGCGACCGCTTGCGGCCGCAGCGGCTCGGGCCCCAGCCCCGGGCAGGAATCGCCGCGGCAGGGCCACAGGCATATGCGGCCGAACTTGCGCGCGTCGACGAAGTAGAGGCGCGAGCCGTCGGCGAAGGAGAACTCGGTGCGCAGATGGGGACGGTCGCCGGCGTCGAGGCGGCGAAGCAGCTTGCCGGTCATGCGCAGGTGGATGGTGAGGAAGGCGCCGCCGGCGCACTCGATGCCGATGTACTTGCCGCGGCGCACGACGCGGGCGACCTTCAGCCCGCGCAGCCGGCGGCGGAACTCGCTGCCGGAGCCCGCGACCGTGCGCGGCCACAGCACGCGCACGCCGGCGAAGGTGCGGCCGGCGATGCGCCGGCGCAGCTGGCGGACGACGGTCTCGACCTCGGGGAGCTCGGGCATGCCGGCCAGTATAATCGCCGGGACTGCACCCAGTCAAACGCGCTTCCCGATTCCCTGCAACCTTTCTTGTCCGGGAAACGTTATCCCTGGCAGGATGCCAGCTCACCATCGCCGTCTGGAAAACCGGACGGAACCGATGATAGAATGCTTCCGCAACAGGACGGGCCCGGCGGCCCAGGGGGGAGACTGATTCATGCAAAAACAAGTTGATGCCAGCCGGTTTTGGCTGAACGGCACGGCCCTGGCCGCCTATTGCGCCCTGGCCCGGGTGGCGCTGCACCTGTTCACCTATGCCCGCTACGGCTACTTCCGCGACGAGCTGTACTATATCGCCTGCAGCAAGCACCTGGCCTGGGGCTACGTCGACCAGCCGCCGCTCTCGATCTTCCTGCTGCGGGCGGTGCGCGAGGTCCTTGGCGATTCGCTTTTCGCCATTCGCCTCCTGCCGCTGCTGGCCGGCGTCGCCGTCATCCTCCTGGCGGGGCGGATCGCCCGCGAGCTGGGAGGCGGCAGGGCCGCCCAGGGGCTGGCTGCCCTCGCCGCCCTCAGTTCGCCGGTCATCCAGGGCAACGCCGGCCGCTACTTCTCCATGAATGCCTTCGACCTCTTCTTCTGGGCGCTGGCCGTCTTCATTCTCGTGCTCATCATCCGCCGGGATCGTCCCCGGCTCTGGCTGGCGTTCGGGGCAGTGGCGGGGCTCGGGTTGCTGAACAAGTACTCCATGGGGTTCCTGCTGGTCGGGGTGCTGGCCGGGCTGCTGCTCACCCGGCAGCGGAAGCAGTTCCGCGGACGCTGGATCTACGCTGGGGGGGTGATCGCCCTGCTCATCTTCCTTCCCCATCTTCTTTGGGAAATCGGCCAGGGCTTTCCCTCCCTCGAATTCATGCGCAACGCCACCGCCATGAAGAACGTTCCAACCACACTGCCCGGCTTCCTGGCGGGACAGCTCATGGACGCGGGGATCGGCAACGTCCCCCTCCTGCTGCTCGGGCTCGCCTTTCTCGCCATCGGACCAAGGGGAAACCAATTTCGCCTGTTCGCTTGGGCCTATGCGGTCATGTTCGCGGTCATGTTCCTGCAAAATGGAAAGCCCTATTACCTTTCACCGTTCTTCCCCGTGCTGTTCGCGGCGGGAGCAGTCCATGTCGGTCTCGCCGCTGTCGGCAAACGCCGGAAGTGGATCGCCCCCGCCCTAGCGGCGTGCATGTTCGCCGGCGGAATCCTGTCCACGCCGTTCGCCCTGCCCGTGCTGTCGGTGCAGGGATTCATCCGCTTCCAGGAAGCCCTCGGCGTGAAGCCCCATTGGGACGAGCGGAGCGAGGTCGGGGTCCTGCCGCAGCAGTACGCCGACCAGATGGGCTGGGAGGAACTGACGGCCCAGGTGGCCGCACTGTACCGCCGGCTGTCCCCGGCCGAGCGGAAGGACTGCTGGATCTTCATGCGCAACTACGGCGAAGCGGGCGCGCTCGATTTCTTCGGCCCGAAGTTCGGGCTGCCGGCGGCTACTTGCGCCCACAACAGCTACTGGTACTGGGGGTTCCCGGACTGGAAGGGCAGCGCGGCGATCATCCTCGGCACCAGCCATGACGTCGAAGAGAACCTGCGGGACCTGCGCTCGCACTTCGAACAGGTGGAGCTCGGGACGGTCACGCGCTGCTCCCTGGCCATGCCCTTGGAGAACAACCGCCCGCTCTTCATCTGCCGCCGGGCGACGTTTTCCCTGCGCGACATCTGGGCCGACGAGAGGTTCTTCCTCTAGGCCAGGCGCCGCCGCAGCTGGCGGACGACGGTCTCGACCTCGGGAAGCTCGGGCATCGCCGCGCCGTATAGGGCGGCGGCGGCCTTGGCCCGGCCGGGGGGTTGTGCTAGAATCTGCCATCCGAATCCACCCGCGGGCGCCGGCGACCGGCCGGCGCCAAGGAGTCGCGCGATGAGCAGACGTGGCGTTGCCTTGGCGGCAGCGGTCTTCCTTCCCTTTCTCTTCCTGGCGGCCGAGGCGCCGCAGGTCCAGGTCCCCGATGCCGGATTCGAGCAGCAGGGGCTCGGCTCCTGGCAGGCGGCGGCCGCCTCCGGCGCGGTCACGGTCGACGACGACGCCCCCCGCTCCGGCCAGGCCTGCCTGAAGATCGCCCACCGGGCCCCGGCGCGCAGCAGCGTCTATTCCGCGCCGCTGCGCCTGCGCGTCGGGCAGTTCTACCGCCTGCGCGCCTGGGTGCGCACCGCCGATGCCTTCAGCGACCCGGAAGGCCGCTACCCCACCCCGGTGGCCGCCTGCCTGAGCATGGACTCCTTCCCCTTCACCAACCACTCGCCGGCCGCCGGCGCCACCCGCGGCTGGCACGAGCTCCAGGTCGTCTTCGTCGCCACCCAGGAACAGGACCGCGTCGGCCTGCACCTGGGCTACAACGGCGACGCCCGCGGCGAAGCCTGGTTCGACGACGTCCGTTTGGAGGAGGTGTCCGACATCACCGAGGTCGTCGCCCCGCAGACGATCCGCCGCCATGGCCCGGCCTTCCGCTTCAGCGACCGCGGCTGGACCTTCCTGCACGTCGAGGGCAAGCCCTACGAGCGCGGCGTCCAGCACGGGACGCTGATGGCCGAGGAGATGGCCGCCTACATGGAGAAGCTGGCCAACCTGCAGAATCCCGCCGCCCCCGACAGGGGCTGGGCGGCCCTGCGCCTGCTGACCGACGCGCTCATGCTGCGCGGCTTCGACGAGGAGTACCTGCAGGAGATGCGCGGCATGGCCGACGGCATGAACGCCCGCGGCGTGCGCATGCGCCACAAGGCCGAGGCCATCGACCTGCTCGACGTCGCCGCCGTCAACTCGGCCGTCGACCTCGGGCAGCTGGACAGCGCCCTGGCGCGCACCGCCACGCCGCTGAGCGGCCAGAGCTTCCCGCCCGCCGACGAGGAGCGGCTGCGCGAGCGGCTGCACAAGTGCTCGGCCATCCTGGCCAACCGCTCGGCCACCCGCGACGGCGGCATCGTCTTCTTCCAGATGTTCATGTGGAACGGCTATACCGGCGTGCAGTTCAACGTCATGTTGGACGTGGTCCCGGAGCGCGGCCGGCGCCTGGTGTACGAGACCTTCCCCGGCGGCATCCATTCGGGCACCGACTTCTACCTCAACGACGCCGGCATCATGATCGGCGAGACCACCACCCAGCAGTCGCCCTTCGCCGCCGGCGGCACGCCCCAGTCCAACCGCATCCGCAAGGCGGCGCAGTACGCCGGCTCGATCGACGAGGTGGTGCGCATCCTGACCACCGGCAACAACGGCCTCTACACCAACGACTGGCTCATCGGCGACGCCGGCCGCAACGAGATCGCCGTGCTGCTGCTGGGCACGAAGAAGCACAAGCTGTGGCGCGGCAGCGCCAACGACTTCCCGGGCGGCACCACCGACTTCTACTGGTGCGTGAACAACGCCCGCGACCCCGAGGTGCGCAAGGAGTTCGTCCCCGACCCGCAGAACGCCCCCTATGACCTGGCCTTCAGCCCCTCCAACCGCGACATCGCCATGAACGACTTCTTCCGCCGCCAGCGGGGAAAGATCGACGCCCGCTCCGCCATCGGCCTGATGGCCTCTTCGCCCATCAACCGGCCGCACGCCTGCGACGGCAAGATCACCACCGGCGAGATGGCCCGCGAGATGGTGTTCATGGCCCACTTCGGCAAGACCACGCTGCGCGAGAAGTTCCCCGGCGAGACGCCGCGCATGCCGCTGCTGCCCGACGCCGTCCCCCACCTGACCCTCGGCTACACGGCCTTCTCCCCGCGCGTGCTGACAACGAAGATCCAGGCGCTGCCCCCGGCGCCGGCGGCGGACGCCGCGCCGTTGCCCGAGGAGCTGGCCGACGCCGCCGAGGTCTACGCCTTCCCCGCCCAGGGCCTGTGGAGCAACACGGTCTATCCCGCCGGCGAGGAAGAGAACTGGTTCGTCAGCGCCAGCGCCGCCTATTACCGCCTGCTGAAGGGGCTGCCGGCCGACGGCCGCGCCGCCGCCCCCTACCTGCGCGACGCCCTGGCCGAGATGAACGCCCGCCTGCTCTTCCTGAGGCAGAACGACGGCGAGCTGGCCCCGCTGCGGGCGGCGCGCCGCTACGACACCTACAGCCACTACCAGGTCCCGCGCATCCGCGGCACGTTCCTGCTGCACCAGCTGCGCCTGGCCATGGGCAACGAGGCCTTCGCCCGCCTGCTGCAGGCGGTCCACGGCCGCTTCGCCGGCAAGCCGCTGAGCAACGCCCAGTTCGCCGCCGCCCTGGAGGCCGCCGCGCCCGGCCAGGGGCTGCGCGAGGTCGCCGACCAGTGGCTGCGCCGCGGCGACCTGCCCGAGCCGGCCGTCACGGCCCGGGCCGAGGCCGCCGGCGGCAAATGGCGGGTGACGCTGGAGCTGGCCCAGCCGGCGGAGCGCGCCTGGCGCTTCTGGACCACGGTGCGCATCGACACCGAGAAGGGCACGGTCTGGAAGCGGCTCGAGGCGGGCCGCGAAACCCGGCGCGCGGAGTGGACGCTGGACTCCCGCCCGCGGCGGCTGGTCTTCAACGCCGGCAACGACATCCCGGCGGCGCACGAGCGCTTCTACACCCACGCCAACTTCGCGGACAACTTCGCCGCCACCCGGCTGGTCTACGGCAGCGGCCGCCAGATCGAGGCCATGCGCACGCTGGGCCTGCGCTGGCGCACCGCCCTGGCCGACGCCTTCAGCGAGGTCCTGCCGCCCCTGCAGCAGGACGCCGAGGTCACCCGCGGCGAGCTGGAGGGATCGCACCTGATGCTGCTGGGCGGCGCCGAGGACAACCAATTGACGAAGGAGGCGGCCGCCCAGCTGGGGCTGACGCTGGGCCGGGACTGGTTCGTCTGGGACGGCCGGGTCTACGGCCGGGAGAACGACGGCCTGCTGGCGGTCTTCCCCAGCCCCTACAACCCGCGGCGCAGCGTGACGCTGATCGTGGCCAACAGCGCCCTGCAGCTCTACCAGATGACCCGCGCCTACCAGCCGCTGCCCTGCTGGGCCGTCTTCCGCGGCGCCGAGGTCGTCGCCAGGGGCTACCACTCCCCCGCCGCCTTCACGCTCTCGCTCGGCGAGTAGCCGCGCGCCGCCCGGGCGGCGCGGGGCCCGGAAAACCCGTATTGAACCGGGTGGGCGAATCTGCTAAGATGCGCTCATCCATGAAAGGCCAAATCCTGATCCTCGACTTCGGCTCGCAGTATACCCAGCTCATCGCCCGCCGCGTGCGCGAGCTGGGCGTCTTCTCCGAGATCCGCCCCTTCCACTACGGGTTGGAGAAGATCCTGGCCGAGCCGCCGGCGGGGATCATCCTCTCGGGCGGACCCGCCTCCACCCTGGCGCCGGGCGCGCCGCGGGTGGATCGCAGGCTCTTCGCCTCCGGCATCCCGCTGCTGGGCGTCTGCTACGGCATGCAGCTGCTGACGCACATGCTGGGCGGCCGCGTCGTGCGCTCGGCGCAGCGCGAGTACGGCATGGCCCGGCTGCGGCGGATGGCCGCCTCGCCGCTGCTGCGGGGCGTGGAGGAGGGCAGCACCGTGTGGATGAGCCACGGCGACTCGGTGGCCGGCCTGGCGCCGGGCTTCGCGGCGACGGCCCGCTCCGACGACGGCGCCCTCGCCGCCGTCGAGGACCGCGGGCGGCGGATCTTCGCCGTGCAGTTCCACCCCGAGGTCGCCCACAGCCGCGACGGCCGCCGCATCCTGGCCAACTTCGTGCTGGGGATCTGCGGCGCCGAGCGCGCCTGGAGCATGGAGAACTTCATCGAGGCGGAGACGGCGCGGCTGCGCGAGCAGTGCCGCGGCAAGCGCGTGGTGCTGGGCGTCAGCGGCGGCGTCGACTCCACCACCCTGGCGGTGCTGGCCAGGCGGGCGCTGGGCAGGGGCGTCACCTCCGTCTTCGTCAACAACGGCCTGCTGCGCCTCCACGAGGAGCAGGACGTGCTGGCCAGCCTGCGCAAGCGCCTGGGGCTGACGGTGCGCTACGTCGACGCCTCGCGCCGCTTCCTGGCGGCCCTACGCGGCGTGGCCGACCCCGAGCGCAAGCGGCGCATCATCGGCCGCATCTTCATCGACGCCTTCTACGGCGGGCTGAAGGACTTCGACTTCCTCGTGCAGGGGACGCTCTACCCCGACGTGATCGAGAGCAACCCGGTCGCCGGCCCGTCGCAGACCATCAAGACCCACCACAACCGCGTGCGCGAGGTTCAGCGGCTCGAGCGCCAGGGCCGGGTGATCGAGCCCTTCAAGTTCCTCTTCAAGGACGAGGTGCGCGAGGTGGCGCGCCTGCTGGGCGTGCCCGAGGACATCCTCAACCGCCACCCCTTCCCGGGCCCGGGCCTGGCCGTGCGCCTGCTGGGCCCGGTGACGCCGGCCAAGCTGGACGTGCTCCGGCGCGCCGACGCCATCTTCATCGAGGAGCTGCGGCGCAGCGGCTGGTACGACAAGGTCTGGCAGGCCTTCGCCGTGCTGCTGCCGGTGCGCTCGGTCGGCGTCATGGGCGACGAGCGCGCCTACGGCGAGGTGGTGGCCCTGCGCGCCGTCACCGCCAGCGACGGCATGACCGCCGACTGGGCGGCGCTGCCGGCCGAGGTGCTGGACGCCGCCGCCCGGCGCATCGTGCGCCGCGTCCGCGAGGTCAACCGCGTCGTCTACGACGTCACCTCCAAGCCGCCGGCGACCATCGAGTGGGAATGAAGCCCTTCATCCACCTGCACCTGCACTCCGAGTACAGCCTGCTCGACTCCACGCTGAAGATCGACGACCTGCTCAGGCAGGCGCGCGCCGACCAGATGCCGGCCGTGGCCCTGACCGACCACGGCTCGATCCTGGGCGCGGTCAACTTCTACAAGAAGGCCCTGCAGGCGGAGATCAAGCCCATCATCGGCGCCGAGCTGTACCTGGCGCCGGGCTCGCGCTTCGACCGCCCCAACCGCCGCGAGGACGAGCTCAACTACCACCACCTGCTGGCGCTGGTGCGCAACGACCAGGGCTACCGCAACCTCTGCGAGCTGATCACCGCCTCCTACCTGGAGGGCTTCTACCGCAAGCCGCGCGTCGACAAGGAGCTGCTGGAGAAGCACAAGGACGGCCTGCTGGTCATGTCGGCCTGCATCCAGGGCGAGGTGCCCTACTGGCTGCTGCGCGGCCAGCCGGAGAAGGCCAGGGCGGCGGCGCGCTGGTACCGCGAGACGTTCAAGGACAACTTCTTCCTCGAGCTGCAGGACCACGGCCTGGCCGACCAGCAGCAGGTGCTGCCGGAGATGATCGCCCTGGCCCGCGAGCTGGACATCCCGCTGGCGGCGACCAACGACGTCCACTACCTGACGCGCGAGGACGCCGACGCCCGCGAGATCCTCATCTGCCTGCAGACCACCGAAGTGATGAGCAACCCCGACCGGCCGATGAAGAAGGAGAGCGACCAGATGTACTTCAAGTCGGGCGCCGAGATGGCCCGGCTGCCGCTGGCCGGGTCCGCGCCCGAGGCGCTGGCCAACACTTTCGAGATCGCCTCGCGCTGCAACTTCGAGTTCAAGCTGAAGAAGTACTTCCTGCCCGAGTTCACGACCCCGGGCAAGATGAGCGTCGACGACTACTTCGAGCGCCTGTGCCTGGAGGGCTTCGAGCGCATCCAACACCAGTACCTGGCCAAGGCCAAGCGCCTGCGGCACACGGTGAAGGAGTACCAGGAGCGGCTGGTCTACGAGATCGAGAAGATCCGCGAGATGGGCTTCCCCGGCTACTTCCTCATCGTCTGGGACATCATCCGCCACGCCAAGGAGAGCGGCATCCCCGTCGGCCCGGGCCGCGGCTCGGTGGTGGGCAGCCTGGTGGCCTTCGTCATGGGCATCACCAACATCGACCCGCTGGAGTACGACCTGATCTTCGAGCGCTTCCTCAACCCCGAGCGCGTCTCGCTGCCCGACATCGACATCGACTTCGACGCCGAGCGCCGCGAGGAGATCATCACCTACATCCGCGCCAAGTACGGCGAGGACAACGTGGCGCAGATCGTCACCTTCAACCGCATGAAGGCCAAGCTGGCCGTGCGCGACATCGGCCGCGTCATGGAGGTCAAGCTGGCCGACGTCAACCGCCTGGCCAAGATGATCCCCGACGGGCCCAAGGTGGAGCTGAAGGACGCCATCGACAAGACCCCCGACCTGCAGCGCGAGATCCGCCACAACCCGGAGTTCGTCACCCTGGTCAACTATGCCCTGCGCCTGGAGAACAACATCCGCAACACCGGCAAGCACGCCGCCGGCGTGGTCATCGCGCCGCGCAAGCTGACCGAGTTCATGCCGCTGTACAAGACGCGCGAGGACATCACCACCCACTTCGAGAAGGAGGAGGTGGAGAACATCGGCCTGCTGAAGATGGACATCCTGGGGCTGAAGACCCTGACCATCATCCGCAACATCCTGCAGGAGGTGCGCGAGCGCGAGGGCAAGGCCATCGACCTGGACAACATCCCGCTGCAGGACGCCCGCACCTTCAAGATCTTCCAGAAGGGCGACACCGACGGCATCTTCCAGTTCGAGAGCTCGGGCATGCGCGACTACCTCAAGAAGTCCAAGCCCGGCCGCATCGAGGACCTGATCGTGCTCAACGCCCTCTACCGCCCCGGGCCGCTGCAGTCGGGCATGGCCGACGTCTACGTCAACCGCAAGCTGGGCAAGGAGAAGGTGGCCTACATCTTCCCCGAGCTGCAGGAGGTCCTGGAGGATACCTGGGGCATCATCGTCTTCCAGGAGCAGGTCATGCAGATCTCGGTGCGCATCGCCGGCTTCTCCATGAGCGAGGCCGACGAGATGCGCAAGATCATGGGCAAGAAGGACGTGAGCAAGATGCCGGCGGTGGAGAAGAAGTTCCTGGAGCGGGCGGCCAAGAGAGGCTACGACCGCCGCAAGGCCGAGGAGCTGTTCGCGCAGATGCGCACCTTCGCCGAGTACGGCTTCAACAAGTCGCACGCCACCGCCTACGCCTACCTGGCCTACCAGACCGCCTTCCTCAAGGCCCACTACCCGGTCTACTTCATGTCGGCCCACCTCACCTCCGAGGCCGACAAGACCACCACCTCCTCCAAGATCATCCAGTACATCTCCGAGAGCAAGAAGATGGGCATCGACATCCTGCCCCCGGACATCAACCAGAGCCGCGAGACCTTCCGCGTCGAGGGCGACAACGCCATCCGCTTCGGCCTGATCGGCCTGAAGAACGTCGGCAGCGCCGCGCTGGCCGGCATCCTCAAGGCCCGCCAGGAGGGCGGCCCCTTCCGCAGCTTCAACGACTTCGTCGAGCGCGTCGACCTCAGCAAGGTCAACAAGGGCGTGCTGGAGAGCCTGGTCAAGGCCGGCGCCTGCGACGGCTTCGGCATCCGCCGCCGCGTGCTCCACGAGGGCATCGGCGAGGTGCTGCGCCGCGTCGCCGCCGTCAGCCGCAGCCGGCAGAAGAACCAGAAGTCGCTGTTCGCCGAGCCCGTCGCCGAGGAGTACCTGCCGCGCGAGCTGCGGGCGCTGGACGAGTGGACCGAGGGCGAAATGATCAAGGGCGAGAAGGAGATCGCCGGCATCTACCTCACCCGCAACCCGCTGGAGAAGTTCAGCAGCGAGATCCGCAAGGTGTCCAACACCAGCGTCATGGCCATCCAGACCCGCGAGTTCAAGGGCGAGGCCATCAAGCTGGGCGGCGTGGTCACCGAGTTCGCCCGCCGCACCTCCAAGAAGGGCGACGCCTACGGCGAGATCTTCTTCGAGGACCTGACCGGCCGCATCAAGGTGCTGTGCTTCAAGGACCGCTGGCGCGAGCTGGAGAAGGAGCTGAAGACCGACGTGCCCTACTACCTGGAGGGGCGCGTGCGCGCCGGCGGCGCCGGCGACGAGGGCGAGGAGACGATCTACCTGGAGAACCTGCAGGAGCTCGAGGCCCTGCTCAAGAAGAAGGCGCGCAAGATCGTCATCACCATCGGCTACGAGCAGATCGACGAGGCCTTCAACGACCGGCTGCAGCAGAAGCTGGAGAAGAACCGCGACTCGGTGCCCTACATGATCGTGGTCAACCACCCCGACAGCGCCCGGGTGGTGATCAACTCCGAGCCCGGCGTGGGCCTGCGCGCCACCGCCGCCATGAAGAAGGACGTCGAGAGGCTGACCGGGCCCGACTCGGTCGAGATCCTGTTCTGAGCCATGGGCGAAGCCAGGGAAGAGACCACGCTGGCAGCGGCGCGGAAGCAGATCAAGTTCCTGGCCGCCGAACTGCGCCAGTTCAACCGCCTGGTCCGCAACTTCGAGCCGCCGCCGGGCGAGCTGCCCGAGGTGCCCAGCATCGACATCTACGGCAAGGCGCTGCCGCGCAACGGCCATGCCGGCGGCGACCACATCATCTACGTCGACTTCAAGAAGCGCTACCGGATGGACAAGCTCATCGCCGAGGCGCCCGAGGCGCTGAAGGGAAAGCTGCGCGCCACGGCGGAGCGCGCCGGCATCGCCGTCATCGACGTCGAGGGGCACGACTACGGCTCGGCCTTCATCGCCTCGGTCTTCCACCAGGCCTTCCTGCTCGGCGTCGCCTACGAGCTGAGGTTTTTCGGCGAGATCACCACCACCCTGTTCGACAACGTCAACACCCGCTTCTTCAACTCCTCGGGCATCGCCAAGACCCTGACCATGGTCTACGGCGAGATCACGGCCAACGGCACTTTCCGCTTCCTGTCGGCGGCCCACCCGCCGCCGCTGGTGTTCTCCAACGAGTTCGACCGCCTGGTGGCCATCAGCGAGGAGCGCCTCGTCTCCTTCCCCCAGATCGGCACCATGCCCTCGCGCGGCAACAGCGAGAAGACGGTGCCGCTGCTCGGCGTCAAGGAAAAATACACGGTGAACGAGATCAGCCTGATGGGGCGCGGCGACATCCTGCTCCTTTACAGCGACGGCCTCTCCGACCACCGCGGCGCCAAGGGGCAGAAGTACTTCCCGGCGCGCCTGGAGGAGGTGCTCAAGGCCAACAAGCACCTGGCGGCGCGCGAGATCTTCCAGCGCATCCAGAAGGACATGATCGCCTTCAACCCCAAAATCAGCGACGACGTCACCATCGTCGTCATCAAGAAGACATGAGCCAAGGAGGACACATGGCAGTCGACACGACGTTCGGCAGCGACAACCATTCGGGAGTGCACCCGCGCGTGCTGGAGGCGATCGCGGCGGCCAACCAGGGCCCGGCCGTCGCCTACGGCATGGACGCCTGCACAAAAGCGGCCATGGCCCGCTTCCGCGAGCACTTCGGGAAACGCATCGACGCCTACATGGTCTTCAATGGCACCGGGGCCAACGTCGTCTCCATCGCCACCCTGGCGCGGCCGCACCAGGCGGTGATCTGCTCCGAGCACGCCCACATCAACGCCGACGAGTGCGGCGCCCCGGAAGCCGTCGCCGGCTGCAAGCTGCTGGCGGTGCACACCGCCGACGGCAAGCTGACCGTCGAGCACGTCGCCCGCCATTTGCAGGGGCGCCTCGACCAGCACCGCGTCCAGCCGGCCATCGTTTCCATCACCCAGCCCAGCGAGCTGGGCACGGTCTACCGCGTCGGGGAGGTCAAGGCCATCGCCGCCTTCTGCCACCGCCACGGCCTCTACCTGCACATGGACGGCGCCCGCCTCGGCAACGCCGCCGCTGCCCTGGGCAAGGGGCTCGGCGAGGTCAGCGGCGCCTGCGGCGTGGACATGCTCTCCTTCGGCGGCACCAAGAACGGCTTGCTGCTGGGCGAGGCCGTCGTCAGCTTCCGTCCCGAGCTGAGCCGGGACACGATCTTCATCCGCAAGCAGAAGATGCAGCTGGCCTCCAAGATGCGCTTCGTCGCCGCCCAGTTCTCGGCGCTGCTCTCCGACGGCCTCTGGCTCGAGAACGCCTCCCACGCCAACCGCATGGCCAAGTTGCTCGCGGACAAGGTCGCGAAAATTCGCGGCGTCAGAGTCGTCCAGCCGGTCCAGGCCAACGCCGTCTTCGCCTCCCTGCCCCGCCGCGCGCTCGACAAAGTGTTGAAAAAGTATTTCTTCTACACCTGGGACGAGGAGAAGTGCGAGGTGCGCTGGATGTGCTCCTGGAACACGACCGAGCGGCAGGTGGACAAGTTCGCGGCCGAGATCGCCCGCTGCTGCAAATAAAGAAGACGTTAGCCAAATAAGCACCAAGCACCAAAGAAAGTGATAGTGTTAGTGATCGTGTTAGGAAAAGCCCATAACGAAATCTTTTTTAGAACCATGTAAAGGGCGCTACATTTTGCCGTGACATGAATTACGTTTCGTTCACAAATGCATTCTATTGATCTCACCATTTTATTAGAAATCGCTCGAGGGCATTTACTAACACGAACACTATCACTATCACTTTTTTTCATCTGGGTCATTTGGATATTGGTGCTTGGTGCTTATTTGGAATTTGGTGCTTGGAACTTGGTGCTTCAATCCTACCAGCTTCTGAAAGTTTTTTGGACAGATCTGGTGCTGCTCCTAACACTATCACTAACACTAACACTTTCTTCGGCCTCATCCGGTTTTTTGCATCGGCGGTCCGGATTCTTGAATTCCTGCGCCGGAAAAGCCCGTAGCCAGGCCTTTCTTGCTTGGCACCGATAATGCTTTTTGTTTCCTGAAATCCAAAAAAGCGGAGGCGCAACCATGCCCGACCCGGCCGGCGGCCCGTCTCTCCCGGCTCCCGGAGCGCACTCCTTGAAGACGCCGCCCGTTTCCCTTACCATGAAAGGATGAAGGGCACGAAGCGCTCCCAGCAAACCGCGGTCCCCACGCCGGCGCGGCGGGCCCGCCGGCGCCGAGCCTTCATCTTCCTCGCACTCGCGGCCGCCGTCCTGGGCGCGGCCTATGCCTGGCTGCGGCCGGCCGTCGCCTTGTGGCGGCTGAAGCGGCTGCTGCCGCGCTGCAACGTCATCCTGCTGACGCTGGATACCCTGCGCGCCGACCACCTCTCCTGCTACGATCCCCGTTTCGTGCCCACCCCCCATCTCGACCGCCTGGCCGCCGCGGGCGCCTGCTTCGAGACCTGCATCGCGCAGACGCCGCTCACCCTGCCGGCGCACGTTTCCATCCTTTCCGGCACCTACCCCCTCTTTCACCAGGTGCGGGACAACGGCGGCTTCCTGGTCCCCGACAAGCTGGAGCTGGTCAGCGAGACGCTGCAGCGCCGCGGCTTCGCCACCTCCGCCTTCATCGCCGCCTACGTGCTGCACTCCAAGTGGGGCATCAACCAGGGCTTTTCGCGCTTCGCCGACGACTTCGACGTCGCCGGCCGCGCCTCCATGTCGCTGAGCAAGGTGCAGAAGCGCGCCGACCAGGTGCTGGCCGAGGCGCGCGAGTGGCTGCGCGCCAACCGCGGGCAACGCTTCTTCTCCTGGATCCACCTCTACGACCCGCACTCCCCCTACGAGCCGCCTTCCCCCTTCCGCGAGCGCTTCCCCGGCCATCCCTACCGCGGCGAGGTGGCCTTCCTGGACGACGAGCTGGGCAAGTTCTTCGACTTCCTGCGCCGGGAGAAGCTGTGGGACAACACCGTCATCGTCGTCACCGGCGACCACGGCGAGAGCTTCGGCGAGCACCGCGAGCAGGGGCACGGCTTCTTCGTCTACGAGAGCACGGTGCGCGTGCCGCTGATCGTCCGCGCCCCGCGCCCCTTCCCGGCGCGCCGCGTCGGCGGCATCGTCGAGCACGTCGACATCGTGCCCACCCTCCTCGACATGCTGGGCGTGGCGGCGCCGCCGCAAACCCAGGGCCGGTCGCTGCTGGGGCTGCTGCTCGGCCGCTCCGAGCCGGGGTTCGACCGCGCCTACACCGAGACCTGGTACCCGCGCCTGCACTTCGGCTGGTCGGAGCTGAGCGCCCTGTACGACGGCTCCTGGAAGTACGTGCGCGCCCCGCGCGCCGAGCTCTACGACCGCGCCGCCGACGCCGGCGAGGCCGACAACCTGCTGCGCCGGCGGCCGCTCGACGCCGCGCGCCTGGCCCGGTCGCTGTCCGCCTTCATGGACGGGCGCGGCCGGGCGGCGCTGGCGCCGCCGGGCGCCGGCCGCCTCGACCGCGACGCCCAGGAGCGGCTGGCCGCGCTGGGCTACGTCACCACGCGCGCCGACACCGCGGGCCGCTCCGACCTGCTCGACCCCAAGGACAAGATCGACCTGTACAACCGGCTGGACGCGGCCAAGCGGCTGATGGCCGAAGAGAAGCTGGAGGATGCCACCGCCCTGATGGAGGCGGTGGTCGCCGCCGACCCGGAGATGGTCGACGCCCACATGCTGCTGGGCAACCTGCTCTTCCGCCAGCGCCGCTTCGCGCCGGCCCTGGCCGCCTTCCGCCGCGTGCTGGAGCGGCGCCCCGACTACAACTTCGCCATGCTCAACGTCCTCTACTGCCTGCGGCAGCTGGGCCAGCCCCGGCAGTGCCTGGAGGAGATCGGCCGCTTCCGCGCCGTGTTCCCCGACGACCCGGCGCTGTACTACGAGGAGGGGGAGGTGCTGGCCGGCCAGCGCCGCTTCGCGCCGGCCCTGGCGGCGCTGGAAAAGAGCCTGGCCCTCGATCCCGCCAACGCCCGGGCGCTCAAGAAGATGGGCGAGATCCGCTTCCTGCAGGGCGACTACGCCGCCGCCGCCGGGCTCATCCGCCGCGGCATCGCCATCTCGCCGGCGCAGCAGAAGTCGCACTTCGACCTGGCGCTGATCGCCGAGGCGCAGGGCGACGCCGCCGCGGCCGAGGCCGAGTACCGCCGCGAGCTGGAAATGCACCCGCGCAACTTCATGGCCTCCTACAACCTGGCCGAGCGGCTGCGCCGCGCCGGCCGCGCCGACGAGGCGCTGGCGCTCTACGAGGCCACGATCGCCAGCCAGCCCTCGTTCTCCATCCCCTATTTCATGGCCGCCAAGCAGCGGCTCGACCGCCGGAACGACCTGGAGCGCGCCGTCGAGCTGTGCCGCGCCGGCATCGCCTTGAAGCCGGTTGATAAATACACGGCGTTCGGCTACTATGTCCTGGCCGACATCCACGGCCTCCAGGGGAGGCGGGCCGAGGCCGACGCCTGCGTCCGCCGCGCCCGCGAGGTGCTGGCTGCCGTGGCAGGGAAGCGCTCCGGCGCGGGGACGCCGTGAGGCTGCGATTGGCCCGGCGAGGGCAGGCGGGGAAGCCCGCCCCCCGCGCCGTTCCAATAAAATCTTTCGAGGAGGGGAACATGAAATCACATCGCAGAACGATCCTGCTGGTCGCCCTGTGCCTGGCGCTGCTGGCCCCCGCGGCCTACGCGCAGTCCAAGGAGAACGGGGCGTTCGAGGGCCGGATCGTCGTCGAGGAGGACAACCCGCTGCCGAACGTGCAGGTGACGGCCATCAACACCACCGGCGCCGGCGCGCGGCGCACGGCCATGACCGACACCGACGGCCGCTACCGGCTGCCGGCGCTGCTGCCGGGCGTCTACACCCTGGAGGCCGCGCTGGAGGGCTTCCAGACGGCGCGCCGCGAGGGCGTCCGCCTGACGGTCGGCACCACGCTGACCATCGACTTCCGCATGCAGCTGGGCAAGATCGAGGAGAAGGTCACCGTCGCCGGCGTGCTGCCCATGGTCGACGTCAAGGACTCGCAGACCGCCGTGGCCTCGCTGTCCAACGAGATCCTGCAGAACATCCCCAACACCCAGTTCACCTCGGGGGTCGTCAACCTGGCGCCGGGCGTGGTGCTGGACTCGGCCTTCGGCGCCTCCGACAACGGCGTGCAGTACCAGATCGACGGCGTCGACGTCTCCGACCCCGAGCTGCACACCGCCTACGTCTTCCTGGACTACGGCACGGTGGAGGAGGCCAAGGTGATGGGCATCGGCGCCCCGGCCGAGTACGACGGCTTCACCGGCGCCGTATTCAACACCATCACCAAGTCGGGCGGCAACCAGTACGAGGGCATGGTGGACTCCTTCCTCCAGCCCGACTCCTGGAACGGCAAGAACTCCGACGACCCGGCCCTCTCCTCGCCCAAGTCGGCCTTCAAGAACATCCACGTCTCGCTGGGCGGGCCCATCTCCCGCGACAAGCTGTGGTTCTTCGCCGCCGGCCAGTTCTACCGCAGCGACCGCACGCCCTCCGGCTGGGAGGAGTACGACCAGACCATCAAGTATGACCAGCCGCGCGGCTTCGTCAAGCTGACCTGGCAGCCCAACGAGAAGAACAGCCTGCAGGGCTTCCTGGAGGGCGACCTCTACACCGGCAGCAACCGCGGCGCCAACCGCTACACGCCGCCCGAGGCCACCCTGCACCAGCGCTCGCCCGAGACCTGCTTCAACCTGAACTACCTGCACGTGTTCAGCAACCAGACCTTCCTGGAGACCAAGATCGGCGGCTTCCTCTCCTACTACAAGCTCATGCCCACCAGCGGCTACGACCTTAGCGGCGTCACCGACTGGGCCACCGGCATGAACTCGGTCAACTCCACCTGGTACTACCACGCCTACCGCGAGCGCTACTCGGGCACCGCCTCCGTCTCGCACCACGCCGACAAGTTCATCGCCGGCTCGCACGACTTCAAGTTCGGCATCGACGCCGAGGTCAACCCCACGCGCACCGAGTACGGCTACACCAACGGCATCTACTACGCCTTCTACGACGGCGAGCCCTATGCGGCCGTAGGCTACGAGGGCTACGACACCTCGGCCACCAACGTGCGCGTGTCCGCCTACGTGCAGGACTCCTGGGCCGTCACCCCGCGGCTGAAGATCAACCCCGGCGTGCGCTTCAACACCTACCGCGGCCGGCTGAAGGGCCAGGGCACGGTCTTCAGCCCCAAGACGGCCATCGCGCCGCGCATCGGCATCACCTGGGACGTCTTCCCCGACCACTCCACCAGCGTCAAGGCGCACTACGGCCGCATGTTCGAGAACATCATCTCCTCCTACTACATCAAGCTGGCGCCGATCTCGGACTACATCTCCTACTCCTATAACCCCGACACCCAGGCCTACGACGAGAACTGGCGCGACGTCTGGGACCCCAATAAGTACGCGATGGACCCCGACATCTCCATGCCCTACGTCGACCAGTTCACGGTGGGCGTCGAGCGCGAGATCATGAAGGACCTGTCGGTCGGCGTCACCTACATCTACCGCGACTTCGAGAACTTCATCGACCGCGTCAACACCACCGGCGTGTTCGAGAAGGTGGCCGACACCTACACCGACCCCGACAGCGGGGCGACGTTCAACATCCCCTACTACGTCCAGCTCAACCCCGGCGAGAACCGCTACGTGCTCACCAACCCCAAGAAGGGCAAGTACCCGATCGTGGGCTTCACCCCCTACCGCAAGTACAACGCCGTCGAGCTCCAGGTGAACAAGCGCTTCTCCAACCGCTGGCAGCTGCTGCTCTCCTACGTGTACAGCAAGACCACGGGCACCTACGACACCTACTACAGCGGCGACTACTCCAACGGCGTGGCCGCGTCGAAGATCTTCACCAACCCCAACTACCAGACCAACATCGACGGCAAGCCGACCCACGACATCCCGCACCAGGTCAAGGTGCAGGGCACCGTGGTCCTGCCCTGGGACATCAACCTCTCCGTCTACTACTCCTTCCTCTCCGGCTTGACCTACAGCGACTACGTCAAGGTCTTCATGCCCGACCCCGAGGGCGGCGAGCACGACATCATGCCCAGCGTCATGGGCTCCAAGCGCCTGCCCGACCAGCACAACCTCGACGTGCAGCTGGAGAAGATCTTCACCCTGGCCGGCCGGCTGAAGCTGGGCATCATGGCCTCCGCCTTCAACATCTTCAACGCCAGCACCGTCACCGGCGTCAGCTCCACGCTGAACATCTCCGACCCCTACGGCACCGTCAACAGCCTGGTCAACCCGCGCGTGTTCCGCGTCGGGCTGCGCCTCTATTTCTGATCGCCTGAGAACCGCGGGGAGGGGGACCGCTCCCCCTCCCCTTTCCAGCTCCCCGAATGGCCAAAACCAAAGAAAGTGATAGTGATAGTGTTAGTGAAATGCACTCGATCGATATCCATAAGATCTTGAGACAAAAACAACATTATTGTTGCCAACTTCCGGCGTATTATTTCCACTGTTTCTATGAGCTAAACATGGCTTTTCAGAAGGCACAATAAAGAAAGTAAAATGCAAAAATGAAAAACTCTTTGCTTGCTGTTCCTAACACTATCACTAACACTAACACTTTCTTTGGTGCTTTGTGTTTGGTGCTTGGAATTTTTTCCCTACCCTTCCCCTTCTGGCGATTTTTTCGTCCAAGCTCACCCGAACCTTTACACGAATTTGCTCGAGGAAAAGGAGATATTTTGGATAGCATAGCAGCCGCATCTGCTATAATGGCCCCATGAGCCGACGCGCGCGCATCGCCTGCGTCCTGCTGCTGGCCGGCGCCCTGCTGCCGGCGGCCGAGCGCATCCCCGCCGCCTGGCGGGCCTGGCTGGCCGACGTGCGGCCGATCATGACCCGCGCCGAGCGCGAGGCCTTCGCGCTGTTCCGCACCGAGGAGGACCGGGCGCGCTTCCGCGAGGCGTTCTGGCGGGCGCGCGACCCCGACCCGGCCACGCCGGGCAACGAGTTCCAAAATGGGTACGAGCGCAGCCTGGCCGTCGCGCGCGAGGCCTACGGCGGCGCCCACACCGACCGCGGGCGCGTCTTCCTGCTGCTGGGCAAGCCGTCCACGCTGAACCGCTACTCCGGCGAGCAGGACCTGGTCGAGTGCGAGGTGTGGGGCTACTCCGGGCTGTCGCGCCGCGGCCTGCCGCCCTTCCTGAACTTCCTTTTCTACCGGCCACGCGACACCGGCGACTTCCACCAGTTCTACCCCGGCATGCAGACGGCCGCCGACCTGCTGACGCCCACCGCCGCCGCCCGCCACGCGCGGCCGCTGGCCGCATACCAGCTGCTGCGCTCGGTCTCGCCGGAGCTGGCCGACGCCTCGCTCTCCCTCATCCCCGGCGAGGGCAACGCCAACGAGCCGGCCAGCGCCTCCACCTCCTCGACGGTCATGGCCCGCGTGCAGGAGCTGCCCGAGCGCGACGTGTCCGACGGCTACCTGCGCGACTTCGCCGCCGGCGGCGGCGCCGTCCGCGTCAGCGACTCGTCGCGCCGCGTGCTGGGCTGGGGCGACATCGCCGCCCACGAGCAGGACGGGGTCTGGTTCGTCAGCTGGGCCATGCTCCCCGACGCCATCGCGTTCCGCAAAAAATCCGAGCAGTCCTTCCTGGCCGAGATCACCGTCTACCTCACCGTCGAGGACGCCGCCGGGCGCGCCGTCTTCCGCGCCGAGAAGGCGACGCGCCTCGACGTGACCGCGGAGCGGCGGCGCGAGATCGACGGGAAGAAGATCGTGTTCCGCGACTTCTGTCCGCTCGTCCCCGGCCGCTACCGCGTCCAGGCCACCCTGATCAACCGCGACAACGGCGACTTCTTCTCCGTGTCCCGCGACCTCGACGCCGGCCCGCAGGCCGCCGGGCTGCTGGCCGGCTTCCGGCAGGCGCCGGCCCATGGCCGCTTCCTCCCCTTCACCAGCGGCGGCCGCGTCCTGCTTTCCGACCCGCGCTTCCTGTTCAACCGGGGCGACCGCCTGGTCGCGCTCGTTTGCGGCGCCGCCAGGCCGTCGGCGTCCCTGGTCGACGCAGCGGGGAATGAGGTCCTGGCCCTTCCCGCCCTGGACGACGGCGCGGGCGGCGGATGGTTCGCCGGCGACCTGGCCGCCGTCGCCGACGGCAGCTATTCGCTGGTGGCGCGCGACGGGGGCCGCGAGGTCGCCCGGCGGACGATCCATGTCATGCCCGGCTACATGGAGCTGAAGCGCCCCTTCTCCCACGAGCGCAGCGACGACGAGGCGGCGCAGCCGTCCTACCAGGCGATCCTGGCCGAGCAGCTCCTGAACCTGGGCCGGCCCGCCGAGGCGCGGGAGCGGCTGGAGGCGGTCCCGGCCGCCGCGCGCACGCCGGCCATGACCTCGCTGCTGGCCATGGCCTGCTACCGCAAAGGCGACTTCGCCCGCGTGCTCGAGCTGCTCGCCGGCAACGACGACCGGCGCACCTACGCCGAGCTGACCCTGCTGGCCAACTCGGCCATCGAACTGAAGCAATACGACAAGGCCGCCGCCTTCCTGGAACGGCTGCGGCGCTACGGCGACACGGCGGCGGTCAACCACCTGCTGGCCGCCGCCTGGACCGTGCTCGGCGACCCGGCCCGGGCCCGCCGGTACCACGAGCGGGCAGTCCGGCTCGAGGCCGCCGTCCAACCATGAGGTGAACCATGAAGCGAACGATCATCATCCTGCTGGCGGCCGCGCTCCTCGGGGCGGCCCAGGCCGCGCCCGGGGCGGTCATGAACGCGGTCAAGGGGACCATCAGCGACATGAAGACCGGCCAGCCCATCGCCGGCGTGCGCATCGCCCTGGTCTCGGCGCGCACGCGCTCCAGCCGCATCGAGCTGGCCACCGACGAGGCCGGCTATGTCTACAAGAACGGCATCCCCACCGGCAGCTATGACGTGGAGTTCGAGAAGGAGGGCTACTTCCCGGCCCGCTCCAGCCTGCGCCTCACCATCGGCGACGAGCTCGACATCTCGGCCAAGCTCGAGCCCATGCCGGTGCAGGACACCGGTGCCGGCGACCGGCTGCGCGCCGTCGTCGGGCTGGTCAACGCCGGGGACTTCGCCGGCGCGGCCGCCCGCGCGGGCGAGGCGCTGGCCCAGGACCCGGCCAGCCCCATGCTCCACTACTACCGCGGCTACGGCCGCGAGAAGAGCGGCGACGCCGCCGGCGCGCGCGCCGACTACGCCAAGGCCGCCGAGCTGAAGCCCGACTTCGCCCTGGCGTTGTCCAGCCTGGGCAAGCTGCAGGCGCGCAAAGGCGACTACGCCAAGGCGGCCGAAAACTACAAGAAAGCGCTGGTCATCGCCGCCAACGACGCCGACTCCCTGTACAACTACGCCGTCTGCCTGGTCAACCTGGGCGACAACGCCGGCGCCCGGGCCGCGCTGGAGAAGGTGCTGGCCGTTGACCCGGCCCACGCCGACGCCTGCTATCAACTCGGCCTGGTCCTCCTCGGCCAGGGCGACATGGCCGGCGCCAGGCAGTGGCTGCAGAAGTTCCTGGAGCTCGACCCGCAGCACAAGGACGCGGCCACGGCGAAACAGATCATAGACTCACTGAAATAAACGAACTTGGCGTAACATGTGTTAGTGTTAGTGTTTGTGTTAGGAACAGCAATAAAACGAACGAATCCTAGTGATTGATAATTGGCAACTTATTTCCTGGGCGCCGGGGCTTTCACCACGAAATAAAAAATCAAAAAGTAAAAAGGTAAAAGTAAGAAAACCGACCTAAAAGGGATAAGAGGCAAGTCTTTTCAATCGAATGTTTTTAGGGCTTTCTCTTCCCTTTTACCTTTTACCTTTTACCTTTTACCTTCTAAGTTCCCTTTGGCGCTGGCGCCTTGACGACCGTCAGTTCCAGAACCTCGTCGTTCGAGTTGCGGACGTTCATGACTAGAAAAAGATGAACTTGGCGTAAGGCGTACGGCATACGGCGTACGGCAGCAGCAAAGGTCGATTTTAACCAGCGATAACACTAAGATCAACAACTCCGAAGAAGCAACTATTTCTTTGGAGCTGGCGCCTTGACAACCGTCAATTCCAGGACTTCGGCATTCAGGTTGCGGACGTTCATCTTGATATTGAAGGGGATCTTGAGCAGGCTGCCCTTGGGATAGACGTGGTCCTCCTGATCGCCCAAGCCGATGGTGAGGGTGCCGCGCAGCACGGCCATGTAGACGTTGGAGTTGGAGAAGTGCTCGGGCAGCCCCTCCCCCTTGTTCAGGATCATGTGCATGTAGTGCAGGTTCTCGTCCATGACGACCTTCTCGATCGTCTTGGCGTCCCCCTGGGCCAGCTGGAATATCCGTTCAATCATGGCTCGTTCTCCTGGGTGGCATTACAGCAGAGCCCGCCGCCGAACTTTTTCGGAATAAAAGTAGAATTAATGTTGACAGAATATATAAATTGTTATATATTATATGTTGAATAATGCAAGAGGGAGGTGCGCCGTGTCCCTGCGAAGCTCGGTCCTTGGCCTGCTGCACTACTCGCCGTTGAGCGGCTATGAGATCAAAAAGATATTCGACCTGTCGATCCAGCATATCTGGACCGCCAAACTCAGCCAGATCTACCGCGAGCTGTCCATGCTGGAGGAGGAGGGCCTGATATCATCCCGAACGATGCGCGCGGGCAAGCGCCCCGAAAAAAAGGTCTACTCGCTGACTCTGCAGGGGCGCCAGGCCTTCCTGGACTGGCTGAACGAGTACCCGGTCGCATTCGGACCGCCCCGGCGCGACGAGTTCCTGCTGCGCGTTTTTTTCGCGGCACGCATGGACGAAGCACTCCTGAAGAGGGAGCTGGAGGAATTCATCACGGCCATCGAGCGGATCCAGCCGCTGATCAACGAGCAGCGGATACCGGAACTACAGCGCCTGCTGGCCCCCGCATCGGGTTCCCGCGGGGAGGCGACCGGCGCCGGCCGCGAAGCGCGTTTCTGGCGCTTTACGGTGCGCCGCTTCCAGCTCACGGCCGAGGCCACGGTGCGCTGGGCCAGGGAATGCCTGAGGGAAATGGAGGAATAATATGACGAACAAGACGAACATGAAAGTCATCGGCGTGGCCGCCAGCGCCAACGAGAACGGCAACTCGGCCACCCTGCTGCGCGAAGCGCTACGCGGAGCCCGGGAGGCGGGCGCGGAAACGAAGGAAGTCTCGCTCCCACGGCTGCGCATCGAGTACTGTCGCGGCTGCCTGAGCTGCATGCGAGAAGGGCGCTGCTTCCAGCAAGACGACATGCCGGCCCTGCGGGAGCAACTCCGCGAGGCGGACGGCATCATCCTGGGCACGCCCACCTACGGCGGGGCGCCCTGCGCGCGCATGAAGAACCTGGTCGACCGCCTGGGCCTCTACGAATACATGACTTCAGATGTGTTCGGCAGCAAGTACATCGTGACCATCGCCACGGCCAAGAGCTTCGGGGCCAAGGCTGCCGCTGGCTACCTGGCTGCGACCGCGCAGGGCGGCGTTTTCGGCAGGGCCCGCGTCACCGGGCGACTGGCCGCGATCCTGCGCGGCGGCAAGTCCGCCGCCGGCATTCCCGCGCAGATGAGGAAAGCCAGGCGCCTGGGGGAGAAAATGGTGCGCGATTTCGACCGCCGGCGCACATACCCCTGGCAGAGGCTGATACCCCGGCTGTTAAACGGGCTGCTGATGAAGCCGTTGATCCAGAAAGGGATCGCCGCGAACTCCGACGGCTCCATGCGCGGCGTTTACGCCAGCCTCCACTCGAGGGGTTTGCTGAATTAGTTCCCGAGCACTCTCTGCCTGGCCTTTCGCCATTTCAAGACATCAAGCACTTCGACCATCTCCTGCGCTTTGCCAAAGTAAAAAGGAAAAAGGTAAAAGTTAGAAAACCAACCTAAAAGGGATAAGAGGCAAGTCTTTTCAATCGAATGTTTTTAGGGCTTTCTCTTCCCTTTTACCTTTTACCTTTTACCTTTTACCTTCTAAGTTCCCTTTGGCGCTGGCGCCTTGACGACCGTCAATTCCAGGACTTCGTCGTTCAGGTTACGGACGTTCATCTTGACATTGAAGGGGATCTTGAGCAGGCTGCCCTTGGGATAGACGTGGTCTTCCTGATCGCCCAGGCCGATAGTCAGGGTGCCGCGCAGCACGGCCATGTAGACGTTGGAGTTGGAAAAGTGCTCGGGCAGCGCCTCCCCCTTGTTCAGTATCATGTGCATGTAGTGCAGGTTCTCGTCCATGACGACCTTCTCGATCGTCTTGG
>JAEAMF010000355.1_pt1 | contig 63294 bp, 51 predicted proteins | sample 8958721 | NCBI WGS metagenome assembly JAEAMF01 (sample SAMN16933255, study PRJNA681124) | bioreactor sludge metagenome | isolation source: anaerobic bioreactor treating anionic surfactant - SDBS | place: India: Bengaluru | collected 2019-02-28
GAGAGATAATCTGTACGATTCCTATTCCATTGGATACATCCGCTGCTTCTAATAAATACATAGCCCTCTTCAGGAATTTGTCTGAAGAGGGCTATATAATTTCTCAGCTATTAATAACAAAGAGACACAGCTCCCAGAATACCGGCATTCTCCAGAGTAGAGAATTCGATCTGCAGATTACGGATTGAGTTAGGATATGGGAAATCCTTCAGTCCTTCCAACATACTTGCTTCATAAAAGCGATGCGCATCCGCAACCGATCCTCCAAAAACGATCATCTGGGGATCCAATGTAAGCACCACGATCTTTACCGCATCAGCCAGATGAAGTCCGAATTGTCTGTAAGCCTCTAAAGCCCTGGAATCTTGCTGAACAGCCAGATCATACATCTCCTTTCCGTTTGTCTGCCATACATTCATAAAGTAACTCCCGCTGCAATAATATTCCAAATTATGTTCCTTATATGGTATTTCACCAAATTCACCGGATCCACAATTGGCATCGGCAAGCAGCTGGCCTTGCTGAATAATTCCACCACCCAATCCGGTACCGATGGTAAGACCAACGAAGTTAGACACCGTCTGCCCTTTACCGAAGTATCGTTCGCCGAGGGCAAAACAATTGGCATCATTATCAACAAAAACCGGAACCGAGAAACGTTGGGTAAGCAGCTCTTTCAAGTGAACCTCCTCCCAATAAGGTATATTTGCCACATTGTAAACAATGCCGGCACGACGGTCAACCACACTTGGTACTCCGATACCTATGGAAAGGACTTCCTTATCGAAGACCTCTGATATTATTGAAATCAGAGCCTGAATTGTTTCTTCACACGATTTGGCAAACCGGGGAGTTGGCCATATTTTCAAATCAACAATGACGCCATCTTTTACTTTGGCAACTCGCATATTCGTTCCACCCAGATCAACGCCGATATAAGATCCCTCTTTTTTCATCTTAGAATGTATTTAGATTAATGAAAGGCACCCAAAAGTATGTATAATTTTCAAAACAAAAAAATACGCGGGATCTTCCCTTGAGGAAAGTCCCGCGTACAGTAATCTATATGTATTTATACAAAGAACAAAATCAACAACTGCGCCGTAAGCACACGAAGAAACATGGTTAACGGATAAACCGTTGCATATCCAACAGCCGGTGCATCATTACCTGCGGTCATATTTGCATAGGCCAATGCAGGAGGATCCGTTGTACTACCGGCAATAAGTCCCATCAAGGTAAAATAATTCAATTTAAAGAAATAACGACCTATTGTTCCGATAATCAGCAATGGAATCGTTGTAATTGCAAAACCGTAACCGATCCAGGAAAGTCCGCCGTTATTTACGATTGTATCTATAAATCCGTCTCCGGCACCAATTCCTACACAAGCAAGGAAAAGGGTGATCCCTATCTCACGCAACATTAAGTTTGCACTCATGGTAGTATAGGTAACCAATTTATATTTATAACCGAAACGGCTGATTAGAATAGAAACAATCAGAGGACCACCAGCCAATCCTAACTTTACAGGCTGAGGAATGCCCGGAAATACAAAAGGAATACTTCCAAGGAATATACCTAAGAAAATTCCTACAAAAATAAACAGCAAATTAGGCTCATTCAAACGCTTCATCGAATTACCTAACACCTTTTCAACAGATTCGATGGCCGATTCGGTACCAACCACATTAACACGGTCGCCCACCTGTAAGGTCAGATTCGGATTGGCAACCAGATCAACCCCCGAGCGGTTTACCCTTGTAATATTAACTCCATACAAATTGCGTAACTTCAATGTACCCAAACGCTTTCCGTTAAGCTCTGACTTAGTGATCAGGATACGACGGTTGATGAACTGGCTGTCTTTGCGAATCCACTCCTTACGGTCCATATCGATCTCTTCACCAATAAAAGTTCTCAATGCTTCGGCATCCCGTTCGGTTGTTATTACAAATATCTTGTCGTTTTCGCATAAAACCGTTGTGGAAGAAGGTATCTCAACCTCGTTGTTTACATGGCTGATACGAGAGATAACAAAATCACGGTTTTCAATAAGGGCACTCACCTCACCTACCGATTTATTAAAAATAGCCGGATTCTTCACCATCAATGAGATTGGTTTAGCTTCATTGGTATTTTTTCCTTCGGTAGCATTTAATGCCTCATTTTCTTTTTCGAACGACACACGGAAAACATAACGGATTACAATCAAGGATAGGATAATCCCGACTACACCAAGCGGATAGGCTACCGCATAACCCAATGCAATCGTATTGTCTGTTGTACCGAAAACATCGTTATAGGCTTGCTGTGCCGCACCTAGACCCGGTGTATTTGTAACAGCACCGGAAAGTATTCCAACCATCGTAGCCATAGGTACTCCGGTAACAAAGTGAAGTATAATGGTTGTTGCAACCCCTAAAAGAACTATCCCGCAAGCCAACATATTCAGCGTGATTCCTCCTTTTTTGAAAGAAGAGAAGAAACCAGGCCCAACTTGCATACCTACAGAATAAACGAACAATATCAATCCGAACTCCTTCATAAAGTGTAAAACTTCATGATTCATTTTAAAACCGATCTGTCCGAGTAAAATTCCAACGAAAAGGACGAAAGTAATTCCCAAAGAAATGCCAAAGATTTTAATCTTACCTAACTGGATACCAGCCGCAATGACAAAAGCCAATAGCATTACCGAGTGCGCAATTCCTTCGCCCCACAACAATTCATTCAACCAACTCATAATTAATTATTTACCTTTATTACCGTTAAAAACCAGTGCAAAGTTAACCATATTATTTGTGTTTAACAACATATTTATTTTACCTTTACGAAATTATCAGCATAACTACATGCTGCGTAACTTTGCAAATAAAGGATAATGATCAGATAGAAACGACTCTGTCTAAATCCGCAATATATTATCACAACTATATAGAAATGAAAAAGTTGCATTTTATTTTAATAAACATTATGCTGTCGTCCGTTTTGGCATATTGTTATGCACAGGAAAAAACGGTCACATTTACAACCAGCGCCGGTGTTATCAAGGTCCGTTTATACGATGATGTACCCAATCATACCTCCGTATTCATAAAAAAAGCGGCTAACGGAGACTATAACGGCACCCTCTTTACCCGAGTTATTAAGGAATTTATGATTCAGGGAGGATCACCCGACTCAAAAAATGCTCCGGCAGGTGCCAGATGTGGATTTGGAGATCGGAGATCGGAGATTTTACCGGAGTTTCGAAACCATTACTTTCATAAAAAGGGAGTATTGGCAGCACCTCGTCAGAACGACGACATCAACCCAAAAAAGAAATCGGATATGTCTCAATTCTTTATCGTTCATGGAAAAGTATATACCGATGGAGCACTGGACACTCTCGAACTAATTAAAAATCAACCCATTCGACGCAAAGCAATGGATACCTATTATAAACCGTTTAAAACAGAGTTGGAAATCCTTAAAAAAGATAATCCACGGGAATTCAATAAGCGTGTTGTAGAGATAAACAGCAAAGTCGACTCCGTAATCCGTTCTACACCCGGGCACCTCATCTTTACCGAAGAACAACGTAAAGCCTACACAACCCTGGGTGGTTGTCCGCATCTGGACGGATTCTACACCATCTACGGCGAAGTAACAGAAGGTTTCGAAGTGATTGATGCGATAGCGAATCAACCTAAAGACGCTTACGACCGTCCTAAAAAAGATATCCGAATTATAAAAGTAACCATCCAATAGTAAGAGTATGCTTAAAAGAGATTTCATCATGGTACAAATTGAGGAATTGGGCAAAGTACTGGCACAACTCTTCGATATACGTCACGATTCAAACGACGGGAAGTCAGCGTCCCTTATCGACACATTGTATACATCTTTAAAGATAGACAAGCACCAGGCACTTACAATGGATTTGGAAACCCTTCGGATAAAACTAGACCAGGGAGATCATGCGGGACTTCAAAGGATGGAACTGATAGCCAAAACAATGCTTGAAGAAAGCTTCCATAACAGCATAGAGGCAAGAGCACTACTTACAAAAGCGAAGGACATATTAACCTATATTCAAAAATCTGATCAGACATTTTCGTTGGAACGTGTTGAATTGATCGACTTCATATCAAATCTATTGAAAGATTAGTCCCCCGAAAAAATATAATACGAGAGAGGATGAACTTCTATAAGTTCATCCTCTCTCGTATTATTAAGATATATAAAAACGGATTCGTTTCAGATACGCGATAAACTACTGAAGCATGCATCCACTCCCTCGGCACATCGTTCGCCGTCGATGGCGGCAGAAACAATTCCTCCTGCATACCCAGCCCCTTCACCACAAGGGAATAAACCCTTTATTGTAACGTGCTGCATACTTTCACGATCCCGAATTATACGTACCGGCGATGATGTTCTGCTCTCCACACCAATCATCACAGCCTCGTTGGTAAGGAATCCGTGAGACATCTTGCCAAAATTACGGAAACCTTCACGCAAACGGCTCGTAATAAATTCCGGCATCCAGAAATGCAAGGGAGAGGCGAGTAATCCGGGAGCATATGAAGTTGGCGGAGTATCACCCGAATTCTTTTTATTTACAAAATCGACCATACGCTGAGCCGGTGCAATTTGCTTCATTCCTCCGTTCAACCAGTTCAGTTCTTCCAGATGCTCCTGAAACTTCATTAGTGCCAACTCTTTATGCGATGCATATTCCGGAAAGTCCTCGGGATGAATTTCTACCACCATACCCGAATTCGACCATTTGGATCCTCGTCTCGATGCCGACATACCATTCACAACCACCTGTTTAGGACCGGTTGCCGCCGGCACCACAACACCTCCGGGACACATACAGAAAGAATAGACTCCTCTTCCCGCACTTTGAGTTACAAAACTATATTCAGCGGCGGGCAGGTATTCTCCCCGGCCATCGGCCCGGTGATATTGTATTTTATCGATTAACTCCTGTGGATGCTCCAACCGGACACCAACTGCGATCCCTTTCGCCTCAATGGGCACCTGGGTGCGCTGTAGATAATAATATACATCCCTTGCAGAATGGCCAGTCGCCAAAATAACCGGCCCTATGAAAGTCTTCCCTGTGTTTGTCTCTACTCCAATAACCTCATCTCCTTTACGAATCAAGGCATCCATACGTGTTTCAAAATGAACCTCTCCACCGCATGCCACAATCTGATTCCGCATATTCTCGATAATAGAAGGCAACTTATCCGTTCCAATATGAGGATGTGCATCAGCAAGGATAGATGAAGTGGCTCCAAACTGACAGAAAACATTCAGAATCTTATCTACAGATCCTCTTTTCTTACTTCGTGTATATAGTTTTCCATCGGAATAGGCTCCTGCTCCACCTTCGCCAAAGCTATAGTTCGACTCTCCGTTTACAATATGTTCGCGGCTAATCTGGGCAATATCCCTACGCCTGTCGTGAACATTCTTCCCTCTTTCGATGATTACCGGACGGTAGCCCAGTTCTATAAGACGCAGTGAAGCAAAAATTCCTCCGGGACCAAAGCCAACTACAATAACCGGTTTTCCATTGGAAACATCCTTGTATTCGGTAGGTATATATTCCAGCTCCGTAGGCTCTTCATTAATAAAAACACGCAATTTAAGATTTATCAAGATGGTTCGCTGTCTTGCATCAACCGAACGTTTCAAAATCCGTATAGCACGAACTTCGTCAGCCCGGATTCCTCCTTCGCGTACAACCACCTGTGTTAAAGCCTGTTCGTTGGCAGCCTCCTCTGGCAAAACCCGTAACTGAAACTCTTTTATCATTGTTTTTTATTCTTTTATAGGATATAACAGTAAATGCCGCCGGCTTGTTGCATTCGTTCCCGGCATTGACCCTTTTGGAATACTTATCCAAACAGCTGACGGAATGCCTCTTCCACCTTCTTTACCTGTATTATCTGAATCTTTGTTTGCCGAAGGTCAAATCCTTTAAGGTTGTTGTAAGGTATTATTATCCGTTTAAACCCTAATTTTTCGGCCTCAAGAATACGTTGTTCGATACGGTTGACCGGACGTATCTCGCCCGAAAGGCCTACCTCTCCGGCCATACAAATATCCGGATCGATACTGATATCCAAGCTCGAAGATAGCACAGCACTGATAACAGCCAAATCTATAGCCGGATCATTCACTTTCAATCCACCGGCAATATTCAGGTAGACATCCTTTTGCACCAGCTTAAAACCGGCCCGCTTCTCCAGAACGGCCAACAGCATATTCATTCTGCGGATATCGAATCCGGTAGCACTTCGCTGAGGTACGCCATAGACAGCCGAGCTTACCAATGCCTGTGTTTCTATTAAAAACGGACGCATCCCTTCGATGGCGGCAGCAATGGTTACACCACTCAGCCCTTCATGGTTCTGGGTTAGCAACAACTCGGACGGATTGCTTACCTGGCGCAATCCGTTCTGGCGCATTTCGTAAATACCTAATTCGGATGTACTTCCAAACCTATTCTTAATACTTCGCAGAATGCGGTACATATAATGCTGATCCCCTTCAAATTGCAGAACCGTGTCCACAATATGCTCCAGCACTTTCGGTCCGGCAATACTCCCCTCCTTGTTAATATGACCAATAAGCAACACGGGAGTACCTGTCTCTTTAGCATACTTCAGAATAGCTGCCGAACATTCACGAACCTGGGAAACACTTCCGGGAGAAGACTCCACCACTTCTGTGAACATTGTCTGAATAGAATCGATAATCACCAAATCGGGTTGAATGGTACTTGCCTGAACAAATATTTGTTCGAGATTGGTTTCGCAAAGGATAAAACAATCCGGATTCTGATGTTGTAACCGGTCGGCACGCAACTTAAGCTGACTGCTGCTCTCCTCTCCTGATACATAAAGAGTTTTAAGTCCGGTCAGCCCCAACACTGTCTGCAAAACCAATGTCGACTTTCCGATACCCGGCTCACCGCCAATCAGAACAAGGGAACCTTTAACCAGTCCCCCGCCCAAAACCCTGTTAAGCTCTTCGTCCATCAAGTTGATACGACTTTCTTCTTTCGACGTGATATCCCTAAGAAGTACCGGGCGTACTTTAGACGATTCCGTAAGTCCCGGAATAATCCGTTTGGCCGGCGATTCCTTTATCATCACCTCTTCCACGTAGGTATTCCATTCGCCGCACGAGGGACATTTCCCGACCCATTTGGGAGAATCTGCCCCGCAGGAAGAACAGACATAAACCGTTTTCGTTTTAGCCATGGGTACTTAGTATCTCTTGGTTTGTTTCAAACGAGCCGGACTACCGGACCAGGAGCAACCCAGACAATAAATCTTATCCAGGTTAAACCCATCCAGCGATTCGCCTTCATTTTTCGGACAGATACTCAGATCTTCCATAACGTAAACCAATCTACGTTCTCCGGCATCGTTCATAATATAGAAATTGGGTATATTACATTGGGGACAATTCAACTTTCTCATACTCTACAAATTAATTTAAAAACAAAAGTACAAAAAAGAAATACAATATCACCCTGTTATTTATACCAAACCGGTCCCGGAGTAGCTCCCATTGTAAATTCTACCGATGCACCGCTTAGAATAAGGTCGTGCGTCAGATAGCTTTTATCGTACGGCTGTCCGTTTACCTTAACCGACTGAATGTACTTATTCTCGCGCGAAACGGCCGGAGCTGTAACCGTAAAGGTTTTTCCATTTGCCAGCTGCATAGATACTTTAGGGAATAAAGGGGTTCCAATTTCGTACGTCAGCCCGTTCGGATTTACCGGATAAAATCCCATGGCACTAAATACATACCATGCCGACATTTGTCCGCAGTCTTCATTCCCGCACAATCCCGCCGGGGTATTCAGGTATAACTCGTGCATCACTTTAGCAGTATATTCCTGTGTCTTCCAAGGCTGCTTTACTGCGTTAAAAAGATAAATGACATGGTGACTCGGTTCGTTTCCATGGGCATACTGACCAATCATTCCGGTACTGAAGATAGGAAGATCATCTTTTGCATCCGGCGCATATGTAAACATGCTATCCAGTTTCTGTGCAAAACGATCCGTACCTCCTGTCAGACCAATAAGGCCCTCTATATTTTGCGGAACATACCAAAAATACTGCCATCCGTTACTTTCAGTAATATGCGTTGTATACTCCTTGGCATCGAATCCATTAATAAAATTCCCTTTCTCATCACGGGGTTGCATAAATCCGGATTCCGGATTATACAGATTACGGTAGTTCTCAGAGCGCTTGCGGAATGTCTCGGCAATCTCCTTTTTACCCATCTTTTCGGCCATCAACGAAATACAGTAATCATCGAAAGCATATTCGAGGGTTTTGGAAACCGACTCACCCTCTTTCTCGTAGGGTATATATCCGTAAGACTTATAAAGGCCGATACCTCTGTAATCATCCATATTGGCCGTTGCAATACAGGCTTCCAGCGCATGCTCTGCATTAAAATCGCCGATTCCTTTCATATACGCATCCACAATTACAGGCACCGAATGGTAACCGATCATCATGTCTGTTTCGCTTGCAAAGAAGTTCCACACCGGCAAACGTCCGTTCTGGTCGTAAAAGGCAAGAAAAGATTTCACCATATCATTCACCCTTTGGGGTTGCGTAAAAGTAAACAACGGGTGAGCCGCACGATAGGTATCCCACAAAGAGAAGGTAGAATAATTCACCCAGCCGTCGGTTTGATGTACCTTTTTATCAGGGCCATAATAACCGCCATCCACATCGCTGTAAATAGTAGGAGCCAGCATGCTATGGTACAAAGCTGTATAGAAATTGGTGAGATCGTCAACATTACTTCCTTCAACTTCAATCTTACCAAGCTCCCGGTTCCAGCGATCTGCCGCTTCCCGGTGATAACGATCGAAATCCTCGTGGGAAGCTTCGGCAAGCAGATTCTTTTCTGCGCCTTCCATGCTTACACCCGATATTGCCGTACGTACCAGTATCTCATCGTTTTGCTGTGTTGTAAAATCAAATCTACCCACATAGGCAGTTCCCATCCATTTCTTATCGGCCGGATTAATAACAGATGTAGTATCGAGTTTGTATCCTTCAAACGGTTTAGAAAATTTGGAAACAAAATAAATGCGTTGTCCACGTGCCCAACCCTCAGAATAACGATAGCCGCGGATGGTCACAGAATCGACCACCTCTATCTTCGAGTTGGTTGTAAAATCCCAGTTCATGGCTTTGGCCAAATTCAAATAAACAGAAGCATCGGCCTTTGGAAACGTATACTTCTGAATTCCGCAACGTTCTGTGGCAGTCAGTTCTACATTAATATTATAATCTTTCAGCAAAACCCGGTAATATCCCGCCGAAGCAGCTTCGTCGTTATGCGAAAACAGGGAGTGAATTCCCAAAGGAGCCGGAGCCTCTTTAACAGGGTGCGTTACCGGCATAAAGGAGATATCATATAAATCGCCGGCCCCGGTTCCGGAGAGGTGCGTGTGACTGAATCCGGCAATGGTACTGTCCGGATAAAAATAGCCTGCGATACGGTCCCAGCCCGGCAATCCGTTATCCGGACTAAGCTGCACCATTCCAAAAGGCACCTGGGCCCCGGGATAGGTATTACCCGTAAAATCGGTTCCGATAAACGGATTCACATATTTCACGTAATCGGCTTTCAATCTCTTTTCGGAAGCACAGCCTTGCAACACACAAATAATCAAGGTCAGAAGAAAAATTTGTTTCATTAAAATAAGCAGGTTACATTATTAATAAAAAAAGAGACGCACACTGTGGTTGCGTCTCTTTCATAATACATTTTTACAGATAAACTATTAATCTTCGTCTTCTTCAACTACCGGGTCTTTCTTTACAAAGAAAGCACTCAGTTCGTACAGGAAGTAGAGCGGAATAAATACGATACTCAAAGTAAACGGGTCACTACTTGGTGTTATAAATGCAGCACCCACTAATAAGGCTACTACGGCATGTCTTCTGTACTTATGGAAGAAAGACTTGTGCAATAGTCCGATTTGTGAAAGTAACCACGACACCAAAGGCATTTCAAATACGATCCCCATGATAAATACCAACATTAGGAAATTATCCATATAGGAATCCAAAGACACCTGCTCCGTAATGGCCGCACTTAGCTCGTACGTTGCTAAAAAACGCAAGGTCATCGGGAATACTAAGAAGTAGCCAACACAACAACCAATAAAAAACATGATGGTCCCAAAAAAGAAAACCCAACGTACATTCTTTTTTTCGTTTTCGTACAAAGCCGGACTAATAAATCTCCATACTTCGTACATCATGTAAGGGAATGCCAACAACACCGCTAACCAAAAAGAGGTAGTCATGTGTGTGAAAAACTGAGAAGCCAGCTTGATGTTAACGATCTTCACTTCGAAGGAATCGTTACAAAAATCGGGCAACATAGAAAATTGCGAGCTAAGCTTGCACATTTCCCTGTACACAATAAAATCGGAAGTACACGGAGCCATAATTACATGGTCAAACAAGTAAGGCATTACCGCAAACCCTCCGATTGCAAATACAAAAAGAGCTAAAACAGTCCGAAATAAAGTCCAACGAAGTTCTTCCAGGTGGTCCCAGAAAGACATTTCATCTTGTTGCATAGATCTTTATTTCTTATCGGTATCGTCCAACTTAATATCGTCTTCCAGTCCTTTTACACCGTCTTTAAAGTTTTTCACGCCCTTACCGATACCCTTCATTAATTCTGGAATTTTCTTTCCACCAAAAAGAAGCAATACGATAATTGCAATGATAATAATTTCACCTGTTCCTAAATTTCCAAGAAATGCTAAGTTGTTCATGATATGTATGATTTAAATTAAACTTGTCTGTTTACAGGGGCAAAGATACTATTTGAAATGAATACTCCACTCTTTATTCTAAATTTATTACCTTTGCGCGTCTTAAAAAACTAAAATAAAGAAAAGATGAAAGCGTATGTATTTCCCGGACAGGGTGCCCAGTTTGTTGGAATGGGGAAAGATCTTTACGAAAATAATCCTCTTGCAAAGGAGATGTTCGAAAAGGCCAATGAGATTCTCGGATTCCGTATTACCGATCTGATGTTCGCCGGAACAGACGAGGATCTGAGACAAACCAAGGTTACACAACCTGCTATATTCCTTCACTCGGTTATTCTTGCAAAAACATTGGGAGACCAGTTCAAACCAGACATGGTTGCAGGTCATTCCCTTGGTGAATTCTCTGCTTTGGTAGCAGCAGGAGCACTATCTTTCGAAGACGGACTTGTACTTGTATCCAAACGTGCATTAGCCATGCAAAAAGCATGCGAAGCAACCCCTTCAACCATGGCTGCGGTTTTAAATTTACCTGATGCCACCGTAGAAGAGATTTGTGCTACCATTACAGACGAAGTCGTAGTTCCTGCCAATTACAATTGTCCGGGACAAATCGTGATTTCCGGATCTGTTCCGGGAATTGATGCGGCTTGCGAAAAGATGCTGGCTGCAGGTGCCAAAAGAGCCCTTAAACTAAAGGTTGGAGGCGCTTTCCACTCTCCATTGATGGAGCCGGCCCGTACAGAACTGGCTGAAGCTATTGAGCAGACCAGTTTCAACAAGCCTGTTTGTCCGGTATACCAGAATGTAAACGCGAAACCGCAGACAGATCCTGTTACAATCAAAGAAAACCTGGTTGCACAGCTCACAGCTCCGGTACGCTGGACTCAGTCGGTCGAAAACATGATTGCCGATGGTGCAGTTAAATTTACAGAAGTAGGACCGGGCGCCGTATTACAGGGATTAGTTAAGAAAGTAAACAAAGAGGTTGAAACCGAAGGAATTCAATAATTCGGACCTTTTCTCATAAAAAAAGCCGGCTTGTATCAAGCCGGCTTTTTTATTCTATCTGTCTATTCTTTATTTTGCATAACTTACAGAACGGGTTTCACGGATTACCGTGATCTTAACCTGACCCGGATAGGTCATCTCATCCTGAATCTTCTTAGCGATTTCGTTTGACAGGTTTTCGGTGGCAGCATCATCAATCTTATCTGCACCTACAATCACACGTAATTCGCGACCGGCCTGGATAGCATAGGTCTTCATTACACCCGGATACGACATAGCCAGTTGTTCCAGATCATTCAAACGTTTGATATATGCTTCAACAATCTCGCGGCGGGCTCCAGGACGGGCTCCCGAAATTGCGTCACAAACCTGTACGATAGGAGCAAGCAATGAGGTCATCTCCACTTCGTCGTGGTGAGAACCAACGGCGTTACAGATATCCGGTTTCTCTTTGTATTTTTCGCAAAGCTTCATACCTAAAATTGCGTGTGGCAATTCCGGTTCATCATCCGGCACTTTACCAATATCATGCAACAAGCCGGCACGTTTCGCTTTTTTGGGATTCAAGCCCAGCTCGGAAGCCATAACCGCACATAAATTGGCAGTTTCGCGTGCATGCTGCAATAAATTCTGTCCGTATGATGAACGATATTTCATCTTACCAATCAAGCGGATCAGCTCCGGATGCAAACCATGTACACCTAAATCGATGGCAGTACGTTTACCTGTTTCGATAACCTCTTCTTCCACCTGTTTTTTAACTTTGGTAACCACCTCTTCAATACGTGCAGGGTGAATACGTCCGTCCTGTACCAATTGGTGCAAAGCCAAACGGGCTACTTCCCGACGAATCGGATCAAATCCTGAAAGAACAATAGCTTCAGGGGTATCATCCACCACGATTTCGATACCGGTTGCAGCTTCCAATGCACGGATGTTGCGACCTTCGCGACCGATAATGCGGCCTTTGATCTCGTCGGAGTCGATATGGAATACAGTAATCGAGTTTTCAATAGCAGTTTCAGTGGCAACACGCTGTATAGACTGAACCACAATTTTCTTAGCCTCCTTATTAGCTGTCATCTTAGCCTCTTCCACAATCTCGCTGATATATGCCGTAGCCTGCGACTTAGCCTCATCTTTCAATGATTCGATCAGTCGTTCCTTGGCTTCATCTGCCGATAATCCGGAAATAGTTTCAAGATGCTCAACCTCCTTCTGATGAAGTTTTTCAAGATCCTGTTTCTTCTTTTCGATAATTTCGAGCTGCGAATTCAAGTTCTCTTTAACAACATCAAGTTCGTTGTTCTTACGTTGTAATTCCTCTTGTTTCTGGTTGATTGTAAGCTCCTTTTGTTTCAATTTGGCTTCAATCGACTGAATTTTAGAATTACGTGCCGAAACCTGCTTTTCCAAGTCGGCTTTCAGATGTAAAAACTTTTCTTTTACTTCCAGTAATTTATTCTTTTTTATTACTTCAGCCTCTTTTTCAGCGTCCAGAAGTATCGCATCATACCTGGATTTGAAAAGGAAACGGATACCCAACCATGTGATTAGCCCCCCAATAAAGAAGGTCACAATTGAAAGTCCTATGATTATATACATTTCCATTAAACTAATTATTTATTCGTTTATATATAGATACAAAAAAAGCACTGCCGGTATATGAAACCATACACAGGAGTGCGGAAACTCTTCTTATTCTCATCAATTACCGATTGTTCAGATACCCATCGATTTCGTCTCCGAGTTCTCTCATCTTCTCTGCAAAAGGACTTGTATCATTCCGGTCCTCAAGCTGAAGATTCGACATCGACAACTGTAATGTAACCATGGCTAACAAATCTTTCACGTCCACATCGGACTTGTTAAATCTATTCCGATACTGAAGCATCTTATTGCGGATCTGCTTTGCTGCTTCCCGCGCCAGCTGCTCATCACTCCGGTCTATCCATAAACCGTAAGATCTATCGGCTATATCTACATGTATAAGAAACTTATCGTCCATCGCTTCTATTCATTTAATAGTGCAATGCACTTATCTACTTCCCGCACTAACCTTGATAACCGCGTTTTGGCACTCTTAATCTCTCCCTCTTTAACGGAGACAACCCGTGCCGTAAGCAGGTTATTGCATTTGACTGCCAACTCTTCCGAACGAAGAATTTCTTGCTGTAATTCGGACTCTTTCAGTTCCAACAATGCTCTAAGCCTGTCCAACTCCTCTCTCTGTTCATCGCACAAAGACATCAATTGTCTGACTTTAGATTCAAAAACAGCTATCAATTTTACTTGTTCTTCGGTCATTTCGCACCAAATTCTACACAAAAGTAACCTTTTGGATTGAATTAAACAACAACTGCATCAATTATTTTACGACTAAATCAATTTGTAAAATACAAAAGGCCGTTCAATCATATCGAACAGCCCCTCTTTCTTTTGTTTGATCCCACTTAATTAAATAAGTGAGACCATCAAATTGGCATCTTCCTCTTCGAAAGCAATTTTATTTTCCTTTGCAAGCCAGCCTAAAGCGGCATATAACTCTTTCTCGGTTTTAATTTTTGTTGCTTTCTTGATGGATTTTACATCCATACGCCCGCCTTCATTCAAAGCATTCCACACAAGACCGGCATTCGTACCAATAGATTCAATCATGTTCACTAATTTTGATTAATAATAAGGATAATACCACAAATTTAAATATATATTTGAAATTAAAACGAAATTATATGCTTTTTAGCATAAAACAGCCTAAAATTTAACACTATCGAAGTATTTATTCAATATATATCACAATTCGATTACAAAACAGGCGATATCGTTTCAATCTGAATATTGCGTGCAATCACAATTCGATTACAAAACAGGCGATATCGTTTCAATCTGAATATTGCGTGCAGTTGCGTACTTTTCAAGCAGATCCTTTGCATATGCAACAGCCTCCATTAATCCCTCTTCTCCGGAATACCCGTTGATAATCATCAGAAGCTTTGTCGTTGAGAGATCGATTTTAGTGCGCTCTTCGTCACTTGTAGGAGTTCCTATACCACCCTGCTCGTCCCGGTAGACCGGAAGTCCCTCTATATTTAAAGGGCCCCGGCCAATTCCAGTAAATAATTCATCCGCTTTCCCTACGCCTAAAATAAGATCTCCTTTTATTTTTCCGGCATCGAAACCACCGATGGAATAACCTGTGCGGATTGAGACCAGGTTGATAAGATCCACCAATGTATCTATTTTGTAAAGCGGATATCCCTTCAGAATCCTCCGGCACAAAGCTTCGGCCGAAGGGCGGTAGCGGTTCGGATCTTTCCCCAGCTTCTTGTAGGCCTGCCGGGTTTCATATATTGGGATTCTCCGGGCAATCTCTTCCATGCGCATGGATAAGCGCAAAGACTCTTCCTCTGATGCTATTTCTTCCCATAAAGCTTCATCCGATGGTGTATTAACCACATCACAGGAAATAATCCCCAGATGTAACCGGGGGCACGCCTGATAGATCTGTTCCGATACCGATATATTCATTCTTGTAAAGTATTTGTCAACTGTATGCCACTCAGCATGCGTCCGCTGTTAAAACCCAGCCTCCGCGCAGAAAAAAACAGGTTCGTGTCTGAAAAAGTACATAAACCGGCTTCGTTTATCTTCGTTGGGGAAACACCTGCCTGCAGCAGTTGCAAGCGGTTCGCTTTACTTAAATCGAGGTGTAATTTCCCTGTCTGTACATTTCTGCGGCTAAACTCTTCCACCGGCAGACCAGCTCCGATAAATGAATCTGCAACCTCTTCGCCCACTTCAAAAGCTTCCATACCGATACAGGGACCTATTCCTGCCAGCACAGCATCGGGGTTACATCCGTACTCCTTCTCCATAAAACGAATGGTTTTAAGAACAATCTGTTTAACCGTACCCCGCCAACCGGCATGAATGGCAGCCACCACCTTTTTTACCGGATCGTATAGCAAAACAGGAACACAATCGGCAGTAGTAACCCCCAGACAAACTCCGGGCACGTCTGTAACCAGCGCGTCAACCCCATGCAATAATTCCTGTCTGGCTTCATTATCAAGAAACAACGATGCTTCGGTAAGCTTTACAATGTTGTCTTCGTGACTCTGATAAGGCACAAACAACCGATCCGGTTCTATCCCCATCGATTGACAGAGCAACCGTCTGTTGGTACGCACCGTATCCGGATTATCACCACAAAAGTCGCCTGTGTTTAATCCCTGATAAGCAGCAGTACCCACTCCCCCGCAACGGGTTGTTATAAAATGAGAAATGTTGCAATCCTGCCCGAAGACAGGGAATTGCAACATTACAAGCTCTTTAATTTTGAGTAGATTCATCGTCTTCATCCCAGTCATACTCGTCATATTCCTCCGGTTCCTCGTCCTCGTCTTCAGGGAAAACGTAATCATCGTCGTCGTCAAACTGAAGGGCCGAAACATCCAGATTCTTATGAACAATACGTTCAACCTCGTGGAAAGTCTCTTTGTTAAGCTCTTTCCACAACAAATCTTTCAAATCCATCAAACCCGAATTCGTTATGGAAGAGATAAACACATAGGGCACATCCGGCAAATCCTCTGCCAGGGCATCCATCAGCTCCTGATCCAGCATATCACTTTTGGTAATAGCCAGCACTCTTCGCTTACCGAGTAATTCGGGATTATATTTTACCAACTCATTGTGCAGGATATCATATTCCTTCTTTATATCATCCGCATCGGCCGGAATCATAAACAGCAACAAAGAGTTACGTTCGATATGTCTTAGAAAACGCAGCCCCAGACCTTTGCCTTCGCTGGCACCTTCAATAATACCGGGAATATCTGCCATTACAAACGAACGGCCGTCGCGGTAACCTACAATACCCAGGTTAGGTTCGAGCGTGGTGAACGGATAATCTGCAATCTTGGGCTTGGCGGCAGAAACTACAGACAGTAAAGTAGATTTACCGGCATTGGGAAATCCAACCAATCCCACATCCGCCAACAGCTTGAGCTGCATAATCACCTTCCGTTCCTGAAACGGCTCGCCGGGCTGTGCATAACGCGGAGCCTGGTTGGTAGAGGTACGGAAATGCCAGTTACCCAGACCGCCCCTACCGCCTTTCAGCAGCATCACCACCTGTCCGTCGGACGTTACATCGCATATAAATTCGCCCGTTTCGGCGTCATATACTACCGTACCGCAAGGCACATCGATGTAGCGGTCTTCGCCATCTTTTCCAAAACTTTTCTTGGCACCGCCGCCGTTTCCGTGAGTTGCCATCACATGGCGCTCAAATTTGAGGTGAAGCAGTGTCCAGTAATTCCGGTTACCCCGGAGATACACATGACCTCCTCTCCCTCCATCGCCTCCGTCGGGACCTCCTTTCGGAATATATTTCTCGCGGCGAAAGTGAGAAGACCCTCTTCCACCCTTTCCAGAGCGGCAATAGATCTTTACATAATCTACAAAGTTCGATTCAGCCATTGTTTAATTTATTTAGCTCCGTCAATTGCAACTTTAATACGACCAAAGATATCTTCGATTGTACCCATACCCTTTACAGCTTTGTGTTTTCCTTCTTCTACATAATAAGCAGCCAAAGGAGCTGTCTGGTTGTGATACACATCCAATCTTGATTTAATAGTTTCCAGGTTATCGTCCGAACGACCCGAAATTTCACCACGTTTAAGCAAACGCTGGATCAGTTCGTCTTCTTCAACCTGAAGATCGATCATAACAGAAACATCTGTTCCACGTTCGTTAAGCATCACCTTCAGCGCCTTTGCCTGAGGAATAGTACGGGGGAAACCGTCAAAAATAACACCTTTAGAATCTTTTTTGCTGTCCAAAACCTTGGCAAGCATATTAATGATCAGTTCGTCCGGAACAAGCTGACCTTTTTCGATATAGTCTTTCGCTATTTTACCCAGCTCAGTTTCTCCTTTGATTTCGCCACGCAAAACATCTCCGGTTGAAATATGATCCAACGCATACTCCTTAATAATCAATTCGCTCTGCGTACCTTTTCCTGAGCCCGGTGCGCCAAAAATTACAACGTTCAACATACTCTTTATTCTTCTTTATTATATATTTTGAATTTCCTTATTTTCCTGGCTCCACGATCTTGTAGATATCGCGGTACATACGTCCCAGTTCATCATAATCCAGACCGTACCCAACAATAAAATCGGTGGGAATGGACAATCCAACATAATCGGGTATCAATTTGCACTGCATAGCTTCGGGTTTAAACAACAGCGTGGCCAGCTTCACATCGGCGGCTCCGGCATTGTGCAGTTTATTCATTACAAATTCCATGGTAAAACCTGTATCGATGATGTCTTCCATCAACACCACGGTACGTCCTTCCACCGGTACCTGTATGGGCATAATCTCATTGATTTCGCCGGACGATGAGGTCCCTTTATAGGATGAATAGCGTGCAAACGTAAGCTGATACGGACCATTAAGCTCCTTCATCAGTTCGGCTGCAAACATAAATGCACCATTTAACACTCCAACAAACAAAGGATCTGTTCCTTTAATGTCTTCTTTTATACGAACAGCCATGCCTTGTATGGCTTCCTTGATTTTACTCTCCGGAATAAACAGTTCAAATTCTTTATCTTTAAGCCGAATCCTATTCATATGTCGTTTTTGTTACGAGACGACAAATGTACAACTTTTTCGCCGAAGCACAAAAAAGTGTAGCATGATAGCAAAGTTTGTTATACTTTTGTATGTCGATTTATGTCAGATACATTAAAATTATGATGAAAATATTTCCTACAAATATCATTAAAGAGCTTGATCAGTATACGATCCAGAACGAGCCCATCAATTCCGCCGATCTGGTTGAACGTGCTGCAAGGGTTTTTGTACATGAGTTCTGCCGTCGTTATTCCAAACAAACACAACTGATTGTGTTTGCCGGTCAGGGTAACAACGGAGCGGATGCCCTGGCCATCGCCCGCTTACTGCTTGACGAAGGTTACCGGCTTAAAACCTATCTGTTTAATCCAACCAACCACCTTTCGTACGATTGCGAGCTTAACAAACAGCGGCTGCTAGCCATGGCCAATATCGACTTTACGGAAGTAGTGGACGATTTTATTCCTCCGGTACTTACCAGCCGCGATGTGGTGATAGACGGACTGTTCGGATCGGGACTGAACCGTCCTCTTACAGGAGGTTTTGCTGCGGTAGTGAGATACATCAATCAATCTGAAGCGACTGTAGTTTCTATCGACATACCTTCCGGACTCTTTGGCGAAGACAACCGCACCAATATTCCTTCGGCCATTATTCAGGCGCACACCACGCTTACCTTCGGTTTCCCCAAGCTTGCATTTATGCTGGCAGAAAACGAAGTATATGTAGGCGAATGGAAAGTATTGGACATCGGTACACATCCGCAGATTGTGGAGGAGACTCCGGCCGACTTTATGTATCTGCTTGAAGAAGACATTTCGCCGGTTTTCGGGCCCCGCAATAAATTTTCGCACAAAGGCACCTTTGGTCATGCCCTGCTTATTGCCGGCAGCAAAGGGAAGATGGGTGCGGCTCAGTTGGCCGCCAAAGCCTGCCTGCGGAGCGGTGCGGGTTTACTGACCGTGCATGTACCCGCCAAAGGGGGTAATATCCTGCAAACAGCCTTTCCGGAGGCAATGCTCAGCTTCGACAATAATGCGGAACATTTTTCTTCCGTACCCGATTCGGGCTCTTACTCGGCTGTAGGGATCGGCCCGGGACTAGGTCAGCACATGGATTCTGCCGCTGCCTTCGAACGTTTGCTTCAGCAAAAAACGAAAGCACTGGTCATCGATGCCGATGCCATTAACATGCTGGCGTCCAACAATGAATTGATCAAGAAGGTTCCGCCCCTCAGCATCCTCACCCCCCACCCTAAAGAATTCGACCGTATTGCAGGCGAAAGCAGTACCTCTTACGAGCGTCTGCTGAAAGCCCGGGCTTTTGCCATGGAGCATTCCTTGTGTATCGTGCTTAAGGGAGCCTATACGGCGGTATGTTCGCCCGAAGGAAACGTATATTTTAACTGCACCGGTAATCCGGGAATGGCCACAGCCGGAAGCGGAGATGTGCTTACCGGCATCATCCTTAGTCTTCTAGCTCAGGGTATTAGTCCGGTTACCGCAGCAGTATCAGGAGTATTCCTTCATGGAACGGCTGGCGACCTTGCCGCGGTTTATCGTTCGGAAGAGAGCATGATTGCCAGCGATATGATCGAAATGCTTGGCAAGGCATTTAAGCAGATTAGAAATTATTAAGAGTAAAAAAATGAACAGTTTTTCGACTGATTATTTGAACTTTACTCTTGCTTCTTACAAAAAAATGAATAGTTTTGCAAATTAGTTTTAGCACATAAAACATTTGAATCATGAAAAATTTCATCCTTATAGCGGGTCTGATGTTCTCTTTTTCTATGACAGCCCAGACTAAAGTGGTAAAAATGAACGCCGTTAAGAGCAACAATTTCGGTGTTGCTTATTCGCTTCCGCTTACAACATTTACAATAGACGCTGAAGTTACTAAAATTACAAGCAAGGCCGGTCCTTATTATAAATATGCCGAGAAATACCTGGGCGTTAAAGATGTTATTACCGAAGACAAGGTGGTTTTTCAACTTGACAAGGTAACATTGGAAAACAAGGGAATTCCGGATAAGGAAAACTCGTACATGGTTGAATTTAAATCGGGTACCACAGCTCCGTTTGTCTATCTTACGGAAGAGGGTCTGATCTGTTCCATCAATGCAGAGGTAGACGCAAGTATATTCAGTGCCGACTCTACCAAAAAGAAAAGAGTGGTTCCTGCCGGTATCAACTCCGCCTCTGTGCTTTCAGAAGAACTTCTGATGGCGGGATCTACAGCCAAACAGGCAGAAGTAGCAGCCAAACAAATCTATCGCATACGTGAAAGCCGCCTGAATATACTAACGGGCGAAGCTGATAACCTGCCACCCGATGGCGATGCCATGAAACTGGTTATCGAACAGTTGGAACAACAGGAAAAAGCGCTCACCAATCTCTTTACCGGGGTGGTGACCAAAGAATCGTTGCAAAAACAATTCACCATACAGCCTACCGGCAACATGGAAAAAGAAATCCTGTTCCGCTTTTCGGAACTGATGGGAATTGTGGATGCCGATAATCTGGGAGGAGCTCCTGTATACATCAACCTTACGGCTACCGAGAAGGCTCCCGTACTGGATCCTAAAGAGGCTGAAAAGAAACTCAAAAATATGAAAGGCATTATCTACAATCTGCCTGGCAAAGCCACAATAGAGATAAAAATGAACAACAAGACCCTGTACCAGGGAGAACACCAGGTAACACAATTTGGTAGTCAGGAGTCGCTCGCACCTTCCATATTTGAAGACAAGAAAGCGCCTGTAAAGGTTTATTTCTACCCGCAGACCGGTGCCATCAAACAGATCATTCAATAATTATAAACTTAATACGTAACGACGCATGTTTAAAGGACATCCTAAAGGATTAATTATCGCCTCTATTGCCAATATGGGTGAACGCTTCGGCTTTTACACCATGATGGCGATCCTGTTGCTATTCTTACAGGCTAAATTCGGACTCGATCAGGTTGAGGCCGGAAGTATTTATTCTACGTTCTATTTTTTGATCTATGTACTCGCGCTGGTAGGTGGCTTTGTAGCCGACCGATGGTTGGGACTTGGAAAGACCATTTTTTCGGGTATCGTACTTATGTTTCTGGGATACATCGTTATTGCCATTCCCGGAACCGGTCTATACCCTGTATTGGGTGGATTGCTGATTATCGCCTTGGGTAACGGTTTGTTTAAAGGAAACTTGCAGGCTCTTGTTGGTAACCTGTACGACGATCCTAAATACAGTCAGCTTCGCGACCGTGCATTCAGTATTTTCTATATGTGTATCAATATCGGTGCTATTTTTGCTCCCCACGCTGCTACGGGTATTCGTAACTGGTGGCTAGCTCAGCACGGACTGTCTTATAACGGTGCACTTCCTAAAATGTGCCACGACCTTATTAACGGCAAACTGGGAGACACCTCTGTGATGCAGAACCTTGCCAACGAAGTAAGCGGTGGCACTGCTGTAACAGACCTTACCGTATTTGCCAATACCTATCTGGATGTATTTAACACCGGCTATCATTTTGCATTTGCCATTGCCGCCTGTTCAATGCTTATTTCCATGTTGGTCTATACGTTTGCTAAAAAATACCTTGCACCGGGCGATGTTACTGCTGCTCAGCAGGCCACAGCCGCTGCTGCAAGTGGTGTTAAAATAGAAAAGATGCCTTGGATCGAGGAAAAGAAACGCCTTATCGCACTCGGACTGGTATTCCTTATCGTAATTTTCTTCTGGATGTCGTTCCACCAGAACGGAGTTACACTTACTCTGTTTGCCAGAGACTACACAGAAACACATGTAGGTCCGGGAACCAGCCTTATCTTCAATATCTTCTCTCTGATGGGTATTGCAGCCGGTGTAGGTGGATTGATTGTTGCTTTCTCTAAAACCAGGATGTTGAATCGTATCATCGGCGTGATTGCCTTCGTTGCCGGTACAGCTATTGCTATCAACTTCTACAATGAATTTGTTGCTGCCAACGGATCACCTATCTCTCCCGAAATTTTCCAATCTTTCAATCCGTTGTTTGTTGTAACACTTACACCGGTAGTGGTTGGATTCTTTGCTTGGTTGAATAAGAAAGGCATCGAACCTTCTGCTCCCCGTAAAATCGGTATCGGTATGTTTTTGGCTGCCGCTTCATTCCTTATCATGATTGTAGGTTCACTGGGACTGGTTGCTCCAAAAGATCTTGCCGAAGGAACAGATGCCGAACGTGCATCGGCCTATTGGTTGATTGCCACCTATTTCTCGCTGACTATTTCCGAGCTGTTCTTAAGTCCGATGGGTATCTCCTTCGTTTCGAAGGTTGCTCCTCCCCGTTTCAAGGGACTTATGCAAGGAGGTTGGTTGTGTGCCACCGCATTGGGTAACCAGTTGCTGGTAATCGGTACAATTCTTTGGGGTAAAGCAGAAATTTGGCAGGTATGGGTATTCTTTACCGTATGCTGTATCATTTCCGGATCAATTATCTTCGCCCTGATGAAGAGACTGGAAGCAGTAGCCAAGTAATTCCGTTTTTTATGTGATTAAACTGTATTGCTATAACGATAAAGGAGATGTTTCTGTCTGAAACATCTCCTTTTTTTATCCCTCAAATTTCCATTCCCTCTTCCCTGCAGGCTTACCATATAGAATCTGCTACGTCATTGAAGAATCTCTGATTTAAAAAATGAAGAAGTTCCAATAAAATACTCTTCACCGGGAGTTTGGTTATGAAATATATTCAAATTATATATCGAAATATTATTACTAAACAGCCCAACCCACCAACTAAACTTCCCATCTATATTAAAAGGCTGTGAAGCATTTAGTTCAATCACATAATCTTCTGGATTGAGCAATTTGATGGACAAGGACTCTGCTAAAAAGGTATATCCGTATATCACGTATGAGTATACCAATGCGGTAACTTTAAATGAGATAGCAAAGGAAATCAGTAATGCTTCTGGTGTAAGTGAAGGTAATGCATATAGTATTCTCAAAGACTTTCGCACATTGTTGAGAAAGGATTTGCTTTCGGGACGTTCTGTTAATATAGATGGTTTGGGGTATTTCTATCTTGCAGCCAAAAGCAAGGGTACTGACAAGGCAGAAGACTTTACTGCTAATGACATTACCGGTCTGCGTATCTGTTTTCGTGCAAATAGTGATATTCGCTTGGTTGCATCGGGAACTACCCGTTCTGAAGGGTTAAAATTCAAGGATGTGGACCGCATCAATGATAATAACTCTTCGGCGAATCCGAATGATGATAATCAGGGCGGATCGGCAGGCGACGAAAATGACAATCCTTTGGGATAGTAGAATCATCTTACCATCCTGAGAGGAGGTGTGAAATATGAAGAAATCAATCTGGAGTAAAATCCTGAAAGTGCTGGTAGCTGCAGCTACTGCATTAATAGGTGTCTTAGGAGGCACAAACATGCATGATTCCTGATAAGGAAGTATTGAAAAGGGTTCTCCCTTGCATTTTTGGGAGGGAGATTTTTTTATGACTTCAGAAGTTCAACCACTGCTTGAACGCCGAAAGTTTTTCCTCACTAATCGTTATCTTGTCTTTGTAGGGTGGGCGTACACTCACTACGATTCTTCCGTTAAAATAAGGCTCGGCATGATCTATGGCACTGATGCAAACAATGACTTGCCGGTTGGCGCGGAAGAAGCGATCGGGATCCAGTTGTTCGGTAAGCTTGTTCAGAGAGAGGTCGATGATATGTTCTTGACCGGTTTTAGTGACGGCAAAGGTTACTTTATTCTCCGAATAGAAATAAGCAATATCACTTACCTGCAAAGACCAGAAACGATCTATACCCGATATAAGGAAACGGGTGCGATATTGTTTTTCCTGTGGTTTGAGGGCGTCGAGAAGTGTATTCAGGTAGTTTTCGGGTAAAGTATTACCGTTACTTTGTAATGTTTCGTATTTTACAATGGCATCCAGCAGTCGTTGCTCGTCTACAGGTTTCAGTATATAGTCGATGCTGTTTACGGTAAACGCACGGACAGCATACTGGTCGTAGGCAGTAGTGAAAATAATGATCGAAGACGGATGTGCCGCAGACAAGAAATCAAAAGAATTGCCATCTGCCAATTGTATGTCAAGAAAGATAAGGTCGGGATGCGGATGGGAAGCGAACCATGCAACAGCTTCGTCTACCCTGCCCGGCAAAACGGAGATATTCCACTCCGGACGGAGCCGTGAAACCATAGAGTGCAGCAGGCGGGCTGCGGGAACTTCGTCTTCAATGATAACTACGTTCTGTTTATTCATATAGCAAGGGTACTTTTACGGTAAATGTATCTGCTTCGTGCAGGATGATTATCTCTTTGCCCGACATCAGTTTGCAACGTTTGGCAAGGTTCTGCAAGCCTACACCCGTAGTGGCAGAGCTCTTTTTGGGATGTATCGGGTTACTCACTATCAATTGTTCATCCTCTATCCTGATGCTTATTCTCATCGGTTTACTTTGAGTGATAGAGTTATGCTTGATAACGTTCTCCACTAATAATTGCAGTGTGAGTGGTGGCAACATGCACTCGTTGTAGCCCGGTGGAATATGGCATTCACAGCTCAGGCAATCACCTAGGCGCACTTCGTGCAGGAAGAGATAGGAACGGGTGAACTCCAATTCTTCATTCAAACTTACCAGTGTCTTGTTCTGACTTTGCAGAACATAACGGTACACGCTGGACAGGTGCTTGGTAAAGCTGACAGCATTTTGGGGATTGTATTCAACCTCAGCTATCAGTGTATTGAGGCTGTTGAAAAGGAAGTGCGGATTGAGTTGGTTCTGCAAGGCTGTGTATAGGGCTGTATCGTTTTCGGCTTGTAGCTTGGCTGCTTTTTTCTGAAGTCTCAAGGCATTCAATATAGAGCGGTTGCTCAATACCAATCCTAAGATAACCAATTCTACTAACCATACCACAATAAGCAACTGCCATCCGCCATTTACGAAAGTGAACAGGTTGGTGGCGCCAGCCAGTATTTTAGCAAAGATCAGCAAACCATAGTTCAGCAACAAATACAAGAACATGACGGTGATGTAGACAACGTGAATTTTCCATCGGGAGCGTATGTTGAGCGCATACTGATTGTTAATCCACGAACTGAGATGCAGGGTGGTATATCCCAGAACATTGAAAGCGGCAATAAAGAAAATGAATGCCCCACGAGAGTAGAGTGCATCTGCTATACGGGGAGTTAAATCTGTATAATTAACCAATACCAGATAGGAGAAAGCTCCTAATCCGGAGAAAAGCAGGGCGTATATCAGATTGTTCCACTTCATAGGGCAAAGATAATCTTAATTTATCAGTATTTATGCAGGGCTTTCACTAAATCCGAATAATAGTTTTGGGCTGAAACCTTGGCTTGTACATAGTTTATTTGTGAACTCTGACGATAATTCTTGGCTTCGATCACCTCGACAATGGAAACTTTACCTTCCTCATAACGCTCTTGTGCCATGCGTTCGTTATCGCAGGCTTTGCTTAGAGAGTTGCCGGTGAGGCGTACTTGTTCCAAGGATTGTGACAAGGAGGTATGTGCGGATTGTATTTCCAGATTCACATGGTCGGTCACTTTATAAAGGTTGTCGTTAGCCATGCCGACCTTCCAGGAAGAAGCGCGCTTCTCGTTCCGTCGCTTTCCCCATTCAAAGATGGGTACGGATAGTTTGGCATAAACAGCATAGTTAGGGTCCATATCCGTGCGAAAGTCGTAACCGGGAGAAGAGTAACTACCGTCTATCCCTATATGGAGTTGAGGCTTATATTTAGAGTCGGTTAGTTTTCCGGCACTTTCGGCTATACGTATCTGGTCATGTGCCATCATTAACTCGGGACGGTTACTGCCGTCAAACAATAGCAGGCTGTCAGATAGAACAACGGTAGGAATTGTATCTTCTACTTCAGTTTCGGCTTTCAGATCTACTCCGATGAGAGAGTTGAGAGCCATTCGTCCGGTATCGAAGTTGCTTTGAGTTTGTAGCAACTGATAATCTGCTTCGTTTAGCTTGACTTCCGCCATTAGGAGGTCTTGGGGATCGGCAAGCCCGACGTCAACCCGCTCACGGATAGTCTGCACCAGTGAGGCGATGGATTGGCGATAGTCGGTGGCTATCTGTACCAGTTCGGCACGGGCCACGGTATTCCAATACTGAATATCGGTTTGATAACAGACGGATGATAAAAGCAGGTCGGCCTGATGGGTGGTAAGTGATTGCTGGTGCTTTGCCATGCGGATATTTTCAAGAATACGTCCACCGGTGTAGATGGGTTGCATCAAGGTAAGAGAGACACCGTATTTCATATCTCTTCCCTCGAAAGTGACCGGCTTTTCTGCTTGCGGCAGGTTTATATTCAGTTTAAGAGGATTTCCGGTGTACTGGAAATTAGCATCACCCGAGAGCTTCGGTTTGAGATCGGCTTGTGCCGATTTCACCAACTCAATGCTCGAAGCGATATTCTTATCCGCCGCACGCAGGTCATGGTTATAATTCAATGCCATTGACCTGTATTTCTCCAGCAGCGGACTTTGCTGCGAGAATGCGGACGGAATACACAAAAAACACACAATAAAAGTATATAGGGCTTTCATACTTATTTTATTTTTACTTTATAGAATAATACATACAGTGCCGGAGTTACAAACAGAGTAAGCAGTGTGGCAAAAGTCAGACCGAAGATAATAGTAGCTGCCATACCACCGAAAGCAATATCAAACAACAGTGGTATCATACCCAAAATGGTTGTGGTAGCTGCCATCAATACCGGACGTGTTCTTGATACGGTAGCTTCGACTACTGCCGTGTAGGGCAACACTCCATCTCTACGCTGTATGTTGATTTCGTCTATCAGCACAATTACATTCTTTATAATCATACCCAGTAATCCTAACCAGCCGGCTATTGGGAAGAAACCGAAATCAAATCCTGTCAACAACATTCCGACAGCCACTCCGATGAGTGACAACGGAAGTACACAGAGAATAATAATAGGCTGTCGGAAGTTGCCGAAAAGTGCTACCAGTATTACAACAAGCGCTAAAAATGCTAGCGGGAAATATTTGACAATAGCCTGTACCGCTTCTTTTTGATCTTTGAATTGTCCATCCCAGAAGAAGGTATAACCTTCAGGGAGCTTCATCTTCTCTATCTCCTCACGGATTTCTCCATGTACCTCGGCCATAGTATGTCCCGGTTGTACGCCACACAGGGCTGCCATGGATAACTGACGGTTGTAAGTACGCATTTGTGGAAATTCCCAAGTGGTTTCAATCCGTTCCGTAACTTGTGAAAGAGGTGCCGAGCGTTCGCCGTTCCATACATAGAAGTTGCCTAAAGAGTGCTCGTCAGTGATGTCATAACCTTCAGACTTCAGTAATACAGGTACTTTTTTCTCATTATCCCGATAAATACCTACCGGAGTACCGTCGCTGATGGATTTTACCGATTGCATCATTTGAGCCTTGGTAATGCCCAGCTCACCGGCTTTTACCGGATCGTAGACGGGACGAAGCATCAGTGCCATATTGCCCCACTCATTGCGGGCATCGGCTACTTTGGGATTTCGACGCATTATTTCAGTGGCTTTATTCACCAAAGAATCGAGTACAGCAGGATCAGGACCTAGAAAACGGGCTTCGATCATAGCCTCGCTTAACATACTCAACTCGAACTTGTTGACTTTAATCAGTGGTTCGGGATATTTCAGACGGATAGAATCTTGCAGCAAAGCATTCAGTTGGCGAGATTCCTTGGATGTGCGGCACTTTACCAACAACTGCGCATAGTTGCTCTGCGGACCAAAGGCAATGTTCGACAGATAGTATCGGGGTGGTGTGCGACCTATGTAGGTAGATATCATTTCAGTCTCAGGCTGTTGCTGGATATACTCTGCCATTTCTCCCACCAACTTGTCGGTTTCATTGATGTTGGTACCTTCGGGCAGCCATACGTCTACCGAAAAATATTGTTTATCGAGCGCAGGAACGAATACTTTGGGGATAAATTTGAAGCTCCATGCCGAAAGCAACAGCATTACTACCAAACTTCCGATGGCAATGTAACGATGCCTGATAACCCAATGCAGAGAATTGCGGAAATGATTGTAATATTTTCCGCTGAATAGTTCGGCAGTCAGCTCTTCCGGGCGTGGACGACGCACATATTCTTGAATGAAGAATGGATTTTGCGTCAATGCAAAGACCCAACTGAACATAAGAGATACGCCGATAACTATCACCAAAGAGGAGAGTAGCTCTCCCGTGCCATGCGGTGAATAGTAGATGGGAAGAAATGTAAGAATCGCAATAACGGTAGCCGCCAACAAAGGCATAGCGGTAGAAGAACAGGCACGCATAATGGCAACCCTTTTACGCATGCCACGTTGCATATTCACCAGTGCCGAGTCGAATACGACAATGGCGTTGTCGACCAGCATTCCCATAGCAATAATGATGGCAGCGAGTGACATGCGTTGCAGGGCGATACCGGAAGAAAGCATTACGATGAGAGTTGCGAAGATAGAGAAAATAAGTCCGCTACCAATGAGCATTCCATTTTTGAAACCGATAAAGAAAAGCAGGATGGCCACTACCGTAATTACCGAAATTATAAGGTTCAGAATAAATCCTTCGTTTGCTACAGCCGATTCATATCCTTGGTCATAGATGGAAGCCAGTTCAAAACCTTGAGGCATGCTTTCGGCTAACTTGTCTACTTTTAGTTTTACAGCTTCCGCCATATCTACTACATTACCTGTAGGTACGGTAGAGATGGCAATACCCACTGCTTGCTGTCCATTGATACGCATCAGATTGCTGGCGGGAGTTTGGTAACTCTCTTCAATCCGGGCAATGTCTGCCAAGCGGAAATGTTCGCCACTACGTGACACAATTGTCAAGTTGCGGATATCATCGAGCGAGTAGAAATTTCCGGTAGACTCGATGCGGATGCGGTTGGCACCTGCGTTAAATCCGCCTGCATCCACCACTTTATTCTGCCCTTCAAAGGCATGGGCGATATCTGCTGTAGTAATTCCACTGCGCGCCATGACGGAGGGGCTGACAGAGACATCAATGGTAGGTGTCTGTGTGCCGTATATTTCTACTTTGGCAACGTCTTTTACTTTTAGCAGCTCATTTTTGATGAGTTTGGCTTGGTCTTCCAGTTCGCGATAGGTGCGCCCTTCACCGGTCAGTCCGTAGAATACGCCCAACACATCGCCAAAGTCATCATTCACAACAGATGGACCGGCACCGGCAGGTAGCTTGCTTTGTACATCATTCACCTTCCGGCGAAGCTTGTCCCAGAGTTGTTGCATTTCGTCGGCGCGGATCTCCTTCTTTACATAGACTGTAATTTTGGAAAGTCCGGCACGGTTTTCAGTCTTCAAATAATAAAGTTCGCCAAGTGACTGGATGGATTCTTCGAGGACCTCCGTTACTTGCGATTGCACTTCCGAGGGTGATGCACCAGGATATGGAGTCAGTACCAATGCCTGCTTAATGGTAAAGGGCGCGTCTTCCAACTTTCCCATTTTGACGTAGGAAAACAAACCGCCGGCAATGATTAATATCATCAGCAAGATAGTGACTTGCTTCTTCTGCAAGAAGTATTTTACCAATTTCATAATTACTTAGTCTTTGAGGTCGTAGTTACTTTCATACCGTTTGATAAAAAGCGGAGTTTGCTTACGGCTACTGTTTCATTGGCTTGTAAACCTTGGGCAACAACAGCATAACCGTCAGGTAATAATTCGGTTACCATTACTTTTCTACGGTTCACTTGTTTGCTTTCCGGATTCACTACCCATACATAACTTCCTTCCGTCGGACGGTGACAGAGCGCTGTCTGAGGGATGCAGACCCCGGAGGCGCCTTTTCCTTGCACAACATCCAGTATCGCTTTACCGGACATTCCAGCCAGAAATTCACCGTCCTTGTTCGGAAGAAAAGCTGTTAATAAATAAGATAGATTATTTCGTGTGGTTCCTTTGGAGATTTCGGCTATACGTGCGTCAAATATCTTGCCCAGTATAGCGTCGAAACGTAGGCGGATGCTATCCATTTTCTGTGCTGCATAAGCAACATCTTGAGTAACATATATTTCTATTCTCAATTGATGTATGTCTATCAACGAAAGAACGGGTTGTGTAGCCTTAACATCCTGGAATTTTTCTATATAAACTTCACCTACATATCCACTAAAAGGGGCTATCAGACGTGTATCGGCAAGTTCGTTGACGGCAGTTTCAAAAGCCATTTTTGCGGAAATATATTCAGCTTTAGCCTTTTCGTAGGTACTAGCCGAAATGTTCTCTTTCTTATATAATACCTCAATACGCTCAAATTCAGTTTTGGCCTGATGATAGACTGCTTCTGTACGTTCTTTACGGATACGGAAATCGCGCGGATCTATTTCTGCTATAATCGATCCTTGATTGTATTGATTACCTGCATATACGTCGAAACGGTCGATAGGACCACCTACTCTGAATGATAGCTCGGAGGTGCGGAACGGTTGGGCGATAAAAGGAAACTCTTTACTACTTTCTTTTGAAAGGGTAGTGGCTTGTGCGGTATAAACCAGTAGGTCTTGTTCGCTTTTTGTCTCCTTTCCATTGCAGGCGCAAAGCAGAAAGGAGAGACCGGACAATAGAATAAATCGAGCTTTTGTTCTCATATCTCTTTTAAGTTTTCGACAAAAGTAGAAAGGCTTATGAAAACTTGCCGGAGGATATTTTCCGAAACCCGAAAAGAGAAGACTGAAGACGGAGATTAAAGCGCTAAAATATATTGCCCCCGGTTTTGAATAACCGAGGGCAAACATATACGGGATAGAAATTTACATGAAGATGATATGTTTACTCAATATAGTTGTTATCTGCCTTCTTAATTGATTGGCATTGATTGGCTTTGCCATGTAAGCATCGAATCCGTTTTCCATTACTTTCTGCTCATCCGAGGCGTATGCAAATGCGGTAACGGCTATGATAGGCACTTTGGTGGAGAATTTACGTATTTCCTTGGTGGCTTCATAACCATCCATAATCGGCATATTGATATCCATAAGGATGAGTTGGGGATTATGTTCTTTGAACATAACCAATGCCTCCTCACCATTCCATGCATGTACCAAATTATAATCTTTTTTAGGATGGACTCAATAAGCTGATAGTTACTGGCATGATCCTCTGCTACCAATATCGTGATTTTCTGTTCTTTTATCTTGATAGGCTCCAAAATAGCGTCCTCATGTATGAGATTGACAGCAGGAGTGAAAGGTACTGTGAACCAAAAGGTGGAACCTTCTCCTATTTTTGATTGTAATCCTTTTTTGCCTCCCATTTGCTGTACGAGGGTTTGGCAGATGGAAAGTCCAAGCCCGGTGCCTTGAGCAAAATTGTTCAACTTTACAAAACGACCGAATACACTGTCCTGTTTGTCTTCAGGAATACCACATCCAGTGTCTGCTACGTAGAAATAAATCATTTTATTACGTTTCTCATAACCAAACCGGATACTACCGGATTCGGTAAATTTAATGGCATTTGTCACTAAATTAATTATAATCTGAGGAATGCGGTTGCGTTCAGCATGAATCTTTAATTCAGGCAAACTTTGTTCAAAGACCAGTATTAAGTCTTTATCGGCAGGCAGTTTTAAGCGGAGGGAATTTTCCAGTTCCCACATTACTTTATTCAGTTCGAAATCTGTATCAATAAACTCCATTGTACCTGCTTCGATCTTTGAAAGGTCGAGAATGTCACTGATTAATTGCAAAAGCAATGTATTATTGTTTTCGATGATGCTGACGTATTCCATCTTTTCCTCCTCTTCTTCTGTGGAAGCGAGTATGCCGGAGAATCCTACAATTGCATTGAGCGGAGTACGTATTTCGTGGCTCATGTTGGCAAGGAAAGCTGATTTTAAACGGTTGGATTCTTCTGCCCGGTTTTTGGCGGAAATCAAATCGCTTTCCATCTTCTTCCGTTCGCTGATGACGAGTGAAGAACCGACAAGGGTAAGTGGCTGACCTTTTTCGTCATAACTTTCTACAGCAGCTTGTGCTTCTACCCAATCAATATGTTTACATCCGTTGATACGATTAACGACTCGATATTCTTCTTTTACTTTCTGAGAACGACCTGCCAGCAAATTGGCAAACGCTTCCTTTACTTTAGGAAGGTCTTCTTTGTATATCTTTGAAAAATATTCGTTGTCCGGTACGGAAAGCTGCTCGTCACTAATTTCGTTGTTGTTACTCAACTCAATAGGTTTGTTTACGTCGCAAAGTATGGTATGATTTTTTAAATCCCACTTCCAGGGAACAATGTTGGCTACATCGAGTGCCATTGAAAGTTTATGGTTAATGGAACGAAGTTGCTCCTGCGTATGGTGCAATTCAGTACTATCCATGCAGAATACATCCATAAAACGCTCATCACCATTCAGATTGACTAGAACATCATAGAAAGTATCTACTTCCTTATTATAGTAGGAGAAGGTGATAGAACGTTTCTCTTTCAGGGCGATATTCATAAAATGATGAAATTGGGCGGTTGAGTCAGGAAACAGTTCAAGATCCGATTTGCCGATAATATCTTTCCGGTTACAGAATTTATCTTCAAAACGTTTGTTTACGTCTGCAAACCGGGTTTCTATAATGCGCCCGTCTTTATCCATAATAAGCTCTTCCAGCATATATAGGATAGGCATGTTATTGATGAGATTGTAATATTTGCCCACTGTTCTTAATTCATTCTGTTGGATGTGTTTCATCTTTAAAAGTACGCGAACACGGTTATACTGGAAAAAGAGCAAGATAAGTATCAGGAGGCAAAGGCCCCCAATGACGATATATTCGTATTGTTCCCAGAATGTGGGAGGGGCATTAAAGAATATAGTGCTTTGGGGGCAACGGGAAGGGTCGAGATTACGTTGAAGCAATGACTGGTAATTAAAGACCGGAGCACCGTTGTCAATTTGATAAAAGGGTATGTCACGGGCAGGCTTTCCATTGATTATATCGTCTATATTGGTTAATAGTTGGCTGATATACCTTTTCTCATTATAAACGTAACCGCCTACAATTCCACCTTCTTCTTTAATTCCAACAGTTCTGAACGAGAATAGAGGGATTGATACCGTTGCAATTATTCGATGTGAATTAGTGGTCATAACAAGGTTATCTGTGAAATCTTGCTTTCGAATCCATGAAGTGAACAGGACACCGGTGGTCTGTTGGTTTTGATGGTTGAGTATTGTAAAGAGACTATCTGTCGAGATGTTTTCGGCAGATAAGAATTGGTACTTTAGCTCAGGATGTTTTTCCTGCAAAACTTCAGAAAGATCATAATTGTTTTGCCGGCAAATGTATGTTCGGTCACCAATATATATGATATTCTCCAATTGGGGAATAAGTTGTTTCATTAGTTGAATATTCTCTTCCAAATAGTTGTGTGCATACATAAAAGTCAGATTGAACTTTTCGTGCAAATTACTGACGGGAATACGCTGTTCCGGGGTTATCGGTTCACCTGTGGTTATTAACTCTTCGGGACCCGTATAATCGCGTTCGCCACAAAGTAACATAGGTACGTCAGGCCATTGGTTGTTTAATTCATCGCAGAGTATGTAACTTGCACACCCTATCATTACTATTAATTTGGGAGTCTGGGAAGGAAGTTTCTGGAACAAGCTTTCCTTGATCTTTTTCAAATCGTCTTGATTATCTACTGCAAGCATTTTCAAATGCGCTGTTACGACACCGATCTTATTGTTTTTCGAAGCCATGTCCAGGATGGGATTGATAAGACTGTTACTCCAAGGATTTGAATCGGCGTAGGTATTTATGACAAGGATGTGATCGATATCCGGTTTTGCATTATTACCAATTAAGGTGTGGGTATTAGAAACTGTTTTGAATTTATAGAAAAATAATGTTATAGTTTCGTTTAATATATTGCAAATCAGTTGGTTAGTCGAACTATTTTTTCGTAACTTTATGATTACCAATCAATTAAAGAAATAAAACGATACTCAACCAACCTCACTGATAAACAATGGCAAGTTGCAGAAAAAATTATTAATACACAAGAAAGAAATCGTAAACATACTCTAAGGAATATCATGAATGCTATACTTTACACTCTTAAATCAGGCTGTCAGTGGCGTATGCTTCCAAAGGATTTTGCTCCTTGGCAAAGTGTATATTATTACTTCCGTATATGGAAGAATGAAGGCGTCATTGAGGAACTCCTTGATGCTCTACGTTCTCATATTAGGCAAAAAATGGGTCTGAACGACAGCCCAAGCCTAGGGATCATTGACTCAAGAAGTGTAAAGACATCACATCATGTTGATTCTGTCAGAGGTCTTGATGGCAATAAGAAAATCAAAGGTAGGAAGCAACATATTATTGTTGATACACAGGGACTTCCTATGGCAATAGCCATCCACGAAGCAAATATCCATGACAGTAAGGGTGCCCCTATGGTTATAGATAATCCTTCCTACAAATTTCCTCGTCTTGTGAAAATTCTTGCTGATGGAGGCTATAGAGGTAATCTCGCTGACTGGCTAATGGAAAAATATGGATGGTTTCTTGAAGTCGTGCTAAGACCGGAACAATGTCCTTCAAAATTTAAGGTTATTCCTAAGCGATGGATTGTTGAACGTAGTTTTGCATGGCTTGAGAATTTCAGAAGGCTTACTATAGATTATGAATTCCTTGCGGATACATCTTTAGCCATGGTGCAACTTGCGTTCTGTCAAATCATGCTTAACAAAATTATTGACTAATTTTAAAACAGTTTCTTAATTAATTAAGGTTAGCCTTTTATAATTTAACGAATAAATCTATCTATTTATCACAAATGTACAGTATAATTATTACTTATAAAACATTATGCATGTTTTATAAGTAATAGCAATAGAAACAAAAAATTTGCATACCACATATATGAATTTATCCTACAGAATACTAAGCGATAACATCCTGTATATTAATAATTTAATAGGATACTTTACGATTTTCACTTAAGCAAACAAATCGTTTGACATATGTCGAAATCGATTTTGACATATGTGGTAATGCATTACGACAGCTGTCAAAATACATTTTGACAGCTGTCGAACGAATTCTACTCTTAAGTCTTTTACTTTAATTACAGGCATGAAAGAATTTCTTTACTTAAGAGATTCATTTATTTATAAACGGGAAATGTAAATCATCTTCACGACACTTTTCAAACCAGCAAACGGCACTGTTGTATTCAACACAAAAGGGTAAAAGAGGAATACAACTCAAAAAAATAATACATGACAGATGACAAATGAAAAGGATCTGTCACACAGCATCTGTCATTGTCAGAAGCCGCTTCAACAAAAGGATCTGACTGCAAAAATGATGGATGACAGATTGTTTTGTCAAAAACAATCTTTAATTGAAACAACTAAAATAAATTCACTAGTATTCCATTAAGATTGGGACGTTATTAAAAATAAAGAATCCGAACAGCATGCACGTTAGTATCCGAAAACTTCTTCATTTTAAGTGCTGCTTCGGTGGTATGGAAATTACAAAAATTCGATTAACTTTGTAAGAGCTCATATAATAGCTTTTTGCTTGTGGAAATAAGATAAATGAGTATATATTGTTTCTTTTCAGCAAAACAATTATTTAACGAACCATTGATATATGATGAATCGAGTATTCCTTCTTTCACCGTTACTGATGTTCATATTTATTTTTACCTTTTGCTCACAAAAGGAAGATGCATCTGTTTTGGAAGAAAGCAATGTACCCGACACCACAACCATCGCCTCACCGGCGCCTATTGTAATCGTAATCGAAAAGGATCTGCTTTACAACGAGTATACATTGGCCGATGAATACCCTTACAAAGATACGATCCGAAGTTTCCAATGGGATAAGATACGCGATCTGCTACATCTTCTGGACTCGGTTCAGCAGCAACATAATAATTGGGCTATCCTGCAAAACTATAAGAATATGAATGGGGTAGCTCCGCTGGTCAAAGAATTCAAACGAAACGTCTACAAGCGTGTGGCAGACATGCATGGAGTTGAGCGTTTCCAATCCGTCCCACTGTTTCATCCCGCTGATACGGTAACCGGAGAACGCTATGGGCGCGACGGCTCGCCAGTCAGATACCTCGGAGAAGAAGGCGGATTAGCCCGGGTATGCCTTATGTCGTCAGACGAAGAGTGGCTCGTGCCCCAAAAATACGTCAAAGTAATCGGAGACACGATCACTTTCAACCATGCCGTTTTTGTAGATCGGCACAACCAGAATATCGCCACGCTGGAAAAGGTCGGTTCCAAATGGTTGGTACGAAGCATGAATCCCATCACCACCGGCCTGCACCGTCCTCCATACGCGCAGGAAACGCCATTAGGGATTTTCCTCATCCAGGAGAAGAAGCAGAAAATGATATATCATAAAGATGGGACTACCGAAACAGGAGGCTTCGCTCCCTGGGCAAGCCGTTTTACCAACGGTGCCTACCTGCATGGCGTACCCGTAAATGTACCTCGCACCACCCCGATTGAGTATAGTGCTAGTCTGGGCACAACGCCTCGTTCGCACATGTGTGTACGTAATGCCACTTCACACGCTAAATTTATATACGAATGGGCTCCGGCAGAAAAAACAGTAGTTTTTGTACTCGAATAGATTGTAGCTCAGAATAATAGTATATATTTGCACTCGTAATTTTTCTTTATGTATAGATTTGTATTGTTTTTATTGTTATTACTGACTCCAGTTCATTTTTCCTCAACGACTTCCTGGATAGAAGCCGCCGACAACAACAGATTGTCTGGCAGCATGCAGTTGTATCTGGATATGCAGTTGTCCGACCGGGTGAGTTTTCCGGCCTTTGAGCAGGCGCTTTCCGGTTACGAAAAGATTGCGCACCGGAAAAATATCATGACATTGATAGACTTCACCAAACCGTCCTCGGAAGAACGTCTTTTTGTTTTGGATATGGATAGGCGTTGTATATTGTATTCATCTGTTGTTTCGCACGGCAGAAACAGCGGCACCAATTATGCCACTTCCTTCTCTAATAAAACGGGATCGTATCAAAGCTCCCTCGGATTTTATGTAACAGAAAACACCTATAACGGAAAAAACGGTTACTCCCTTATACTCGATGGACTGGAAAAAGGGTTCAACGACCGGGCTAAAGAACGTGCCATTGTGATCCACGGAGCCGCCTATTCAAATCCTTCGGTAATCGCCAGTACAGGACGGTTAGGCCGCAGTCAGGGCTGCCCGGCACTACCCGAGGCAGTCAGCGCCAAAATCATCGATACCATTAAAGGCGGAAGTGTATTGTATATCTATGCCGATAATTCGGAGTATGCACAGAAAAGTGAATTTCTGTAACCTTGATCCCATCTTTCTACATTTATAAAATTAAAGTTTGATTTCAAACAACACATTCGTGCTTGTGAGGGAAAGCATATTCCTTCACTAACATATTATTAAGTATAAAATTCTGACTGATCCTGAATGAGAGGGAGGGGGTGTTGAGCGACTGAAAAAAAAGAGAGCCGCGAGATCTCACATCCGGCGACTCTCAACACTAACCCTTAACTTTAACCAATGAAAAACAATAATCTAATTAATGTAATGAAGCTAATGCAGCTTCATAATTTGGCTCAGTTGTAATTTCCGGAACTAATTCCTCGTAAACAACCTTGCCTGCTTCGTCAATTACTATAACTCCTCTTGCAAGTAAACCTTTTAGAGGGCCATCAATCAGAAGCATCCCGTACTTATCTTCAAAGCATGAACAACGAAACGCTGAAAGTGCAACTACATTTTCAATACCTTCCGTAGTACAGAAACGTCCATGCGCAAAAGGTAAATCTTTCGATACTGCCAATACCACCGTATTGCTCAAAGAAGCTACTTCTTTATTAAATCTTCTTACAGAAGCGGCACAAACCGAAGTATCCAGACTTGGAAAAACATTTAATACAACTTTTTTCCCTTTTAAATCATTCAGTGACAACTCAGACAAATCAGTTTTTACACCTTTAAAATCTGGAGCTACTGTTCCTACTTCCGGCAGTGAGCCGTTTGTGTGTACCTCAATACCTTTAAAATTTACGCTTGCCATTCTTATAAATATTTATTAATTATACTTATTTAAAAGCGGCTTACAAATATAAGCTACTTTTTATGGATTAAACAAGAAATAACACCCAAAGTTGCCATATTTAACATTTTTTAATTGGTTTTACCCATTTCATAATCCCTATATTTGTAAAAAAATTAAAAAGATGATAGATATTGTACTGATTACACTACTCCTCCTTATCTTGATTGTGCTTATTTACCGCACCCGAAAAGAGAACCAGAAAGTTGAATATGAAAGAATTATAACAGAGATGCAACGATCGTTCGAACGGATTGAGCGCAATTTCAGAGAAGATTTCAAGTTGAACAGGGAAGAAAGCCGGGCTGTAAGCAAAGACCTACGCGAAGAGCTATCGGTTAACATTGAAATATTCCGTAAAGCGTTCGAACAGGGGATACAATCTTTTAATCAGTTGCAACGTGAAAAATTTGCTCAGCTGGACGAACAGCAACAGCGAATGATCACAAATACAGAAAAGCGGTTGGAAGAAATACGTGTGACTGTAGACGAAAAGTTACAGAAAACATTGAATGAACGTATCGGACAGTCCTTTCGTATGGTTTCCGAACAATTGGAGAGTGTACAGAAAGGATTGGGCGAGATGCAGACGCTGGCCCAGGATGTAGGTGGATTGAAAAGGGTGCTCAGTAATGTTAAGACACGGGGTAACATTGGCGAAATACAGTTAAGTATGTTGCTTGAGCAGTTGCTTGCTCCCGAACAATATGACGCCAATGTGCGCACGGTGAAGGGCTCGTCGGACGTGGTGGAGTTTGCCGTCAAGCTTCCGGGGAAAGATGATACGAGGGACTTCGTTTACCTGCCCATTGATGCCAAATTCCCGAAGGATGTGTACGAGCAACTGCTTAATGCATATGACTCGTCGGATACCCAAGCCATTGATGCTGCCGGGAAGGCATTGGAGACTACCATTCGGAAGATGGCAAAAGATATTTCGGACAAATACCTCGCTCCTCCGGCTACCACCGATTTCGGGATTATGTTCCTACCCTTCGAAGGCATTTATGCCGAAGTGGTACGGCGTTCTTCCTTGTTGGAGGAACTTCAACGTACGTACAAAGTGGTGGTTACGGGGCCTACCACTCTGGCAGCCATTCTAAACAGTCTGCAAATGGGATTCCGCACGCTGGCCATTCAGAAGCACTCGGGCGAGGTGTGGACTATTTTAGGGGCTGTTAAAAAGGAATTCGAAAAAGTTGGCGGCATGTTGGAAAAGGCTCAAAAGAACATTCAGGCGGCCAACGGACAACTGGACGAGGTGTTGGGAACCCGCACAAGGGCCATACAGCGCAAATTGAAAGATGTAGATTCGTTGGGGGATGCCGAAGCAAGAGCCATCATCCCGGAGATAGGTGCATTACACAAGGATGAAGAAATAGAAGAATATAAATAGTATACATTATAATAGATAAAGATTATGAACAGAACAGAAGACTTTGGGTATATCACCCCGGTTTATACAGGAGCTGTAAAAAGATATTGTCAGACATTGGATCTGAAAAATGATCCGGAACTGATTAAAACATACAGACATTGGCACAGTAAAGAGCATATCTGGCCGGAAATACCCAAAGGCATCCGCGAGGTGGGCATACTGAATATGGAGATCTATTTATTGGGAAACCGTCTGTTTATGATTGTGGAAACTCCGGCCGACTTTGACTGGGACAGTGCTTTCGGCAGATTGGCGACACTGGAGAGGCAAGCCGAATGGGAAGCCTTTGTAGACAAATTCCAACAAAGTGAAGCGGGTGCTGCCTCGGATGAGAAGTGGCAACGCATGGAACAGATTTTTCAATTGCCCTGAGTTTAGAAATAACCTGAAGCATTGCCTTTTTAATAAAATTACATTCGCATGAAGAAAAGACAAATACCTCATACCTTTACAATTGTTTTTTATATTATTATTTTCTGTGCTCTTCTCACCTGGTTCGTGCCGGGAGGTAAATACGTGGAACAGATTGCCCCAAACGGCGATAAGACCATGGTTTATCAGCAAGTAGAAAGTATTCCGCAGACCTGGCAGGTTTTATCGGCATTCTTTGAGGGTTTTGTTGATAAGGCGGATATCATCATATTTATCCTTATAATAGGTGGCGCCTTCTGGATTGTTAACGATAGCAAAGCGTTCGATATTGGTACCGTCGGCTTTTTACGGAAAGCCCGGCGACTGGAAAACAACCGGATGTTACGCAGGATTGGCGTCGACAATTTTATAATTACCTCCATCATGCTTCTTTTCAGCGTATTCGGTGCAGTGTTTGGCATGAGTGAGGAAACCATCGCCTTTACCATTATACTTGTCCCCATGGCCATCTCCATGGGATACGACTCCATTACGGGAGTTTGCATGGTGTTTGTTGCGGCAGCTTTGGGTTTTGCCGGAGCCATCCTCAATCCGTTTACCATTGGTATTGCACAGGGATTGGCGGGTATTCCGCTGTTTTCGGGCATCGAATACCGTATCTTTTGCTGGATAATAATCAACATAGCCGGATTTACCTGGATATTACGCTATGCAAACAGGGTAAAGAAGAACCCTCAATTGTCTCTCGTTTACGAAGAAGATCAATATTGGCGCGACCTGCATGAAAACGGTAGTCCGGAGTTCACGTATCACACACCCCGCATCGCGTGGATCAGCTTTGGCGTTACGTCGGTCATACTGATTCTTTTTTCCATAGCCTACCCCACCTCTTCACTGCAGATCGGGAATGCAGTCATCAACGGGCTGCCGGCCATTCCGGCACTTACGGGATTGTTTATAGTCAGCTCCGTTTTTGCCTTACGCAAAACGGTTCACCTATATATACTGAATCTGCTTTTCTTTACCATATTCTTTTTAATTACGGGAGTGATGGGATATGGCTGGTATATCATGGAGATTGCTACACTTTTCTTAGCCATGGGATTGGCGGCCGGTATCGCCAACAACAAAGGTCCGAATGAATTGGTGCAGTTATTCCTGGCAGGATGTAAAGATATCATGAGTGCGGCACTGGTGGTGGGAATGGCCGGAGGTATCATCGTTATCCTTCAGAAAGGGATGATTATAGACACCATACTTCATTCGCTTGCCGAAAAGATGAGCGGCATGGGACAGATTGCCACCGTCGAGATGATGTATGTAATTCAAAACCTGATCAATCTGGTGATCCCTTCGGGTAGTGCCAAAGCGGCTCTTACCATCCCTATCATGGCGCCGTTCTCGGACTTGATCGGGTTATCCAAACAAGCCACGATCATGGCCTTTCAGTTTGGGGATGGATTTACAAATATGATTACGCCAACGTCGGGGGTTTTAATGGCCGTATTGGGTGTGAGCCGTATTCCTTACGATAAATGGGTGCGCTGGTCGTGGAAGTTCATTTTATTCCTGATATTGCTCGGAGCCATTTTACTGTTACCTACGGTTCTGATTCCGATGAATGGATTCTGAGGAATGCACAAAATCGGAATACGTTGCAGGTCCGCAAATGAATTTGTACATTTGCCGGAACATTCAACGTATTCCGGTTCTATGCAAACAGAAAAGACAAACAATCTTCAGGCTCCTGCTGCTGCATCTTCGTTTACGGAGATTTTCAATCAGTATCAGGAGCGCTTTATTCTTTTTGCAAATTCGTATGTAAGGAACCAGGCGGTTGCCGAAGATATCTGCATGGAAGCCATGCTGATCTATTGGGAAAAACGGGATTCGCTTCAACCCGGAACAAACATTCCGGCGTACATTCTTACTATTGTTAAAAACAGAGCCCTGAACCATCTTCAGCACATGCATGTACGTCTGGAAGTGGAAGACCGGATCATGGATCATGCTTCCAGAGAGCTGAATCTGCGTATTTCAACGTTGGAGGCCTGTAATCCCAGCGATCTGTTTTCTACTGAGATTCAGGAAATCATTCATGACACGATCCGGACTTTCCCTCATCAGACTCAAAAGGTGTTTATGATGAGCCGGTTTGAGAATCTTACCAACAGGGAAATAGCCGAAAAACTGGGATTAAGCATAAAAAGCGTGGAATTCCATATAACCAAAGGTTTGAAAGTGCTGCGCACCAACCTGAAGGACTATTTACCATCCTGGGTTTTACTTGTCATCTAAAAAAAATTAAATTCTCATTAGGGTATTTAACGTCTGTCTTGTTATTATAGCAGAGACCAGACATATTGTTGTCTTCAATCATGAATAAAAGAAATGGATAAAGAGACCTTACATCGGTATTTTGAAGGGAAAAGCACGTTGGAAGAGGAAATACAGGTTGTGAACTGGGTGGAAGCATCCGAAAGCAACCGGAAAGATTACCTCCGGGAAAGAATGCTTTGGGACGCGGTAACTCTGACTGCCAACTCGAAGGATCTGGGAGTTCCTGTGCAAAAACGTGCCAACCGGACCAGTCTTTGGCGCGCAATAGCTGTGGCGGCATCGATTGCCTTGCTTTTGGGTATATCGTGGACAATCTGGGATCGCTCTGCAAATCTTGTTTCTCAGCAAAATCAGACAATCATCGTACCTGCCGGTCAGCGGGTACAGCTTCTTCTGGCTGACGGGACGAAGGTATGGCTTAATTCAAAAACCACCTTCACCTACCCTGCTGCATTCAGCAGTAAAAACAGGGAAGTCACACTTAACGGTGAAGCTTACTTTGAAGTAAAAAAAGATACGGAACATCCCTTTATAGTTAAAACAAATCTATATGATGTAAAGGTATTGGGTACCACCTTTAATGTGTATGCTTACGAAAATGCCGATTATTTTAAAACATCACTTATAAATGGTTCTGTAGAAGTTCTGTCCGACCACTATAAAATAAACTTAAAGCCAGGCGAAGTGGCAACCGGAACCAGCGGCTCCCTGAAAAAGGGGACGATCTCCAATCTGGATGAATTCAGATGGAAAGATGGTCTCCTATGCTTTGACGACGAGCCTTTAGGAACACTTATGGAGAAATTCTCGATCTATTACGACATCCACATCGAAGTGGCCGATCCGGGATTACTGTCGTACCGGTGCACCGGTAAATTCAGGCATAACGACGGAATCGAATACGCTTTAAAGGTAATACAGAAAGATCTGAACTTTACTTTTACCCGCAACGACGAATCAAATACAATTACATTGAAATAACAGAGTGTTAACTATTTTAATTTAATATCATGCAGAACATCGATACATAAAACATCAAAAAAAAAGAAATGCCGGAAAGTAGTGGTGTACCTCCCGGCATATGTCAACACGAGACAATCCAATTTATTCTCAGTATTAACAATAAATCCATTACAAAGTTATGATAAATATTCTTTGTCGAAATCCCTATGGCTTAAAAAAACATAAATTAACCCATCTGGTGCGGATTATGAAACTATCAATATTCCTATTATTCGTCTTTGTTTGCTCGGGATTGGCCGAAAACGCCCATTCGCAGAATGCAAAAGTTACGCTAAACAAACAAAATGTGATGGTTAGCGAGATCTTAAATGAGATAGAGAATCAGACAGAATACCTGTTTCTCTACAACAAAAAAAATGTAAATGTGGAGAGAAAGACCTCTCTTAATGTTACAAACGAGTCTGTTGCAGGAATTCTTAACAGGATTTTCTCCAACACAAACGTTAGTTATGCAATGGAGGGTAAACACATTGTGCTGTCAAAGCATGATGCACCGGTATCTGTTGCCAGTCAGGAACCGGGACGTACCATTACAGGGTTGATCCGCGACGAAAACGGAGAGCCTGTAATCGGGGCCAATGTGATGGTTGCCGGTACTTCCATCGGTACCATTACGGATATAGACGGTAACTTCTCTTTGCAGGGAGTGCCGGACAAGTCAATTATCCGCGTATCCTATATTGGATATTTAACCCAGGATGTGGTATTAAAGAAAGAAAACTCGTTGCAGATCGTACTTCGCGAAGATACCAAGAAACTGGACGAGGTAGTGGTTATTGCCTACGGTACAGCCCAGCGTAAAAGTATTGTGGGTGCGGTGGACCAGATTGCATCGGGTGTGATTGAAGATCGTCCCGTTGGAAACCTTACCCAGGCATTGCAGGGAGCTTCTGCCAACCTTGTAATTCAGCAGAAGAGCTTCAACCCCAACGATAACAGCGTTAACATCAACATCCGCGGTATCAGCACCATGAATAACAACGATCCGCTGGTGGTGATTGATGGTTTGGTTGTTGAACAATCAAGCATGAATAACCTGAACCCGTCTGATATCGAAAACATATCTGTATTGAAAGATGCCGGTAGTGCGGCTATCTACGGATCACGGTCGGCCAACGGTGTTATTTTGATTACCACGAAGAAAGGTAGAAAAGACGAGCGTCCCGTAATCAAATTTACAGGAATGGTTGGAACACAGAATCCTCACATTCTTTTCAAACCGGTTAAAGGATACGAAAATGCCATCTTACGCAACCAGGCTTTGGTAAACGGCGGCTCAGCTCCCATCTATTCACCGGCTCAGATTCAGGGTTTTCAACAAAATGGCGACTCAGAATGGTTCCTGAACGAGATTATGAAGAATGCCTTACAGCAGAATTATAATTTAAATATCTCGGGTGGATCGAAAAACTCTACCTACATGATCTCCGGAGGATATTATGACCAGGAAAGTAACTTTGTTGGAGCCGACTATGGCGTAAAGCGCTATAATTTCCGTACAAACATGTCTACCGAGTATCAGAGACTTAAGTTAAGTACCTCCATGGCTTACGTGCGTACAGACGGTACAGATCATACCACATCTTCCGGTACGCTGATTGTGGATGCCTCACGTATTCCGGTATACAATACCTATTCAATGAAAGATGCCAACGGTCGGTATCTGGTAAACGACGTATTATCGGAATTCAACCCGTTGGGTATTCTGGAAGCTGGCGGTAAGACCTGGAAAGATGAAGATAACTTTACCGGATCTGTGAATGCCGACCTTGATATTATCGATGGTTTGAAGCTAAGGGGTGTATTTGGTGGAGATCTTCGTTCTAACCACCGTCTCATCATGCGTAAGAAAGTTCCTTTTTATGCAAGCGAAACAGCTACAGTTCCAAGTGGTTATGCAAACTCGAACCGTGAAACGGAAGATTACAATGAAAAGGTTCTTTTCCTGAATTCGCAGCTTATGCTTGACTTCAACCGCACCTTTGCCAAGATGCATCAGATTACCGGTTTGTTGGGAGTATCCAACGAGTCGTACACCTTCAAGGCAAATGAGCTGAAAAAGAAGTATACAGATCCTGATTTAGGTATTCCGGTTTCGGAAACCGAAATAATTACGTCTAGTTACAACACGCCTAACAGAACTACCCAACGCAGCCTTTACTCTGTGTTCGGTCGCGCCGGATATTCCTACAATGGAAAGTATTACGGAGAATTCAGTTTCCGTTACGACGGTTCTTCCAAATTTGCAGAAAACAACCGCTGGGGATTCTTCCCTTCTGTTTCGGGAGGATGGCGTGTGTCTGAAGAGGCGTTCATGACAAATTACCGCGAACGTTTCGGCGAATTGAAGTTGCGCGGATCGTACGGTATCCTGGGTAACCAGAATGTGGACGATTATCAATATCAGACTACGTACAACATTACAAACAATGCATACGGGTTTAATAATGTTTCGGTTGCCGGTACAGGCTTTACCTTTGCCAATAAAGAGTTGAAATGGGAGCTTTCCAAAACATTCAACGTGGGTGTGGATGCAACCTTCTTCAATAATTCGGTATATGCTTCGTTCGACTATTTCAACAAGCGTACTTCAGACATCTTAATCACTCCGGAGGTTCCCACCGTATACGGAGGTGCCGTTCCTAAGTACAATGCAGGTGAAATGCAGAATCAGGGTTGGGAAATCACCCTTAGCTATCGTTTCAACAAAGGCGATTTCCGTCACAACGTAGGCTTGAATCTGGCTGATTCATGGAATGAGGTTTTGGCATTCGACGGGAATGAGCAGATCAGCAGCTCGGATCAGATGCAGCGAATCATCCGTGTAGGGTTACCGTTTAACTCCTATTACGGTTACAAAACCGACGGATACTTCCAGAATATAGATGAGGTTAAGAACGGAGCCATCCCTGTGGGTGCTACGGTTCAACCGGGAGACGTTCGCTATGTAGACCGCGACAACAACGGTGTTATTGATGACAAGGATCGTTTTGTATTAGGAAATGCATTCCCTCGTTATACATTTGGTATCACCTATGATATGAGTTGGAAAAACTTCGATTTCAATCTTTTGCTTCAGGGCGTAGGTAAACGTTCCATGTTCCTCCGCGGCGAGTTGGTTGAACCGTTCCACTCCAATTATTCATATACGATGTTTACACATCAGCTCGATTACTGGACTCCGGTTAATCCCGATGCACGTTGGCCGCGTCTGGCCGCTCCCGGCACAGCTTCCAACACGAACAATTATGGAAAATCGTCGGATTTATACCTGTTCAACGCGTCTTATCTGCGTTTGAAAAACATCCAGATCGGTTATACGCTACCGAAGACTATTTCGATGAAAGCCGGCATGCAGAAGTTACGTGGTTATGTAACCGCCCAGAACCTGCTTACACTTGCCAAGAACGGATTTATCGATCCGGAGTCTACAGAGTTTGGATCAAACATGGGTAATAACGGGGCAAACAGCGGACGTAACTATCCTACACCTATCTATGTAGGTTTTGGCTTAGATATAGAGTTTTAACCTTTACGTTTAAAAAGATACAGATATGAAACTGAATTTCTTAAAATATAGCGTGGTTGCAATGGCATGTCTGGCTACCTTATCGGGTTGTCAGGATCTGGATCTGGCTCCCACCGATAAATTTACAGAGGCTAATTACTGGACTTCACCCGAAAAAGCATCCATGGTACTAAATACCGCCTATAGTCAGCTTAGCAGCAGCGGACGGTATTTCAGTAACGAGACCTTATCGGACAATATGTACGAAGGCCGAGGCAACAGCAGTGAAAAGATGATCTCTTCCGGTCAGGCCGATGCTTCCAACTCAAGATTTTCCGACGAATGGAAGAATTCGTATGCAGGTATTAAAACCTGTAACGTATTTCTTGAAAATGTGGATAAAGTGCCCAACATGAATGAAACCCTGCGTAACCGCATGAAAGCGGAGGCTCGTTTCATCCGCGCATGGCTTTATCTGCAGCTTACCACCTGGTATGGAGATGTTCCTTTGTTTGATAAAGACATCTCTTTGTCGGAGTCTAAAACCATCGCCCGTAGTCCGAAGGCAGACGTACTGGCATTTATCTACAGCGAACTGGACGAGGTAACCGAGATTCTTCCTGTAAATACAGCTTATGCCGAAGCCGACCGTGGACGAATCACCAAAGGGGCAGCCATCGCTCTTAAGGCCAGAGCTTATTTATATCAGAACGATTGGGCAAACGTAGCCGCAACATGCGAAAAATTAATTGGTAATACGGCCAATGGAACTTACGCACTGTTCCCCTCCTACGCCGGTATCTTTAAACCGGAGAACGAATACAACAGCGAAGTGATACTGGACTATCAGTATGTTCCTTCTCTGCGAGTTTGGGAGGAAATGTACGACATGGCGCCTCTGTCTGCCGGAGCCCGTATCAACGCCAAAGCTCCCACACAGGAGTTGGTGGATGACTATCTTATGCTGAATGGTAAAGCGATACATGAATCGGGATCAAACTACGATGAAAACAATCCCTACAAGAACCGCGACCCACGTCTGGATGCAACCATTGTTTACCACGGTGCCAAGTGGACAAGACCGGACGGAACTGTTCAGACCATCTATATCAAACCGGGTTCTACCCCCAGCGACAATACCTATGGTAAAGTGGACGAATATATCGGTGCAGGATCGAACTCAACCTCAACCGGCTATTATTTGAAAAAGAACTACGATCCTACGTCGGAGATCGGTATGAAATCAGATTTGAATCTCATCTTGATTCGTTATGCGGATGTACTGTTAATGTATGCCGAAGCAATGAATGAGCTTGGAAAGATGGATGAAGCTGTTTGGAATAAAACCATCCGTCCGCTTCGTCTTCGCGCCGGATTTACCGACGCTCCTGCCTTGAATTATCCAACGGAAGGAAACATGCAAACCATTATCCGTCGCGAACGCAGAGTGGAACTGGCTTTGGAAGGGTTGCGTATCTTTGATATCCGCCGTTGGAAGACTGCAGAAACGGTATTGAATACCTATCCTCATGGTGCACGTTTCGGCGAGGCAAGTATTGACAACGGCTACATCCGGTTGGAAAAACGTTCATTCAATCCGGAACGAGATTACTTATGGGCTGTTCCATTGTCTCAAAAGGACTTGAATCCTAACTTAGGACAAAATCCGGGTTATTGATTCGTATCGTGATACGTAAATGAAATAGTATTTGTATGAAATTGCATAAATCAAAAGCAGTTAATTTTCAAAAAGACAAAATTATGAAAACATTAGTAGTTAAATCGACCATATTTCTCTCTTTTCTTTTTGCATTGATGTCTTGTGTAAACGACGACACATTGGAACATCTAAAGGTGACAACCGTAAAAACGCTGTATGCTCCGGACAATAACAAGGCTGTTAAACTGGAAAGCTCTGCGTCTGCCAATATTTTGTTCGAATGGGAACAGGCCAAAGCAGAAGACGGTGGTCTGGTGATGTACGAAGTAGCATTCGACGTAGAGGGCGGCGACTTCTCTAAACCTATCTACAAACTTACATCAGACAACAATGGTACTTACAATTATGCCACTGTTACTCACAAAACATTGAATAAGATCGGTGCGCTGGCAGGATTGAACTCTTCGGAAACAGGTAATATCATCTGGACCGTATTTTCGTCCAAAGGGGTGAATGAGGTAAAAGCCGAAGAGGTAAGAACCATGACTATTACACGTCTGGCTGGTTTTGCAGAGGTTCCAACCGATGTATATGTTACCGGTGAAGGTTCTGAAGGCGGTGCTGATTTATCGAAAGCCATTAAATTCAAGGCTGTTGCCAACGGAGAATTCGAAATTTACACCAAGCTTACTGCCGGAAAGAAATATCATTTTGCCGATGGCACCAATGCAGCTGCCAAGACCTATTTCGCTGATGGCGAGGTATTAAAAGAAAACGGAGAGAGCACAGTGGCCAAAACAGGTGTGTACCGGATCAATCTGGACTTCACTACCGGAGCGGTTGTTTATACCGAAATCAGCAAGATGGAACTCTTCTTCGCTCCTACAAACTCATACCTGTTTGAACTGCCTTATGTTGGTCAGGGTGTTTGGAAAGCAGCCAGTCAGCCTATTACATTCAAGCAAGAAGGATGGGGACGCGACGAACGTTATAAATTCCGTATGACTGTAAAAGAAGGTACTGAATTTGAATGGTTCGGAAGTGTTAACGGAGATAATTCTCGTCCTAACAACTCAACGCCCGAATCATTCTGGTACATGGTACCGGTTTCGGGTGATCAATGGAATAACTGCTTCAAGTTTGCCGGCGAAATTGACAACAGTCTGAGTGATGTCAGCGTTGTTTTCCAGGCAGACAACAGTTATACTCACATCATTAAAAAAGTAGGTGATCAATAACAGTAAACAAGCCGCCCGGAAGAACCATTCCGGGCGGACTTATCATCCTAAAAAGTATATACACATGAAAAATATTCTATTCTATTCATTATCCATCCTTTTGCTTTCCTCTTGTGGAAAAATAAATGATATACCCTTGAACGATCCAAACGATGTGGCTGTAAACTGGACTGCAGCAGCAGACAGCAGCAGTCAGTCTCTCGCCAATGGCTTCTGGAATTCGGGTGGTTCTTACTTCAACTATAATAACAGCGGCAACACAGACTTTCATTACTGGCCGCAGGCTCACGGACTCGATGTGCTGGTAGATGCTTATTCGCGCACGGGGAATGCTGTTTATAAGAACGAGATAGACCAATGGTTTACAGGTGTCAAAATTAAAAACGGCAATACCTTTTATAACAATTTCTACGATGATATGGAGTGGAACGCACTTGCCATGTTACGTGCTTACAATGCCACTAAAGATGAAAAATTCAAAACCGCTGCTTTAGATGTCTGGAGCAATATCCAGACCGGATGGAATTCTACCATGAATGGAGGAATTGCCTGGAAAAAAGATCAGCTTTATTACAAGAACACCCCCGCCAATGCTCCCGCCTGTATTTTAGCCGCCCGTTTATATAAGCAGTTTAACGGCGCAAGCGACCTGGAATGGTCGAAGAAAATTTACGCATGGATGAAAGAACATTTATTTGAAGCTGGTACCGGATTTGTGTACGATGGTATAAACCGTGAAAACAACGGTGCAAAAGACAACTGGAAGTTTACCTACAACCAGGGAACATTCTTAGGTGCAGCCCTCGAATTATACAACATCACTGGCGAAAAGGTCTATTTGAATGATGCCATCAAGGCAGCCGACTATGCCCTTAACAGCAATGTAAACAGCAACGACCGTATTTTACAAAGTGAAGGCTCCGGAGACGGTGGTCTGTTTAAAGGAATCTTTGTCAGGTATTTTACACAGCTCATTCTTTGTCCGGGACTGGAAGACGGAACGCGTAACCGGTATGTACGATTTATGGAGCACAATGCAAAAACATTGTGGAATGAAGGTACGAACAAAACCGGTGTGCTGTTTGGTCCGTATTGGAAAACAAAACCCAATGCACAAACCGGACTTACAGAGCAACTAAGTGGCTGTATGCTGATGGAATCAATGGCACTTTTGAAAGAAAAATCAGTAATTAAATAGTTGTGTTAAATCTTTAGAACAGAGTGATTATGAAAGTTAAAGTACTTAGTCTTGCATTTCTTTGCCTACCCTTTTTGATAGGAGGGTGTGCTACACGGAAGACATCCGACAAAACCAGCGATCTTTCCGTAGCCGATTCGTTGCTTACCAACATCCTATCTCTTTACAATGTAGAAAAACACGGATTATTGTCGGAAACCTACCCCGTAAACCCCGACAACCAGGTTACTTATCTGGCCGAAGGAAGCGAACAAAAGAAAGGTCAGGAAGTCTCTTTTCTATGGCCCTACTCGGGTATGCTGTCAGGATGCGTTTCTCTTTATAAGACAACGGGAAATCAGAAGTATAAGGAGATACTTGAAAAACAGATTCTACCCGGACTGGAACAATATTGGGATAACATCCGCGAACCGTTCTGCTACCAGTCGTATCCCATGTTCAATGGTAAAAGCGACCGCTTCTACGACGATAACGATTGGATCGCCATTGATTTCTGCGATTACTACGAACTGACAAAAGAACCCGCCTATCTTGAAAAGGCAGAGGCCTTACACAAGTATATCTACAGCGGATGGTCGGACGAACTGGGTGGAGGTATTTTCTGGTGCGAGCAACAGCGTGTTTCAAAAAACACCTGCTCCAACGCTCCGGCTACAGTGCTTTGCATGAAACTTTACAAACTCACGAATAAAGCCGAATACCTGGATTGGGCTAAAAAAACCTATGCGTGGACCAAGCAACATCTGTGCGATACAACCGATTATGTATATTGGGATAACATCGCTCTGGACGGTAAAGTGGCTACTCAGAAGTATACCTATAACAGCGGACAAATGATTCAGGCCGGTGTTCTTTTATACAAAGAAACCGGAGATGAAACTTATCTGCAGGATGCACAACGTACGGCAAAGGGATCTTTCGAACATTTTACATCCAGACACCGGCTTTCGGATGGAAAAGAGGTCCTTTTCTACACAAGTTCACCGTGGTTTAACGTAATCATGTTCCGCGGACTTAAAGCTTTGTACGAAGTAGACGGTAACGCGCTTTATGTAAACACCATGGCAGAAAATGCCCGTTATGCGTGGGCAAATACCCGCGACGAGAACGGATTACTCGGTCACGACTGGTCCGGACAAAAAACTAAAAAATACAAATGGTTGCTGGATAACGCTTGTATGCTCGAACTATTCTCGGAAATGAGCGAACTTCCATCTGTAAAATTATAACTTTGCAGAGAATAACCATATTTTTCAATTCTAATAATAAGATAAGATGACTTCCAGAAGAAATTTCATCAAAGCCGGTGCTTTTTCGGTAGCCGGTTTGTTAGTAGGCCAACATTCCTTTGCTGTACCCGGTATGCCGGAAACAACACCTTATGTTTGCAAACGTCCGCTTCCGGGTGCCCGTAATTTTACATCCAAAGCAGTCGAAGAGGCCATTGCCGCCACAAAAAAGCAGATTAAAGATCCGAAACTTGCATGGATGTTTGAAAACTGTTTCCCTAACACGTTAGATACAACCTGCGAACATAAAATGGTAAACGGCAAACCCGATACGTTTGTTATCACCGGAGATATTCACGCCATGTGGCTGCGTGACTCTTCTGCACAGGTTTTCCCTTATATCACCTTCGCAAAAAAGGATAAGGCTTTGCAAACGATGCTGGCAGGGGTGATCTATCGTCAGACCAAATGTATTCTGATCGATCCGTATGCCAACGGCTTCAACGAAGGTCCCACCGGTAGCGAATGGGAAAGCGATAAGACCGATATGAAGAAAGAGTTGCACGAACGCAAATGGGAAATCGACTCTCTTTGTTATCCCATCAGACTTGCTTACAACTACTGGAAAAATACAAACGATACCAGTGTTTTCGATGCCGAATGGGAAAAAGCCATGGAAACCGTCTATAAAACATTTGTAGAGCAGCAACGCAAAGACAATCTGGGTCCCTATAAATTTACGCGCGTAACCGACCGTCAGGGCGACACGCTCCTTAATTTCGGATACGGAAGTCCGGTTAAGCCGGTTGGATTGATCGTATCCTCTTTCCGTCCATCAGACGATGCCTCCCTGTTTGGCTTCCTGATTCCTTCCAACCTGTTTGCCGTTACTTCGCTAAGACAAGTAGCCGAGATCATGCGGAAGGTACGCAACAACGGTTCATTTGCCGGAAAATGCGAAGCCTTAGCCAACGAAGTAGAGGCAGCAGTAAAGAAATACGGTATCTGCGAGCATCCTGAATTCGGTAAAGTATATGCCTTTGAAGTAGACGGCTTCGGCAGCCGTGTATTTATGGACGATGCCAATGTACCAAGCTTGCTGGCCCTCCCCTATCTGGGCTGCGTGGAATTAAACGACCCCATCTACCAGAACACACGGAAAATGATTCTGAGCGATGCCAACCCCTATTTCTTTAAAGGAAAAGCAGGCGAAGGAATCGGTGGTCCGCACATTGGATTCGACTATGTATGGCCGATGAGCATCGTAATGCGCGCCAACACATCCACCGATATGGCAGAGATCAGAAAGTGTGTTCAGATGCTACGCGATACAGATGGCAACACAGGCTTTATGCACGAATCATTCCATAAAGACAACGCGGCCGACTTTACCCGTTCGTGGTTTGCCTGGGCGAATACGCTGTTTGGCGAACTGATCTACCGCCTGGTAAACGAAGGAAAACTGGATGCGATCAAAGTATCGTAAAACCGATATCCCGATTTAAAAGAATTCTCAATTTCTACATATAAAGAGAGCTAAGCTTAATTGTTTGGCTCTCTTTTTATATAGAAACGAGCATTAGACTCCTGCAATAAAACAATAGGAGCAAACAAGATCAAAGGCATCTTGCTTGCTCCTTCTTTTTAGAAAACCATTGTCAGTTATTGGCGTCCGACTTAAAACTTACATTGATCCCTTTGTCGTGTTTGGTGATGTGCAACAACTCATTTTTGTTGATTTCCACTTCACCCTTTACAAACTCCGGTATATTGAATGAGAATAATGAACGATCGTAATAATCCGGATCCTCCTGAGGCAATAGAAAAGGCTTGCCCGTTTTTCCGGATTCATCCACGTGGCAGATGTATGGACGCGTATAGAGACCATCCATCCGGCGGCTGCTAAATACAAACCACCGGCTGTTGCTGCTCCAGGAATGGTAGCTATCCACATCGTCGCTATTTACATTACGCAACGAATCCACAGCCTGTGTTGCAAGATCCACCATCCGCAGATCGGCATCCTTATGCCAGATAGAAAAATTACCATAATCAGATACCGTGAACAACAGGAACTTGCCATCCGGAGAAATCCGGGGAAATTTGGCACTCCGCCCCTCTTTCTCTGCCGAATACAGCGTATCTATCTTACCTCCAAACCTGCCTGTACTCTCATCAAAGGAGACCGAAAGCAGGTTGTACCTGATATCCTTAAAACCTTCAGGCATCTGTTTCATCGAAGCCGAACAGAAATAAAGCCTCTTGCCATCGGGCGAGAAGGTTGGGAACGTCTCCAGATTATCTTTGGAACGGAATCTGCTGTCGGTAAATATCTGATGTTTCTCAATATCGTAAAACACAATATCCGATGCATGATCGAAAACCTCCACCCGGTTGGGATCGGAATAATGAAAGTCCTGCTTCGTTTCGTTGGTCGAAAAAGCGACCAGCTTACCCGAAGGATGCCACGACGGATAAACCAACGGAGAAATCGTCTCTTTCGTCTTCGTATTCAGTTTTTCGATTTTACCATCCACAACAAGGTAGGTCCCCGCATGGATAGAGCGTTGATGAAACAGCATCTTCTTCGGATCCTGCATACAAAAAGAATGGCAGTTCATGCAGTTATTATGGGTTTGTTTATTGGTTATGAGATCCTTTTCAGTGAAGTTCTCCAGACAACGCTGGTAAATACCCATCTCATTCCACATCCGGTATACAGGAGCAATCCGGCGATAAACCAAATAGGAATCCATCATCTCTTTTGCCACATACATTGCGAAAGGGTTAAAACAGAACCACTCCGCACCCTTTTTTGCATAAACAGTAACCAGAACAGAATCTCCGTTCAAGTTCTCAATCAATTGCTTCCATTTACTTTCCGAAAAACAAAATTTACCATCCTTTGTATCCGTGCGGAAACTATATCCGCCACCCGATAAAACCGCTATAGCTTCAGCATACTCCGTTAGCTTAAAGTTCATTGGAGCCATATTGGGTGGGATAGTCACCTGCCTATAATCAGGAAAAATTCCAATCTCTTCGTTGGTTTTCCTGGCATCCGGCAGACTTTGAGTACATCCCGCTAAAAGACCGATACAAATAGATAGAAGTAAATATATCTTGATCATAAAACTTCATTTTTTAGGTGTTTATGATAATAATAGAACCAAAACGTATTTCCGTACGTTTGAAACAATGCAAACAGTTTGTTATCATCGTTTTGAACCATTACATTGTGTTCATTAAATTGGTTGAACCGCTGGGCAATTTGAGGTTTAATCTCCACTTTTTGCAGCAAATCAGGATGCTTTTGCCCAAGCAACAAAACAGCCTCCTGGAAATGATCCGGTAAAGGCAGATAGTGAGAACCTTGTGTTATTGCATCGATCAGGGTATAAAAATCATCCATTCTCTTATCCAGCAGATAAGAACAACCCAAGTATTCGAAGGCTTTTTGGTTGGTTATAGAATCATTAACCGAACTTTGCCAAATCGAATCCTGTGTAATCAAACAAAGCAAACCCGGTGTTTTTGATCTATATATTTTTGAAGAAGGGAATTCTTTATCCCCTATCATAGATTCCGGATGATACAGATATCCCTTGTATTTCATGGCCCATGCCTTATAAAAGGGCATATCGGCCAACCTATTCAAATATTTTTCTGCCAGTCTGGTTTCACCCTTCAGTAGGTTTATCTGAACCAGCCGTTGCATCATGCGCGGACTTCCCTTTCTTTTTGCCAAAGAGAAACCCTCCATCGCATACCCTTCCGAAAGGCTCAAATCACCCAACATATAATGGATATCACTTAGCATTTCACTCATATAAAATGTACGGTTCCAATCGGCTATCAAGCCTTGCGAACTCTTCTGATCAAAAAAGAATAGTCTGTCACCCAGCACCCCCTTTTCGGCCAACGCCATATTCAGAAAGTTCAGACTAATATAATTATTGACACTTTTACCTTGATGCATCTCGATAATGGCGTTCCAGTCTTTCTTCTGCTTCAAAGACAAAAGCTTGTCGGCCATCCTGTTTTGCACATCGAACTGGTCCGGCAAACAATATCCGGCAATATAAACAACCAAAAATGTAACGGCACTTGTAACAAGCACCTTCGTACGTCTCTTTTCCCATTTGATCCGCTTCATAACGTAGACGGATACTACGATACAAGCCAGGGCAAGGACAAAGCGCAACCAGACATAATACATATAGGATTCCGGACCATCATCAGAAACAAACAAATTGTTCCATCCAGCACATAATTAAATCTTATATGCATTTTAATTAGTCCGCATACCGGTATTAATGCAAAAAGTAAATGATAACCTCTTTGTGCTATGGTTTGTAATATCCGGTAAAATAAATATCCGATCCCGGTTAAGAGAGAACTTATTATAAGAGAGGCAAACAAAGAATTTTGATAGAATTGAACCAGAAAAAGTGCTGCAAGAGTACTAAAACCACCCGGTGAGCATAGTATTTCTTTCATAAAATACCATTTGGGTATAAATAGCTGAGCCTCCTCCTGTCTTTCAAACAAATAGAATGCAAACGACTGGAGAAAAAAACAAACAAGTAAAAATGTAAGTCCCCAGAACGCACCTATTTTCCACTGCTTTGATAGCATAATGATTGTTTTAAATGCAAATTAGTTTAACTTCAATGCCAGTATCAGATTTATTAAATGAGAAGAGAGGATGGAGATCGCCTCCATCCTCTTTCTATGGTTGTAAAAAACAGATCAATTGTTATCGTATCCCGGATTTTGAATCAATAAATTATTAGCTCCAATGATACTGGAGTGAATAGGGAAACGATTAAAATTAGCATTATTTGTAGCCTTATGATCCCACCAGTCTTCGGTTACGTAAGCATCCCAACGAATTAAGTCAGTTCTTCTGCGACCTTCAGCCAGGAACTCCTGTTGCCATTCGTCCAACATTCTGTATTTATCCAGATTTGCTGCAGTTACAGGATTAGGATCCTCACCGCCTACGAAGTAACGTTTACGGATATTATTAATAATATCAGCAGCACCCTGCTTATCGCCTGCACGCATTTTACACTCGGCCAACATATAATATATTTCAGCCAAACGAATTACGGGTATATCCGGATCATACATTTTAAGCACATCACTTTGATTAGGACGCGGACTACGTTTCACTACACGTACACCCGAAGACTCTTCGGCTGTTGCGATTGTAGAAGGCAAAGACTCCAACGTAGGATAAGCAGCTGTTCCCAGTTTTGCAAAATAAGAAATCTGATCTCTTTCTACAATAACCTTTCCTTTATATTCGCGGTTACCCAAACATTTCCATTCCGGATTAAGCGGATTGATCAACTCCCCTACAATAAACATACCACGGTATTTACCGTTTCCTTCGTACACATAAGGTTGTTTACGCACATCCGTATCTGCAAATTTAGCATACGCTCCGCCTAATTTATATGTATAACGTTTACCCGTCGGGTCCAAGCTTGGAACCAGACATATACCATTGTTCGAACCGGAACTTTCCAATCCACCCAGATAGTTCTTGTAGTTATAAGGAACCATGTAACTCCAATACATACCATCTGTCTGCAGTTTGGCATTCTGACTGGGAACCGACCAGATTATCTCGGTAGAATTCTCATTATTGAAACCGAATATTTTGGTCCAATCCGATTCCAACGCATATTTACCATACTTTCCATCAATTATATCCTGACAAATAGCCGCAGCCTCGGTAAACATTTCTTTTCCGATGTAAGACTTTGCATTGAAATAAAGACGAGCTTTCAAGGCTGCACCTGCAGCTCTGTTGATACTTCCATTTTCGAAACCGCCCAGATTTTCCTTCAAAGGCAAAGAAGGAATAGCTTCTGTCAACAACGAATCAATAAAGTTGAATGTCTCAACATCCGTAGAACGGCCTTTCACTTCCGATTGAGTAGTTGTATACAAAGGTACACCACCAAAGAAATCCAGCCCGTCCAGATAGAACGATGCCACCAATGCCTGTTGCTGTTTAAGCATAGACTCTTTCGTACCGGCAGCAAAGCCCAACTTATCGAAGTCAATTTTATCAAGATCCTCAATCGCATCCCAAGCCAAAGCTACCCCCATGGCATAGTTGGTCCATCCGTTCGAGATACTGTTCATCTGATCGTAATATTCATGATGGTGAAACAGCTGATAAGCACCACCGTTATACCAGTCGCTGCCCCTTGTAGGCAAACAAAACTCGTCTGTTCCCAACTCCTGTAAAAACCAACGTGATTCACTCTGTCCCAAATACCAACGCCAGTGTGTAAACGGACGGTTGAATCTTTGCCATACGTTATCCTGAGAATCATAGAATGTCTCCGGAACTACCTCCGAATAAAAATCCGGTTCCACACTACATGCCGAACAGAATAATAAAAATGAAAGGCACCAAGGTAGAATATTTTTTAAACATTTAATCTTTTTCATCATAATAGAGTTTAGAAATTTAATTGAAGACCTATTGTATATGTACGTACTTGTGGATAAATACCATCGAACCATTCGATACCACCTTCCCATCCGGTGATATTTACTTCGGGATTCATCCCGCTGTAACCGGTTATTGTAGCTACATTACCAACTGTTCCATAAACACGAAGACGGTCAATTAATTTAGTATACTTCTTAATAGGCACTTCATAACCAAGCGTGATTGCATCAATCTTAAGGAACGTACCATCTTCAAGATAATAGTCGCATAGTTGTTTTTCGCCGGTAATATGGTCAAATTTACCATAAGCTGCTTTCAACACATTCAGGTCGTCTACATTCTTGATACCAAAATACATATTGATGGTATTATAGATGTCGTAATCGATCCAGCTTCTCAGGTTAATACCCAAATCCCAATTTTTGTATTTCACGGTATGGTTCCACGAAGCAATCAACTTAGGCATATAATTACCCACATATTGTTTGTCGGACTGCGTCTTTTCTTTTGCTGGGATCACTTCGCCATCCTTGTTATACAACAAGAAATTTCCAGTTTCATCAAATCCGGCGAATTTCCAGATATAGAAGTCACCGATAGTAGTTCCCTCTTCAATACGAAGCGCATCACCCGGCGATCCCGGAGCAGGGAAACCTGCAGCAGTATAGTACGTATTATCACCCCACAACGAAAGAATCTTTGTCTTATTATGACTCAGGTTGATGCTTGAAGTATAGGTCCAGTCTTTGGTGCGGACAATGTCTCCACCAATTTCCAGCTCCCATCCCTTATTCTCCATATTACCAATATTCTGGTACTGAGATCCTTGCGTAAACGGAGGTTGTGGAACCTTCACACTATATATCATACCGTCCACCTTGCGGCGATACACATCAATCTTTCCATACAATCTGTTCTTGAATAGCGAGTAGTCCAAACCTAAGTTCCACTCTTTCTTCTCTTCCCAACCCAAATTAGGATTCACATTCTGAGATTTACCATAGGAATAAGCCCAGGTTCCGTCGGGTAACATCCAGTAAGCATCCGAGCCCAGCATGTTAGCCATGAAAGAAGCTTTAAAGTCGTTGTTACCAGTAACACCGTAACCCAAACGAATCTTAAGATCATCCACCCAGGTTACATCTTCCATAAATGCTTCGTTGGAGATACGCCAGCCACCAGACAAAGCCCAGAAATTAGCCCAACGTTTATTTTCAGCAAATTTTGAAGAACCCTCACGTCTGATACTTCCAGACAACATATACCGATCCTTATACGAATAGTTTACACGGGCGAACAACGAGAACAGACGTTCTGTGATACTCTTGTTTGAAGACATGCTTGCTTTACCATCCGATAAATAAGACCCTTCACCTATATTCCAGTACTTGATCAAGTCGTTTGTGAAATTATAGTTAGACATGTTGAATGATTCGCCGTTACTTTCAAAATAAGAATAACCGGCAGCTGCATTAAACGTATGATCGTTAATTTCCTTTATATAACTAGCATATCCTTCCGAAGTAATATTTTCGGTCTTGCTGAAACCAAGGTAAGCATAACCCTTTCTTGAGTTAGAAACCTCATCTCTGTGATATTTGGAACGATACACATGGTTTTCCCATTGACGGTTTTCGTAACCCACTACCTGTTGAACAGAAAGTCCCGGTACCGGTTTGATATTCACCTTCAAAGTAGCTTCTGGCTGGAACCATTTATCCAATCCGTAATAGTCGTTCAATCTTGAATCGGCAACCGTGTTGTAGTCGTGTGACTCGTTAGTCCATACATTATACCCCGAAGTAGACGTTGCATCGTACGGAGAACGTGTAGGGTTATTACGCAAAGCCTGCTGGAAATTTGGGAAGTTTTTATTTCTGGCAGCCTGACGGTAATAGGTGTTTGTTTTAATCTCCACCCAATCATCCAACAATTTGAAACTTGCATTGATTCTACCTGCATAGTCCTTACGGGCATCTTCAATGGCAATACCCTGATTGTCGTCGAAGGTGAATGATGTATAAATCTGAGCCTTTTCGGTTCCTGCTTCCAGAATTACATGGTGCTTCTGAGAAAAGTTTTCATGGTTTATCATCTCATCGTACCAATCAGTCGACGTACCATAATTGGTACCTCTGTTGTAAGAAACATATTCTTCGGCAGATAACATTTCCAACTTTCCATAATCCTGCTTCTTAGACAATTCAGTATTGTAACTTAACTTCACCTTTCCATTGGTGTTGGTTCCGTTCTTCGTTGTAATAAGAATTACACCCGAAGCAGCTCTTGTACCGTAGATAGCACCGGCAGAAGCATCTTTCAACACGTCGATAGACAAGATATCTTCCTGAACCAACGAACGGATCCATAACCGATAACAACCACTTCGCTTAAAGCTTTGGCATCATCAACCATCGTAACCGCAATCGTACTTTTTCCATCCAGTCTCACTTCCTTGCGCTGAAAACCGATATAAGAAAAAATCAACGTAGCATCGGTTCCTGTGTTTGGCAATACAAAATTACCATCCAGGTCGGTCACCGTACCGGTTTGAGATCCTTTTACCGTAACATTCACACCAACCAGCGCTTCACCGTTGGCATCCTTAACCTGACCTTTTACGGAAGCTTTCTGCTGAGTAACCTGACTTACATGGGCAACCGTTGTATTCGGTTCGGCTGGAATAAGAATTACTTGTGAGTTTTCAATCCTATAAGAGCATTTCTGACCGGCAAGCAAAAGATTCAAAGCTTCATTCAACGAAACAGTACCTGTATTTACTGTCACTTTCTGTTGATCATTCAATACATTGTTCGAATAAATAATGCTTACTCCGTACTTATTCCTCAACTGTTCGAATGCCTCATAAAGAGAAGCATTAGTAACCGAAATTGTTACTTGTGTTTCTAAAACATTGGCAAATACAGGCATTGTGCATATAGCTAACAAACACAACGCAATACATTTCCTCCACTTTACCCTACTGGCATCCAAAGGATAATGCAGGTGTGAGGTGCGACTTTTCATTCCTACTAAAAGTAGATTTAAGTTTTTAAACATAATAAAAGGATTAAATTAAATTAAACTGAATATAGGTTTATCTATTTACTGATATTGAATATAATTTATGTTTATTCGGTTTGTAATCAGGTATAACTAAAGACATAACAACGTCTAGCGTTTCTTCTGGTGAATTTTTTAAATTTAAGTTACCCGAAATCACATAATTCAAATACTTTGTATTTTTTACTGTTATTTTTATATCATATACATTTTCTAATTTTTTAATTACAAACTCCATTTTTTCTTTATTGAAATACAAGCGGTTATCTTTCCAGGAAGTATAATCCCTTACGTCTACTGTTTTAAGCTGCTCCTCTTGTTCCTTTTCATTCACCCTATAACACTCATTGGGCTTTAAAACAAGGTGTTTCTCTTTGGTATTAAGAGAAATAGAACCATTTACCAGAACGGTTTCAAATATTTCGCTTTCATTATCTACAAACACATTAAACTCGGTACCCAAAACTTCAATGGAACGAATCCGTGTTTTTACTATAAATTTCTTTCCTGCGTTCTTCTTTACGGCAAAATACCCTTCACCTTCAAGGTATACTTCACGAACATCACCTTCAAAATCCGACGGATAAATAATCGTAGAGCCCGAATTCAGATAGACAACCGAACCATCAGCCAACGTAAGGACAGAACGTTTTCCTTTCGGCACAAAAAGCATATTAGGTTGCGCTTTAGGCTCTTTATTAATCTTCATGTTGCCATTCACAACAATCGATTTTGCATTAAGATAAGACACTTTTACAGAATCCGATTCAAGCTCGATACTGTTATCGGAACCATGTAAAAGCACTACATCCTTACTATTGGGTTTTGAGCGCAAAAGAGCTTCATAATCCTGTTGGGGCGTGTGGGTGAAATAGGGGTAGATAAAAACAAACAGCAGAATAGCTGCTGCACACGATGCGATCGTTGCGATGGACCTATACCAGTTCCGGCGGATACGTGGGGCTTTAACCTGATGCATGATGGAGCGTACGCAGGCTTCATTTAGCTCTGTCGCTTTATCCATTTCGATAGCGGTCCAAAGAG
>JAEAMF010000359.1_pt1 | contig 63209 bp, 49 predicted proteins | sample 8958721 | NCBI WGS metagenome assembly JAEAMF01 (sample SAMN16933255, study PRJNA681124) | bioreactor sludge metagenome | isolation source: anaerobic bioreactor treating anionic surfactant - SDBS | place: India: Bengaluru | collected 2019-02-28
AGGTGTTGATGATGCCCTGGCCCAGGCTCAAGGTGAAGAAGATCTGCCCGGCCGCGGCCAGCCAGACCGAGGCCGACCCCAAGCGGCCGAAATCGGGGTTCCAGATGAAGCCCAAGCCGGTGGAGATATTGAGCTCCGGCGCGGACGGGTCGGGCGTGCCCAGGGTCAGGACGCGGACGACCAGGACGATGCCGAAGATGAAGAGCAGGGGCATGCCGTACTTGGCCAGGACCTCGATGCCCTTGGAGATGCCCTTGTAGAGGAAGAAGAAGTTCAGGGCGATGGTGATGAACCAGAAGATCAGGATGGGGGCCATGGAGCTGAAGAACTCGTTGGATTCCAGGCCCTGGAAGCCGTGCAGGAAGCGGCCCATGGCCTCCCGGTTGGCGTGGCCGAAGTACTTGCCGGTCAGCGAGAACCAGGAGAATCCCAGGCACCACGACTCGACGAAATTGTAGTAGATGACGATGAGGAAGGGGATGACGATGCCCAGGGCGCCCAGGTATTTCGATGGCGCCTTCTTCCAGAGCAGATTGAGCATGCCCGGCGTCGTGCCGTGGCCGTGGGCGCCGCCCATGCGGCCGATCGTCCACTCGACCCACATCATGGGGATGCCGAGCAGCAGGAAGGCCACGAAATAGGGGATCATGAAGGCCCCGCCGCCGTTGGAGGAGGCCTGGACCGGGAAGCGCAGGAAGTTGCCCAGGCCGATGGCGTTGCCGGCCACGGCCAGGATCAGGCCGATGCGCGAGCCCCACTGCTCGCGGCCGCCGGCCTCGACGACGACCTCCGGCTTCTTGGCGAACAGGACCCGGGAAAAGCAGTAGATGGTCAGGGTCAGGATGAAGCCCCATCCGAAGATGAGGAAGAACCAGCCGTTTCCGGTCAATCCTTGCGTCATAGGACCTCCTCGGGGATCGGGAAAGGGCTAGATACCATAGGACCGCCCCGCCTGTCAAAGCTAAACCGCGGCCTTGCCTTGCCTTTCGGGGCGTTTTCTGCTATCCTGAACCATCTTATCCGCAGAATTCTCCGCAGGAGCCGACTAACGTTGGACGCATTCGGGAACATCGACAGCAAGTACCGTTTCATCATTTTGGCGGCCAAGCGCGCCAAGCAGCTCCTCAAGGGCGCCAAGCCCAAGATCGAGTCCCGCTCCCGCAACCCGATCCGCATCGCCCAGGCCGAGGTCCGCGGCGGGCTCGTCGAGTACGAGATCATCCCGGCCCGGATGGAGGACATCCCCGAGCGCGAGGAGCGGGTCTTTGTCGGCGGCGGCATCCCCGACGAGGCCGTGGAATCCGACGGCCTGGCCGGCAAGGACCTGGCCGACGAGGACGTCGAGCTGGCGGCCGGGGAAGAGGCCGAGGACGTCGAGCCCGAGGCCGAAGGCGAGGACGAGAACGAGGACCTCGAGGGCGCGGACGACCTCGGCAAGGACGACAAGGACGAGTAGGCCGCCAGGCCCGGCCTAGGCCGGCGGGGCTTCTTCCGCCCGGCCCTTCAGCAGATCGGGGTAGCTCCGGGTGATGAAGTCCGCCCGCCGGAAGCCCAGGGCCCGGGCGAAGCGGGTGATCTCGTGGCGCTCGCCCTCGAGCTCCAGGAAGCTCCCGGCCGGCGTTTCGTCGATGCACACCGTCAGGCGGGCCTTCCGCAGCACGGTCCGCCGCTTGCGGTAGGCGAAGACCTCGCGCAGCCCCAGGGCCTTAAGGATCCGGCGGGCCTCCTTCGGGTCATGGACCTGGGTCTCGAACTCCTCGCGGACCTTGAAGGACCGCGAGGCCCGCGTCTCTCCCTTGAAGGTCAGCGTGGCCCGGCGGCCCGCCGTGCGCAGGCGCAGGGCCCGGCCCGACCCGGCCAGCGCCCCGGAGGCGAAATCGAAGAGGACGTTCGTCTCCAGGTGGCGGTCCCGGGCCAGGACCGCGCCCCGGGCCAGGACCTTCTCGCGCCAGGCTTTGGGGTCGTCGATCCGGATCTTGACCTCGATCTCGGTCATGGCGGGCGTCTCCCTCATTTCTCGCGCCGCAGGCTGAAGACGGCCAGCCGGAGCAGCGACCGCTTGGCCGCCGTGTCCGGGAAGGGCGCGACGGCCTCCAGGGCCCGCTCGGCGAACTGGCGGGCCCGCGCTTCGGCGTAGGCGAAGGCCCCGGCCCCGGCCAGCCCGTCGAGGGCGGCCCGGACCTCTTCGTCCGACAGGTCCTTGCGCCCGACCAGGCCCCGGACCCGCTCCGCCCCGTTCCCGCCGGCGGGACCGAAGGCGCGGATGAGCGGCAGGGTGATCCGGCCCTCGCGAAGGTCGGACAGGACGGGCTTGCCGAGGACGGCGGCGTCGCCCGTGAAATCGAGCAGGTCGTCGACGATCTGGAAGGCCAGGCCCAGGTTCCGCCCGTAGGCGGCCACGGCCTCCTCCTCCTCGGCCGAGGCCGGGCCGAGGATGGCCCCGATCCGGCAGCAGACCTCGAACAGGGCGGCCGTCTTGTTGCCGACGATCTCCAGGTACTGGGCCTCGGTGATGGCCGGGTCGCCCGAGCGGGCGAACTCGTCGAGCTCGCCTTCGATCATCAGGGCCGAGACGTCCGTCAGCAGGCGGGTGATCCGCTCGTGCCGGGACCGCAGCGACAGGCCGATGGACTTGATATAGAGGTAGTCGCCGAGGAGCACGGTGATGTTCGGGCCCCACTTGGCGTGGACCGATTCCGTGCCCCGGCGGTGGCCGGCGTTGTCGACGATGTCGTCGTGGATGAGGCTGGCCGTGTGCAGCAGCTCGACGAGCGAGGCCAGGAAGACCGACTCTTCGCTGCCCGGGCTGAAGAGCCGCGACGTCAGCAGGACGAGGGCCGGCCGCAGGCGCTTGCCCTTCTTGCCCAGGACGTAGCCGCTGATCTCGGCCGTCAGGGGATTGGTCGAGCGCGACCAGGACTCGAGGCGCTCCTCGACCCGGTCGAGGTCGGCCCGGATGTCCGCGTAGAGCGGCGCGGCGTCCCGCCAATCCGATACGGCGGACCAGCGGTCGACGAGCGGGGTGGGCGGCATCATCGGGTGCGGCGCCATCTTAACATCGGCCGGCCGCGTTTTCAAACGGGAACAGGCCGGCGAAGTTCCGGGTCGTGGCCTCGGCCAGGTCCTCGAGCGCCAGGCCCTTGAGCCCGGCCAGGACCCGGGCCGTCTCGACGACGTAGGCCGGCTCGTTGCGCCGCCCGGCGCCCCGGTAGGGGACCGGGGCGAGGTAGGGAGCGTCCGTTTCGACGAGCAGGCGGTCGAGCGGGACCTTGGCGGCGACCTCGCGCAGGGCGCCGGCCTTGGGGAAGGTCAGGATGCCGGAGAACGAGACCAGGAAGCCGCGGTCGAGCATGGCCGAGGCCACGCCCCAGTCCTCCGTGAAGCAGTGCAGGACGCCGCCGCGCCGGAAGCGTTCGCCGTCGACCGCGGCGGCGATGTCGGCCCCGGCCAGGCGGCTGTGGAGGAGGACCGGCAGGCCGAGCCGCTCGGCCAGGGCCAGCTGGGCCCGCAGGGCCCGCTGCTGCGACTCGGGCGGGGAGAAGTCGTAGTGATAGTCGAGGCCGATCTCGCCGACGGCCCGAATGGCCGACCGTCCGGCCAGGGCCTCCAGGGCCGCCAGATGGCCTTCCGCGAAGTCCTTGGCTTGGTGAGGATGGACCCCCGCGGCGGCCAGGATGGCGCCGAACTCGGCGGCTAGGGCCTCGATCGCCGCCAGGCTGGCCGGCCGGGTCAGGTCGGCCGGGCAAAGGATGGCGGCCAGGCCCGCGGCGAAGGCTCGGCGGACGACCTCGGAACGGTCCGGGTCGAACTCGGGCATGTCCAGGTGGGCATNGGTCGAACTCGGGCATGTCCAGGTGGGCATGCGAATCGACGAGGCGGATGGGGCTAGTCATGGGAGAAATAGGGGACACGTACCGCGGCGGTACATGTCCCCGGGATGTCCCGGCGGACGACCTCGGAACGGTCCGGGTCGAACTCGGGCATGTCCAGGTGGGCATGCGAATCGACGAGGCGGATGGGGCTGGTCATGGGGGAAAAAAAGGGGACACGTACCGCGGCGGTACGTGTCCCCGGTCTGACGTTACTGGGCCAGCTTGATCTTCAGGGCCCGGAGCGGGATGGCGCCGTGGCTGACGAGCTTCTGGAGGAAGTCCTTGGCGCTGAAGGACTCGCCCTTCACCTTGCGGTAGTCCTTCTCCATGTCCAGGATCTCCTGGTAGCCGATGTAGGCCTGGGCGCCGTCGCCGGGATTGAGCACGATCTGGTTCCAGCGGCGCTCGGCCTCGGCCTTGGTCATGAAGCCGCGCACCGTCATGTAGTCGAGGACCTTGTCCTTGGTCCAGGTGCCCTCGTGGACGTTGATGTCCATCTGGAAATCGATGACGGTCTTGAGCAGGAGCTTGAGCTGGTTGAGGCGCATCCGCAGGTCGTAGTTGCCGTAGCCGGTCTCCATGAACAGGTCTTCCAGGAAGATCGGCCAGCCCTTGAGCAGGCCCTGGTTGGCGGCCATGCGGCGGATGACGGAGGGGTCCTTGCGGGTCATGGCCAGCGGCACGAACGAGCCGGGGTAGATCCGCTGGATGGTCGAGAAGTCCATGTAATAGTTGTTGTGCTCCTCCATGAAGGAGGCGGCCATGTCGGCGGCCCAGTCGGCGGGGACGGGCCGGATGTAGAGCTTGTAGGGCCCGGCGGCCTCGAAAGCCCCGGGGTGGGTCAGATGGGTCCAGCGGCCGGGCATGCAGAAGGCGGGCGCGGGCTCGACGGCCAGGTCGTCGGCGGGCAGCTCGATGAGGCCCTGCTGCTGGATGAAGGCCTTCAGGCTGGCGGCGCCGGAGCTGATGCGATTGACGAACTCGCCGGGGGCGACGTGGTCGCTCTTGATCTTGTCGAGCACGCCCTGGATGACGATGTTGCGGGTCTGCTCCTCGCCCTTGGTCCGGCCGAGCTGCTCGATGTCGACGTTCGGGTACATGATCTTATAGAAGGGGATGCAGACGAGGAACATGTCCCGGCGGATGTTGTTGAAATCGGCCAGCGAGCGCTGCACGATCTCCTCGAGGATGGGCAGGTTGCCCTGGGTCGTCCGGCGCAGCAGGCGCAGGTGCGGGTCGGGCATGCGGAAGTTCCCGGTCGACTTGGCCAGGAGCTCGCCCTTCAGCCAGCGCTGGTAGTCCTCGAGGGCCGTGACGGCCTTGGCCACCTCGGCCTGGAGGGCGGCGGCGCCGCCGGAGAGCTTGGGCACGTCGTTCCGGTAGAAGTCGATGACGGCCGGCATGTGGTCGATGGCCGCCTGGGTGTACTCGGGGGGCGGGTTCTTGAGGCTGTCCTTGGCCCGCTTGACCAGGCCGGGGATGAGCTTGGCCCGGGCCGTGGCCGCCGCGACGTTGGCGGCGCCGTTCTTGGCGAGCAGGCTGCCCAGGCTTTGGACGAACAGCTCGTTGTAGAGCAGCGGGTTGTCCTGCCAGGGCAGCGTGTACTGGAGCTTGAGGAACTCCAGATCGAGGAAGTCGAGATACATCTCGTGGTCGAGCTGGTTGTCGGCGGAGAGCTTGGTCTTGTCGATCTTGGTGACCAGCTCCTGGTTGAAGCCGTCCAGGACCTCGTTGAACTTGTCGAGGGCGCCTTCGCTCGGATCCTCGAGCTTGTCGTTGTACTTCGTGTAGCCCTGGATGGTCCCGGATGTCGGGTAGAACTTGAAGTAGGCGTCCCAGAAGGAGTCCTGGAACTTCTTGAACTTGGCGTCCTCGGCCGACTGGGCCAGCAGGGCGCCGGTCGCGCAGGCGAAGAGGGCCAGCGCGACGACGACGATGGCTGTTCTTTTCATGCGTTCCTCCTCAACGGACTCGGAAATCCTAGCACACTTCCGCGGTGCCAGACAAACCCTTTTTTGACCCTCGATGTATGTGAAGGCGCCCCCCGGGGCGCCTTACCAGCGAAGGAAGGCCGAGGCCCACGTGTACCCGGAGCCGAAGGCCGCGATGGCCACCAGGTCGCCGCGCTTGATCCGGCCGGACTTGACCGATTCGTCAAGGGCGATGGGGATGGAGGCGGCCGTCGTGTTGCCGAGGCGGTCGATGTTCCGGACGACCTTCTCCAGGGGGATCTTCAGCCCCTTGGCGACCTGGAGCGAGATGCGGTCGTTGGCCTGGTGCGGGATCAGGACGTCGATGTCCTCGACGGTCAGCCCGTTGTGGGCCAGGCCGGTCCGGACCGCCTCGGGCATGCGCTGGGAGGCGTTGACGAAGACGTTGCGGCCCTCCATCTTGGGGAAGAAGCGGCCGTCCTCGAAGAAAGCCGGCTGGAAGGTCGGGCTGTCCTTGGAACTGGGCTTCTCCATCCACAGGTGGGAGACGAAGTTGCCGTCGGCGTAGAGGTGCGTGGACAGGATGCCCCGATCGTCGTCCCCGGCGTTGGGCTCGAGGATGACCGCCCCGGCCCCGTCGCCGAAGAGCACCGACATGTCGCGGCCCCGGTCCGAGAAATCGAGGTTGGTCGATTGGACCTCGGCGGCCACGAGGAGGATGCGTTTGCAGGTCCCGGCCTTGATGTACTGGTCGGCCACCGACAGCGCGTAGATGAAGCCGCTGCACTGGTTGCGGACGTCCAGGGCGCCGGTCGTGCCCAGGCCCAGCTTGGCCTGGACCATGACGCCGATGCCGGGGAAATAATGGTCGGGCGACAGCGTCGCCGCGACCACGAGATCGATGGTCGCGGGGTCGATCTTGGCGTCCTCGATGGCCCGCCGGGCGGCCTCGACGGCCAGGTCGGACGTGCCGACGCCGGGATCAACGTGGTGCCGCTCGCGGATGCCGCTCCGCTCGCGGATCCATTCGTCGGACGTGTCCATCAGCTTTTCGAGGTCCTGGTTGGTGACGACGCGGGGCGGGACGTAGTGGCCGGTCCCGGTGATGACGGTCCGCGGTGCGTTCATGCTCGTTTTCATTATAGAGGATGCCTCCCCAAAAATAAACTTCGGTCGCCGGGAGCGGCCCGGGTCACAACAGCCCCTTCCAGAGGTACCAGGCGATCGTCTCGCCCAGGCCTTGCTCGAGGGAGAAGACGGTCTCGAAGCCCAGCTCGCGGCGGGCCTTGCCGACATCGGCCACCCAGCCGGAGGGCTTCATCTGCTTGACTTTGCTGACGTTGGCCAGGCTCTGGTCGATGCCGAAGAAGCGCCCCAGGCCCTCCGAGGCGACCGAGGCCAGGTAGGCCGACCAGAACGGCACGTAGACCGGCACGGTCCGCTTGCCCAGCAGCCGGGCGGCGGCGCGGCCGATGTCCTCCCAGCCGCAGGTCTCGGGGGAAGCCAGGTTGAAGATCTCGCCGCCCGGCCGCCCCGGCCGCCCCGCCAGCAGGCAGGCCCGGACGGCGTCCCGGACGTAGATCAGGCTCATGACCTTGCGCGAGCCCAGCACGGGCCGGATGCCGCGCCGGATCCAGCGGAAGAACTCGAGGAAGTCCTCGTCCCGCGGCCCGTAGATGGCCGCCGCCCGGAGCAGCACCACCGAGAAGCGGTGGCGGCATTTCAGGACCTCGGCCTCGGCCTGGAGCTTGCTTTCGCCGTAGGGCGAGACGGGGCGGGGCGGGTCGTCCTCGGTCACCCCCCGGCCGGGGGAGGACGGGCCGACGGCGGCCAGGCTGCTCAAGTGGACGAAGCGCAGGCCCTCCGGCTGGCCCTCCAGGGCCCGGAGGAGATTTGCCGTGCCGTCGCGGTTTACGGTATAATAATCGGCCGGTCTCAGGGTCTTGGTCAGCCCGGCCAGGTGGTAGACGCAGGTCAGCCCGGCCGGCAGCCGGGGCGGCTTGCCGAGGTCCCCGGCGATGAGGCGGACCCCCTCGACCCCTTGGAGCCAGCGCGGCTTCGACGGATCGCGGACCAGGGCGTAGACCTCGGCGCCGGGCTCCTCGAGCAGGGCTTCGACCAGATGGCTGCCGAGAAAGCCCGTCCCTCCGGTGACCAGCGCCCGCATGGGCGGCATTCTATGAGATTCGGCCGCGGCGGTCAACGGGCCCGGGCCGAACGGGAGGTGACGCGGTGGACATCTTCGACAAGTGCCGGGCCTTCACCCGGGCCGACGAGCTCAAGGCGGCCGACCTGTACCCCTACTTCACCCCCATCCAGGAGGCCGTCGGGAACGAGATCAAGGTCGGCGGCCGGCCCATGATCATGGTCGGCTCCAACAACTATCTCGGCCTGGCCCACCATCCCCGGGCCAAGGCGGCGGCCAAGGACGCCGTCGACCGCTACGGCGTGGGCACCTGCGGCTCGCGCTTCCTGACCGGGACCCTCGACCTCCACGAGGAGCTCGAGACCCGGCTGGCCCGGTTCCTCCGGCGCGAGGCGGCCCTGACCTTCAGCACCGGCTACCAGACCAACCTGGGCATCATTTCGACGATCGCCGGCAAGGGCGACCACATCGTCATCGACCGCATGGTCCACGCCAGCATCATCGACGCCTGCCGGCTGTCGTTCGCCCAGGTCCACAAGTACCGCCACAACAGCATGAAGGACCTCGAGCGCCTGCTGGCCTCGCTGCCCGCCCGGGCCGGCAAGATCGTCGTCGTCGACGGCGTCTTCAGCATGGAGGGCGACATCGCCGACCTGCCCGGCATCGTCCCCCTGGCCCGCAAGTACGGGGCCCGCATCCTGGTCGACGACGCCCACGGCATCGGCGTCCTGGGCGCGACCGGCCGGGGCACGCCCGAGCACTTCGGGCTGGAGTCGGAAATCGACCTGGTCATGGGCACCTTCAGCAAGACCTTCGCCTCGATCGGCGGCGTCGTGGCCGGATCCAAGACGGTCATTTCCTATATCAAGCACCAGGCCCGGCCGCTAATCTTCAGCGCCGCGGCCACGCCGGCCTCCATCGCCTCGGTCCTGGCCATCCTGGACATGCTCGAGACCCAGCCGGAGCTGCGGGCCCGGCTCTGGGTCGTCACCGAGCGCATGCGGTCCGGCCTTCGGGCCATGGGCTACGACACCGGCCCCTCGCAGACCCCCATCATCCCCGTCCTGATCCGCGACGACGAGAAGTGCTTCATGCTCTGGCGGCTGCTGCGGGAGGAGGGCATCTTCACCACCCCGGTCGTCTATCCCGCCGTCGGCCGGGGCCAGTCGCTGATCCGGACGAGCTACGGGGCCGGCCACACCGACGCCGAGCTCGAGGCCATCCTGGCCGCCTTCGAGAAAAGCGGCCGGCAGCTGGGGCTCATTTGAGAGCCGGGCGCGCCCCCCTCCTCGCCCTGACCCTGCTGGGGGCCGCCCTGGCGGCCCGGGCGGCCACCATCACCATGCCCCTGTCCCAGGTCAAGCCGGGGCTGAAGGGGCGCGGCAAGAGCGTCTTTCAGGGCCGGTCGATCGAGGACTTCGAGGTCGAGATCCTGGGCGTCCTGGAGAACTCCGCCCCCAAGCGCAGCGTCATCCTGGCCCGGCTCAAGGGCCGGGGCCTGGAGACGACCGGCATCATCGCCGGCATGAGCGGCAGCCCCGTCTACATCGACGGCAAGCTCATCGGGGCCGTGGCCTCCGGCTACGCCTTTTCCAAGGACGCCATCGCCGGCATCACGCCGATCGAGGAGATGCTGGCCATCGGCGCCGGGCCCGAGGCCCCCGCGGCCGGCCCGGCCCGCTCGCTCGTCCTGCGCGAGGACGCCACCCAGGAAGAGCTGGCCGGGGCCTATCTGAAGACGCTGGAGCCCCGGCCGGGCCCGGCCCCGGCCGCCCCGTCCTTGGCCCCCCTCGAGCTGCCCCTGGTCATGAGCGGTTTCCCGGCCGCCGCCTTCGAGCGGGCCCGGTCGTTCTTCGCCCCCCTGGGTTTCCGGGCTGTCCGGGGCGGCACGTCCGCCCAGGCCCGGACCGCGGGCGCGCCCGCCGAGCCGGCGCTGCGCGAAGGCGACGCCGTGGGCGTCCAGCTCGTCGGCGGCGACCTCGACATCAGCGCGGTCGGCACGGTGACCTACGTCGACGGCGACCGGATCCTGGCCTTCGGCCATCCCGTCTACAACCTCGGCCGGGTCGACTACGCCATGACCCGGGCCGACATCGTCACGGTCATGCCCAGCCTGGAGAACTCCTTCAAGCTGTCCGCGACCGGACCGGTCATCGGCCGCTTCAGCCAGGACCGCACGGCCGGGGCGGCGGGCGAGGTCGGGACCATGCCCCGCCTCATCCCGCTCAACATCGGCCTGCAGGACGCGGGCGGGGCGCGCAAGGACTTCAAGCTCCGGCTGGCCGCCGACCGCTTCCTGACCCCGGCCCTCGTCAACATGGCCGTCTCCAGCCTGGTGACGGGCGAGGAGCGCAGCTACGGCGACCTGGCCCTCGACTTCAGCGCCGACATCTTCCTCGACCAGGGCGGCCTGTCCGTCCATCTCGAGGACCTCTTCTCGGGCAGCTACGACAATTCGCCGACGAGCCTGTCCGGGCTGCTGGCCGCCGTCACCCACGTCCTGCTGAACAACGAGTTCCGGAGCGTCGGCATCTTCCGCATCGACCTGGCCGTCAAGGCCGTCGAGGAGGCCCGCCAGGCGACCCTGGAGCGGGTGCTGCTCGACAAGTACGAGGTCTCGCCGGGCGAGGTCATCAAGCTCCAGGCCTTCTACCGGACCCAGAACGACGAGCGGCGGATGGAGGAGGTCTCCATCCTGGCGCCGGCCCTGCCGGCCGGCACGGAGTTCCAGGTCCTCGTCGGCGACGGCGCGACCATGCAGCAGGTCGAACGGTCCCAGTACCGCATCCAGGAGTTCGTGCCCCGCAGCCTCGAGCAGATGGTCCGGCTGTTGAGCAGCCTCCGCAAGAACAACCGGATCTACTTCCGGCTCATGGCCCCCAAGCCGGGGCTGTTCCTCAAAGGCGAGGAGCTGCCCAACCTGCCGCCGACCCTCAAGGCCATGTTCGCCTCGCCGCGGTCGTCGGCCGCGGGCCCGACCGAGATCACCCGGTCCACGCTGGGCGAGTACCAGCTGGCCGTGCCCTTCGTCTTCAAGGGCGGGGCGACCATCCCCGTCCGCATCAGGAAGTAGGAGCCCCCGTCATGCGCAAACACGCCTTCGCCGCCGTCCTCGGCCCGCTCGTGCTGGCTTCGTCGCTCCTGGCGGTCGTGCCCCAGAAGTGGGAGCTGCGGACCCGGGAGGACTACCTGCGGGGCAAGTTCGACGGCGTCGCCGTCTCCTACGACGGGGCCCTGGCGCTGGCCCCCAAGGAGGAGCGGATCGCCGCTCCCCAGGAGGAGTTCTACCTGGCGGCCCTGGCCGTCGCGGACGGCTCCGCCTTCCTGGGCACGGGGCACGGCGGCAAGGTCTACCGGATCGACAAGGCCGGCCAGGCCGAGCTCTGGTTCCAGGCCCCCGAGATGGACGTGACGGCCCTGGCCCAGGACCGCAAGGGCGCCCTCTACGCCGCCACCTCGCCCAACGGCAAGATCTACAAGATCACCGAAAAGGGCAAGGGCGATGAGTTCTTCAATCCGGCCGAGAAGTACATATGGGACCTGCTCGTCTTCGACACCGGCGAGCTCTGGGCCGCCGTGGGCGAGAGCGGCGGCATCTACCGGGTCTCGCCGCTCGGCGAGGGCGGCATGTTCTTCAAGGCCGCCGAGAACCACATCCTGTGCCTGGAACGGACCCCCCGCGGCGATGTCGTCGCCGGCAGCGGCGGCAACGGGCTGGTCTATCGCCTCTCGGCCGAGGGCCGGGCCGCCGTCCTGTTCGAGACGCCCTACGAGGAGGTCCGCGGCCTGGCCGTGGACCGCGACGGCCAGATCTACGCCGCGGCCTCCGGGACGCCGTCGCGGGCGAGGAAGGACGAGCCGGCCGAGGAACCGGTGCGGCTGAACGCCGAGCTGGTCATGACCGTCAGCGCCGCCGGGACCGTGACCGCCCCGGGCGGCGGGGCGGGCGCGGGCCGGACCTCGTTTGCCGCGGCCGCCGGGGCCGCGGGCCGCGACGGCGGGGCCGTGTTCCGGATCACCCCGGACGGCCTGGCCCGGCGCCTGTGGAGCTCGGACGACGAGATGGTCTACACGCTCCTCTGGCGGGAGGAGGGCCAGCAGGTCCTCTTCGGCACGGGGGGCCAGGGCCGCCTCTATTCCGTGGACCGGGACGGCCGGGTGGCCCTGCTGCTGCAGCAGAGCTCCGAGCAGGTCTACCAGCTGGCGGCCCTCGACGGCAGGATCTTCGTGCTGTCGAATAACCCCTGCGCCCTGGGGCGGCTGCTGCCCGAGCAGCGCTTCGCCGGCGAATACACCAGCCCCGTCCTCGACGCCCGGACGCAGGCGTCGTGGGGCCGGATCGCCTGGGACGCCGCGGCCGCGGCCGGCGCCTCCGTCCAGCTGCAGACCCGCAGCGGCAACACCGGCGAGCCCAACGCGACCTGGACGGACTGGTCGCCCTTCTACGGCAAGGGCGAGGAGCAGGTCTTGAGCCCCAAGGCCCGGTACCTGCAGGTCAAGGTCCTGCTGCGGACGGCGACCGGCCAGGCCTCCCCGGTCTTCAGCCGGCTGTCGGTGTTCTACCTGCAGGCCAATCTCGCCCCGGCGGTGACCCGGTTCGAGTACCTGGAGCCCAACCAGGTCTACCTCAAGCTGCCCGAACAGGACGACGCCATCCTCGGCCTCGAGCCGCATCCGGCCGAGGCGCCCGGCCGCAAGGACGACGGCCTGCGGATCGGGATGCCCTCGCGCAAGGCCGAGCGCAAGGGCTTCCAGACGATCTCCTGGGACGCGGCCGACGAGAACGGCGACGCCCTGCGCTACACCCTGGCCCTCAAAAAGGACGGGGAGAAGGCCTGGCGGGTCCTGGCCGACGACCTGACCGAGACGATCTACGCCTTCGACACTTTGGCCTATCCCGACGGGACCTACCTCGTCCGGCTGACGGCCTCCGACGCGCCGTCGAACCCGGCCGGGCTGGAGCTCCAGGGCGACAAGACCGGGCCGCCGCTGGTCATCGACAACTCGCTGCCGGCGGTCAAGGGCCTGACCGCGGCCCGCAACGGCGGCGCCCTCGACATCGCCTTCCAGGCCGAGGACGCCTACTCCTTCATCGAGGAGGCCAAGGTGCTCGTCCGGCCGGGGGAGTGGCGGGTGGTCTTCCCGGTCGACGGCATCGCGGACGCGCGCGCCGAGTCGTTCAAGGTCTCGCTGAAGCTCCCCGCGGGCGCGGAGAACCAGGTCACGGTCAGGGTCCGGGACAGCTACGGGAACGTCGGCGTGGCCCGGATCGACTTCTGATCCGGGCCGGGCGGTCAGGCCCGGCCGAGGTACTTGTCATCCTGCGTGTCGATGCGGACGACGTCGCCTTCCTTGATGAACTCCGGCACCTGGACGGTGGCGCCGGTCTCGATGACGGCGGGCTTGTAGAGGGCGGTCTTGGTCGCGCCCTGGAGCCGGGGCTCGGTGCTGACGACCTTGAAATCCATGGTCCGGGGCAGGTTGACGCCGACCGGCTTGCCCTCGTACATCTCGATCTCGATGACCGTGTTGGCCTTGAGGTACTTGATGGCCTCGCCGATGGCCTCGGCGTTCAGGGAGACCTGCTCGTAGTTCTCGGTGTTCATGAAGACGTACTCCCCGTTCTGCTCGTAGAGGAACTCCATCTCCATCTCGTCGAGGCGGGCCTGCTCGAGCCGCTCCTCGGAGCGGAAGCGGTGCTCGGTCTGGGAGCCGTTGAGGATGTTGCGGAGCTTGGTCTGGACCATGGCCTTCCACCGGCCCGGGGTGATGAGCTGCATCTCCATCACCCGCCAGAGGGTGTTGTCCATGATGATGATCATGCCCTTGCGGATCTGGGTCGCGTCGATCATGAAAGCCTCCGAAGGATGGGGCGGCGGGCCGCCCGTCAAGCGGCCTATTATACCACTCCCGTCAACGAATGACGGCACGGCGCCCGGCCCGCCGGCGGCGCCGCCCATTGCGTTAAGCGGGCAATTCTTCTATAAAAGTCTTCCGAGGTTCAACCATGACACATTGGCGCAAAGCGACGGTGACGGTATTGGCGCTGGCGGCGTTGGCCGGCTGTCACAAGAAAACGGGAGGGACCATGGTCGATCTGGCGCTGGTCAACGGAAAGGTCTGGACGGGCGACCCGGCCCGGCCCTGGGCCCAAGCGGTGGCGGTCCGCGGCGACGCCATCCTCGCCGTCGGGACGACGGCGGAGGTGCGGGACCTGGCCGGCCCCGGGACGGCGGTCGCCGATCTCGGCGGCGCGCTCCTGCTGCCGGGCTTCATCGACAGCCACACCCACTTCCTGGCCGGCGGCTTCGCCCTGAAGAGCATCCAGCTGCGCGACGTGACGAGCCGCGACGAGTTCGTGGCCCGCGTGGCCGCCAAGGCCAAGGAGCTGGGGCCCGGCCGCTGGGTGCTCAACGGCGACTGGGACCACCAGCAGCTCCGCCCCGTCGAGCTGCCGCGGCGGGACTGGATCGACGCCGCGACACCCGACAATCCCGTCTGCGTCAACCGCTTCGACGGGCACATGGTCGTGGCCAACAGCCTGGCCCTGAAGCTGGCCGGCATCACCCGGAACACGCCGGTGCCGCCGGGCGGGGAGATCGAAAAGGACCCGGCCACCGGCGAGCCGACCGGCATCCTCAAGGACACGGCCATGGACCTCGTTCTCGCCAAGGTCCCGGCACCGACCCTGGAGGAGCGGCTCGAGGCGGCCGAGGCCTCCGTCCGCCACGCCGCGGCCAACGGCGTCACCTCGGTCCACGAGATGGCCGATGCGACGAGCTTCGAGACCTTCCAGGAGCTGGCCCGGCGCGGCCGGCTGACGACCCGCGTCTACGCCTACATCCCCATCGACGAGGTCGACCTGCTGGCCCGGCTCAAGATGCGATCCCCCTTCGGCGGCCCCGTCCTGACGCTGGCCGGGCTGAAGGGGTTCGTGGACGGCTCGCTCGGCTCGGCCACGGCCTATTTCTTCGAGCCCTACGCGGACGAGCCCGCGACCTGCGGCCTGCTGGCCGGCCAGATGTTCCCCGAGGGGGTCATGGAGCGGCGCATCCTCGAGGCCGACCGGGCCGGGCTGCAGCTGGCCGTCCACGCCATCGGGGACCGGGCCAACAGCCTGCTCCTCGACATGTACGAGAAGGCGGCCGCCGCCAACGGGCCGCGCGACCGCCGCTGGCGGGTCGAGCACGCCCAGCACCTGCGGCCGGCCGACATCGCCCGTTTCGGGCGGCTCGGGCTGGTGGCCTCGGTCCAGCCCTACCATGCCATCGACGACGGCCGCTGGGCCGAGACCAAGATCGGGCCCGAGAGGGTCAAGACGACCTACGCCTTCGAGTCCCTGCGCCGGGCCGGGGCCGTCCTGGCCTTCGGCTCCGACTGGACGGTCGCGCCCTTGAGCCCGGTCCTGGGCATCTACGCCGCCGTGACGCGGCGGACGCTCGACGGCGCCCATCCCGGCGGCTGGGTCCCGGAGGAGAAGGTGCCGCTCGAGGAGGCCGTCCGCGCCTACACCGTGAACGGCGCCTGGCTCGAGTTCGCCGAGGCCCGGAAAGGCTCGATCGCGCCGGGCAAGCTGGCCGACCTGGTCGTCCTCGACCGCGACATCTTTACCATCCCGCCGGAGGAGATCGACCGGGTCACGGTCCGGCTGACCGTCTTCGGCGGGCGCGTCGTCTACGGGAAGATCTGATGGCCGGCGGGCTCTTTCCCCCCGAGCCGGGGCGCATCGGCTCGGACGAATCCGGCAAAGGCGATTACTTCGGGCCGCTCGTCGTGGCCGCCTTCTTCATGCCGGAGGGGCAGGAGGGCGTGCTGGCCGAGCTGGGGGTCAAGGACTCCAAGAGGACCTCGGACGCCCGCTGCCGGGAGATCGCGGCGACGCTCAAGCGGGCTTACCCCTTCCACTCGGTGGTAACCATCGGCCCGGAGAAGTACAACGAGCTCTGGGAGAAGATCGGCAACCTGAACCGGCTACTGGCCTGGGGCCACGCCCGGGCCATCGAGAACGTCCTCGAGCGCGTGCCGGCCGGCCGGGCCATCACCGACCAGTTCGGCGACGAGCGCTTCGTCCGCAACGCCCTGCTTCAGAAGGGGCGCGAGATCGAGCTCGTCCAAAGGCCGCGGGCCGAGGAGGACGCGGCGGTAGCGGCCGCCTCGATCCTGGCCCGGGCCGAGTTCCTGGACCGGCTCCGGGCCCTGTCGCGCGAGACGGGGGCCGAGCTGCCGAAGGGGGCCTCCGACCTGGTCGAGAAGGCGGCCGTCCGCCTGGTCCGGGACAAGGGCCCGGACATCCTCAAGCGCGTGGCCAAGGTCCACTTCAAGACGACCGTCCGCGTCCTGGCCGCGGCCGGCGCCGACCGGCTCGTTTGAGATGGTCGTCCTCGTCAAAGTCGCCCTCATCGTCGCCCTCCTGCTCGTCCTCATCCGCCTCAAGTGGGACCTGGGGCTCGTCCTGTCTCTCGACGCCGTGCTGGCGGCGGCGCTCTTCGGGCTGGGGCCGGCCGGGTTCGGCCGGGCCGTGCTGCGGGGCGCGACGGCCTGGGAAACGCTGCAGCTGGCCGCCATCGTCATCCTGGTCCTCTACCTCGGCGAGTTCCTGCAGTCGAGCGGGGCCTTCCGGTCCATGGTCGACGCCCTCAAGAACCTGGTCCGGGACGAGCGCCTCATCCTGGCCATCCCCTCGGCCTTCATCGGGCTGCTGCCGATGATGGGCGGGGCCATGATGGGCGCGCCCATCGTCGAGGAGGCCTCGCGGCGCTGGCAGGTGACGGCGGAGTGGAAGACCTTCTACAACTACTGGTTCCGCCACGTCTGGGAATACTGGTGGCCGCTCTACATCAGCGTCATCATGTCGTCGGCCATCTTCCGCGTCCCGGTCTGGAAGATCGGCCTGCACCAGGCCGCCTTCAGCGCGGTGGCCATCGGGGCGGGGCTGGCCCTCCTTTTCCGCCGGCTGCCCCGCCTGCCGCGGGAGCGCCAGGCGAACGGGAGCTGGAAGGACGTCGCCCGGGTCGTCTTCAGCATCTGGCCCATCGTCCTGACCATCGTCCTCATCTTCGCCGTCCGGCTGAACATGCTCATCGCCCTGGCCGCGTCCGCGGCGCTGACCCAGCTCACGTCGCGGCTGCGCTGGCGGGCCCGGGTCGCCGTCGTCGTCCGCGGCTTCTCCTGGCGGACGGTCTGGCTGACCGTGGCCGTGATGGTGTTCAAGCGGGTCCTCGAGGACTCGGGGGCGCTGGCCGAGGTCGTGCGTGCCGTGCCGCCGCACGGGGCCTCGGCCTACCTCCTGCTGTTCGCCGCCCCGTTCCTCATCGGGCTGCTGACCGGCGTCAACCAGGCCTACGTGGCCATCGCCTTTCCGCTCATCGTGCCCATCGTCGGGATGGGCAAGCCGGACATGGTCCTGCTGTCGTTCGCCTTCGTCAGCGGCTTTGCCGGCATCCTGCTCTCGCCGGCCCACCTCTGCCTGGCCCTGACGGCCGAGTACTTCAAGGCCGACCTGCGCGCCGTCTACCGCATCCTGGCCGGGCCCGTGGCCGCGGTCTTCGCCGCCGCCCTCCTGGAGCTGCTCGTCTTCCGCATCCTCTGACGGGGTCAAACCTACCTTTTTTCGAAAAAGGTAGGTTTGACCCCATCGTGACGCTATAATCGGGCCCGGAGGGACATGCGATGAGCGAGACGCGGCGGCTGTATCACGAAGACGCCACCCTGTTGGAGTTCGAGGCCGAGGTCGTCGAGCGGCGCGAGCACGAAGGGAAGCCGGCCGTCGTCCTCGACCGGACCGCCTTCTACCCCGAGTCGGGCGGCCAGCCCTGGGACCTGGGGACGCTCGGGGGCGTGCCCGTCCTCGAGGTCCTCGACCTCGACGGGGTCATTCTCCACGTCCTGGCGGCGCCGCTCGATCCCGGCCCCGTCCGCGGCGCCGTCGACCGGGCCCGCCGCTTCGACCACATGCAGCAGCACACCGGGCAGCACGTCCTGTCCCAGGCCTTCTGGGAGCTGTTGAAGGGCGAGACGCGCTCCTTCCACATGGGCCCCGAGGTCTCGACCCTCGAGATCGGCCTGGCCGCGATCGCCGACCGCGACCTCGACCGGGTCGAGGACCGGGCCAACGCCATCGTCTGGGAGGACCGCGAGGTCAAAACATATTTCGTCCCCGAGGAGCGCATCGGCGAGGTGCCGCTGCGGCGGCCGCCGAAGAAGACCGGGCTGCTGCGGGTGGTCGAGGTCGACGGTTTCGACTACTCGGCCTGCGGCGGCACCCACGTCCGGCGGACGGGCGAGATCGGCCTCGTCCGCCTCGGCCCCGCGGAGAAGATCCGCGGCAACCTGCGCTTCGATTTCCTCTGCGGCGGCCGGGCCCTGCGGGACTACCGGACCAAGGACCGGGCCCTGCGCCGCATCGCGGCCCCCTTCTCCTGCCCGCCCGCCGAGGCCGGCGTCCCGGTCGAAAAGGCCGCCGCCGAGCTCAAGACCCTGAAGAAACGCGCCCGGCAGCTCGAGGAGCGCCTGGCCGGGTTCGAGGCCGAGGCCGTGGTCAAGGCCGCCGGCGGGAGGGTCGTCGCCGGGGTGCTCGAGGGCAGGACCCCCGAAGAAGCGCGCTTCCTGGCCCTCGGCGTCGTCCGGCGCGGCGACTTCGCCGTCGCCTACGGCGCGGCCGGGGCTAGCCAGTCGCACATCGTCCTGGCCCGCTCCGAAGGGCTGGCGGCGGACCTGCGGCAGGCCGTCCCCGCCGTCGCGGCCGTCGTCCCGGTCAAGGGCGGGGGCGGGCCTTCGCTCGTCGAGCTCGTCCTGGCGGACGGGGGCCGGCTGAAGGACGCCGTCGCGGCCGCCGCGGCCTGGCTCGAGGAGCACGCGTGAGCCGGGTGGTCGTCGTCGGCAGCTCCAACACCGACATGGTCCTGCGCGTGCCGCGCATCCCCGGCCCGGGCGAGACCGTGCTCGGCCGCGACTTCGTCATGGCCGGCGGCGGCAAGGGCGCCAACCAGGCCGTGGCCGCGGCCCGGGCCGGCGGCCGGGTGGCCCTCGTGGCCCGGATCGGCGACGACATCTTCGGCGAGCGGGCCCTGGCCGGCTTGGCCGCGGCCGGCATCGACACCCGGCACGTCCTGCGGACGCCCGGGGCCGCCTCGGGCGTGGCCCTGATCGACGTCGACGACCGCGGCGAGAACAGCATCTCCGTGGCCTCCGGGGCCAACGCCCTGCTCTCCGCCGCCGACGTCGAGGGCGCCGCCGCGGCCGTCGCCGGGGCCGACGTCCTCCTCGTCCAGCTCGAATCGCCGCTCGAAACGGTCGAGGCCGCCGTGCGGCTGGCGGGGGAGAGGGGCGTCCCGGTCGTCCTCAACCCGGCCCCGGCCCGCCCGCTCGACGACGGGCTCCTGGCCCGCGTGTCCGTCCTGACGCCCAACGAGCACGAGGCCGGGCTGCTCACGGGCGCCGCGGTCCGCGACGAGGCCGGCGCCCGCGACGCGGCGGCCCGCCTCCGCTCCCGCGGGGCCCGGACGGTCGTCGTTACGCTCGGCGAGCGCGGCGTTTACGCCTTGGCCGACGGTTTCGAAGGGCATCTCCCCGCGTTCAAGGCGGACCCCGTCGACACCACCGCCGCCGGCGACGTCTTCAACGGCGCCCTGGCCGTGGCCCTGGGCGAGAAACGCCCCCTGCCCGAGGCCCTGCGCTTCGCCCAGGCCGCCGCGGCCGTCTCCGTCACCCGCCCCGGCGCCCAGCCTTCCGCCCCGACCCGCGCCGAGATCGAGGCCTTCCTCGAGTAAGGCCCTTTCCCCTTGTCCCGTTGGACAGGACCCCGGTCGTTCGTCGCGGCGCCTTCAAGGACGGCAAGTTGACAAAGCGAGGGAAAAGACCGGAGATGGCCGGGAACAAGCGCTTTGCGGACGGCCCGGGTCGATTGGCACGAAGATTGCGACAGCTTGAAAGGTCCCTTATAAAGAGAAGGAGGTCCGGCATGAAATACGTCGACGGCTTTGTCATCCCCATCCCCAAGAAGAACCTGCCGGCCTACCGGCGCATGGCTCGGCGGGGAGGCGAGCTCTGGAAAAAGCACGGGGCCCTCGAGTACCGGGAATGCGTCGCTGAGGACATGCGGGCGCCCTGGTCGCTGCCCTTTCCCCTTTTGCTGAACCTCAAGCGGGGCGAGACGGTCGTTCTCTCCTGGATCGTGTTCAAATCCCGCGCCCATCGGGACCGCGTCAACGCCGAGGTCATGAAGGACCCGCAGGCGAAGATGGAGGGCACGCCGATGCCGTTCGACATGAAGCGCATGGCCTACGGCGGGTTCACGACCATCGTCGACATGTAGGAGGCCGAGAAAGGGGGACACGTACCTGGTACATGCGGTACATGTCCCCAAGGCCAGCCAGAAGGGGGACACGTACCCGGGACATGCGGTACATGTCCCCAAGGCCACCCCCAAGGCCACCCCCCAAGGCCGGCCAGCGGCGCATGCGTCAGTTGCGCGCCCGGACCGGCGAGAGCCCCCTCACATCTTGGCCAGGACAGGCGTCCGCGGCGAAAGGTCGATACCGAGGACATCGCCGAAGCGGAGGGGGAACGGCCTGGCCGCGCGGTTATTCGTAGCGCAGGGAGACGATGGGGTCCATGTGCGCGGCCTTGCGGGCCGGCACCAGGCCGAAGAAGAGGCCGATGGCGGCCGAGACCGACAACCCCAGCACGACCGACCAGGGCGAGACCGCGGCCGGCAGCGGCGTGGCGGTCCGGACCAGCAGGGCGATGCCGAAGCCGACCAGGACGCCGATCACCCCGCCCATGCCCGTCAGCACGACGGCCTCGATCAGGAATTGCTTCAGGATGTCGCCCGACCGGGCCCCGATGGCCTTGCGGATGCCGATCTCGCGGGTCCGTTCCTTGACCGAGACGAGCATGATGTTCATGACCCCGATGCCCCCGACGAGGAGGCCGATCGAGGAGATGACGATCATGACCAGGTAGGCCGCGCCCGTCAGCTGGTTGTAGAGGTCGACCATCGAGTCCTGGGTCATGATGGCGAAGTCGTTGGGCTTGCCGTAGGGCACCTTGCGCCGCTGGCGGAGGATGCCGCCGAGCTGTTCGATCGTCTCCTGGAGCAGGGACTGGTCGCGGGGCGCGGCGATGATCTCCATGCGGTCCTTGTCGTACGGGAAGTGCTTCATCAGCGAGGTGATGGGCAGGCCGACGAAGTTGTCCCGGCTCTGGCCGAACATCTGGCCGCGCTTGGCCAGGACGCCGACCACGGTAAAGGCGGCCGGCCCGACCCGGATCTCCTTGCCGAGCGGGTTGGTCATGGGGAACAGGGCGTCGGCCAGCTCCGAGCCCAGGACGCAGACCGGGGCGCTGCGCTCGACCTCGGCCGCGGTGACGAACCGGCCCAGCCGGGGCAGGTAGAGGGACATGACCACGGGCCACTTGTCGTTCATGCCGATGATCATGGCCGAATCGCTCTTGGCGTTCTGGTACTTGACCTCGAGCTGCTCGAAGACGCTGACGTTGACATTGACGGCCACGGCCTTGGCCAGGGTGGCTTCCCGCTCCAGGGCCCGGACGTCGTCCAGGGTCAGGTCCTTGCGGGTCCGCTCCTCCTCGGACATCCGGCCCATCTGGACGGGATCGTTCTTGGTGATGATGATGATGTCCGAGCCGGCCGCCTGGAGCTCGGACAGGAAGCTCTTGTTGAGCCCCTGGATGACCGAGACCATGCCGATGACGGTCATGACCCCGATGACGATGCCCAGGATGGTCAGGAACGAGCGGAGCTTGTGGGACCGCAGCGAGTCCAGGGCCATGGCCACGATCTCGCGGACGATCTGGAACCTCACAGCTCCGACCTCAAGGCCTCGACCGGGTCGAGCTTGGCCGCCCGGTTGGCCGGATAGATGCCGAAGAACAGGCCGATGGACCAGGACATGACCATGGCCAGGATGATCGAGGCGGGCTCAACGCTCGAGGGCATGGCCGTGGCCGCCGTGACGATGCGGGCCGTCAGGAAGCCGAGGACGATGCCGATGAAGCCGCCGATGCCGGAGATGACCGCCGACTCGAGGAGGAACTGGAACAGGATGTCCCGGCGGCGGGCCCCCAAGGCCATGCGCACGCCGATCTCCTTCTTCCGCTCCGACACGGAGACGAACATGATGTTCATGATGACGATGCCGCCGACGATCAGGGCGATCGAGGACACGGCGATCATGGCGAAGAAGATGCCCGAGGTGGCCGTCTTGTAGAACTTGATGAAGGTCTCCGAGGTGCCGAAGGAGAAGTCGTCAGGATCGTTGTAACCGCGCTTGCGCCAGGAGCGCAGGACGGTCCGGACCTCTTCCTGGGCCCGGGCCATCTGCTCCTGGGAGGCGGTGTGGATGTTGACGGAGATGGACCGCCGCGAGCCGTAGGCCTTCATGAAGGTCGTGATCGGGATGCGGATGTAGTTGTCCTGGCTGTTGCCCAGGATCTTGCCCTTTTTCTTGCCCACCCCGACGACCTGGAACTCGCGGGCCCCGACCTTGAGCCAGCGGCCGAGCGGGTCGAGGCCGCCGAAGACCTTCTCGGCGACGTCCGAGCCGATGACGCCCACCGGCCGGGCATTGGTCTCGTCCATGCTCTGGAGGTGGCGGCCCGCCGTCAGCTCGACGACCGAGCCGATCTCGTGATCGAGATGGGTCACCCCGAGGACGTCGGTCTCCTTGAGGGACTGGCTGCCGTACTTGACGGTCGCGTTGGTGGAGGTCGAGGCCCCGACCAGCTCGCAGGACGGGCAGTGGTCCCGGATGAGGTCGCGCTCGACGAGGGTGATGTCCTTGCGCTTCATCTGCTCGCGGAAGTCCTTGAGCGACGTCCCGATCATGGAGAACTTCTGGACCGAGAAGTCGTTGGCCCCGTAGAAGGACATCTTGGTGTAGACGTAGTTGTTGAGGCCCTGGATGACCGAGACGACAGCGATAATGGTCAGGACGCCGATGATGATGCCGAGGAGGGTCAGGAAGGTGCGCAGCTTGTTGGCCCACAGGGAGGCCAGGGCCATCCCCAGGGATTCGGCGAATTGCAGCTTGGCCATAAATGTACCGTCTCTATTCTACCCTATATATACGAATCCTCTGCGCATTCGTTCTCTATGAAGTTCCTCGATCATAATTCCGTCCCGCCGTTCATCTCTTGTCCTGCGCTTCTTCGCAAGGAACGGGTGGCCGGGGGATAGTCCTCGCCCGCCTGGAGGCGGAAGGGGTTCCCCACGGGGGGATGGGTGGAGCCGAAGCCGGACGGGGACGCCACCGGACAGGACCCGTTCCCAGGGAAGAAGCGCCCGGCGTGCCTTGACACCCGGCCGGAGGGACCGGATAATGGGCCCGGTCCCATGGAGACGCGGCTCAACAAGTTCCTGGCCCACGCCGGCGTCTGCTCGCGGCGGGAGGCCGACCGCTGGATCGCCGAGGGGCGGGTCCAGGTCAACGGCCGGATCGTCCAGGAGCTCGGCGAGAAGATCGATACCGCCCGCGACCGCGTCGCGGCCAACGGCAAGCCGGTCCGGGCCGAGGCCGAAACGCCGGTTTACATCCTCCTCAACAAGCCGGCCGGCCGGGTCGTCAGCGTCAAGGACCCCTTCGGCCGCCCCACGGTCCTCGACCTCCTCGGCCGCCTGCCGGCGCGGGTCTATCCCGTCGGCCGGCTCGACCTCGACACCGAGGGGGCCCTGCTGCTGACGAACGACGGCGACCTGGCCCTCAAGCTGACCCACCCCCGCTACGGCGCGGCCAAGTCCTACGAGGTCCGGGTCGAGGGCGACCCCCGGGACGAGGACCTCGAAAAGGTCCGCCGCGGCCTCTTTTTGGAGGGCCGCCGGACGGCGCCGGCCCGGGTCCGGGTCCTGCGCCGCGGCCATCGCCACTCGACCCTGGCGGTCGAGATCCACGAGGGCCGCAAGCGCGAGGTCCGCAAGCTCTTCGAGGCCGTGGGCTTTCCGGTCGAACGCCTGGTGCGGGTCGATTTCGCCGGACTGACCCTGGACGGGCTGCGGCCCGGTCAATGGCGTTATCTCGACCGGAAGGAGATCGAGCGCCTGCGCCGTCTCACACCGCGGGCGCCCGAACCGAAGGCGCCGCGGCCCGCGGCGCGCCCGCGTCCTTCTTAAAGGGGCCCCGGCCGCGGCTCATTCGGCCGGCTTGCCGCCCTTGTCGTTCCTGTCGCCCGCGTCGGAGAATGCTTTCAGCCCCTTGGCCAGCCGCTGCAGTTCCTGGTCGACCAGGGCATGGACCGTGCCCTCGGGGTACTCGCCGTCGGCCCCGGCCGTCCCCGACTCGACCCCCGTCAGGATCTCGATGCCCTCGTCGATCGTCCGGACCGGATAGACGTGGAACCGGCCCTCCCGGACCGCGGCCACGACGTCGGCCCGCAGCATCAGGTTCGGCACGTTCTGATGGGGGATGAGGACGCCCTGGGTGCCGGTCAGGCCCTTGGCCCGGCAGACGTCGAAGAAGCCCTCGATCTTCTCGTTGACCCCGCCGATGGGCTGGATCTCGCCCCGCTGGTTGAGCGATCCCGTCACCGCCAGGTCCTGCCGCAGAGGCAGGCCCGACAGGCTCGACAGGATGGCGTAGACCTCGGTCGAGGAGGCGCTGTCGCCGTCCACGCCGCCGTAGGACTGCTCGAAGGCCAGGGAGGCCGTCAGCGACATGGGCCGCTTGACGGCGTACTTGCCGCGCAGGTAGCCGCCCAGGATGAGCACGCCCTTGTTGTGCGTCGGCCCGCTCAGGTCGGCCTCGCGCTCGATGTTGATGACCCCGCCCCGGCCCATGCCCGTCCGGGCCGTGATGCGGGCCGGCTTGCCGAACATGAACTGGCCCATGTCGTAGACCGACAGCCCGTTGACCTGGCCGGTCACCGCGCCCTGGGTGTCGATGAGGATGGTGCCCTCCTCGATCATCTCCTGGATGCGGTCCTCGATCAGGCTGACCCTCTCGAAGCGCTCGGCGATGGCCGTCTCGACGTCCTCGCGGCCGACCGCCGCTTTCCCGGCCTTGCCGGCCCAGTAGCTCGACTCCCGGATGACGTCGGCGATGACGTGGAACCGGGTCGAGAGCTTCTTCTGCCGCCCGGCGATGCGGGTCGAGTACTCGATCAGGGCCGCGATGCCGTCCTGGTCGAGCGGCCGCAGGCCGTCCTCGATGCAGATCTTCTGGACGAACCGGGCGTAGTCCATGAAGGACTCGTCGTTGCGGACCATCTCCGAGTCGAACTCGGCCTTGATCTTGAAGATCTTCTTGAAGTCCTCGTCCTGGAAGTAGAGCAGGTTGTAGATGTAGGCGTCGCCGATCATGACGACCTTGACGTCGGCCTTGATCGGCTCGGGCTTGAGGCGGGCGCTGGAGAACAGGTACATCTGGAGGTAGTTCTGGATCTCGAAGACCTGGTTGCGCAGGGTCCGCTTGAGCGTGGTCCAGACGCCCGGCTCGACCAGGGCGTCCAGGGCGTTGACGACCAGGTAGCCGCCGTTGGCTTTCAGGAAGGACCCGGCCTTGATCATGGTGAAATCGGTCTGGCCGACGCCGATGCGGGTCATGGTCGACTCGATGGAGCCGAACAGGTTGACGTAGTTCGGGTTGGTCTCCATGACCACCGGCGCGCCCTTCTGGTCCGCATTGTCGACCAGCAGGTTGACCCGGTACTCGGTGAAGCCGTCGACGGGCTCCTTCTCGTCCTCGCCTTTCTTCTGGGCCTTGAAGACGTCCAGCGACTTGACCAGGGACCTCTCGACCTCCTCGAGGTAGGCCGTGACCTTGGGGCCGTCGAACTTGGCCCGGACGTCGTCGATGGCGCCGTGGATGACCGGGGTGATGGCCTCCTCGTCCCAGGCCCGGAGCATCCGCCGCGTCTCCTCGTCGATCTCCTTGAGCCGCTCGAAGACGGTCTCGAGCTGGGAGGTCAGCTTCTCGTACCGCTCGCGGAGCGCGTCCAGGGTCTCCTTGGGGAGCTTGCGCTCCTTGACCAGGCCCTCGATCTTGGCGAAGGGGATGGGCTGGCCTTCGAGGACCGGAATGAGGTCGGGCCGGGTGAACAGGCCCATCTGGACCTGGATGACGGAGAAGCCCTGCTCGGCCACCTCGGTCTCGAAGCCCTGCAGCAGCTCCCGCTGCTTCTTCTGCTGGGACTCGACGAGGGCGTCGCGCTTCTCGGTGTAGTAGGGGCTCTTCAGGAGGTCGGGGATGCTCGACCGCAGCATGTCGATGAGCCGGGCCATGGCCTCGGCGAAGGCCTTGCCGTGGCCCGCGGGGAGCATGATCAGGACCGGCTCGTCGGGGTACTTGAAATTGTTGACGTAGAGGATGTCGTCGGGCGTCTTCTCGCCCTTCTCCAGCTGGTCGAGCAGCTGGGTGATGGTGGTCGTCCGGCCCGTGCCGACCATGCCGGTGATGAAGATGTTGTAGCCCAGGCTCTTGATGTCCAGGCCGGTCTGGATGGCCTTCAGGGCCCGCTCCTGGCCGATGATCTCCTCGCAGGGGCCGGCATCGGCGCTCGTCTTGACGGGGACGAGCTCGGGCGCGCAGGTCCAGCGCAGCTGGCCGGGGGACAGTTCGGGGAATCCGGTCTTCGTTCTCATGCCCACCTCCGAAGCTCCAACCTATCACAATCCCCCGGGGGGCTCAAGGCGGCGCCCCCGAGGTGAAATGCGGCCCGACATCTGATAGAATAAGGGCCGCTCCGGGTCCCCCGGGACGCCATCTCCGTCGGAGGGCATGACATCCATGAAGGTCCATCAAGGCAAGCTGCAAGCCAAGGGGTATCGGATCGCCATCGTCGTCAGCCGCTTCAACAGCTTCATCTCCGAGCGGCTTCTCGAGGGCGCGCTGGAGGCCCTCCAGAAGATGGGGGCCCTGGAAGCCGATCTGACCGTCTACAAGGTGCCGGGCTCCTTCGAGGTGCCGCTGCTGGCCAAGAAGATCGCCAAGGCCAAGGCGGCCGACGGCATCCTCTGCGTCGGCGCCCTCATCCGCGGCGACACGCCGCACTTCGACTACCTCTCGGCCGAAGTGACCAAGGGCCTGGCCCAGATCGCCATGGACGACGGCGTGCCCGTCGCCTTCGGCATCCTGACGGTCGACTCGGTCGAGCAGGGCATCGAACGGGCCGGGACCAAGGCCGGCAACAAGGGCTACGACGCCGCCTTCTCGCTCGTCGAGACCCTGAACGTGATCAAGGAGGCCGGCCTCCGCTGAGGGGCGGACGGCGCGCCATGGGAGAACGACGCAAGGCGCGGGAGTGCGCCCTCCAGATCCTGTTCCAGCTGGAGTTCAACGCCGGCGACCCCCCGACCGTCCTGCGCGTCTACTGGGAGGGGCAGCGGGCCTCCAAGCCCGTCCGGGAGTACGGCACCTGGCTGGTCCGGCAGATCCTCGACCACGCCGCCGCCGTCGACGAGGCCATCCAGTCGGCCTCGAAGAACTGGCGCCTGGCCCGCATGGCGGTGGTCGACCGGAACATCCTGCGCATCGCCGTCTGCGAGCTGCTCTACGAGCGGACGCTCGTCCCGGCCATCGTCATGAACGAGGCCATCGAGATCGCCAAGCGCTACAGCGGCGAGGAGTCGGCCGTCTTCGTCAACGGCGTCCTCGACGCGGCCGTCCGGCGCCTGGGGGCGGCGGCCGCCCCCGCGGCCCGGCCGGGCCGCGACAAACCAGGTGGCCCAGATCCCAAAGCCCCCCCCCCCCCCGCTCGCACCCGCCCGAGCCCGCCGCGGGCAATAACCCGCCCCGCCACGCGCTCCGGCGGCGAGGTGTCGGCTGTTTAGGCCACCGGGGTCCTGCCGGCCGCCGGCGGGGGCGGGGGGGCGCGGGGCGCCCCGGCGGCGGCGCCGGCCCCCGCCAAAGAAGGTGACCATGAGCGATAAGCCCGAGACCGCCGAGCTCGACCAGGTCGTCGCCCGGCGCGAGAAATACCGCCAGCTGGCCGCCGCCGGCGTGCCGCTCTTCCCCTACACCGCGGCCCGGACCCACGATGTGACCCAGGCCGTCGCCGCCTTCGCCGGGAAGACGGCCGAGGAGCTCGAGGCGGCCGCCGCGGCCGTCGTCGTGCCCGGCCGGGTCCTGTCCATCCGCAAGATGGGCAAGGCGACCTTCTTCCACATCTCCGACGGGCGGCGCCGGCTCCAGGCCTACATCCGGGCCGACCGGGTCGGGCCCGAGGCCTACGAGCGCTTCGGCCTGTTCGACCTCGGCGATGTCGTCGCCGTGTCCGGGACGCTGTTCAAGACCCGCACCGGCGAGCTGACCGTGCTCTGCGACGCCGTCACCTTCCTGGCCAAGTGCTTCCACCCCCTGCCGGAGAAGTGGCACGGCCTCCAGGACGTCGAGCTGCGCTACCGCCAGCGCTATCTCGACCTGATGATGAACCCCGAGGTCGGCGAGGTCTTCCGCCTGCGGGGCGCCATCCTGGCCCATATCCGGAAGTTCTTCGACGACCGGGGCTATCTCGAGGTCGAGACGCCGATGATGCACCCCATCCCCGGCGGGGCCCTGGCCCGGCCCTTCAAGACCCACCACAACGCCCTGGACCTCGAGCTCTACCTCCGCATCGCCCCCGAGCTCTACCTCAAGCGCCTGACCGTCGGCGGCCTGGACAAGGTCTACGAGATCAACCGCAGCTTCCGCAACGAGGGCCTCGACGCCCAGCACAACCCCGAGTTCACGATGCTCGAGTTCTACGAGGCCTACAAGGACTACTACGACATGATGGACATGACCGAGGAGCTGCTGAACGGCCTGGCCGTCGGCCTCCTCGGCGCCGACGAGGCGCCCTTCGGCGAGCACACCATCTCGTTCAAGCGGCCCTTCCGCCGGCTCAAGTTCCTCGACGCCTGCGTCCATTACAGCGGCCTGGCCCCCAGCCGCTTCGAGGACCGCCCCGGGCTCATCGCGTTCGCGGCCGGCCTGGCCCCGGACAAGAAGCCCCAGACCTACGGCAAGGCCCTGGACATCATTTTCGACCGCTTCGTCAAGGACCACATCGTCCAGCCGACCTTCATCACCAACCCGCCCCGGGAGATCTCGCCGCTGGCCAAGGTCTCCCGCGAGAACCCGGAGGAGGCCGAGCGCTTCGAGCTCATGGTCGCCGGGATGGAGCTGGCCAACGCCTTCTCCGAGCTGACCGACCCGGCCGAGCAGCGGGCCCGCTTCGAGGAGCAGGCCCGGGAGCGGGGCCGGGGCGACGACGAGTCGCACGTCGTCGACCTGGACTACGTCGAGGCCCTCGAGTACGGCCTGCCGCCGACGGGCGGGGAGGGCATCGGCATCGACCGGCTGACGATGATCCTGGCCAACCGGCGGTCCATCCGCGAAGTCATGCTCTTCCCCCTGCTGAAGCCGAGATGACGCCATGAGCTTCGAGCTGTTCGTCGCCCGGCGCTACCTCACGGCGCGCCGGAAGGAGGCCTTCGTCTCGGTCATCACGCTGATCTCCGTGGCCGGCGTGGCCATCGGTGTCGCCGCCCTGGTCATCGCCATCGCCCTCATCACCGGTTTCCAGGGCGACGTCCAGGCCAAGATCCTGGGCGCCACCTCGCACGTCATGGTCTCGGACCTCGGCGGGCGGGGCCTCGAGGACTACGAGGCCATGGCGGCCAAGATCCGGGCCCTGCCGGGCGTCGAATCGGCCTCGGCCGTCGTCTACAGCACCGTTTTGGTCACCGGCCGCGGCGAGAGCTCGGGGGCCCTGGTCAAGGGCATCGACTTCGACCGCGAGCGTCCGGGCTCGGCCTGGCTCCAGTCGCTCGAGGCCGGCCGGATCCCCGGCCCGGCGGCCGGCGGCCGCGAGGGCCTGCTCGTCGGCCGCGAGCTGGCCCTGCGCCTGGGCGCCCAGGTCGGCGACGCCGTCCAGATCGTCACCGCCTCCACGACTCTCGGCCCGACCGGGCTCCTGCCCCGGCGCAAGACCTTCGAGGTGGCCGGCATCTTCAACACCGGCCTCTACGAGTTCGACAGCTCCACCGTGCTGGTGGCCCTGGGCACGGCCCAGCGGCTGTTCGGGCTCGAGGGGCGGGCCAGCTACATCCAGGTCAAGCTCCGGGACATCTTCGCCGCCCCCGAGATCGGCCGGCGGATCATGGCCGCGCTGCCGCCCGTCGTCTACATCACGACCTGGATGGAGCTCAACAAGTCGCTCTTCTCGGCCCTCAAGCTGGAGAAGAACATCCTCTTCCTGACCATCACCCTGATCGTCGTCGTGGCCGCCCTGAACATCATCGCCACGCTGATCCTCATGGTCATGGAGAAGACCCGCGACATCGGCATCCTGATGGCCATCGGGGCCACCCCGGCCATGGTCAACCGGATCTTCTTCCTGCAGGGCGCCCTGATCGGCGTCGTCGGGACGGCCCTGGGCGCCGGGCTGGGCCTGGGCTGGTGCGCCCTGGCCAACGCCTTCAAGCTCATCCGCATCCCCGTCGACATCTACCAGATCTCCTACGTCCCGTTCCGGATGCGGCCGCTCGACCTGGCCGCCATCGTCGGCGTGACCCTGCTCATCAGCTTCGCCTCGACCCTCTTCCCGGCCCGCCGCGCGGCCAAGGTGGACCCCGTGGTGGCGTTGAAGTATGAGTGACGCCGTCCTCGTCGCCGAAGGGCTGGGCAAGACCTACCCCCTGCCCAAGGGGGACCTGCGCGTCTTCGAGGGCCTCGATTTCGCCCTCGGCCGGGGCGAGCTGGCGGCCGTCATGGGCGCTTCCGGCGTGGGCAAGACGACCCTGCTCAACCTCCTCGGCGGGCTCGACCGCCCGACCGAGGGCCGGGTCCGCCTCGACGGCGAGGACCTCTTCGCCGGGACCGACCGCGAGGTGGCCGCCATCCGCAACCGCAAGATCGGGTTCGTCTTCCAGGTCTACCACCTCCTGCCCGAATTCACCGCCCTGGAGAACGTCGCCTTTCCCCCGATGATCGGGGGGACGCCGCGGCGGGAGGCCTTCGCCCGGGCCCTGGCGATGCTCCGCGAGGTCGGCCTCGAGGACAAGGCCGGGTCCCGGCCGGGCCAGCTCTCCGGAGGGGAGCAGCAGCGGGTGGCCATCGCCCGGGCCCTCGTCAACGGCCCGCGCCTGCTCCTGGCCGACGAGCCGACGGGCAACCTGGACTGGAAGACGGGGGAGAAGGTCCTCGGCCTGGTCCTCGACCTCCACGCCCGCCGCGGCCTGTCCTCCATTCTGGTCACCCACAACGAGAAGATCGCCCGTTTCTGCGATAAGGTCTACGTCATGGAAGCGGGAGCGATGAAACTCCAGGCCGGGATCCCGGGTTAAGGTAAAGGGAGACCCGGTCCCCGCCCCGGCCCCGGCCCCGGTTTTGACCAATCCCGGCCGATATGGTATATGAGAGAAGGAATGTGGATATGACGAAACGCCTCCTCCTGCCCCTGGGGCTCCTGGCGCTTCTTGCCTTCCTCCCCGCGCTCCTGGCCGCCCAGGAACTCGTGGAGAAGATCGAGATCGCCGGCAACGACCGCGTCACCGCGGAGACCGTGCTTTACTACCTGACCGTCCGGGAGGGGGACTATTACAACGCCGACCAGGTCCGGCGCGACTTCCGCGTCCTCTGGTCGACGGGCTTCTTCTCCGACATCCGCATCGAGGAGTCCCTGGGCTCCCGGGGCCGGATCATCAAGATCGTGGTCCAGGAGAACCCGGTGGTCCGGGCCGTCACCTACAAGACCGGCAAGAAGGTCAAGGAAAAGGACATCGTCGACAAGCTCAAGGAGAAGGACCAGGCCATCCTGCCGTACTCCTATTACAGCCCCTACAAGCTCCAGCGCATCCGGGAGACCATCACCGATCTCCTCTACGAGAAGGGCCTGCTGGCCTCGAAGATCGAGGTCGACACGGTCCGCCAGGGGAAGAACGAGATCGACGTCCAGTTCCGGATCGACGAGGGGCCCAAGCTCCGGGTCGGGGACGTCGTCTTCGAGGGCGGCACCAAGGTCCTGCCCAGCACCCTCGAGTGGTCGATGAAGAGCAACCGGCCCCACTCCCTGTTCAACTTCGTCGCCGGCAAGGACGTCTACAAGCAGAACAAGGTCGAGGACGAGGTCGAGACCATCAAGAAGAAATACCAGGAGCTCGGCTACATGGAGGCCTCGGTCGGCCAGCCGCGGACCGAGGACTTCGTCCGCCGCTCCGTCCTGTTCAAGACCCAGAAGATGGTGCGCCTGGTCTTCCCGGTCACCCCGGGCTACCGCTACCGCACCGGCGAGATCAAGATCGAGGGCAGCAAGGCCCTCAACGCCAAGTACCTGCGCAGCCTGGTCAAGCTGCAGCCCGGCGACACCTACAGCACCAAGTTCCGGGAGAAGACCATCGACGCCATGGGCGAGACCTACCGCGACGGCGGCTACGTCTACGCGCAGATCATCCCCATCGAGAACCTCGACCCCAAGAACAAGGTCGTCAACCTGACCTTCAACGTCGTCGAGGGCGAGGTGGCCTACCTCAACCGGATCGAGTTCCGCGGCAACACCTTCACCAAGGACAAGGTCATCCGCCGGGAGATGATCATCCGCGAGGGCGACCGCTTCAGCTTCGGCCTGTTCAAGAACAGCATCCTGCGGATCAAGCAGCTCGGCATCGTCGACCTGGAGAAGGACCCCGACATCAAGCCCGACGAGTCCGACCCGACCAAGATGAACGTCCAGGTCAACGTCAAGGAGATGCAGCGCAACAACATCCAGTTCACGGCCGGCTACAGCGGCTACGAGGGGACCTTCCTGGCCTTCAGCTATTCGACGGTCAACTTCCTCGGCGCCGGCGAGACGCTGGAGTTGAGCCTGCAGCAGGGCAAGCTGGTCAAGAACTACTCCTTCGGCTTCTCCGAGCCGTATCTCTTCGACAAGCCCATCACGGCCGGCTTCAACGTCTACAGCCGGAAGATCGACTACACGACCTACGCCCTCTACAAGCAGAACACCCAGGGCGTCGACCTGACGCTCGGCTCGCGCCTGTTCGGCATGTGGCGGGCCAACCTGACCTACACCGTCCAGCGGATCGAGATCGACTACCCGGCCGGGTCCTACTACTCCTACTATTACGGGGTCGGCACGGGCAAGTACTGGGAGAACTCGATCACGCCGCAGATCTGGCGGTCGACCATCGACAGCCCCCTGACGCCGACCCGGGGCACGTCCTACACGGCCAGCCTCAAGTACGCCGGCAGCTTCCTCGGCGGGGCCGTGGACATGATCAAGCCCCAGTTCGAGTTCACCCACTACCGGCCGGTCCTCGGCAGCGGCCCCAAGGCCCACGTCATCGGCGTCCACGCCCAGTACATGTGGCTGAAGACCCTCCACGGCACGAAGATCCCGTACTGGGAGAAGTTCTTCCTCGGCGGCGAGCGGTCCATCCGCGGCTACGAGGTCTATTCGATCGGCCCGCGCGACGACAACGGCTACATGATCGGCGGCGACAAGGCCCTGACCCTCAACGCGGAGTACATCATCCCCGTCGGCGGGCCGCTCTACGCCATCTTCTTCTACGACCGGGGCCTGTGCGTGCCCTGGGGCAGCCCGATCGCCTGGAAGGACATGTACGCCTCGGCCGGCATCGAGGCCCGGCTCTTCATCCCGGCCCTGCGCGTGCCCTTCCGGCTCATCTTTTCCTACAACAACAAGAAGATCTACGCCGACGACACCAATTTCGCCTTCCGCTTCGCCGTCGGCACGACGTTCTAGGAGGTTTCCGACCATGAGACGATCCCACCGGCTGTTCGCGTCCCTTCCCGTGGCCCTGGCCGCCCTGGCCGGGCTGGCCCTGGCCCAGGCCAAGCTGGCCACCCTCAACTCCCAGGAGGTCCTGGAGAAGTCCGCCGAGGGCAAGAAGGCCATCGCGGCCCTTCAGGCGGCCGACAAGAAATACAGCGACGACATCACCCGCATGGACGACCAGATCAGGCAGCTCCAGAACCGCCTGCAGACCCAGCGGCTGACCCTGACCCCCGAGGCGGCCGCCGGCATCCAGGCCGACGTCCAAAAGAAGCAGACGGAGCGGCAGCGGGCCGCCGAGGACGCCACCCGGACCATGCAGCAGCTCCAGGCCACGACGCTGGCCAAGATCCAGGACGACCTCATCCCCATCATCGAGCAGCTCCGCGTCGACCGCGGCCTGGACCTCATCTTCGACCTGGCCAAGAGCGGCACCGTCTTCGCCAACCCGGCCATCGACGTGACGGCCGAGATCGTCCGGCGCTACGACGCCCTGAAGGCCGCCCCGCCGGTCAAGAAGTAGCGCCCGCGAGGAGGCAGACCATGATCGCGACCGAACGGATCATGCGCTTCCTGCCCCACCGGTTCCCGTTCCTGCTCGTCGACCGGGTCCTCGAGGTGGAGCCGCGCAAGGCCATCGTCGCCCTGAAGAACGTCACCTGCAACGAGCAGTTCTTCCAGGGCCATTTCCCGGAATGGAAGATCATGCCCGGCGTCCTGATCCTGGAGGCCATGGCCCAGGCCGGGGCCGTCCTCCTGTTCACGTCCATCCCCGACCCGGAGACCAAGTTCGTGGTCTTGAGCAAGGTCGACAAGGCCAAGTTCAAGAGGATGGTCGTGCCCGGCGACCAGCTCCGGCTGGAGGTCGCCTGGACCCGGGAGAAGGGCCGCATCTGCCAGATGAAGGGCCGCGCCCTGGTCGGGGACGACCTGGCCGCCGAGGCGGAGATCTACGCCTCCGTCCTCGACGTCGCCGACGTCCGGCCGTCCTTTACTTGACGGCCTTGATGAGCCGGCCGGCCGGCGGCACGGCCGCGAGCTCGAGGCCGTTCATGACCCCGAACGAGGGCCAGGATTTCTCCGGCAGCCCCGCCTTTTTCAGGATGGCCTGCAGCGTGTCCGTCCCGTTGGCCCGGACCAGGGCCAGCCGGCGGGGGGCGCGGTTGATCTTCGAGGCGTCGTTGAGGTCCCGGAACGAGGCCACGATCCTCTGGAACTCCGCCTGGTACTTGCCGAAGCTCGCGGCCGGGCTCATGGCCTGGAAGGCGTAGACCCAGTCGTCCTTCTTCAGGCAGGAGATCATCATCTGCACCGCCGCCTGGTCCTGTTGGGGGACGGCGTACGCCTGCTGGTAGCAGGCCAGGCCGTTGACCGTGGTCCGGTTCTCGCCGAGGAGCTTGCCGCCGGCGTTGGTGATCTCGGCGGCCTGCTTCTTGAGGAACTGCTCGGGCGTGTCGGCGGACGCGCCGCCCTGCAGGATGACGCCGGCGTTCTGGTCGGCCGCCACCAGCGTCACCCGGGTCGGCATGTTCTCGACGGCCCAGCCCGACGGGACGGCGAACTGGAAGCGCAGGCCGGGGTGGTAGAAGAAGCCGTTCTCGACGTAGCCCTGCCGGGGGTCCTCGCCGTAGACGACGTTCTCGACCGTCCGGAGGTAGGCGTCGGGGTTGCGGGCCAGGGACCGGTCGGCCGGCTGCAGCAGGGACTGCACGTGGGCGATGCGGTCGGAGGTCAGGGGGTGGGTGGACAGGAAGCCCGGCAGGGAGCTGCCCTGGCCGGAGAGATCGCCCATTTTCTGTAGCGAGGCGAAGGTGACGGCCATGTCGGCCGGATTGAAGCCGGCGGCGCGCGAGTAGTCGATGCCCAGGCCGTCGGCCTGGTTCTCGTTGTCGCGGCTGAACTTCAGGAACATCACCTGGAGGCCGGTCCCGGCCAGGCCGGCGTACTTGGCGAACTGCTTGCTGACGACGCTGCCGACGACCAGGCCGATCTGGGCCACCTGGGCCTTGCTCATCTGGCTCATCGAGTGGCGGGCGTTGACGTGGCCGATCTCGTGGCCGAGCACGGCCGCCAGCTCCGCTTCCGAGCTCATCATGGCCAGGATGCCGCGGGTGACGTAGACCGAGCCCCCGGGCACGGCGAAGGCGTTGACGACGGGGCTGTCGAGCACCGTGAAGCGCCACGGCAGGCCGGGCCGCTGCCCCTTGGCCGCCAGGGCCTTGCCCATCCGGTCGACGTAGGCCGTCAGGGCCTTGTCGTCGTAGACCCCATAGGTCGCCGCGACCTCCTGGTCGGTCTGCTGGCCGAGCTGGATCTCCTGGCTCTCGGAGTAGAGCATGAACTCTTTCTTGCCGCTGACGGGATTGACGGCGCAGGACGCGAGGGCCGCGACGAGCAGGACCAGCGCCGCGCACCTGGTGCGGGTTTTCATGAGGGCCTCCCTTGTTATTTTAATGTGAAGAGGGCGTCGTCCAGGTTGGAGTTGTAGGCCACCGTGACGATCGTGACCCGCTGGACCTCGGTCCCGTTGTGGAGCGTCCGCAGGGCGTGGGGGACCATGGTGCCGGCGACCTTGCGGTAATCGGTCGTGAAGGTCTCGGCGTCCACCGGGGCCCCGGCCGGATCGAACGTCAGCGTCCGGGTCCGGTAGGGGAGGAAGGTCTCGGGATCCAGGTCGTACACGGTCTTGCGGCCCTCGCCGCGGGTCTGTTCGAGCACGATGAAGTCCCGGCCATCGAGAGTGGTTTTGGGCTTCAGGGCATAGCTGACGCCAGCCCGGCGGGGATCGAGGAGGGCCTGGGTCTCGCGGGCCTGGCGGGCCAGCTCCTGGGCCAGGTAATCGGGCATCTCCTCGGTCGCGCCGGTCTGGGGATTGGTGACCCAGCCCTTGCGGCCGTCGAACGCTTGGACGATGGTCATGCCCGCTTCGGCGATGGTGATGTCCAGGCGCAGCTTGTCGGGCTCTTTCTGATAGATGGTCAGGGGCACGGTGATGCCGTACTGGACCATCTCGGCCGTTCCGGAGACCGTCGTGTCCTTGATCGCCCCAAGCACCTTGCGGCCCCCCATGGCTTCGACGAGCTTGTCGACAACGGCCAAGGCCTCTTTGCTCCCCGGCCCGGCCGGGGCTTGTCCGGACGCGGCCGGCCGGACCATGGACAGGACGAGCAGGACGGCGCCGCAGGCCGCGGTCAGCGATCTTCGCATCGGACCCTCCGGGAGAATCGATGAGATTGTAACCCAACGAAAGGGCCTTGCCAAGAGCCGGGCGCGAGCCGCGTCCGACCCGCCGGCTCGCGGCCGCGACGCTCCGGGCCTTTGGCATCGAAGAATGGTTAGCCGCGACAAGGGGTGCGGGTAGCCACAACAATGTAAATATTCGTCGAATTTGCTATAATTATTAATATCAGTAAGATGTGCCTCGAAAACAATATTTTATGTGCTATAAATGGACAGCATATAATCGGCATATATAATAAAATGCTTGACTTAAATAACTTTTGTGTGATAAAATCCTAATGTTCAATTAAAGGACATTATTGTGTCTAGCGGATTGGCCATTATCGCCTGCTCGAGCTTCAGCCGCGAGATCCAAGCCCTCCAATCGTCCCCCGAGCTCGAGGACATCCAATTCCTCGTCCAGCCGACGGCCTGCGACATGACCGAAGCCGTTTGGCCCGGCCTCGGCGACGCGGCGGGATCGTGCGCCGGCCAGGGCTGCGCCGTCGGCCTCCTCGGCGGGTACTGCCTGGGGGCGGCGTCGCGCGACCACCATCTCGAACAGACCTGCCGGCTCTTCCGGGAGAGCCAGTGCCCCGAGTGGGTGGCGGACAAGACGGTCCTGGACGGTCTCGTGCGGGACGGCGCCCTGCCGGTCCTGCCCGGCTGGCTCAAGGACTGGGAACACCATGTCGAGGCCCGCTGGTCCGCGGACCACAAGGCCGCCCAGTCCTACTTCCGCGACGCGGCCCGGAAGGTCGTCCTGCTCGACACGGGCGTCGGGCCGGACCTCGGCCGGGAGCTGCGGTCGTTCGCCCGCTTCCTGCGAATGCCCTTCGAGGTCCATCCGGCCGGCCTGGGATATTTCCGTCTGGGCCTCGGCCGCATCGCCTCGGCCTGGCGGCTGGAGATGCTGCGGCTGGAGAATTCCGACCGGCTGTCCGTGGCAAAGGGCCGGGCGGTCGATTACCCCCGCTTCGGCCGTCTCGTCGACGACGTGGCCGGGGCGGCCGACCTGGACCGGGCCCAGGCCGCGCTGGTCGAGTTCTTCCGGGCCGTTCTGGCGCCCCGGGACGCAGACTTCCTGACGATCGAGGCCCTGTCCGGCCGTCCCGTGCCCGAAGGCTCGGCCCTGGACCGCATCCTGGCCCTCAACGCGGACACGGCCCGGACCGACGACGGCGCGAGAACGTATGTCAAGGTCGCCTCGGGCCGCGAGATCCTCGGCGTCCTGGAGCTGGCCGGGCCCGGCGGTCCGGACGGCGACGGCCGCGAGGCCGGGCTGGCCGCGGCCGCGGCCCGGATCGGCGGGGTGGCCCTGGCCCATGTCCGGACGCGCCTGGCGCTCGAGGCCGCCCGGGGCCGGGCCGAGAACGCCGAGGCGGCCCTGGCCTCCGGCGCCGAGATGATGGCCCGGACCTTCAGCTACCCGCTCGGCACCTACCGGACGACGCCGCAAGGCCGGATCATCGAGGCCGCGCCGCAGCTGGCCCGGATGCTGGGCTTCCCGGACATCGCCGCCCTCAAGACCGTCAACTACTGGGACCTGCACAAGGACCCCCACGACCGGGACCACAAGCAGGCCTATCTGGATTCGACGTCCATGGTCGGGCTGTTCGAATGCCAGCTCAAGCGGGCCAACGGCACGACGCTGTGGGTCGAGGACTCCTGCCGGGCGGCCAAGGACGCCGCCGGCCGGGTCCTCTACTACGACGGCGTCATCGAGGACATCACCGAGAAGCGGCGGATGAAGGAGGAGCACGATCGGGTCGTGCGCCTGCAGGCCGCCGTCGGCGAGGTCTCCGAGCGGCTACTGTCCTCGACCCCCATCGACGAGATCTCCTCGCTCGTCCTCGAGCAGGCCCGGCGGCTGACCGCGAGCCCGTCCGGCTTCGTCGGCCACGTCGACCAGAAAACGGGCGGGCTGGTGCCGGCGGCCATGACCCCGGACGCCCGGGCCATGGCCGGCGCCCACGCCGAGGCCGCGGCCCGCTTCCACGAGAGCTCGGGCATGTGGCGCTGGGTGCTCGAGGAACGGCGGGCCATCGTGACCACGATGCCCAGCCTGGACCCGCGCTACCGGGGCATGCCGGACTGGCATCTGCCCGTCGGGCCCTTCCTGGCGGTCCCGGCCATCATGTCGGACGCCATCGTCGGCCTGATCGTCGTGGCCAACGCCGAGGACCCCTACCTCGAGCGCGACCTCAAGGCGGTCGAGCGCCTGGCCCAGCTGTACGCCATCGCCGTCCAGCGCACCCGGACCGAGGACGAGCTGCGCGAGCTGTCGCTCGTCGACGAGCTGACCCGGGTCTACAACCGCCGCGGCTTCTTGACGCTGGCCGAGCAGCAGCTCAAGGTCGCCCACCGCTCGCGCAAGGAGATGACCCTCTTTTACGCCGACCTCGACGACCTCAAGAAGATCAACGACGCCCGCGGCCACGAAGAGGGCGACAACGCGCTCGTCGAAGCGGCCGACCTCCTGCGGGACGTGTTCCGCGATTCGGACATCATCGCCCGCATCGGCGGCGACGAGTTCGTCATCCTGGCCATCGACATCGCCGAGAGCCGGGCGGCCGGGCTGGCCCGCCGCCTCCGCGACCGCATCCAGGCCCGCAACGCGGCCCCCGGCAACGCCTACCCCCTGACGTTCAGCGTCGGCCTCTGCCGCTACGACCCCGAACGGCCCTGCTCTCTCCAGGAGCTTCTGACGGAGGCCGACCGGCGCATGTATCTGGAGAAGACGTCGAAAAAGGCGGCCGGGGCGGCGGCCTGACGGGCCGCCCGGGGCTAGCTCCGCAGGCCGTACTTGGCCAGCTTGTTGTAGAGGGTCGTCCGCGAGATCGACAGGATCTTGGCCGTCTGCCGCAGGTTCCCCTTGGTCACCTTCAGGAGATAGGCGATGTAGTCCCGCTCCAGGTCGTCCAGGGTCGAGAGGCGGCCGTGGCCGGCCAGGGCCACCGCCCCTTCCGGCGGGACGTAGTCGCGGAGGTACTTGGGCAGGTTGGCGACGTCGAGGAAGTCCTTCTTGCAGAGCAGGACGGCACTCTCCAGCACGTTGGCCAGCTCGCGGACGTTGCCCGGCCAGGCGTACTTGAGAAAGAGCTTCTGGACCTCGCGCGAGACGCCCCGGACGTCCTTGGAGAACTTCTGGTCGGCGGCCTGGACGAAATGCCGGACGAGAAGCGGGATGTCCTCGGGCCGCTCGCGCAGGGGCGGCAGCTCGATGACGACCTTGTTGAGGCGGTGCAGGAGGTCCTCCCGGAAGCCGCCGGCCCGGACGAGCTCGCCCAGGCCGCGGTTGGTCGCGGCCAGGACCCGGACGTCGACCGAGGTGCTCTCGCCGGCCCCGAGCGGGCGGAACTCGCGGCTCTCGAGGACGCGGAGAAGCTTGGCCTGCACGGCCAGGGGGACCTCGGCGATCTCGTCGAGGAAGATCGTCCCCCCGTCGGCCTCCTCGAACAGCCCGCGCTTGTCCTTGTCGGCCCCCGTGAAGGCCCCCTTCTTGTAGCCGAAGAGCTCGGACTCGAACAGGTTCTCGGGGATGGCGGCGCAGTCGCAGACGACCAGCGGACGGTCCTTGACCGGGCTCAAGCCGTGGATGGCCCGGGCCACGACCTCCTTGCCCGTACCGGTCTCGCCGACGACGAGGACGCTCGAGAAGTACTTGGCGATGTTCTCGATCAGGCCGAAGATCTCGAGCATGGTCGGATTGCGGCTGATCAGCCCTTCGAAGACGTACTTGCGCTCCAGCCGCTTCTCGAGGTGCAGGGTCTCCCGGCGGAGATCGCGCTTGCGCGAGATGCGGCGCAGGATGTCGGCCAGGATGTCGCGCTCGTAGGGCTTGGGCACGACGTCGGTGGCCCCGGCGTGGACGAGGTCGAGGACGGCCTCGCGCCCCAGGGGGGGGCCGCCGACGAGGACGTCGACCAGGGCGTCGGCCTTCTTGATCTTGCGCATGATCATCAGGCCGGCGGCCGCGGAGTCCCCGGCGTCGACCAGGACGACCCGGATGCCGTGGTCCCGGATGACGTCGAGATAGGCGTCGCCGGTCTGGGCGAAGAAGACGTTGAAGTCCGCGGCCACGGGGGCCTTCTTGACGGACTCGTAAAGCGGGAAATCGTCCGAGATGATCAGGAGATTGATCGGCGCGTCCATCTGTTCCCGCCCCGGGTCCGTGGCGGTGCGCTTATATTAACATAAGGGAAGAAGGGGTCAAACCTAAATTTCTTCACTTTTCGGCCCCACGACGGGACGGCGGACACGGACCCGGGCCAAGAAAAGCGGGCCCGGCCCCCCGCGACGCCGAAAAATGAAGAAATTTAGGTTTGACCCCTTCCGGGACGCGGCCGGACCAGGGTGATGCGCGGCCGGTTGCGGACCTCCTCCTCGATCCGGACGACAGGCGCCGCCGCCCCCGCGAGGTACTTGACGTGGGCCCGGAGGTAGGCCAGGCCCTGGCCGCACAGGAACTCGAGCCAGTCGCCGGTCGCCGTCTCGTCCATGAGCTCGGGCGTCTCTTCGACGAACGTGGCCCGGGTCCGGGGGGTCATCCGGCCCTCGACCGGGCCCCGGCGGCGGGCGAAGATGTTGACCCCGTCGGCGACCTCGAGGGCGTTCATGTGCGGGGCCCAGCGGCCGGCCCAGCGCTCGTAGCGGTCGTAGAGGCGCTTGTTCGAGGCGGCGCTGGCGGGGTCGACGTTGAGCTCGGCGGCGATCAGGCGCCGCAGGGCCTCGGCCTCCCGGCGGTGCTCGTCGTAGATCGGCAGGCGCAGCGATTCGACGTAGGCGAACCAGCCCTTGGGGATCCCGTAGTCGCGGAAGAGATAGGGCGTGTAGTTCGAGAACGGCTGGACCCATTCGTGGGACGGATAGCCGTGGAGGTTGAGGACGATGTCCGGCGTCCAGCGCTCGTAGAGGCGGGCCCGCACGGCGGCCTCGGGCAGGACCGGCTTGGTCCCGGTCTGGTAGCCCATGTCGACGCCCAGGGCGCCGTAGCGGCCGGCGTGCAGGCTGTGGTAAGGCTCCTGGGCGGCCATGGCCACGGCCAACGCCGCGCCGTCGGGGTTCTCCACGGGCTCGATGACGAAGCTCATCTTCTTGAGGGCCTCGCGCGCCGCCGGGTCCCGGGCCAGGAGCTCGGCGAAGCGGAGCAGGTAGTTGGTCGAGGAGACCTCGTTGGCGTGCTGGCGGGCCACGGCCTGAAGGGTCGGCTTGACCGTGACCAGCCGGGGCAGGGACACGTAGCGGTCGTCCGGCAGGAACAGCTCCAGAACCGGGACCTCGCGGCCTTCGTAGGAGCGGCCTCCCGTGTAGGCGCGCACGCCCGGCAGGCCGCCCAAGGCGCGGACGAGGTCGGCGGCCCGGTCCGGCGGGATGATCTCCCGGGTGGTGACGAGGGGCCGGTCGGCCGGCACCGGGGGCGCGGCCGGCCGGGAGGCCGCCGCCGGGGGAGGGGCCACGGTCCAGCGCTCGTCCTTGACCCGGTCCTGCCAGCGGGCCCGGAGGGTCAGGGCCTCGAGCCCGGGGAAGCGGAACGGATCGGCGACGCGGCCGGCCTCGCCGAGGCGCCGACCGGCCGCGGCGATGTCGACGAAGGCCATGAAGTCGGCCTCCTTGTCCCACGTCAGCTCGAAGACGACCTCGGCGACGCGGCCGGCCCGGCCGTCGTAGACGAGCTCGGCCGCCCGGCTCTCTTTGGGCTTCAGGACCGGGAAGGCCGAGGTCCGGCGGACCTCTTCGCGCCCTTTCTCCTTCCAGCGCAGGACGACCTGCGGCCCCGGCGCCGCGGCGTCGTCGAGGACGACCCGGACGGAGGCCGGGCCCCCTTCGAGCGACGGATGGAGGGAGGGGAAGACGTTGCCGGGGGCCGAGGAGCGCGACGTGTCGGCCGCCGCGTCGTCGGTCTCGGCGTCGAAGCGGGTCAGCCCCCGGAGCAGGTCGAGGGTGTCGAAGTAGATCTCGTCGTGGATGGCCTCGAGCGACGAGACCATCTCCTCGTCGAGCCCGATCCGGAAGTCGGGCTCGCTGGCCCGCAGGTCGACGAGCAGGCGCTTGAAGTAGGGCTGCTTGGAGAAGGTCGGCTGGCCGCCCGTCTTCGTCCGGACGTGGGCCGCCACGGCGGCCAGGGCCTCGGTCTGGTAGAAGTCCCAGAACTTCTCGAGGTCGGTGGCCACCGCCATGTCGCAGACGACCCTGCCGCCGGCGACGACGCGGAGCCAGCCCGTGGTGGCCTCGGCCGTGCCCCACTCCGGCAGGACGGCCGAGAGGGGGAGCGTCCGCGTCCGCGGCGTGAAGCGGTCGGCCAGGACCGTCCGGCCGGCGGCGTCGACGGCCGCGACCTCGTAGACCGGGCCGCCCGGGTCGGCCTTCTCGAACACGATGCGGTCGACGGGCAGGCCCAGGTCGCGGGCCAGGATCTCGTCGACGGGGTAAAGCTCCTGAAGCCAGCGGGCCGGTTCGGCGTAGGCGCGCTTGACCCGGGCCAGGTCGTCGCGGGCCTCGGCGAAGCGGACGGTCAGGCGCTCGACGCCGCGGCCCTTGAGGGCCGGCAGGACCTTTTCGACCAGCCAGAAATAGCCGGGCTTGTAGGCGGACAGCACTTCGACCTTGGCGGCGGGGAACCCGGCCGCGGCCAGAAAGGCCCGCAGCTCGTCGCGGACCCGGGCCCGGACGGCGGGCGATTCGCTGACGCCCAAGCTGACCTCCACCGCGCCGCCCTTGCCGGCGGCCTCGACCAGGGCCGGCATGCGGTCCCGGAGCGCGGCCTTGGCGTCGTCGACCTCCCAGCCCAGGGCCAGCGACTTCTCGTAGACGGTCCGGCCGTCCCGGAGCGACGAGGCGCGGACCGCGACGGGCGCTCCGCCGGCGGCCTCGCGAAGGACGGCCCGGACGGCCTCTTCGAAAGGGGCGTTGAGGGCCGGCAGCACCAGATCCGCTTCGACCGAGGCGAGGGCGCGGCCCTTGATATCGGCGGCGGCCTTTTCGACGGCCGTCATCAGGAAGGCCTCGGCGCCGCCCTTGTCCCCGGCCAGGAGCCGGTCCACGCCGGCGGCCAGGTCGGCCAGCTGCGGCTGGCCTTGGCCATACTCGGCAAAGAAGGGGAAGGTCCGGGCGAGAAAGGACAGTGTCCGGTCGAGGCCGGGGGCGTCGGCGCCGCGGATGACGGCCGCCGACGACTTGCCGAACGCTTTCGGCACGATCTGGATGATCCCGGCGCCGGCCGGCAGCGCCGGAAGCTTGACCTTGCCGGTCCGCTCCAGATCGTCCGTCATGGCGTTGTCGCCGACCAGCACGGGGCAGGCCAGGGCCCGGCGGCTCTCGATCTCCTCGTCGCCCATGACGATCGGGAAGCTCGCCCCGGCCGTGCCCAGGACGAAGCGGCTGGCCAGCTCGGCCAGGCCCGGCCCGGCGGCGCCGCGCGGCGCGACGACGACGGCGTCCAGGCCGTCGGGGATGCCGTCCTTGTCCTGGTCGCCGTAGGCGCCCTTGGTCGAATAGAGCCCGAGCAGGTCGAACTCCTTGCCCGTCGGGTCGGCGGCCGGGCGCTCCTTGAACCTGGGCGTCAGCAGCCGTTTCGAGGCCCCCGTCCGGGGCAGGACGACCTTGGCGGCCGTCGTCTCCGTCCGGAGCTCGAAGGTCAATGCGGCGCAGCCGGGATACGACAGGACGGCCGTCCGTTCCCCCCGGCGCTGGGCGGCGGCGAGCTCCCCGAACGCCGCCTTGGCCCGGCGGCGTTCGGGCTCTGCGGCGAACCGGACCTCGACGACGAGGTCGCGGACTTGGCCCTGGTCGAAGGCCAGGGCCTCGAGCCCGTCCGAGACCGGCGCGGCGGCGGGGAACTCGTAGACGGCCTCGCGGACGGCCACGGCCCGGCTCTCCAGGCCCGCCGCGGCCAGAAAGGCGGCCAGGTCCTTCTCTAGCGCTTCGTAGGTCGCGCCCGCCTCCCGGCCCCAGATCTCCCAAAAATACGGCCAGCGAAGGAAGAAGGCCCGGCCGGTCCGCAGCAGGGTCTCGTCGGAGCCGGCCAGGCAGGCGATGGCCGTCCCGCCGGCCCGGCCGAAGAGCACGATCCGGCCCTGGTTGGCGGCCAGGTCGAGGGGCTCGAAGGCCCCGCCCTTGGCGGCCTCGCGGACGGCCGTCAGGCGGCCGCCGACGTAGACGGCCAGGGCGGGAGCGGCGGCCCCCGCCAGCTCGGACTCGCGGCGGACGAGGCCGAAATCGACGGCCAGGCTCTCGAAGTTGGTCCGGGCGGCGATATCGGCGGCCAGCAGCATCTCGGCCCGCGTCGGCGCGTCGGGGACGACGATGGTCAGGGCCGGCCGCTCGGGGAAGCCGTCGCCGTCGAGGTCGAGAACGGCCCGGCCGGGGAGGAACAACCGCGACAGGCTGTCCGGGCCCGCCGCGGCCAGGACCAAAGGCGTGAAGGCGAGGGCCGCGCAAGCGGCGATGAGCGCTTTTTTCATGGACAGCCTCCGAGGACGATTCGCCCGGATTCTATCACATTCCGCCCCGGCCGGGCCGGCCGCGGCTAGCCGCAACCGGGAAATTCACGTCCCTTAACTACTACATATTGTGGGGATTAAGCGCTCCTCTAGCACAACTTGACGATCCGCTTGACAACCCCATTTTCATCCGCTAGCATGGAATGGTCCAAGCAAGTCAGCGGGTCCCACATGAAGTTCGATAGATTTAAGTACGTCTTTATTCTGTTCGTCGGGTTCTTTTTCTTTGGGGGGATCCCTGTCGAGTTCGGGACGGAAGGGGCCTTTTTCCACGGCTACATGATCCCCAAGCCGGTCATCCGGGTCGGCTTGGGCACCAATCTCAAGGACATCCGCATCCGGTCCTCCTCGGGCATGAAGATCTACGAGGTCAACACCGGTTACCGGGTCATCCACGACGACGCCGTCGAGGCCGAGATCAAGGGAGCGGCCGAGAAGTTGACCGAGAAGTACGTCATCCTGCTGGCCCACGCCAAGGAGCGGCAGGAGGCCGACCAGCTGGCCGCGGCGGCCCAGGCCAAGTTCGGGGGCCGGTTCTCCGTGGCCGAAGACGCCGGGGCCGGCGCCGGCGGCGTCTTCGAGATCAAGCTCGGCGATTTCCTGACCCGCGGCGACGCCTTGGCCAAGGTGGCCCAGCTCAACGCGGCCGGCTACCGGGACGTCTGGATCGAGCGCGAGGAGATCGTCGAAGAGCCGTCGCGGCCGATCTGGATGCTCGTCGCCAACGAGCTCAAGTCCCTCGACCGCGATTCCGAGCTCTACTTCATCCCGGCCAATCCGCAGAGCTACCTGACCCTCAACGGCAAGGGCTACCGCGGCTTCCTGGTGCTGAAGGGCACGCCGCGCGGCCTGGTCATGGTCAATTACGTCAACCTCGAGGACTATCTCAAAAGCGTCGTGCCCGGCGAGCTGTCGCCCGGGCAGTTCAACGCCATCGAGGCCCTCAAGGCCCAGGCCGTGGCCGCCCGGACCTACGCGCTCAAGAACATGGGCCAGTTCGACCATTTCGGCTACGACCTCGTCGATACGCCGCGCTCCCAGCTCTACATGGGCATGGCCTCCGAGGACCCGTTGAGCACCAAGGCCGTCGAGGAGACCAAGGGCGAGGTCGTCCGCTACAAGGGCGAGCTGATCAACGCCCTCTACACCAGCACCTGCGGCGGCCGCACCGAGGACGCCGAGAAGGTCTTCTCCGGCCGGCCCGTGCCCTATCTCAAGGGCGTCGAGTGCGCCTCGGAGAAGCTCAAAGAGTGGCAGATCGAGGCCCCCACGCCGGTGGCGCCGATCTTCGTCGACGGGCGGAACGCCAGCCTGGACATCGCCCTGCTGGTCGGGCTGGGCCTCGTCCCGGTGGGGGCGGAGCCGCTCGACTTCCACAAGGACGCCACCTTCGACGAGGCCGTCGAATGGATCGGCGACGCCCGCCGGCTGGTCGGGATCCGGGACCGGGGCTTCGTGCCCGATTCCTCGATCTTGAGCTTCGTCAGCCTGGCCCGGCTGCTGGTCGAGGCCTTCGGCTGGAAGGACCGCGTCGAGGAGCTGCTCCTGCCGGGCGAGGTCGATTTCATTCTCCGGGACCTGCCCCAAGTCCAGGGCGCCGACCGGCGGCCCGTGGCCTACGCGCTCCAGTCCGGGCTCTTCCCGGCCTCGGTCCGGACCGGCGACCCCCTGCGGCCGGTCGGCCGGGCCGAGCTGGCCATGGCCCTGGCCCGGATCGTCAAGGACCAGAAGGACTTCTTCAAGACCGGCACGTTCCGGGCGGCCGGCAAAGGCACCATCGAGGTCGGCCAAGACTACGACCGCCGCACCCTGGCCCTGTCCAACCACGTCCGCCTGCTGCGGACCGTCGAGGGCGAGACGAGCTTCGCCACCAAGCTCGTCCTGCTCGGCGGCGAGAACGTCCGCTGGCTCGAGCGGGAGGGCCAGGTGGCCTACCTCGAAGTGTTCTATCCGCCGAACTCCAACGTCCTCGACCGGTCTTCGCGCTTCAACCGCTGGCAGGTCCGCAAGTCCCGGCAGGAATTGGAGAAGCAGCTGAACCAGTCCTACGCTATCGGGCCCCTGGTCGATCTCGACGTCAAGAAGCGCGGCGATTCGGGCCGGGTGATGGACCTGACCCTGGCCGGGACGGGGACGACGGCCGAGGTCCACGGCTTCCAGATCCGGGCCGCCCTGGGCCTGCGCGACACCCTGTTCGTCATCGACCGGACCTACGACGAAGAGGGCCACGTCGACCAGTTCACCTTCTCCGGGCGGGGCTGGGGGCACGGCGTCGGGCTGTGCCAGGTCGGCGCCTACGGCATGGCCGTGGCCGGGGCCAAATACCAGGAGATCCTCAAGAAGTATTACAGCGGCGTCAAGATCGACAAGATCTACTGACGCGGCCCCCGCTCCGGCCCGGGGTCTTCGGGGGCGACACCTCTCCCTGCCGGCCCCGCCCTCCAGCACGGGGATCTGCGAGGATATCCTCTCGCCGCTTCGAGAAGGAGGCCCGGAAATGGGACAAGAACCTTCCTTCCCGGCTGTCCCGTTCTGCTTCGCGGCGGCCTTTCCATTATTCAAGGGTGCCGGCGCAAGGCCGGCGGGGCGGGGGGACGGCGGATGTGTTATCATGGCCTGGTTGTTGGGCAGCCCCGCCGTCGATCGGGGGAAATTCCGAAGCGGAGGAAGGACATGAAAACGACCAAAGCGCTCGACGCCGGGAAGAAAGAGGCCCGGGAGTTCCAGACCGGCGCCTCCGGCATCTTCTTCACCGTGAAGGACGTCCTGTACGAGGGGCGGTCCAAGTTCCAGCGCATCGAGATCGTCCGCAACAAGGACTACGGCCGGGTCCTGTTCCTCGACGGCCTGGTCCAGACGACGGAGCGCGACGAGTTCTATTATCACGAGATGCTCGTCCATCCGGCCCTGGCTTCGCACCCGAGACCGAAGAACGTGCTGATCATCGGCGGCGGCGACGGGGGAGCGCTGCGCGAGGTCCTCAAGCACCCGGTCAAGAAGGCCTGGCTGGTCGAGATCGACGGCCAGGTCATCGAGGCCTGCCGCCAGCACTTCCCCTGGCTGCGGTCGACGTTCCGCGACCCGCGGGCCGAGCTGGTCGTCGAGGACGGCAACGTCTTCATCGACAAGGTCCGGGAGACGTTCGACGCCATCCTGGTCGACTCCTCCGACCCGGTCGGCCCTTCGACGGTCCTGCACCAGGAGGCCTTCTACCGCAAGCTCAAGGCCAAGCTCAATCCCGGCGGCATCATCGCCGCCCAGGCCGGCTCGCTCATGCTCCACCTGGATTCGCATGCCCGGAAGGGCGCCTTCCTGAAGAAGATCTTCCGGCACGCGGCCCTCTACCTCGGGCCGGTGCCGACCTATCCCGTGGGCATGTGGTGCTACGACTTCCTGTCGGACAAGGTCGATCCCGCCAAGGTCAGGACGCTCTACATCCCCGACGGGCTGAAATACTTCAATCCCGACGTTTACCGGGCCTCGTTCGCCCTGCCGAACTTCCTGGCCGAGCGGCTGAAGAAGGGGAAATAGGAGCGGTCCGGAACGCCCCCGGCCCCCGGCGCCGCGGAAAGGAGCTCGCATCATGACCACGAGAGGGCTCGTCCTGGCCGGCCTCGGACTGATCGCCGCGGCGGGCGCGGCCGTCCTGATCGCCAAGTTCGTCCTGATCGACACGAAAGCGTCCGTGGTGGACCCCCGGCGCTACCTGGGGGATCGCGCCAACGGGGCGGACCTCTACGCGCGGCCCGGGAGCGGCGTCTTCTATTCCCCCCTCAACGCCCGCGTGGCCCCGATGGACAAGCTGCTCCTGGTGGACTTCAAGGGCGATCCCGAATACGCGTCCATCGAGCTGCAGACCTTCGACGACGCCCGCGGCCGGGCCGCCCGCGTGCTGCTGTACCCCCATCAGGGCCCGGCGGACTACTACTATTCCGACCCGGCCTTCGTGGACCCCGAGGAAACCGACCGGAACACGGTCGTCCCGGACATGCGATACGCCTTCGCGGTGACCGCCTCCGGGCTGGACGCCTCGCTCCGCATGCGGGACAAGGGCGGCCGGTCCATCGAGGTCCGCCTTAAGGAGGCCCGCCATACGAAGTGGGCCCGGGGCTTCCTGGCGCCCGTCGGCGGCAGCCGCGCGGTGACCTTCGCCCACTTCCCGCTCTATCACCTGAAGAACATGAACTTCATGCCCCGCAAGGGCGCCGCCCCCGTGGTCGAGATCGGCGGCGAACGGCGGGCCCCGGCGACACTCGCCGTGCCCGTGGACCGGGAGATGGTCTATCTGGCCCGCTACACCGATGCGCCGATCATCGGGCAGTGGAACAGGCCCTGCCGGGGCGAACTGCCGGCCCTGCGGCCGGGCCGGCCGCTGCAGGCCCGGGACGGGGCGACGACCTACGACCTGGTCGAGCAGGCCGGCCATCTCGAGATCCGGGCCATGACCAGCCGCGGCGACCGGCATTCCGTCGGCTTCGAGTTCTCTCCCCCCATCCCGGACCTGCCGGCCTTGAAGGACGCGGCGGCGGTGGCCGGGCGGTTCGCGGCCGGCGCGGACGAGGTCCGGGGCATCGTCGCCGGGACGTACCGCGTCCTGCGCCGCGGGCCGGCCATCGAGATGGAGATCCGGCCGCTCAAAGGCTGGCAGCCGTTCCCCGGCCGGATCTGGGTCAAGGCCTGGACCTGGAAGGGGACGATCACCGTCGGCCCCGACGGCCGGGTGTTCCTGGACGCGGCGTGGACGCGCCAAAAACCGGCGGGATGAGCCGCCCCGCCGGGGCCGGCCCGGTCCTGATCTCCGCTTGACTTCCGCGCCGGGCGGGCCTTACTCTCTGTCCCGATGGGAACGATCCCGGTCCCGGGAGGCGTCATGAAATGCTCGCGCTGCGGCCTCGAGAGGTCCGATTTCGCGGAAGACCTGGAATTCGCCGTCCTGAACATCGAGGACTACAAGCGGGTCCTCGTTTCGATGACCGGCCGGCCGGCGGGCTATCGATGGGAGATCGAGGGCTGGAAGCTCGGCGAGGCGGGCCGCTACCGCAGCGGCATCTGCGCCGCCTGCGCCAAAGACATCGGCCCCGCGCTGAAAAAGAAACGGCTGAAAACGGCCGGCCTCGGCCTGTTCCTCCTTTTGCTCAGCCCTCTGGCCATCAGCCTGTGGAGCAAGATGCCCGCGGTCGGCTTGATCGGCGGCGTGTTCGTGTTCCCGATCGCCGGGCTGATCACGCTCATCGTGGCTTATCAAACGAACAAGAAGGGCGTGGCCTTCGACGCGTATCATCGCCGGGCCTGGGAATCGGCGGGGGGCGGGCGGCTCCACGATTCTTACGGGTATTTCCCTTACCAAAAAGGGATCCAGATGCGGCTCGCGGTCCCGGACTGGGACAAGTCCCGCCCGGAATACGACGCCGAGCGCCGGGAGAGCGGCTGGTCCCACTTCATCCAGACGCGCCATTTCACGCTGTCTTCGGACGACCATCCCTCCAAGAAGCAAGCGCTGGAGATGTTCGAGGCCGTTCACATGGGGGAGATCATGGACCGCTACCCCCATCAGGGCCGATAGGCGCGCGCGGCGGCGGCGCGGGGGACAGCCCTTGACATGGCCGGCCTCTGCAGTTAGAATGCTATTCGTAATCATTACTAATAACAGGTCATGACGAAGAACAGCCCGAAACCGGCGTTGCGGAGCAGCCGCCTGCGCGACCGCATCCTGACCCTGTTGCGGGGGACGGGCGCCCATCCCACGGCGGACTGGCTCTACGCCCGGCTCAAACGGGAGCATCCCCGGTTGAGCCTGGGCACGGTCTATCGCAATCTGGGCATCCTGATCGACCTCGGGCTGGTCAAGAAGGTCCATTCGGGCAGCGCCTTCGACCGGTTCGAGGCCCGCGTCGCGCCGCATTACCACCTGGTCTGCACCGGCTGCGCCGCGGTCCGCGACCTGGAGATGCCGGTCTATCGGGACATCGACGACCGGGCCGGAACGATGACCGATTTCCGGATCCAAGGGCACCGGATCGAGTTCTTCGGGCTTTGCGCCGCCTGCCAGGCCCGGACCCCGAAGGATGGATCGTGAGCTTTTATGTCGACGACGATGGGTGTCGCGCTTATTCGCCCGGGCCGACAAAAACGCGGCCGGGCTCGTCGGGATATCAAAGGGAACGCATGAAAGGAGACCGGTGATGAGCGAGAACAAAGAGAACAAGGAAATGGGACGTCCGGGCCGGGCCAAGAAGGGACGGGGCGCCACCAACCGCGACTGGTGGCCCGACCAGATCGATCTGGGCGTCCTGCACCAGCACCCGCCGGCCGCCAATCCCCTGGGGCCGGATTTCGACTACGCCGAGGAATTCAAGAAGCTGGACCTGGCCGCCCTTAAAAAGGACCTTCACGCCCTCATGACCGATTCCCGGGAGTGGTGGCCCGCGGACTGGGGCCACTACGGCGGCTTGTTCATCCGCATGGCCTGGCACAGCGCCGGCACCTACCGCACCTCGGACGGCCGCGGCGGCGGCGGCACCGGCAACCAGCGCTTCGCCCCGCTCAACAGCTGGCCCGACAACGCCAACCTCGACAAGGCCCGGCGCCTGCTGTGGCCGATCAAGCAGAAATACGGCAACAGGATCTCCTGGGCCGACCTGATGATCCTGGCCGGCAACTGCGCCCTGGAATCCATGGGCTTCAAGACCTTCGGATTCGGCGGCGGCCGCGAGGACATCTGGCAGCCCGAAGAGGACGTCTATTGGGGCAAGGAACAGACCTGGCTCGGCGACGAGCGATACAGCGGCGATCGCGAGCTGGAGAACCCGCTGGCCGCGGTCCAAATGGGCCTCATCTACGTCAATCCGGAAGGCCCCAACGGAAACCCCGATCCCGTGGCCTCGGGCCGGGACGTGCGCCAGACCTTCGCCCGCATGGCCATGAACGACGAGGAGACGGTGGCCCTCGTCGCCGGCGGCCACTCCTTCGGCAAGGCCCACGGCGCGGGCGACCCGAAGCTGGTCGGCCCGGAGCCGGAAGCCGCGCCCCTCGAAGCGCAGGGCCTGGGCTGGGCCAACGCCCTGGGGCGGGGCAAGGGCGAGCACACCACCACCAGCGGCATCGAGGGCGCCTGGAAGCTCCACCCCACCCGCTGGGACAACGGCTATTTCAACACGCTCTTCGGCTACGAGTGGGAGCTGGTCAAGAGCCCGTCGGGGGCGTGGCAGTGGCTGGCCAAGGGCGTCAAGCCGGAGCACATGATCCCGGACGCCCATGTCCCCGGCAAGACGCACCGCCCGATGATGACCACGGCCGACCTGTCCTTGCGCTTCGACCCGATCTACGAGCCCATCGCCCGGCGCTTCCAAAAGGACCCGCAGGCCTTCGCCGACGCTTTCGCCCGGGCCTGGTTCAAGCTGACCCACCGGGACATGGGACCGAAGTCCCGCTACCTGGGCCCCGATGTCCCGGCGGAAGACCTCATCTGGCAGGACCCCGTCCCGGCCGTCGACCACAAGCTTGTCGGACAGGCCGACATCGCCGGGCTCAAGGCCATGATCCTGTCCCTGGGCCTCCCGTCGAGGGACCTGGTCGCCGCGGCCTGGGCCTCGGCCTCCACGTTCCGCGGCTCCGACAAGCGCGGCGGCGCCAACGGGGCGCGCGTCCGCCTGGCGCCGCAAAAGGATTGGGAGGTGAACGAACCCGCGCGGCTGGCCAAGGTGCTGGCCGCACTCGAGGGCCTGCAAAAGGGGTTCAACGGGTCCCGGAAGGACGGCACGAAGGTGTCCCTGGCCGACCTGATCGTCCTCGCCGGCTGCGCCGCCGTAGAAACGGCGGCCAAGGCGGCCGGGCTGACGGTCGAGGTGCCCTTCCGGCCGGGGCGCACGGACGCGTCGCCGGCCCAGACCGACGAGCTGTCCTTCGCCGTGCTGGAGCCCCGGGCCGACGGCTTCCGGAACTACCTGAAGAGCGGCCTGGCGGAGCCGGCCGAGCGCCTGCTGGTCGACCGGGCCCAGCTGCTGACCCTGAGCGGGCCGGAGATGACGGTGCTCCTGGGCGGCCTGCGCGTGCTGGGCGCGAACACGGGGGGCGTCCCGCACGGCGTCTTCACCGCGCGGCCGGGCGTGCTCAGCAACGACTTCTTCGTCAATCTCCTCGACATGGGCACGGTCTGGGCGCCCGTCGCCGGCGGCGGGGACCTTTATGAGGGCCGCGACCGCAAGACCGGCCAGCTGAAGTGGACGGCGACCCGGGTCGACCTGGTGTTCGGCGCCAACTCGCAGCTGCGGGCGTTGGCGGAGGTCTACGCGCAGGCGGACGGCGCGGAGAAGTTCGGGCGCGATTTCGCGGCGGCTTGGGCCAAGGTCATGGACCTGGACCGCTTCGACCTGGCCTGATCGCCGCCGGGAGGGGGAGCGGAGGGCCGGCCGCCCGGGGCGCCGGCGGCCCTCCGGGCCCGGTTCAGTCGCCCAGGGTGCCCGCCGCGTGGCGGGCCCGCAGGGCGGCCAGCATGTCCTTTGTCATCGCGGCCAGGTCGTAGTCCGGCTTCCAGTCCCATTCCGCGCGGGCGGCGGAGTCGTCGATGGACTCGGGCCAGGAGTCGGCGATGGCCTGGCGGAAGTCGGGCTCGTAGCGGACCTCGAAGGAGGGGATGTGCCGCCGGATCTCGGCCGCCAGCTCGCCGGCCGTGAAGCTCATGGCCGTGACGTTGAAGCTCGAGTGGTGCGCCAGGCGGGCGAAGTCCGCGTCCATCAGGTCCAGCGTGCACTTGAGGCAGTCCGGCATGTACATCATGGGCAGCCGGGTGCCCTCGCGGAGGAAGCAGGCGTAGCGGCCGTGCTTGACGGCGTCGTAGAAGATGGCCACGGCGTAGTCTGTGGTGCCGCCGCCCGGGGGGGTGAGGTGGCTGATGATGCCGGGGTAGCGGCAGCCGCGGACGTCGAGGCCGTACTTGGCGACGTAATAGTCGCAGAGCAGCTCGCCGGCGACCTTGGTCACGCCGTACATCGTCGTCGGGCCGAGGACGGTGTCCTGCGGGGTCATGACCCGGGGCGTCGTCGGGCCGAAGACGGCGATCGAGCTGGGGGAAAAGACGCGGACGAGATGGCGGGCCCGGGCGGCCTCGAGGACGTTGTACAGGCCGCCCATGTTGATGGCCCAGGCCTTCTGGGGGTTCTTTTCCCCGGTCGCGGAGAGCAGGGCGGCCAGGTGGTAAACGGTGTCGATGCGGTGTTTGTCGAGCAGGGCGTCGAGGGCCTTGGCGTCGGTGACGTCGAGGAGCTCGAAGGGCCCGGCCTCGGCCAGTCCGCCGGCCGGCCGGACGATGTCGCTGACGACCACGTTGGCGTCGCCGTAGCGGGCCCGCAGGGCCCGGGCCAGCTCGGAACCGATCTGCCCGGCCGCGCCGGTCATGAGGATGCGCTTCGTCTCTTTCGTCATCGGTTCTCTCCGCGCCTGAACGGTAAAAACAGAGGGTTACTCTAGCACACCGGCCCCCGCCCGGCAACTGTCCGGGGGGGGGAGGGGGTCAAACCTACCTTTTTCGAAAAAAGGTAGGTTTGACCCCCTCCCAAAGGTTTGACCCGGCCCCGGACTTCGGATAGAGTAACAGGGCCCCATGAACAGCGATCCCGATCATCATTCCGAGGAGGCACTTCCCATGGCGATCACCCTGACCGGCACCGGTCTGACCATCGACAAGGTCGTCGAGGTGGCGCGCCGCCGCGTCCCCGTCGCCCTCGATCCCGAGGCCAGGAAGCGCATCGAGAAATGCCGGGCCCTGCTCGAGGACAAGATCCAGAAGAACGAGATCATGTACGGCGTCAACACCGGCATCGGCGAGCTGGCCAACGTCGTGCTGACCCAGGACCAGGTCGAGCAGTACCAGCGGTACCTCATCTACAGCCACGCCGCGGGGTACGGCAAGCCCATGCCCGAGGACATCGTCCGGGCCGCCATCTTGAGCCGCATCAACTGCCATTGCCACGGCCATTCGGGGCTGCGGCCGGTCGTCACCGAGACCCTGGCCGCCCTGCTCAACAAGGGCGTCACCCCGATCATGTGCGAGAAGGGCTCGGTCGGGGCCTGCGGCGACCTGTCGCCGATGGCCCAGATGGCCCTGGTCCCGATGGGCGAGGGCGAGGCCTTCTACCAGGGCGAGCGGCTGCCCGGGGCCGAGGCCCTCAAGCGGGCCGGCATCGAGCCGATCGTCCTCCACGCCCGAGACGGGCTGTCCATGATCAACGGCTCCAATGTCATCGCCGGCATGGCCGCCCTGACCGTCCACGACGTCCACCGCTGGCTGAAGATGTCCGAGATCGCCGCGGCCCTGACCCTCGAGGTCCTGAACGCCAACATGAAGGCCTACGACGAGCGCTTGCACATGACCCGCGGCTATCCCGGGGCCCTGGAGTCGGCGGCCAACGTCCGCCGCATCACCGAGGGGAGCGACCTGCTGGCCCAGCCGGGCAAGAAGGTCCAGGACGCCTACAGCCTCCGCAGCACGCCCCAGGTCGTCGGCGCGGCCCGCGACGCCCTCAAGTGGGCCCGCTACATGATCGAGATCGAGCTCAACGGGGCGGCCGACAACCCCGTCTTCTTCCCCGACGAGAAGCTGGTCCTGACAGGGGCCAATTTCCAGGGCGTGCCGATGGCCTTCCCCCTCGAGCTCCTCGGCACGGCCGTGACCACCATCGCCGTGCTGTCCGAGCGGCGCCACAACCGGCTCATGAATCCGCACTTGAGCGCCGGGCTGCCCGCCTTCCTGACCAAGGGCGCGGGCATGTTCTCCGGGCTGATGCTGTCCCAGTACACGGCCGGGGCCCTGATCTGCGAGAACCGGGTCCTGTCGCATCCGGCGGCCACCGGCTCCATCCCGGCCGCTGCGGACCAGGAGGACTTCGTCAGCATGGGCATGACCACGGCCCTCAAGACCCGCCAGATCCTCGACAATGCCCAGGCCGTCCTGGCCATCGAGCTCATGGCCGGGGCCCAGGCCCTCGATTTCCGGCGCCCGGTCAAGCCCGGACGGGGCACGCAGGCCGCCTACGACGTCATCCGCAAGCACGTCGCCCGCCTCGAGGAGGACCGGCCCCTGTACAACGACATCAACAGACTCAAGGAGGTCGTCGAGTCCGGCGAGATCCTGGACGCCGTCGAGACGGCCGTCGGGACGCTGGCCTGACGCCATGAGCCTGCGCATCGCCCTGGTTACCGGGGCCAGCCGCGGCATGGGCCGGGCCATCGCCCTCCGGCTGGCCGAGGACGTCTCCGGCGTGGCCGTGCACTACTTCAGCCGGCGCGAGGAGGCCCAGGAGCTGGCCGCGGCCATCCGCGAGAAGGGCAAGCTCTCGGCCGTCTTCCGGGCCGACCTGACCAAGAAGGCCCAGGCCGCCGGCCTGGTCAAAAAGGTCGAAGAGCGCTTCGCCCGGGTGGACATCCTGGTCAACAATGTCGGGCCCTTCCTGGTCAAGCCCTGGGACCAGCTCGAGGTCGCCGATTGGGACCGGGTCCTGCGGGGCAACCTGCTCGGGCCGTACTTCTGCATGAAGGCGGCCCTGCCCGGCATGCGCAAGCGCAAGTGGGGGAGGATCGTCAACATCGGCTACAGCCGGGCCGAGCACCTCGGCGCGTTCCCCACCATCGCCCCCTACGCCGTGGCCAAGACCGGGCTGCTGACCCTGACCCGGACCGCCGCCGCGGCCGATGTCGCGAACGGGATCACCGTCAACATGGTCTCGCCCGGGCTCATCCGCGGCGGGGCCCTGCCGTCGATGAAGAACGTCTCGGAGGCCCAGCTGGGAACGTTCGAGGACGTGGCCGGGGCCGTGGCTTACTGCGCCTCGGACGCCGCCGGGGCCGTCACCGGCGCCAACCTCATCGTGGCCGGCACCTGGAAGATGTAGCCGGAACGCTTTTCGCCCCGCGCCGTATTATGAAGGAGATAGAGAGGGTCAAACCTACCTTTTTCGAAAAAAGGTAGGTTTGACCCCATCTTGGACCGGCGGTATAGTTGGATCTACCGCCACGGAGGGAGGACTCGCATGGTCATCTATCTTTGGATCATCGGCATCGTCGTTTTCATCTTCCTGCTGGGCATCCGCATCGTCCGGCCGACCCACCGGGGCCTGGTCGAGCGGCTGGGCAAGTACAACCGCTTCGCCATGCCCGGTTTCAACTGGGTCATCCCGGCGATCGAGCAGCTGCGCCAGGTCAACATCACCGAGATGATGGTCGACGCCGCGCCGCAGGAGATCATCACCAACGACAACCTCAACGCCCGGGTGGACGCCCAGGTTTATTTCCGGGTCAAGGAGGACGAGTCGAGCGTCAAGGCCTCGCAGTACAACGTCAACAACTTCCAGTGGCAGATCGTCAACCTGGCCCGGACGACCCTGCGCAACATCATCGGCACCCTGACCCTGAAGTCGGCCAACAGCGAGCGGGGCAAGATCAACGAAGAGCTGCTCAAGACCCTGTCCACCGAAACGGCCCGCTGGGGCATCGACATCGTCCGCACCGAGCTCAAGGAGATCGACCCGCCCAAGGACGTCCAGGAGACGATGAACAAGGTCGTCAAGGCGGAGAACGAGAAGATCGCCGCCGTCGACTTCGCCACCGCCCGCGAAACGGGGGCCGACGGCGACCGCCGGGCCGAGATCAAGCGGGCCGAGGGCGTCCGCCAGGCCAAGATCCTCGAGGCCCAGGGCGAGGCCGAGGCCATCCGCCTGGTCAACGAGGCGGCCGAGAAGTACTTCGTCGGCAACGCCCAGGTCCTGCGCCGGCTTCAGGCCCTCGAGACGGCCCTCCAGGGCAACGCCAAGATCATCGTCCCGTCGGACAAGGACCTGGTCAACGTCATCGGCGACATGGCCGGCATCGTGCCCCTGAAGAAATAGGGCGGCGGGGAGGGACCCGGCGGGCGACCCGGGGCCGGCTCGATCTTCTAGTCGGTCCCGACGAGCTGCATCCTCACGGTCCGCGTCTTGCTTTCGCGCAGGACCTCGAGCGAGACCGTGTCGCCGATCTTGTGGGCGTCCAGGGCGCTGAAGAGGTCGTCGTAGGACTTGACCTTGGACCCGTCGATGCCGGTGATGACGTCGCGGATGAGCAGGCGGCCGTAGTTGTCCCGGTAAACCCCCCGCAGGCCCTGGTCGTGGGCCCGGCTCGACGGGGCCACCTCGAGCACGACCGCGCCCTCGATCCCGGCCCGCCGGGCCACCTCGTCCCGGACGAACGAGACCCCGCCCAGATCCGGCCGGGTGACCTTGCCGGACTCGATGAGCTGGGGCACGATCTTGCGGATGGTGTCCACCGGCACGGCGAAGCCGAGCCCGCTCGACGCCCCCGACGGGCTGTAGATGACCGTGTTCATCCCCACCAGCCGGCCGGCCGAGTCGAGCAGCGGCCCGCCCGAATTGCCCGGGTTGATCGAGGCGTCGGTCTGGATCATGTCCCGGATGGTGAAGCCGCCCGCGCCGGGCATGGCCCGCCCCAGAGCGCTGACGATGCCCGTGGTGATGGTGTGGTCGAAGCCGAAGGGGTTGCCGATGGCGATGACCTTCTGGCCGACCTGAAGGTCCCGCGAGGCGCCGATGTCCAGCGGCTCCAGGCCGGCGACCGCCTGGCCCAGCTTGAGAACGGCGATGTCCTTCGTGGCATCGCGCCCGACGAGCGTGGCCTCGACCTGCCTCTGGTCGGGCAGGCTGACCATGTACTTGACCCCCTCGTTGATGACGTGGAAGTTGGTGACGATGTGGCCGCGGTCGTCCCAGACGAAGCCGGAGCCGCTGCCCTGGGGCACCAGCTCGTCGGTGGTGAAGAAGAAGTCGCGGGCGTACTGGAGATTGGTGATGTAGACGACCGAGTTCTTGGTCCGGCGGACGATGTCGATGGTGTTGCGCTCGTCCTCGATCAGCCGGGCGTTGGCGGGGGACTGGCTCTCCTGCGCCCCCCAAACGGGGCTGTCCGGCGGCGCCCCGGCGGTCCGGTCGGACGGCGCCCCGGCGGGCGTCCCCCCGGCGGCCGGGGCGGCCGCCGCCGGCCCCGGGCGGGCCGGATCGGCCTGGCGCGCCCCGGGATCGGCGCAGGCGAACTGGGTCAGGCCGCAGGCGACGGCGGCCAGCACGAGGGCGCGTTTCAGGGACGTGGACATGGGCGTGACTCCTGTCCTTCCATTATAGCATTCAGACCTCGCCGCGGATGATCCTGCCGGGCAGGGTGAACATGCGCCGGATGTAGACGATCATCATTACGGCCATGAGGGCCAGCGCGGGGAGCATGAGCCTGAACGGCAGCAGTGCGGCCCCGCCCTCGGCGATCCGGACGGTGGCCCGGACGAGGGTATCGAAGAGGAGGTTGAGCGAGACGGCCAGCCCGGCGAAGAACTCCTTGACGAGGTCCCAGTACAATTCCCGCTTCTCGGCCGGCAGGCGGAAGAACTCCTCCTTGTGCGGGATGTTCATGCGCCGCGGGTCGGCCGCCATCTTGGGCACGAACCGGATGAGGAGATAGAAGACGGCCGTCATGACGAACGGCACGAGGGCCAGCACGACGAGCTCGGCCCGGCCGCCCCAGCGGTCCGGCCGGCCGTCGATCCCGAAGTGCATCGGGATACGGGCGGGCAGCCGGCCGTAGGCTCCGTAGACGAAGACCCCCAGCCACAGGAGGAGGGCCAGGTTGGCCAGGTCGTAGAGCCTCTTCATCACTTCTTCACGAAGGGCTTGGTCTCGAGGGGCTTGGCGGCGTCGTCGAAAAAGCGCCGCTGCAGCTCGGGCGTGACGTCGTCCTTCTTGACCGTCCGCAGCATGTCGACCAGGGCCGCCCGTTCGGCCTCGAACAGGGCCCGGCCGAATTCGGCGTTGCCGGCGCTCCCGTCGCCGCGGTAGTGATTGGGCTGACCGGCGTACCACCAGATGCCGGTGTAGGCGTTCTTGAGGCCGGCCTGGCGCTTCTGGTCCTCGCCCGTCTCGTCCTTGGCCCGGTCGAGCTTGACCAGCCCCGCGTGGTGGGCCAGCATGACGGACGTCTCCTCTTCGCCGGCGTGCCCGTCGACGCCGGTCTTCCGCATCTGGCCCAGCTTGGCCTCGGTGGCCTCGTCGTAGGCCGGCTCGAAGAGGTAGACGACGTAATCGCGGCGGGCCTCGAGCTGGGACTGGCAGAAGAAGTGGAGGAAGGCGTCGTTGCCGCCGTGGCCGTTGACCAGGACGATCCTCTTGAAGCCGTTGCGGGCCAGCTCGTCGCAGGTCTGCTGCAGGAAGTCCAGCATCATCCGGCTGCCGTAGGCGACCGTGCCGGGTTGGTGCTTGGCCTCGAAGATCTGGCCGACGAAGTAGGGCGGGAAGACGACGGCGTACTCCGCCTCGGCCGCCTCGAGGGCCACTTCGCGGCAGTCGATGAGGTCCGTCCCGACCGGCAGGTGGGGGCCGTGCTTCTCCAGGATGCCCAGCGGGACGATGCAGGTGCCGCCGGACTTGGCCACGGCCCGGACGAAGTCGGGCGCGGTCAGCTCCTCGTAATGGACCGACAGGCCGGCCGGAGCGGACCCGGCGGCCTGCGCCCCGGCCGGGACCGGGACGGCCAGCGCGGCGGCCAGCGCCGCGGCCAGGATCAGGGTGCGCGTTCTCATGAGCGGGGCCTCCTTCACGGGGGTGGTCGCGCCCGCAATATAGCCCCCGCCGGGGGCCCTGTCAACGGGGCCGAGCGGTTTGGCGGCCGGGCGGGAAAATGGTATATTTTAGCGTCGGCCCGAAGGCCGAACGCGACCGAGGACACGATGAAGATCGAACTGACCAAAGAGCAGCTGGCCGCCCTGGTGAAGCTGGTTTACCTGGGCAACCGCATGGCCAACGACTGGCGCGCCGAGGACGTCATCGAGGAATACGACGAGATCGAGAGCCTCGTCCTCGACGCCGCCCAGAAGCACGGCCTGGGGGACTACGTCGACTTCGACGAGGAGACCAAGAAGGCCGTCCCCTCGGGAGAGCTCGAGGAGAAGATGGCCGAGACCGTCGATTTCTACAACGACAACTCGTTCTGGGACCAGCTCATCTATCGCATGGCCGACCGCGACTACGCCCGCAAGTTCGGCGAGGAGGCCCTGGACGAGATCTACACCGAGAAGGGCATGGAGCGCGAGCGGCCGCTCATCGAGAAGTACGAGAAGGAATTCAACGACAACGGCCTGGACCGGGTCGAGATCCGCCGCGACAACTGACCCGCGCCCCCGCGGACCGAAAGGAGTCCCCCCGATGACATCGAAACTCGCGCTCAAGACGGCCGCGGCCCTGGCCGCCGGCCTGGCCTTCCTCGCGGCCGTCCTTGCGGCCCAAACGGCCGGGACCGCCCATGAGGGCTTTCTCATCTCCGCCGACGAGGGCGGCGCCTACAAGGCCGACAAGGCCCAGACCGTCCGCTTCGTCCTCGACGGCGAAAACGTCACCGGGGTGGTCCTCCATCTCGCCGGCGCTACCAAGGACCTGACCTTCAAGGTCGTCCGCGACGTTCCGAAGGACGGCAGCAGCTTCGCCGGCTGGTTCGTCAAGGAGTTCCGCGACCTCGCGAGCTTGGACGGCACGCCCGTGACCTACGAGGCCTATCTGGCGGGGGCCTACGCCGGGCTGTCGCCGGCCGTGGCCGAGGGCTACGGCATGGCCGCGCAGCTCAAGACGATCGCCGAGGGCCTCGGCCTGCCGGCGCCCCGGCGGACCTTCATCGTCTACGGCGCCGAGCGCAAGCCCGTCCTCGAGTTCTTCTGCTACCCGGTCGAACCGGCGAAGGCCCAGGAGCTTCAGACGATCAAGCTCGACCCTCCCGGCAAGACCCGGGGACTGCCGGTCATGGAGGCCCTGTCGCTGCGGGCTTCGGTCCGGGAATGGTCCGATAAGGACCTCGCCCCGCAGGACCTGTCCGACCTGCTTTGGGCCGCCAACGGCGTCAACCGCCCCGACGGCCGCCGGACCGCCCCCTCGGCCATGAACGCCCAGGACGTCGACATCTACGTCTTCCTGAAGGCCGGCGCGTACAAGTACGACGCCGCCGCCCACGCCCTGGTCCCGGTCGCGGTCGGGGACCATCGCCATGAGGTCGCGCCGCCGCGCCTGCCGGGCGCCAAGCCCCCGGCCAAGCCCGGCGAGAAGCCCGAGGCCGTGCCGCCGGCCGCCAAGCCCGGGCCGCCGCCGGCGCCCGCCCCCGTTCTCCTCGTCCTGGTCACGGACATCGGCAAGTTCCGGATGGGGGAGACCGAGGTCAAGCTCCGGATGGGCGCGATCGACGCGGGCATCGTCTCGCAGAACATCGGCGTCTTTTGCGCCGGCACCGGCCTGGCCACCCGGCCCCGGGCGAGCATGGACGCGGCCAAGGTCAAGGAGCTGCTCAAGCTGACCGACACGCAATACCCGCTCCTGAACCACCCGGTCGGCTTTCCGAAATAGCCCCTCGCGGACCGGTTCCGGCGCGTCCCGGAGCGGAGCCGCCGGAGCGGGCCGCCGGGGCATATTCAAATCGCTGATATAAAACATCTTTGCGGCCTTGACACCCCGCGGGGATTCGGTTACCTTACAAGCCCCACGTCTTTACTTTCGAGGAGGTTCGATGAGCTCCCAGAAGATCTACTGGACCGAGACCGACGAGGCGCCGTACCTGGCGACCTATTCCCTGCTGCCGATCGTCCAGGGCTTCACCAAAGGGACCGGCGTCGAGGTCGAGTTGAGCGACATCTCGCTCGCCGGCCGCCTGCTGGCCAACTTCCCCGAGGCCCTGACCGAGGCCCAGCGCGTTCCCGACAACCTGGCCTTCCTGGGCGACCTGGCCCTGAAGCCCGAGGCCAACATCATCA